>Ga0209512_1000231_pt1 | contig 108768 bp, 118 predicted proteins | sample frozenSSSSmetaG_FD_184142 | JGI IMG/M metagenome (GOLD analysis project Ga0209512, IMG submission 184142) | Glacier valley bacterial and archeal communities from Borup Fiord, Nunavut, Canada, to study Microbial Dark Matter (Phase II) -... | ecosystem: Environmental > Aquatic > Freshwater > Ice...
TGCATGCAGTCCAATAGCCGACTGATGCCTACTGTTGCCTATTGAGGCTAGAGGCATATATAAGTAGATATATTTCCATAGCTAGACTAGATTCTATTCTACATGCTTTATCACTTTTTGCTTCCGTGCACACAGTCCACCAATACTGTGTTCAACATATCTCCACCTGAGCAGAACGATCAAGGCCCATACCAGAGAACTGATCGGTATGCTAGGTACTGCATCTACCGCAAGCTACCGGGTTGGAGAGGAGTAGTACGAGCGTGCAATAAAGGGACCAGCGGCACGGGCTCGCCACGATCCTGCTCTTGTCTATCTTCACAGGTGCGCGGCCCGCGGAGCTCGTTGATGCGATGAAACACAACCCCCCCGACAAGTACCAGCCAGGGAGGCCTGACCTCGACGGCCCAAACCCTCCCGAGGACAACGAGGACCTCGACGCCCTTGATGACGAGCAGCTGGACCTAGAACAGCACCCAGAGGACCCGGACTACGAGCGGCCTGAACCGTGGCACAACGCAAACGATACTGATAATAGGCTTCGAAGCGGTTGATCTTTTCCCCTCATCTATGAGAAGATCCAGTGCATCGTTTGTACATGGCATCGTACTTCGGGAACCAAGATTCGTGTACTCAAAAAAGGTAGTAACTCGGAATTTTATAAATTACAGATAGGGTTGTAGGCAAAATGCGTTGGGTTGTATTATTTAGCGTAAAGAATCTGACTAGTTTGACGTTTTAAATACTTCTTATTTAGTAGTGTTGACGTTCTTAATTAGGAAGTGGTGAATATTTTAGTGGTATATGGTGATAATAGAGTGATTTAAAAGAGTGGCGTTAGAAGTAGAGCATTATAAAATAATCAAGGGAGGGTATAGTAGTACCTTTTATATTGGGTTAAGGCAATGCTGCAGAGCATCGAAACTTGTATGCAGGATCCTCATCCCCGAGGTAGCTGGTGGCCCGCGATTGAGGGATGACGCACGCCCCTGGATAATCATGATGGCTTTATCAGTTTATCACGCGGATAAAGCGAGGACAGACTTTGAGGTGGAATATTGAGTTACCGCAGGGTCTGGTTCCCTAGGGGTATAAGCAATCCATGTCACAGCTTCCACTGGAAAGCAACATACTATAGTGCATGAAGAAACGGGAAAATTCGATAGGACGTGATTATTGATAGACTACGCCTGCAGACACTGAGGTGGCATTGGTAGCGTTTGAACCGTGGATATTGTTGGGGGGGAGTATATATAATATGGCGTATCGCTTCTGCAGTTTCTCCAAAATATAGAAACTGGCTCCCCGCATGATCGTGGTCAGATCACCAGGCATAACGGGATGTGTTTCGACTGATCGATTGAGTCGAAGTGAGGATGAAAATGCAGCTGTGGAAGATTGTGCAAAGTTTCGCAAAATTTTACATAATCTTGCAAAATTCTGCAAAAAGTTTAAAATAACCAGCACGGAGCAAAGAAGATATAGTAAGTAAATTTCCACATTGTGTGATAAAAAGCAACACGGTATACATGAAAGTCAACCGGAATTCATGGTGTTGGTCTGCTAAGACGTACGGAAAGCCGGGAATGGAACGCTGGGGTTTGGAAGGTGAATAATGTACGAAACAAAAGTGCAACAGTTGGTGATAACTGCGAGCTTTAACATGAAAAGTCGGGATTTCGAGGGAGCGATTGGCCCATACCTTGATTCACGGCAGAGCTATCATCTCCATTCTTTTTCTGTGGAGGTTCGACTTCCCCTCTGGTCTTACTTCCGTTATTAGTTGATCACATGCGGGTATCTGGGAATGATTCTCCTGAATCCGAGCGCAAAGATGTTGCGACGATATTCAGTTCTCACATATGCATGTCTCACATCATGCATTCACCGAACACCAGAGCAGAGTATTCACCTGCCTTCCAGTCTAATAGCCGACTGATGCCTGAATAGACACCGCCCATTTAGGCATATAAATAGTAGATAGATTCATAGTTAGCTAGACTTTATTCTATATGCTTTTATCACTTAATGCTTCCGTGCCCACAGTGTTCACCGAATACTGTGTTCAACAAAAGATGGTTCATGCTATTGTTTTTGGATGAGATCCTTTGCACACTCCTTACCACGCTCCACAGAGTGGCTCATAGGGTTTGCATTGGAACAATAATTCTGATGTTTCTCTTAGTTGTCGGACTTTGTGTATGGTATAATCAAGTCAGTCTCCAAATTGTTGATCAACACTGAAATTGTCGCAGGCTAGGGGGAAAAACCAACGAGCTCTCGCTGGTTTTGAAGCCCTTACTCTTTGCAACCTGTGGAGTGTACGCTGGCCTGTTGATAGGATACTTATGTCTTGCTCCTAAAGTCGGAGTCGTGTCCTTGTATCGTCAGCGTTCTCTTTCTCAATATGCTTCATTGTATTCTCGTAGTCGCTCTCCTCTCTAAATTCTCCTCTGATAAAGACGAGGCACTATAGTGCAAATGTGATCAAGAGACTAATTCTTGTACGTATTTGAAGTTTGTATAAAGGACGCCTTTGAGGTCTTGACATGATTGAGTGCCAGCTTGGTGTTTAGCACGTGATAGGGATCCTTTTTAAATGCCACGCATAAACTGTGTTGCGTATCATCATCATCTTGTCAACCAGCAGATCACATTCAATCCCCTATGTTCTCTTCTTTATAGCGTCTGCGATCTTCTCATCGACATTTATGAAGCTCAACTTTTAAGATAACTATTTGCTGGCTCCTGGCAATATCGCAACGTCCCCTTACCAGCCGATCGCCAATCCGACGCTTTTGGCCCGGCCTCTGCGAAAGCCCATTGTCGCTCGTCGCCATGCTGTACCATACATTCCAGTCCTTGCCATCAATGCGATTCATTCGAACCGCCACTTTCTCCAGATGCTTCTATTCTGCGTCTGGCTCTCTCGTGAGTCTGAGCTCGAACGGAAAACCTGTCATAAAGGAAGTCAAATTTTTCCATGGTGATCCCAACGAAGCGTATATCTTGATCCCCCCGGAGATCGGGCTCGCCCTGCAAGCTGGCACCGTACTTCCAAATGGCACGACCTTCCGGGATCCCGAAAGGCATGCGTTGACATTCTTCCACGAAACCCAAACTTTCGCACATGGTATGTAACCTAATGCAAATCCTGAGCTGATGAAAACTACTGAGAGACGCTTTTGGGACAAAGAATCTTCTCCTAGCTTTCCACGACTTGAAATCCATCGAGACCTTCCTACCCAGACCGACATCAATACAAGTCCCGCCACTCTCTTCCTAGTTGGCGTATCCCACACAATTGCTTTAGACGGGACATCTGATGGTAGTTTGACTTCCTACTCATTTAACGCATAATTCTGATTCCATACAGCCCGGTTTGCGGAAATGTCTGTGGATACGTATAAACAACTGAAACCTTCACTAGATAAGCTGAAGGACATGTAGTGCATATGTAGTGCATTCAAAAAGGACTGATTTCACGTGAGGATATATTCGCTATTACAGACTTCCATCTCATTTCCACGTTCACAGAATCGTTTAATATCTAGCATGGCTTGTAACTCTTGTCACATCACTGTAGGAAGTCCGAGTAGCGGAGTCTTGTTCGCTCTTTAGCTCTTTAATTATCAAATTGCTGCAGGCTATAAGATATGACCAAACCGCACCTTTGCGCGAGGATGCTGCAAGTTACTAGAATCCATAGTGCGAAATAGTAGACGAGTGTAGATTAAGGGAGTAGCTCTAATAAGCAACGATTTTCTAATTTTCTAATCCACAATCGAAAGCCAATTGAAAGCAATGCAGCCCTTGGACCCTAACTAAGCAACTTATCAAAACCGTAACACGAACAAAGCGTTACTATTAGCGCGCGCTTGTCCAAGCATAAACGCTGAGCAGTCATTGGGTGTACAGTGCCCTAGACAGGATGCCAGGGTTTTTCGTATTGATACTGTCGCTGATGGTTAGTTAAGATTATCCGCCCGCTTCCAAGTCCGGGAGACCTTGTACCTATTTCAGCGGCCGGATGGTGTAGACTGTAGACTGTAGACGTAGACTGTAGACTGTAGACGATATCAACCTCGTCGTTAGCTGTATCCTAAGCCACCATCCTAGCCACTAATGATGTTTCGCCTTGTGGCTGTCTCAATGTGGCTGATATCGGAGGAATCACGTGCCGACAAGCCTTGTCCCGATGTGCCTAGCGTACTCGCTAAGCGGCGGCTTTGGGTTTTTGCGCAAGAGCGACAGAACCTTAGTCAGCACAAAGTCAGCACCGCGCACCTCGCACCTCGCACCTCGCAGTCCTCCACCCACACGGCCACAGCCATATCCATCCATCCATCCATCCCATCCCATCCCATCGCATCGAACACAAATCCACTCAACGAGGTACCCCGTCGCCAATCATCCCCTCCCCTACTTTCCATATCCAAAACCTCCAATAATCTCCCATCCAACATCATATCAACTCCTCCAAATCAATTCATGGTCGCATAGGGTCGCCTAATACCCGCCTGACTCGCGGTTATCCCGCATTCAACTCGACGACCTCACACTTCACGTTCCATCCATCGTCCACCCCCCCCTTCACAGTCGCGCCAAGCCTCCGTGCATCTCCAAAAAGTTATTCGAACATCCACCCCGACGCGCCAGAGAGCCCATCGAAGCGCGACGACGACGACCACCTCTCTCCGACACTCATACAACCTGTCCACAACCTGTCCATACCTTCATTTTGATCGCGAAGGCTCGTTTGCTCGACCCTTCGCCACAACTTCACCCGCGACTCTCAGCATCACCCTTTCTGCCGTCGACACCTTACGCGCAAGGCTCGATCCTGATATGCGCCGTGACTTTCTTTAGACTGCCATCCATTGAGCATTGAGGCTTCGAAGCTTCGGCCATCGCCTCACCCACCCACCATGGCCACCGTCCAGGCTGCTCCGGCGGTCCAGCAATTGGGCGTCGCCTTGCCTACAGGTCTATCACAACAGGCCGTGCAGGAGATATATTTGGTACGACGACCTCTGACCTTTCTGACTGTTCTCCGCGACCAGATGGCATATGCTAACACTACAACAGAAGTTCAAGCAGATGAAGGAGTCGGGAGTTTCCGACCAGGATCCCGAATACCAAAAGGTCCACAACATGCTGATGACCATTCAACAACAGCGCATGTTTCAGAAGCAGCGCCAGATGCAGCAGCAGCAGCAACAGAACACGAATAGTGCATCAACGAATGGCAATAATGCCGTCCGACCTCCACAGCAGAATTCGACATCTGCACCCGCGCCAAACCAGCCAGTTGCATCATCAAAAGCGAATGCATCCGCGCCACCACAAACCGCACCACAGCGCTCATCCACGGCAAGCAGCGGGCTATTCACAGCAGACCAGCTTGGTATCCTCAAGCATCAGATCTTCGCCTTCAAGTGCTTATCGAAGAACCTGGGCATCCCACAAGCCACACAGCAGCAGCTGTTCGCGTCACAGAATAGGAAGCAACCTCCAACAGGCGATCAACTTCTCAGTGTTGCAGCGAAGACACTGAATGAGGCACAGCCAACTGTCAACGGCAGGGGAAAGGATGCCTCTGCCGCACCAGAGGCGAAGGAAGAGAAGATTGAGATCTCCACGATCGACCCATATACCCTGATTCCTACCAAGATCAGCTACGCCAAGCACTCGCTCCGACAAGGTCGCTTCTTGATCCCCAGCATCATGCCGACTGGTGTCGATGTTGACAAGTTGCGCGAGGACCGTGAGCGTGTCATCTATAACCGCATGTCATCGAGATATCAAGAGCTCAAGTCCATTCCAGCTAACCTGCAGCATTGGGATACGAGAAAGAGCGATGATTTGACGCCGGAAGATACCTTGAAGCGCAAGGCATTGATTGAGATGAAGATGCTTGAGCAATACTCGAAGCAGCGTGCGATGCGCGACCGAATTGCCAGGCAGATGGTTCAATACGATAACTTGGCCATGACTGCAAACCGCAGCATGTACCGCCGCATGAAGAAGCAATCGTTACGCGAGGCTCGCATCACCGAGAAGTTGGAGAAGGAGCAGCGCGATGCGAGAGAGACCCGCGAGAAGAAGAAGCACACGGACTACCTCCAGACTGTCCTTCAGCACGGTCGCGAGATCGCAAATGCGGCTAATGCTCAGAAGCAGAAGATGCAGAAGCTGGGCCGTATGATGCAGATCCAACACCAGAATATCGAGAAGGAGGAGCAGAAGCGCATTGAGCGTACTGCCAAGCAGCGTCTTGCGGCCTTGAAATCTAACGACGAGGAGGCTTACCTGAAGCTGCTCGATCAGGCAAAGGATACGCGTATTACTCATCTGTTGAAGCAGACCGATGGTTTCTTGACCCAGCTTGCTCAATCCGTCAAGCAACAACAACGCAAGGCGGCGGAGAGATACGGCGAGGAAGTGTTCCAGGAGGAGGAGGAATCCGAGGAGGAGGATGAAGAAGCAGATAGCGACATCAAGAAGATCGACTACTACGCTGTCGCTCATCGCATCAAGGAAGAAGTCACGAAGCAGCCTAATATGCTGGTTGGTGGTACCCTCAAGGAGTACCAGTTGAAGGGCCTCCAATGGATGATTTCACTCTATAATAACAACTTGAACGGTATTCTTGCCGACGAGATGGGTCTCGGAAAGACCATTCAAACCATCAGTTTGATCACCTATCTTATCGAGGTCAAGAAGCAGAACGGTCCATTCCTTGTCATTGTTCCGTTGAGCACTTTGACCAATTGGAACTTGGAGTTCGAGAAGTGGGCTCCTTCGATCAACAGAGTCGTGTACAAGGGACAACCAAACGTGAGAAAACAACAGCAGCAGCAGCTCAGATATGGTAATTTCCAGGTCTTGCTTACAACTTACGAATACATCATCAAGGACAGACCGGTTCTCAGCAAGATCAAGTGGATTCACATGATCATTGATGAAGGCCATCGTATGAAGAACGCGAAGTCCAAACTGAGTGGTACTTTGTCACAGTACTACTCGACGCGTTATCGCCTCATTCTTACCGGTACACCTTTGCAGAACAACCTTCCTGAATTGTGGGCTTTGCTCAACTTCGTGCTGCCGACTATCTTCAAGTCGGTGAAGTCGTTCGATGAGTGGTTCAATACGCCATTCGCCAACACTGGAGCTCAAGACAAGATGGAGCTCACTGAAGAAGAGCAGATTCTCGTTATCCGTCGTCTCCACAAGGTGTTGAGACCATTCTTGCTCAGACGTCTTAAGAAGGATGTCGAGAAGGACTTACCGGAGAAGACGGAGAAGGTCATCAAGACCAGATTCTCCGCTCTTCAGGCACGCCTCTATAAGCAGATGGTTACGCACAACAAGATTGTTGTCAGCGACGGCAAGGGTGGCAAGAGCGGCGCTCGTGGTCTGAGCAATATGATCATGCAGCTGCGCAAGCTTTGCAACCATCCGTTCGTCTTCGATGAAGTCGAGAACGAGATGAATCCGCTCAGCCAGAGCAACGATCTATTGTGGCGTACATCTGGCAAGTTCGAGCTACTTGATCGCATCCTCCCCAAGTATCAGAGAACCGGCCACAGAGTTCTTATGTTCTTCCAGATGACTGCTATCATGGACATTATGGAGGACTTCTTGCGTCTTCGTGGCATTATGTACTTGCGTTTGGACGGAACCACAAAGTCCGATGACCGTTCAGATCTTTTGAAGGAGTTCAACCGCCCCGATTCACCGTACTTTATGTTCTTGCTCTCGACTCGTGCCGGTGGGTTGGGTCTCAATTTGCAGACTGCCGATACCGTCATCATCTTCGACTCCGATTGGAATCCTCACCAAGATTTGCAGGCACAGGATCGTGCTCATCGTATTGGCCAGAAGAATGAGGTCCGTATCTTGCGTCTCATCAGCTCAAACTCGGTCGAGGAGAAGATTCTGGAGCGTGCAAAGTTCAAGCTTGATATGGACGGCAAGGTTATCCAGGCTGGTCGTTTCGACAACAAGTCTTCTGAAACCGATCGTGATGCTATGCTCCGCGTCATGTTGGAGACGGCTGAGGCGGCGGAGAGTCTTGAGCAGGAAGAGATGGACGATGACGATCTGAACGTTCTTCTCGCTCGTGGTGATGATGAGATCGAGGTATTTAGGAAGATGGATGAAATCCGCGCAAAGGACCCCATATACGGTACTGCACCAGGAAGCAAGCATGTCCCACGTCTGATGGTTGACGCCGAATTACCTGATATCTATTTGTCGGAGGAAAATCCGGTTGATGAGGAGCCCGAGGAGATCAGAGGTCGCGGTGCGAGAGAGCGCAAGACTCTTCATTACGATGATGGCCTCACGGAAGAGCAATGGCTCAATGCCGTTGATGCCGATGACGATACGCCTGAAGCTGCCGCACAACGCAAGGCCGACAGGAAGGAGCGTCGTCGCCTGAAGAAGCTCAGAAAGGCCCAGGGAATCAACCATGCGGGCGATTCTGATACGGATGGCAGCAAGGATACTGATGATGAGCCGGAGCCGGAGCCCGAACCAGTTGTCAAGAAGCCTCGTGGTCGCAAGCCTGGTAAGGTTGATAAGAGGAAGGCCGATGAATTCGAGGAGGATGAGAAGCCGGCAACAAAGAAGGTAAAGCGTGGCGGTCCGGGTCGTCCGAAGGCGTCTGTATCAAGTGGCGATGCGCTCTCTGTCGAGCAACGCCGCACTCTCCAGACCAGTCTTCGCAATATCTATAAGTCGTTGTTAGAACTTGAAGCTTCGTCCGAAGAAGGCAGCGACGAGGAAGACGAGGAGAAGCGCCCCATCATCGGTCCTTTCATGGTCTTGCCACCCAAGAAGATCTTCCCCGATTACTATGAGCTCATTGCCAAGCCCATCGCGATGAGGCAAATCGATACGAAGATCAAGAAGGAGGAGTACAGCGGCCTGAATGATCTCTTTAAGGATATCGAGACCCTGTGCAATAATGCCAGACAGTATAATGAGGATGGCAGCTTGCTCTTTCTGGACGCGAATGCTATTCAGGTAAGCCTTTCACGGCATTGTTCTTGTACGTAACTATTGATGCTAACTTTCACAGGCTGCATGCAAATCCAAGATCCAAGACGAGGTCAGCGACCATCCCGAGCTCGGTGATCTGGACGGCTCGTCGAGAGATGGCGGCTCGACCGCTCCGACGACCACCCGGGGCACTCCCGCGCCGGCACCGAGGCTGAAGCTCAACTTCAACAACTACGTCAAGGGAGGGGGAAGCAGCGGTGTGCAGAGCGACGACGATGATTGAGAGGAGGGGCCGACTCGAAACTTCTTCGATAATGTTTTACAAGGTTATGCAAGGTGTTTTATTGGCTTTTTTTTATGGTGGCGTTGTTTGTCTGGCTCGAGGATCTTGTTTTGGGGAGTGGACGGGAATGAATATGGGAATGATAGGGGGGTGGATTTTGATCAGAGCACTGCATCTCTCGTCTCTCACGAGAGAGGGATGATAACGGGGTGTTTAGATTGTACTTTAGTAGATACAGTATGGCAGGCAGTGCACAATGAAGATGCATGGTGTAAAGTCTTGATGTCTTGATCGCTAACCAGCAGAGCATGCCGTGATTTAATTTAATGAACTGGATTCTAAGTTTATAACAGATTATGTTTATAATAGAAGCAAGGCAGGAGTAAGGACCGAGGTACGTGTTTTTCATTGCTTACAGAAGTGAACTCAAACTGAGTTTTGCAGGTTGTTGTTGTCCTATCTCCCAGTCGTGTTCGGTGTCACGTGTGGTTGAACACTTGACGCTGTCAGGACAAATTCGAACTAGTGTGGTTGTTGCGGCAAAATCCGAAAATCAACTGCGCGACCTTGCCATGCAGGCCCATGATTCTGAATTCAAGAATTTGGACGACGACAACATCAACACAGGCATTCGTCTTGCGCACCACCCGGCAACCTTTCTTCTTCAAGGGCATTGACCTTTGAACCTCGATTATATATCAGCGTCACCTTTAAATCTTTAATGGTTCATTGCTGCTGAAAGCTACAAGCTACAACAAGCTCCTCGAGGCTTGACACCTCTCGGGCCTTGTCGCAAACGACCGACTTCACCCTGCGAATCGAAGCAGCTCGAGTTAAAAGCAACATCTACACGTTTATACCCCTTCAGACCTATATCACAACCGTCGAAATGGCTTCGCGAACCGCCTATTCCAATGGCACGGCCAATGGCCTCAGCACCATCGGTCCCAAAGACCTCCCCGACATGATCGCCTCGCGCTCCCTCCTTCGCTTCTCCGACGTCCCCTCCTCCCTCGACATTCCCGTCCAGGGCATGGACGAAGATGACCAACAAGCCGTCGAAGTCGATCTCGAAGACCTCCTCGACGACCCCACCGAGCTCTGCACCCTCCTCGAGAACGAGCGCGTTAGCCGCAGCTTCTGGATGACCGTCTCCCTCGCCTACGCCAAGCAGAAGAAGATCGACATCGCCATCGAGATGCTCACAAAGGGACTTGCGGCGGTGACAGGAGGCCCGAATGAGAAGCTGAGCATGCTGACTTGTCTCTGCTGGCTGTATCTCTGGAAGAGCAGGGAGGCGCCGAGAGTTGCGCCCGAGGGCCAGCTGGTCTCGGAGGCGAAGACGAAGGAGTTTTATCTGCAGCTCAGCACCACGGCGCTGAACGACGCGACGAGGATCAATCCTAGCTTCCCGCCGCTGTTCATGGCCAGGGGCGTGCTCTACCTGTTGCGCGCGTCGCTGCAGCCTCCGAGCAAGTCGCCGGTCGCGGGCACGATTGATGCGGAGAAATTGGATGTCCTGCGCCATGCGCTCAAGTCTTTCGATGATGCGATCAGAGTCTCACAGGGCAGGAATATGCTGGCTGTGCTGGGAAAGTCGAGGGCACAGTTCTCGCTGGGCAAATACGCCGAGGCGCTCGAGGGATACCAGAGGGCGCTGTCGAGGATGCCGGAGCTGACGGATCCGGATCCGCGGATTGGTGTTGGTAGTTGTCTGTGGATGCTGGGACACAAGGAGGATGCGAAGGTGGCTTGGGAGAGAGCGCTCGAAGTCAACCCCAACTCGAGCATTGCGAATATTCTCCTGGGATTGTATTATCTCGATGCGAGTGGACATGTGCCGACGAATAGTAAGGAGTTCATTGAGCTCTACAAAAAGGCGATGACGGTGTATACGCAGAAGGCATTCAAGCTCGACAAAGATCTCCCCTTGACTTGCGCAACCTTTGCCGGATACTTTTTGTCGAGAAAATCATTGGCGAATACGGATGCATTGGCCCACAAGGCAATTCAGTACACCGACGTCAATGCTATTGCCAGCGATGGTTGGTACCTACTCGCTCGAAAGGAGCATTATGACGACAACGTGGAGCGTGCGGCGGATTACTACAGGCGCTCTGACGAGGCCAGAGGTGGAGCGGATCGTGGGTATGTTCCTGCGAAGTTCGGCTCCGCTCAAATCTCCGTCCTGAAGAGCGACTTCGGCGAGGCCAAGTTCAGACTGGAGAAGATCGTGCAGCACTCGAAGAATATTGAGGCCATGACTCTTCTTGGCACGATCTACGCCGAAGAGGTCTTCGCCACTCAATACGGCAATTCCGGCGAGGACAAGACGCAGGAGTTCAAGAAGGCTATCAGTCTGCTCGAGTCCGTCCGCCTGGCTTGGAAGGATCCGAAGAAGAATCTCATCCCTGATGCGTCCGTGCTTCTCAACCTGGCGCGTCTTTATGAAGTCGATCAGCCAGAGAAGAGTCTGCTGTGCCTGCAACAGATCGAGCAATTGGAATTGGCCGCGATACCAGAGGAAGAGAAGCCGAAAGACACCGAGGCTGAAGAGGCTATGAAGCAAAAGATTCGCGAGAATCTTCCACCGCAGCTGTTGAATAATATGGGATGTTTCCATTATCAAGTTGAGAAGTATGAGCAGGCGAAGGATCTCTTCCAGGCTGCGCTGAGCGCTTGTGTCAAGGCAGGCGAAAAGCAGGAGGGCATGGATACTGATGCCTTGGTCACGACTATCAGCTTCAATCTTGGCCGCACGTACGAGTCCAGCGGACTTCTTGATGAGGCGAAGACGGTGTATGAGGGCTTACTAAACAGACATGCCGATTACACTGATGCTTGCACCAGACTTGCGTATATCTCTCTCAAGCAGAGTCCAACAGAAGAAGGACCAAGAGCGATGGGCAAGCTTTATCAGGATTCTGGCAACGATCTCGAGGTCAGAGCTCTCTATGGCTGGTATCTTGGCCGTGTTCACTCTCGCAAGCGTACGTCTGCGTCGCATATCCATGAAGATCCCGAGTTACGCCACTACAAGCATACTCTTCAGCATTACGACAAGCATGATAGATATGCACTCATCGGTATGGGTAACCTCTACCTCCAGACCGCGCGTGAGATGCCTCGCAACTCGGATTCCGAGAAGACCAAGCGTAGCGCTATGTACTCCAAGGCCGCCGAATTCTTTGAGAAGGCTCTCCAGCTTGATCCCAAGAACGCCTACGCAGCGCAGGGCGTTGCGATCGCCATGATCGAGGACAAGAAGGATTTCAAGGGCGCATTGTCCATCTTCATGCAGGTCCGTGAGACGATCAGGGACCCGAATGTGTATATCAATCTTGGACATCTGTTTGCGGAGTTGAGACAATACAGCAAGGCGATTGATCATTACGAGGCCGCGCTGAGCAAGAGCGGCAACAGCGATGCGCAGATTCTTGCATGTTTGGGTAGGACGTGGTTGGCGAAGGGCAGGGCGGAGAAGGATTTGAAGAGCTATAAGAATGCACTTGAGTATGCTCAGAAGGTATGTCTCCCATCGCCCCACTCTTCTGACCTGCGACTAACCGCGGAAAAGGCGCTTGAAATCGCACCCGAGCAGATCCACTTCAAGTTCAACGTGGCCTTCGTCCAGATCCAACTCGCTCAAAGCCTCTACGCCATGTCGGAATCGCAACGCACGCTCGCCGAAGTCGAAGCCGCAGCTGCCGGTCTGGAGGAAGCCATCCTGTCGCTCGAGGAGATCGCACAGCACCCACAGACGCCGTACCCCAAAGCGCTCGTCGAGGGCCGCGCCAACATGGCGAGGAACACGATGCGCAAGCAGCTCGAGCGCAGCATCCAGGGCCAGAAGGAGTACGAGGAGAGGAACAAGGAGAAGCTGCGGGAGGCGATGGAGACGCGGCAGCGGGAGCTGCAGCAGCGCGAGGAGGAGCGGCTGCGCAGGGAGCGGGAGGAGAGGGAGCGCAAGCGCGTGATTGCGGAGGAGCGCGCGAAGATCGCGGAGCATGACCGTCTTCTTGCTGAGGCGAGGGCCAGGGAGACTGCTGAGCGGGAGGAGGCGGAGATGACGGTCGATAGCGAGACGGGGGAGAGGGTGAAGCGGAAGAAGAAGCCGGCGAGGGCGGGGGGGAAGCGGAAGAAGAAGGAGGGGGAGGAGAGCGGGGAGAGTGGGGCGGAGGAGCCGAGGAGGGTGAGGGCGAGGAGGAAGGAGAGGGCGGTGTCGGGGGATTCGGAGGAGGAGGAGAAGCCGAAGAAGAAGCGGAGGCTGGCGAGGAAGGAGACGGCGGTTAAGGCGAAGAAGGTGAATGCGAAGTTCAAGAGCGCGGAGGTGGTGGTGGATTCGTCTGATGAGGGGGAGGTGGAGAGGAAGGGCGAGGAGGATGATGGGTTCGGGAGTGATGCTGGGAGGGATGAGCGGTCGAGCACCGTCAGCAGTGCGCCGAGGGACGAGGACGAAGAGGAGGAGAGGGTGCCGGTGAAGCGGGCGGCGAGGCGGAGGATGGTGGAGAGTGAGGACGAGGACGAGGATGCCGACGAGGACATGGATGAGTTTATGGGGGTGGGCGAGGGGCTGAAGGTTGGCGAGGTGGATGCGGAGAGCCCGGCTGGGGATCGCGATGCGGATGCGGAGCCGAGGGATGAGCCGATGGGGGATGCGGATGAGAGGCATCACGGGGAGGACGACGCGGAGGAGATGGAGGGGGAGGTTGATCGTTGAGCGTGCGCGAGCGGGCAAGGCGATAGTTGAGGAATTTGTGAAAGGGGGGAGGTGGGAGGAGATGTTTGTAGGACGAGGTTGAGGGAGGTTAATAGGCGTTTCCTGTATTATACGATACGGACGGATGGATGGATGGTACTTTTGTTTTGCAGTTAGACGGCGAAAACACGATTCTTTGCGTAGCATAGCATAGCGTAGGGAAGAATCTTCGAATACGAATGGAACAGATGGTTCTTGATATTAGCAGGCGTGTTGCGCAGTTGTTTCCTCCGACTTCGACTTTCCGGTGTCTTCGCTGGTTTCCAGTGACGTATCTCCAACTTCCCATCTGACTTCTGGCGTCCGACGTCTGGCTTTTGCCGTCTGCGTGGCTCCTGGCTCGTGGCGCTTGCGTTACATCGGAGTGCGGTAGGATGGATGGGGAGTGGCCGAACCAGACCACGTGTAGAGCGTGTGCTGGACACCGAGGACTTGGAGTACTGCTCGCCCGTTGGAAGGACTGGGAGTACAGTCGCGCAGTGTACGGCGAGTAGGCATTCGAGTACATACTACTTGAGTGTTTACTCTACTTGTAGTTTGGCGGCGTTGCTGAGTCTGATGCCAGAATCTCATGCTGTGCCTCTGATATTAGAGATGTCCATTCTAAGATACAGAGGTTTCTTAAGGCGGTGGGGGCATGGGGGGGGCATTTCAGTCGTTTTAGCACATTTAGGGACATCTGAGGAATTTATTAGAATTTAGGGGTTACTTTACACGTTTTCTGTAATAATAATAGCTCTTGAACTGCATATATGTTATGCATAATCATAAGGGCAATATGCTAGTAAGGCTACGTAATTGTATAGTAATTATTATAAATAGAGTAGATAGAATAAAACTCTGATGACTTACTTGATTAATCATACTAATAGCTATTATACTCATGACTGTGAAAATGAGTGATTCTCACTATCGCCGCAACCCCCTGACTTGTATACAGCCTGCTGTTCTTGTAAGTAAAAGCCAACCCAACCAACCTTACCTTCCTGTCCAATCCGCTCCAAATATATCCTTCATATATTCCTCTCCATAGCTAGCAATTAGCTGCTCCCCGAATGCAATATCCTTCGTCGTCCTAACGACAATCCTCACCCTATCTGCAACGGTGATCTCATCAAAAACAACATTCCAGTCCGTTCGGAGCGGTGCTGTATTAATAAACCTCGTCCAATTCCCCCTTAGCCTAGCCGAGACAACGGCAATAGCTCCCATTTGTTCGGGTTTCCTCGGATTATTCAGCCTGTTGTAGCGACACATCGTGAAGGGGTATATCTGATCGTGAAGCGGACGCACCTTACGTGCCGTCGGCGGCATAACCGCCTCCTCGGGAACAAGCTCGCCGACATACTCACCGATCACCTGGCCCGCCGTGAACGCCTGCAGGGCGCGCACGCCGATGTTCAGCTCGTTGGTGCCGGGGAATGGGAGGTACTGGGTGAGCTGGACGATCGCGTTGGACTTCCAGCCTTGGCATCTGCAGCCAGCGACGGGGCTGCCGACGGGTTGGTATTGCCGGAAACACCCCTGGCAGGTGAAGAACTGGCCGTTCTGGTCGCTGACGTTCTGGGGATGGAGAGGGGGCCAGGGCAAGGCGGCTGGATAGCCGCTCGGCCTTTTGCCGCACCCCGGAAGGGAGAAGGCAGCCTCGTCGTAGACGCACTCATCGATGTCGATCATATGCACTATTCCGGCACCGTCGCCGGACCTCACAATGCAAGGATGATACCCGTTGTCGCGCCCGAGGTAGAACTCGTCAGGCCTGTGATGTAAGAATTCTATGTCTAAGAGCCTATGGGACGGGTAGGTGACTTCCCTGTGAGGCCAGCAACCAGGGTTGGCGAAAGCCCTGTATTCCCGTGTGTCGGTATTATTTGAGGCATTGAAGTAATCGATGAGAGCTTCGCGCCAAGGGCCGCGGCGAGAGCGAACGAAGAGGGAGATGCTCGAGAGGTTATTGCTTAGCTGTGTCAGAAATTCTGTCCAGACGACATTTACCTCGTTTAAAATGGCATCCATGAATGCTCGGGAGAGGGAAAGGTGGCCAAGGAAGATATAGCAGGGCAGAGGGTCTGGGGGCATGCCTAGGATTTGATCGAAACGCCCACGTGTGCGCTCATGGCCGGGATTGGGTCCTGCGTTAGCTAAGAATAGCAGTTGAGTAACTAAGAGTTGCTGTTGGCCGTTTTTCCAATCATTACGATATCCAGCATCGAAATCGGCGTAAACATTGAAGACGAGCGCTGTAGCCCTGTTGATAGTTCTCTGGGAGGCCATGACGTATTTAGACCAATTGATACTTAAGAATATACCGATAAATTTGAAAGGCGGCCGATACTGCGCAGCAGTAGATAGACGATTGCAGAAATGAAGTGATAAAATGAAACGAAGATTGGCCGACGTCAACATAGACTGATTTGATATTTGATGCTGTTGCTGAATGTCGAGAACTGGAGATGAAAGTTATACCAATTGGGAGATAAAGAGCTGAAATGGCATTGTTTATCAGAGAAAGAAAGGGAAACAACGTTTGCCTTGTTCTCCTCTTCTTGTTCCCTTCTTTTCAAACACAATTAACTGACAACGGCGAAGAAAGAATACAAAGCCATCCTCAAGAAGAAAGGAGAATGGAAGGCGATAAAGAACATGGTTGAAATAAAGAGAATCAAGAACACAGTGTTATCTTGTTCTCTTCTGTTTGTTTTTTTCATTCAAAGAAAAGTAACTGGCAATGGCGAAAGAAATAATACAATGCCATTCTCTGGGGAGAAAGGACAACAGAAGATGACAAAGGACCTTCTGAGATGCGGATAGTCAAGAAGATAATGTTGCCTTGTTCTCTTCTTTTCAAAGAAAAGGAATTTACAATGGCGAAAGGAAGTCACGCTGGGACCAGAGTCTTCTACGCCGAAGTTGATTCGACTTCTAGCCCAGTCTTCTCAAGTGGATGATGCCATGTCTCTGGACACCACGGCAGTGAAGACCCTGATATAACAATATCCTCTACGGTGACACACAAGCAGTTCCAAGAACCCCGAGGTTTACTGGAAAACAAGATGCAGCAATTCCATAACCCGAGAGAGCGAGAGGTACAACCGGAGTTCGACCATTGCCCCTGAGAGATGGAACAATATAAATAGACTTAAAGTTGCTAGGTGTTATAAAGAAATTAGTTGAGGGTTGTTAGAATAATGGGTTGAGTTAATTACGCAGTTTGTAGATAGTACCAGTGCAGAGAAACCCAGGGCGGCAAGCGTGTGAGGTGAGCTCTCGCATCGGCATAGTAGTGCCCATTGAATTTTGGTTGGATATGACGAGGCTCAGCTCATCCATGCATGTGTCAGATGCTGAACTCTTCGGGTGTATTGGTATCTTTATATTATAGCACTATTTTAAGTTGCCGCATCTAATCTGCCACCTTCGGGTCCTTCTGCGCTGCCTGAAGGATCTCTTTCATCCGAGAGATCGTTCTCGTAAGCCGCTTGGCACGGACGATGCCACCCGTAGAGCTTTTCCAACTCAAACGATTGCTGAGAACTAAACGTATGGGGTTGTTGGAGCAGTTCGAGAGTAAAAGACGGCTCACAAAGTGGGAGCTGAGGAAGTAGAACTTTGGCAACGGGAACGATTTGAGTGGGGCTCTAGCAAACGGCAGGGGGTAAAAAGACGAGAACCAATTGTCCATGCACTTTTCTTGTCGAATTATTGCTTTATTGAACCCCCGAAGGATTGCCGACCTTGGTACTAGCCTCGTATCAAACATCTCCACAAACTACCTGGCCCCCACTTCCGGTCCAGCCCGCACGTCTGATTTCCAACAACGTTTCAATTCTTAATGTCGTGCAATGCGGGCCTCGGAGAACCCGCGACTCTGCAACAACGCGCTATTGAAATCCTGGAGAAACAACAAAAGGTTCTCGCTGCACGCTTGAGGCCTCAACGCGATCCACGCCCGGGAGACGGTGTATGCCCAATACATGAACAATATCAAGAGGTCACGACTAGGAGCAGGGAGTCATGGCAGACTCTGCTCGTCCATGCCAAATGCGATTCAGAGCCCGTCGACATGGTCATTCAGCTGATGGAGCTCCTTAAAGACGTCCCAACTTTTCCTAAGGCGGCACTCTCTAAACAGCTTTCGACTCTCAATAACTACTCTCTCATGGTTGAATGTACTTCGGAATGGATAACGACGAATAACCCAGATTGTGATCAGCCAGTGAAGATAATGAGGCACTATCAAATATTAGGAATTCCCAGACCGGTGTCATACCATATTGAGGATATTGAGGATGCTCAGTCAACGGTCCAATCTACCGAGGACAAGCAATTCTTATCGCTCATCTTTGCTTGGTCATACATACTCTCGGCTCATTGGGTTGAGGCGCTCGAATCCAACGGCTTGGACGCACAACTATTTCACGACGACATTAGCACCGAGAGCTTCTGGGAATGCATCCAGAAGCAACAATGGCGAGCAGTGATTTTGCATGATGACATGCTCTATTTCTCACCATGGTCATTATTACGGTCTGGAGAGAGGCTAAAGTATGCCGGCAAACTCCTGTCCGCCCTCCATCTGCCAATTCTGTGCTAACTCCAGTAATAGCGACCACCAAATACATGCCTCGTCGACCACTCAATTCGCTCTACAAATGCTTGCCGATGTTTGCACCACGGAGGAACTATTCCAGCAATCTATTATTACACTTGCTGTCGTTATGATGCTGCCTTCTCGTGCCTACAACAAGACAGTCCTGCTCCCTCAGTGCAGCCCATCAATCGACTTAAAAGCCGGGTCCACTGCGACAAGGAAGTCCACGTTCCATAAGTTGATTTCCAATTTGGATAAATGTATGAGTCTTAGCTGCAGTCCGGAAGGGATCGATTCTCTTTTGTGTAGTGTCTTCTTTGATCCCGCAGTATCATGCAACTTGATCGGGGGTCAGATGACGGGTACTATGGACGCCCTTTTGCCGCTTCATGAAGGTGGGAAGACATTTTTAAGGGTGATTTCTAAACAATTTCCAAAACTTATTCCGCTGTGGGCGGCTGCAATTTGCATTCACGAAGCTGAATTCATCTTTGGGAAGTGTGCTGGAGGTACCCCACCTCCTGATCTTCCAGTTGCATCTTAGACTGGGGTTATAGAGTCATTTGTCCAAGTACACTATTCTTCAGATGGACTTACACCAGATGAACTACTACGAGCCGAAGAATGGAAAAACTTGTATCTGATAACTGCTGAACGCCTTCCACCTTTCGCCCCTTCGCCTCCCTTTGGAAAGACGGATGAAAGCAACCTAAACATTGACATTAGAAAGCACTTAGGCCACGACCATCAACTCCTCTTCTACAGAATGTACTGGATTTTAAAGACGGGCGAGAAAGTGCCGGCTCACTTGTCATATACAAGTATGCCTACAATCGATGCTGCTATTGAGGCAACATGTCCTCGATCGTTTACTGTGGACAATAGGTATGCTATCAACGATAGGATGCGAAATTTAGGAACTAATGCGTGCAGTAGTCTAATAGATAATACTGAGGATGCTTCATGTAATGCTACCTTTAACACATTCTTCTGGTTTCACAATGTAGAAGACGGGCTGTGGCTAGGTTTAAGGTCAGAATCCAGCAGCGATGTGAGGGAAGTAATGCGTCATAGATGGATAACTGAGTGCGAGGAAGACGATGATGACGATAATCCAGAAGACGACAACGATAAATTTGAGTATGATTTGAATCGCTTAGAGGAATGGCTATGGGCGATCGAGGACGAACATCTTGATGGTAATGCTTCAGGATGATTTGGAGTTCCTACCTTCCATGTCGCATTAGTAGATAACACTCGCAGTAACATCAGTGTGCCTCATATCGCACCACTCGGCAACCACTCCACTCATCGGTGCCGTACATATTCCGCTGCCGTGCCATTACATTACAGTACCATATTACGACCTCTTGACGAAGCAGAGAAAGAAGAGCGAGAAGCTAAGCAGAAAAACGCAAATTTGAAGATTATGAGCGGAGGGTTAGTTTGCGACAGTCCAACGATGATAGCTCTTACAGGTCATCTGGGTCAGAATAGTAGGATCGAAGACACATCATGATCATCATGGCCACCAATACACTTGGTGGGCACTGGGTTCCAAATGCTACATCATATTCTGACTAAAGAGAACTGTTATCTCGAAGGGGCCGGGCTATTTCAAAATGACGTCTCGCATAAAGAAGCACTTGAAGGGCTCCAGGGCTCCTCTAAGTCGTTCTAACAGCCGTTCGGAGGGCTTATCCAGTTGGCTAGCTACTGGAAACTTGTGGTACTTGATTTGACTGGTGAATAGCATCTACTTCGTGGCGACTAGCAAGATTCACATCTTGACATTTGATTACCGCGGCTATGGGCTATCTAGCGGTCATCCATCGGAGCAAGGCCTACTCCTTAATGCGCTTGCCATTGTTAAATAGGTGTAACACCTAGGCTGTACTAGTCGTGGTGTTCGGGGTACAATATCACGAGGGCTAGTCATATACTAGCAATGCTCTAGTAAACTGCTAGGCGCTTCATGCATTAACTAACGACTGGAACCTCCATCTCTAGTCTCCTGCTTTATATATATAAAGTTCTGTGTAGCCTCGCCTTGCCCTTGCCTACAGGGGCTCATGAAAACCGTAATCTGTCTTCCTACTTGGTGCATGGGTAGGCGCTTAATGCCATCACAATCGCAGCAAGTTCCGCTGCATAAGGGTTCTGTTCTGTCCTTGTTCCTAACGTAGTTGAGTATGTGATTGGTTGTTATAATGCCGAGAGTGTCATGGATAGCCCCATCCCAACCATCCCTCTCCTCACCGACAAGCTCGTCGCAATCCGTTAGCTCCGAGAAATTTGACATTCACAAAGAGCTAGAGCGGTTTGTTTAGGTTATTGCTAGGTATGCGCTGATGATGCGGATGCGGAATTGGGGTTGACTACGTTTATTAGGCGTGATGGTGATAAGTACATCGCCGCACAAGGCGTGAGGATCTGTTTAGAGGACAAGCCGCTCGCCTAGCAAAGGGCGATAGTGTGTAGGGCAACTATATGCTATCGAGGAAGGAATAAGTACTTAGGAAGATGGGAGCAGGTGGTAAAATTGGCTTAGCCGTCTAATAAATGGTGCTAAGAGGGAGATCTGTTGAAGTTAGCTAAAGAAAGAGCTAAAGGCATTGCTGAATGGGTTCCTCGTAACATTGCTGAATATCGCGCAATTATCCACGTACCATGAATCGGGTTTCTCAAACGAGAAATTTCTGTATTATTTCTAAGGGGCCTTTGGCGGCCCACTGCACAAAACTATCCTGCCATCTCTATTAAGGACTGCGCCCTTGCTGCTAATCACAAGGCGCTTGTTATATTTCCGTGCATGATAACTTTCATTCTCTGCTATGCTAAGACTGTCCCTTAGAACCTAGATAATACACCCTAAAGAGGCGCTGTGGCTTTTAGCTTTTAACAAATGTCCATCGTCCTTGCTAAGGCTATTTTGCCGCTTTGTTTTGATCTTCTCTTTCTCGCCACGCTAGAAGGCGTCGCCTCTAAGTTTAATGAAAATAGATCTCTAGCTAGGTCTATCGCCATAATCCATTGTACAATGGAAGATTAAGGTGAAGAAGGCGAGAAACATCATAGCAACCGCTTACCTAATGCAGACGGATTTGTTGCTTAAGTCGCGAACAAGAAAGAATAAGCCTCCGAGACATAGCTCCATAAAATATAAACTATTAAATAGCTAATGTATGGCCATGGGATAGAATTAGCCGTGACCATTTAACACTAAGTCTAATAGCTTAAGGGGGGGTGAGCTTGAAGTTGAAGCGAGGGCGGCAATGGGTCATGTGTGTGCTCTGGCGCTTAGCGAGTAAACAAAAGTTGTTAGATTCACGTTATGAGAACGAGCTTTGGAACAAGCGCGCTTCAAAACGTTTCCTCAAATCTAACAATCTGCCTTTATGATTTTTTTCTTTGAGTTGAGTAATCATCAGTCTCCTCACCCTGAGAAATAAAATACAAAAAGAAGGCGATGTGAATTTTTTATGAACTCTCGCCAAGTATCCTGCTCACTCTCCTAGTACTGCAAATGCTCTCTCAAATCATCGGCATTCCTCTTCAAGTTTACCGCCACCGCACTTGGGAACGGATTCGTCTTCGCATAATCATTAATCACTAGCCTCTGGCCATGCCAAAGCCCCAACACCAACTTATCATATGGCACTGCGGCATCCTTCAACTGCTTCTCCGTCAACGCTCTCAAGCTCTCAGGCCTTGTCGTTGTCAAGATGATCTGCGTCCTCCCTCTCTCATGCAGGTTCTTTAAATGGCTCACATTATCCTCCAAAGGCGACCGTGTACCCCACCTGGGCACGAAACATTGCCCCGAGTTCTTGAGAAGTGTGCCGTCGATATCGCAGAACAGTGTTTTGAAAGTCCGCGTGTATTCTAACCAGGCGGAGAGAGTACCCCAGTCTTCGTACCCGCTTACGGGGATTGAAACGAAGGGATCTGATGTCGTGAGCATTTGCAGCCAAAGGATGTCGGAGACTGCTAACTCAATGCCCGTGGAATTGGTGAGTTCTTGGTAGGGGCGGCATTTCTGCGTGTTGGTTGTGAAGGATTCGGCAGACGAGAATGATACCCGTCAATGCAGAAGGTGTTTCCAAGGATGACTTTTTCGACTATGTTGGTGACGGCCCCAGATGGCATGAGCAAAACATAGGATTTCCCGGCTGGAATAGAGATAGAGAGAACGTCTTTGGTGATCTCGAGAGTAGCTACTGTTGGATAGAGATGTTTGGTGCCTGTCTGTAGGCACCCGGCGATTCTCACTTTGGGGAATCTTCACATTATGCATGATGATTCCATGCATCGTTCCATCGGCTCTTTGAGCCTTTGTCACTGCCAACTATATTAGAATAGATGGCCCATAGCATAGTTAGTTAATCAATCATTTTCACATTCATCTATTCTGTTGTGCTGCTCTACTTTTGACAGCTACCCCATTGGTTGCTTGGACTGGACAGACGAATTGATTATCACAGTCTTTGAGGAAGGTTGGGCCAGCGAAGGATGCCGCCGCTAGGATCCTTTCGATTGTTTGGACCTGGTCGATTGTTTCTTTCTCGATGACTACGAGCACTATCTCGATGCTTTGTAGATGCGAAGGGCCATCTGCAAATGCGGCCAGCATCGCGTCTGGTTCACCACCGCAGTGTACATTGACGTGCTCTCGGAGGACACCAACGACGACACGAGTGATACTTCAGGTCAAGGCCACCAATAGCATCAACGAGCATGAGACGGCCGTTGGGTTGGGTGAGGAGTTATTTGGGTTTGTAGCCTGGACATCTGGATGATCTGCCGGCAGAAGAATGATGAGAGTAACTGGCTCCTTTGGCATTCCCGCATTGCTTGCAGTCAACGGATGTCTCGTGTGAACAGTGAAATCTGGTTTGGGATTTGACGTGATATCAATCTTGATGATTCTAATGCCAAACAGAGTCAGAAGCCTGAGTGTGCTCCTTTGACCGGACAGAAAGGAGGTCAGATTGGTGCTTCTTTGCTACTGGAACCAGAAGCAGCAATGCTGACTATCTTGTAAGTGACGCAGGGATCGACCCACTCGATTTCTATGAAGACGATTTCGAGAAAATGTGGATAGCATATACACAAGCCTATGGGGAGCCACAGTACATTTGTGGCACTGACAGAGGGCAATTCGCAGGCTGGGTTGGACTCAACAGCGACAGAAATTGGCATTACCCCATCATCGAAGCACAGCTGGAAATTGAAAAGGCAAACGCTTCATACATTTTCAACCCTCGAGAATTCTGCACCGGATGGAGCGACATCTACTACATTCTCAGACACCTCTTTGCGGACTGCGTCTAACTTTCAGCATTTTTTTGGTGCCCAGAATGCATTTCATGAGCTGGTCATTCCGTCTATTATGCATATTGTGGACCAGACACGATGCAAACATGAGTTTACTAGCATATTCAACTTCATGGCGCACTGTTACGGCGGCTGCTGTGCTGGCGGAGCTGATTTAAATCAGCTGATGAGTCACCGATGTGGCCACAAGCTTGACTATCTGGGAAATCAAACGGTCATAAATGCTCATTATGAGGGGCTTGATCAGGAGGCCGCAGGGCGAGGGATAGAGATTGAGGATGTTCAGGTCGAGAGATACCAAAACTTCTCATCGTTTGGGAAGAGTCTGTCTTCGACTGCGAAAGCGGCATACGAGGAGGTGGTGGTACGTCCGCTACCTAATCACTGGAGCTGGAATCAAGTAGATTATGCTTTCGACCAAACGGATTAGAATCGTCCTAGATCGGGTTGAGGAAAATGGGGAGAAAAAAGCTGCAGCAAGGAGTGTAGAGGCCGAATCTTCGGGAGCAGAGAAGTGGAAGGAATGGTTAGCAAGGTATACTTGAACCGGGTCTGTGCATGTATGAATACTCCTAGAATTTCGTTTGATCTCAGCTAGACACATTGAGCGTCAAATCACCATATGATAAATAGAAATCATTGAACAATTGGATAGTTCTCGACTCACTATCTGCTCGAGCTTGACCTACCTTTCCAGCGCAGACTTTGTGGAACACAAAGGGGGGGACTCTGGATAATGGTGCACTTGCCCTTATGGGGAACACGAGCAACTTTCAAATTTTTGCTGGTCTCAGCAGTGTTTCGAATAGTGAACGGACATTGTACGGAATGGCCGAGCTTCGCCCACAAGGCTAGGTCTAGGTAAACAAGAATTGATAAAATATAAACGGATTAATCTACGATGGCAGAGCAACGTGACATAAAATTCTTGGGAATATAGAGAAGATTTCATAGTGACGCCCGATAATTTCGTACAATGTCCGTACACTGTTAGGAACACTGGGTGTCGACCGTTGAGCCACTGACTGGGTCATGGCCTCGATGACGATTCTTGGTCCCAAGAGAAGGACGTAACTTTCGAGTCTCAAGATCAGCAGGAAAACATCGTCAACGATACGATTCGAATTAACTTCAATTGGTCATTCCAAGCATATTTAAGATATATATATGTACATAAAAATCATGACTTCCAGGGTTAGAAAATTGAGTAACTCATAAGTAACAGGCTGTTACTCATAATCATATTTAAATAATCACGAGTTACTTCAGTTACTTAAGTAAACTCATGCTCTAGCTTAATTAAGGGTACTTATTTATTACTCTTTTAGGACTAGTGCATATAGTAAGATAAGTCGAAGTTAACTAAGTAGATAAGATAAGATTGTGCTTCTTCGATATATTAGTTTCTAGTGGATTAGAATATATATATATACATACAGTCTCTCAGCAATATTTTGGCACGAACACTTTAGCGTCATACAGGCCAGAATAGGTAATTTATGGGTTTTTGGCTGTTTTCAGAGGCTGTTATTGGCTAATCCGCCATTTCGTTGCTGTAACAACCCACCAACCGTGCCAGAATATTGCGGAGAGACTGTATATATATATATATGTCATCTCAAGTTCCAACGCGATCAAATCGTGCTTAGCCTTGTGGATCAGGAAGGTATTTTCAGATGGTAACTAATCTTGATATGGTATAGCGTCAAATGGCTCACCAAAGCCGTAGTCGGTTCCGAGATTCCACCACTCCCTATCCAGATCGCCTTTGTTCGTCATCCAACATACTTCATATATTGCAAGATATACTTTCGTCAAGCTATACGTTTTGAAACTGGCTTCATTTAATGAAGTAGGAATATCGGCATATTTAGTTAAACCGTACCAGAGACAAACCTCTTCATATCTCAACTACCTATCGTAAAGGAAACCGCGCCAGTTTTTAAGCAGTTGCTGGTATCGAGAAGCCAGGGTCGCCTTGTTCTTTGCAAGTAGCACCAGAGATTTCGGAACAATATCCGAATACAATGTCGACTGGAAATATTGCTCCTCCAGCCCATCATTCTACCAAAACCGCCAAGCTGCTTGCAAAGCGGGCTCAGCTTACGGAGGACTCAACTTATGTCAAGCATGGAACGAGTCAAGAGATCCAGAGAGAGATTGAGGCTATCAATTTCGTTCACCAGCATACATCTATCCCAGTGCCCTCCGTGGTTGAAACTTTTATTGACGAGAACCCAGCCGCGGAAAGTAGCTGGTTTTCCATGAAGGAGATCCCAGGCTCCTCGCTCACGACCGTATGGGCGACCATGAGTCCCACGGCTCGTAGCAAAACCCAGTCAGATCTTCAAAAATATCTGCTCGAGATGCGAAATATCCCTCCTCGGGAACCGTTCTATATCGGCTCTTGCGGCGGTGGTCCCGTATACGATCATCGTCTTAATAACGGTTTCCCTTGTGGTCCCTTTACAACGGAATCGGATTTCAACGATTACCTTGTTGCTCCTGTGGCAAGGTGCCCCAAGAAAGAACTTGTTGGCTACTATCGCCAGCAAATGGCGAATGATCATGGACTTGTGTTTACCCATGCCGATTTAAATGGAGACCACATACTTGTAGATCCAGCTACAGGAAGGATCAATGGCGTTATTGACTGGGAAATGGCTGGATGGTGGCCGAAATATTGGGAATACACCAAATCCAGGTTTGGCAGCAGATATCAGTCATGGTGGGTGGGATTAATGAACAACGTCTTAACTCCATACCTACATGAGTTACGAATCGAAAAGGATTTACAGGAGTTTTAATAGGTAATTCTATAAGCCCAAACAAATATATTTTAACATACTGAAAATCGCAACAGCATTTCACAATCCAGCCCAAGCCAAACAGCCTTAGAATCCGTTTCCTTCCTTCTTTCAGGACGGCCTTGGTCAAGATGACGCTGTTTTGCACAATATTACGTGCCTGAGCATTGGAGCTCCTCTATAAGAGACACCACCTCAATCCCTATTTCTTCCATAGCGATACGTACATTTTGTAACCCCACATGGGAGGCTTGACCGACAAGGGCTTTAGGATGATCGAGATCGAGTGCTTTGAGAATATGAAGGCTCTTTTTAAGACCGATAGGCCACTTGCGCCAGTTAACGAGGTCTCTGCAGTTGAGTTTGACAAGGTGGTTAATGATATGACGCGAGTTACTTGTACGGTGATTTCGAAAAGTAAGTGAAATTAATTCGTGCCTTCTTTGTCTTTACTGGGGATGTTTGCAGAAGAGAGGAAAGGAAGTTGGTTCCGTTCTCTGCCTTAGTGAAAATGCCACCTTGCGCATGTTGAATAGAGGGTGGGAGACACTGGGGGACCTGGTTTGACCCTGAGAATCCTCCGTTTAGATTGTCAGTTTGGAGATCCCGAGAGAAAATGGCCCACGGGAGGGAAATGGCTTAGGTGCATGAGGCAAACTCACGTAACAAACTCAAGAGCAAACACTCTATTTGAATACAAATAGAACTCCATAGCCTAGATAGTTTCATTCAATCAATCAATTCATTTTTATATAATGCGCAGGTTGCACCGCAACTTTCAATCTCAACAACTATTTAGGGGCTAAGGCTAGTTAAACTACAGTCTAAAACTAGCAAACACTAATTTAAGTTACTAAGCTATTATTAAACCGTTTAAACGTGGTTGAATAAAACAAACGAGCATTTGAGCTACTTTTATAAAACTTGAACTAACTTGACTACTATGTACTCGACTACTATGTCCTTGACTAATATGTACACAAAAAAAAACGGCCACGGTCCCCCTGTCTCCATCCCCGCGATCCCCAAGGGCGCCCCGGCGATATAGACCGAAATGTTTTTCTTTTCTTCAAAAACAAAGTGCCAAAAACAGCTCGCGTGCGGCGGAGGAGTTTACAAGCACTGGGAATACCAGGTGTTCGAGACCTTGCAGGAAGATCCGGACTCGCAGCAGGTGGGTCCGCTGTAGCCTTGTCCACCGCATTGGCCGTACTTGGCAGCGCACTATAACCACGGAACAAAGGTTAATCCAAAAGTCCACGACTGGCGCACTTCAAGAGGTGGAACTTACGGTGCCGCTGCCGCCGGTGGCAGGGGGAGTGGTGGTGACAGGAGGGGTGTTGCTGCTAGTATCGCCGGAAGAGGAGCCTCCAACGGTGATGCTGGCGGACCCGCTGCTGAAGTATCCCTCGGTGGCGACGATCATGTAGTTGTGCTGGCCTAGGTTTAATCCGACGCTGGCCCATGCGTTGAAGTGGTTTGCGGTGGTGACGGTTCCGCCGACGCGCTTAGAGGTGCGGACGGACCAGTACTGCTGGAAGGTCCTGGTGCCCTCGATGGAGGGTTGGTTGGTGCGTGTGCTCACGTAGATGTCGTATGTTCCTCCGTCACTAGTGACGGAGCCCTTCTTTTGGGCGCCGGTGGAGGGGTTGTAGGTGCCGAAGGATTCGACGATGTAATACTCGATGAGAGGGTTGGTGGTCCAGCCGTAGACGGAGAGATAACTGTTGCCGTTGGGATTGTAGGTGCCGGAGTAGTTGATGACCCTGGAACGCAGATAGGTGTTAATGGGCTTGTTCATATGACAACTTTGAAAAGAAGATCACTGTCTAGGGTTTATTTTACCTGGGACCTCCGGGGTTCCATCCCTTTCCACCAACAAGGTTACCGTTGCCAGACCAGGTGACGCTGTATTGGCCACCGGGTCCGTTGGTGTAGGTAACGTCGGCGCCGCCGTCAGTCCAGAAGGAGTAGTAGTAGCCGTTGTTGGTGCCGGTGGAACTTGGGGTTCCAGCGCGTTCGGTGAGAAGCTCGCCACCGTCGGCGAAGACTCCGGCGACGGCGGAGAGGGCAAGGAGGAGGGAGGAGAAGGAAACCATGACGATGATTGATGACTGTTAGATGCTCCTGAAGTCAGCGAATTACTGTGCTTTTATACTTTTTTTGCCGGCAAAAACGAGGGGCTTCGGTTTGATTTAATTGCCGTCCATAGTGGCCACCGGGTTAATCCACCGTCGGGACGCCTGCGTCTGTGCTCCGTAAAGTGCATTTGAGATTTATCCATCGTCAGTAAGTTCAACAGAGGGGATGAATTCTGGCCAGAGCATTGACTTGCTTGCGACGAAGACCAACGCTCAGCCCTCCTGGTACTCTAGAGTGATCGGCAGGCCTTCGCTCGCAATTCTTTCTCCTTCAATTGTCTAGAGAACGGCTCGGTCAAGCTGCCATGGCCCATGGGCCATCATTTCAGAAGTTGCCAGCATTTCAGACGTTCTCCTCACTAGAGTCACAACGGACTGCGCGACCATTGCCATGGAGTACTTCCCGAGGGCCGGAACCAGAAGCCTAAATGGTTAAATCTCAAGTCTGGGGTAAATCACGATGGACAGGAGACACTGAAGGTTGATTGTGAGCACAACGCTTGTTTCTCATTCTCGAGGGGAGAGGCGGGGTAATATACAGTACCTAATATACAGTACCTTGGCGGAATTTGCGGTGGTGCGTGTTTCAATAGACCGGTAGTCAACCGGCAGTGACGAGGACGGCTAGGAATACTGTCAGGGCGCATGCTCAAGGGCGCATGCGCAGGGTCACATTGGAGGGCACGTGACGACGAGCACGCAGCTCTTCGATCAAGATTGATTCATCGACTCATTCTACGGTCCGCAACGCATCGGCGCATGCTGAGATTTCAAGCCGCGTACGATGGCCGCATACGATGGGCGTGGTGTCTGTAGTGGTCCGCCTTAGGAGATACCGAGATCGTGGTTAACAAACGTTCACATATTATGATATTAGCATGCTGCGCATATTGGCATGCTGCATCATCATATTCTGGAGCGCGTCACTAACGTTGCCAGTTTCCCTCTAAGCAGGACGTCTGATGCGCTCGCTCTATCGAAGGCAATGCGGGCGCATGGTCTGAGGGAGCCTAGTCGAGTTTCTTGGTGCGTCCGACGGATGATCCACCGGTCTTCCTGGATATTATGCACGAGGAGATCTACCCCTCTGTGCAGGTGCGTCTCCTTGATCCGAAGGATAATAGGTTCCATGATGGCGGATATTACGCGCCCAATTCGCTGGAGGGGTGGGAGGTCGTGTCGCCGACAGCAAAACTTCAGTTTGGTGCGCTCGCAGTATCCGGAGAGGATCTTGGTCGGGTCGTCCGAGCTGGGGAAACGGGAGAAGATGCTGCCGGCGCAGTATGTGGCGAAATGGGGACTCTGCAGTTTTGGTGTGTGTGTGGGAGGGGTATTAGGTATTATGCTTAGACGGAATGGTGAAACCGCGAGCAGGGCAGGTGTCTTCCTCTCATATTCCCAGCTGATTCTATATATGTCTAAGCCAGCCTTGAAAGTGTGGATTCTACGATTCGTTTGTTTTGTTAAGGGTCATGGTCGGGGATGGGCCTGTTAAAGCAGATGTTGAAACAGAAAGTAGAGTAGAAAGGAATCAATTGAATAACTATCTATGCTATGGATCATCCTCTTCTTGATATATATAGATGGCTGTGACAAAGGCTCAAAGAGCCGATGGAGACATGCATGAAACCATCCATGCATGATGCGGAGATTCTCCTGGATTCTCATATTCCGGAGAATTCTCCGGTGTCTCTAGGCACCAACAGAAACAAGTCTACTTAAATAGAGTAGAATGAACTAAATGAATTGAATTATCTAATTGATTATAACTATTTAACTTGTAGAGTAACTCCGTACATGCAGATGGTCTGAAATAAAGAAGTAAATAATTAAGATGCTGTTGCATGAATACGGGCATTCACTTCCAATAGCTGACGGCCACCCGAAGATTATGTTTGTGTCCATGCATGGAAGCCACCATGCATGGAACACTGTTTGATAGTCTTCACTTCTTTATTTGAGGCTCTCTATATGAGAGATGCCCATTCCGTAGTTTAGATAGATTTATTCTACATGCTTTATCACACTTTTGCTTCCGTGCACACAGTTCATCGATACTGTGTTCAACAGATGCTTTCCATACTTCTGCACATGGCGTACAGAACTCCTGAACCACTGCTATGGGCATCTGGCAGATTCTCAATATTCAACACTCCCCGCATCATCAGAACCAAGGTCTAAGGATGCAGATACAACAGGGACGTGTATGTAAAATATGATAACAAGGTTGGTGTTGTGACCATGCCCAATTGTCCATAATCTAAAAGTCAAGAGCAGATCGATGAGATGATTCGACCAATACTCCAAAATATGAGATATCAACACTGGCTATTTAACCCTCTTCAATTCCCCAAATTCCACAGTCAAATTGTCAATGTAGTGCAGCTTCATAGCAGCCCGGCAGCGCCTCTTCCTTACATATCACATCCCCTTCGACGCTCCCTAAGCAGGCCACTCATACCGCGAAAGCCTTCTAGACTCTGCCAAGGCGAGGCGTCGAATTACAGATGATAGCGACTCACTGTCTGCTTCTGCCCTCTCGCCCATTTAACCCGAGTCTTTGGGACTATTGATAATGGGATTGTGAGCCTCGCGATCTTTGGAAGGCTGTTGTGCCGCCTGGCTACTGGAGGAAGGTAAACAAAAGAAGTGGCGTTTCTTTTTCATTCCGCTTTCATCATCATCATCAAAATCTCTCATCTCGCTCTTTTTGCTCTACACTTCCTATACACCCGCACTATGCACAAAATGACATCCCTCCATCCTCCTGTCGCCATCGCCGTCGCCGCCAGACTTGACAACAACGTATACCTCTTCAAGATGTGCTATCCACTCATGCATAGCATCAGGCGCTGGGGTGAACTCAACCTCGACAATAGTAACTACACGTCCTCAACACACGGCTCTAACCCTGAGACATAGGTCGCGTACCTGTTGACGCTAAGCAGCGTGAGCGCCGCAGCGTGTAGCGCGACTCCCATGACGATGCAGTTCTCCCACTACGGGCACTGGCGGCGCAGATGACGAGCTCGATAGCTGCAGTGGCGGGAGTCAGGGTCGTGAGGGGGTTGCTGGCTGCGATTCTGGGGGCGCTGGTGATGCTGTAAGGAATGGCTGGGGGAATATTGAGCCTATGGATGCTGTGTCATACCGCTGCCATTTCTTCGCGATGGATGCCAGTGGGTGAGCAGAGGACGTAAGAACTAGGAAGGAGAAGGCCATTTCCAGGAGCAGCAGCGTCCTGAGGTCTATGGATCATCGATCGAGCCAGGCGATAGTAATATTCTTAGAATTCTAGAATTCCGTCACATGTGCATACATCTGGCTTTACGATAATGCCCGGGCAGTTAGAAGGTGGCGGGCGGAAAGCGACTGCCCTGAGACGCGCCGGCCTAACAACACGAACTCTCTCTAACACGACAGTTCGCCACAAAGGCAGGTCGCAAAGGACGTCGCGTGTCAATACTTATCTCAGCGCACCATCTCCCACCGGCCATTTGGCCATGTTAATCACTCCGCCCACTCCGCCCAATCTCGTTTGATCTTCACAATCACCATGCGCAGCATCTCCCGAAGAGGAAGGCGCGTAGATTTATTAACACCCCCATGGATCTCTTGGCAGGGATCTTGGCTGGGGCGAGTTCCGTGCTAAGAAAGGGTTGGCAGGAGATTTGGAAGGCTTGACAAATGCTTGATATCGCACCATCATGACCATCACGACTATCACGACCGTCACGGCGCTTACCAAGCTATGTCGTCAAGAGGCTCCATGGGCTTCATGGGCTTCACGGAGTAAACGCCGATTGGAAGGGTACGGCGATGGCCCATGAGGAGACATCTGAGGATCACGATCACGACTGAAGCGGAGGAAATGCCGACAGCGACACCACGCTCGAAGGAGATAATAGCTGCTTCAGCTTGCAGCTTGCATCTTGCAGCTTTCCTTCTAGAAGGTCACTCCCACCGCATGGAGTGCGCTATGTGTCTACTAGAGTACTAGGGCTTATCGCCAGCCCCTTACCCCAAGTCCGCCCCATCGCGGATGTCTGGGTCCGGGGATGTAACGTCGCAGCAATCCTCCGTGCCCTCCTTAGGCCGAATGGCTATGGCGATGCGATGGCGATATTCACCGCGAGATGGAGATGGAGATGGTTCTGGGGAGACGATTCTCGTGCCGCGAGCTGTCCCCTCACACTTACCGCACCTGACGGCTCTGGAGTGACGGCCAATTTCGGGATCGTGTGCTGTGCTGTGTGCGCATCACAACATTGCGCCGCAACGGTTCCACCGCACCCGTTTTTCTGTGCACACTAGGTATTGTAGGTAGGCACTTGTTATCGCCACTCCAACAGGATCGACAGTCGACAGTTGACAGTCGACAGTCGGGAAGAGGATGTACACAATCAGGACATCAGCATGCACCCACCCAGTCTCCAATGCCTGCCAGCGCTTATCACGACTTCATATTGCAGGTCGTATGGTCTTCCATCTATATGATATCCCTTTATCACAGTACATTACTGTGTGGCAATACCAATACCTCTCTCTAGACGCAAGGTTGGTGGAACCCGGTTTGTACTGTACATGTCCTCTCACATCTCGTCCGCTTGACCAGTTCTAATTCCAATTCAACCGAGTACTGGTCGATCAGTAATCCCGATTCCTTAATCTGGTTAATCTGGACGTCGAGTGTGCGATGCGTGCCCACATGGGCAACATTCCAAACATGTTAGCGGCACTCCTCGGCATCATTATTAAGTCTCTGGGTCTCTTCGTCTCTTCGTCTCTTGGCAACTGCGGAGACAACGCCATCGCCGTTGCCAGCAGCCTGCCTGCCTGCCAAGTCCAAGCCACCTGCTTATTTGGGCCACGCCCATGAATCTTGAACTGGCGATTGTGCATTTTGTGTATTTTGACAGGTGTCGCGATCTCCATCATCATCAGCATCACGAAGACCGTCTTTGAACTTCTCGATTTGGCACCGTCGACCGAAGTTGGCTGTCCGTGTTGGCTGTTGGCTGTCGCTGACAATCTTACTCTCCATGGCAAGCGTCCTTCATCATGTGGATCTGTAGGTCTTTAATTTCTCAGCGTGGTCTTTGTTCTATCCACTCGTGGCGAGCGACTTCGTGCTGTTTCATCTTCATTCTGCTGCTATTCCCATTCCCGGTTTACTCCATCTACTTGCTATATGCAATTATCATGTAGGGTCCTTATCTTCATGCGAGTTGCCAACTTAACTTCATCGTGATATTGCCAGATGATTGGCTGCAGGCTCACTATTGAACCAATCATCCCTATATGACATGGACTGGCTGTCAGTTATATGCAATCATATGCGATGCGCCGCTATATCTGTATGTATATACATACCTTAACCAAGAAGTCCGCACTGGCTTCACGATGCACGGATCCTAATCTATCGCGATCAAGGGCCCGTCGCTCGAGCGATTCTTCCCCGCGGTGCCATGTCAGTATCATGGACGGTTCTCCGCCCAATCACACTCTTCCCCTATGGTATTTGCCCCATTGAACAAACTCACTCCACAGATCCAACGAAGCACGACGGTCCTCCCGTAGGCCAGTGGCGTGGCTCGACGGCAAGGGGCACATTATCCACCTGCTACATTGAGTATGACATCCGCCTCGGGATCCGAACATGAACAGGAATATCAGATCCAGAAGCTCACAACATGCCCTCTACTTCTTATCAGAGACATCGTACAACCTCGCCATGGATTATGGCCGGGAGCACAGAGAATACCCTGTACGTCCAACCTGTCAATGCGACACAAACCGTCGCTGGCCGCGGTTGGGATACACAACGCAGAGATATAAGAGACATTCCCCTTCTCTTCCAACATGGCGGACCCAAGCTTTGGCGACAGTCTCCAAGTTTCATATATTGCTCCTGCATTGGCGGACTTAGCAGTCTCAAACCATGGGTCAGTACACCTTTTCCAAGACAACCTCGAGATATCATGCTATGATACTAACACATCGTCAGCTACCGGAACTCTCTCAGCCGCGAACGATGCCTTCACTTCGATCGGCGTAGCAGACGCTGCCGTTGCACCTGATATGAAGAAAGCCTCCCTCGATATCAGCGAGGACAAAGCATCTGCCCAATCTTCGGAGGAGCAGCATGCCACTTTCCATGGCCTCGTCCTTCCCACCGAGGAAGAGAAAGCTACTCTTCGCAAGGTGGCCGGCAAGATGCCAATCAGCTCTTACGTCCTCTGCGCCGTCGAGTTCGCCGAACGTGCCTCGTACTACGGATGCAACCAGGTGTTTAAGAACTTTATCAGAGGAAAGATGCCAGAGGGCGGTAACGGAGCTGGCGCCCCACCCAGAGGAAGCGAATTGACCGCCGGTGCCTTGGGCAAGGGATCCGTCACTGCCACGGCCATGACAGAGACCTTCAAGTTTTTGGCCTACGGGCTACCTATCTACTTCGGTTGGCTCGCTGATGTGAAGTATGGTCGCTTCTGGATGATTTGCGCCGGTGTTGCCGTCTGCGGTGTCGCCCACGTCCTGATGGTCATCTCCTCCATCCCATCCGTGTTGTCAACCGGAAATGCCATCGCTCCCTTCGCCATCTCCCTCTACATGCTCTGCATTGGTGCCGGTAAGTTCGCAACCCCAGCCGTAACGCGCTTCTGCTGACAACCCAAGCCATGTTCAAGCCCAACATCTCCCCCACGATCATGGACCAATCCCCACACAAGGTCGCCCACGTCATCACAGAGCCCTCCGGCGAGAAGGTCATCGTCGACCCTGCCGAGTCGCTAAACAGCGTGATGCTGTGGTTCTACCTGCTCATCAACATCGGCGGCGCCTTTGGCATCCCGACCTCCTACCTCGCCAAGCTCGTCGGCTTCTGGGCCGCCTATCTGCTTCCAGGCATCATCTACTTTCTGCTGCCGGCCCTTCTATGGTGGCTCAATAAGCGCCTTGTCAAGCAGCCACCCGGAGGCTCCGATCTGGGCAACGTGTTCCGCGTGCTGGGCGACATCCTTACGCACGGCGGCATCAAGTCCATCGGTCGCAAAGGCTTCTGGGAGGCCGGGAAGCCGAGTGTGCGGATCGCCGCAGGGAGCACCAAGCACTACGAGTATGATGACGATTTCGTCCATGACGTGCGTCGCACGTTCCAGGCCTGCGGAATCTTCTGCTTCTTCCCCATCTTCTACATCAACGACGGCGGTCTCGGCGCTGCTGCCAACGCCCTAAGTGCCAGCATGACCACGAAGGGCATGCCCAACGACCTGTTTGATAACTTGAATCCAATCGCTATTGTCTTCGGTAAGCCCCCTCCCGACTCCCCTACCCGAGAAAATAGCTAATCCACCCCGCCAGCCGTCCCACTCATGAACAACGTCCTCTACCCCCTTCTCCGCAAGCACCGTATCCACTGGGGCCCCATCTCGCGCATCACCACCGGCTTCGCCATGTGCACAATCGGCTCCATGGGCTTCGCGATCTTGCAATACTACGTCTACAAGACCTCGCCCTGCGGCCATTATGCGAGCATCTGCTCCGATCTCGTGCCCGATGGCGCCCCGTCCGTCTCCCCCATCTCCATTGGCTACTACGCCATCCCCATCGTGATCACGGCGCTCTCCGAGGTCCTGTGCAACGTCACGGCCTACTCGATCGCCTACAGCCAGTCGCCGAAGAACATGAAGGGCGTCGTCTCGGCCCTCAATCTCTTCATGACGGCCATATCGTCGGCCATTGCGCTTGGGGCCGCGCCGGCGATCCAGGACCCGTATCTGATCTGGGCGTTTGCGGGGCCCACGATTGCGGGGGCGGTGTGCACGGTGGTGTTCTGGTTTATGTTCAAGGGGATCGATAAGGAGGAGTTCTATCTGAACACGGATATTATTGAGAAGAAGAGCGAGGAGACGGATGAGGAAGCCGTCATTGTGAGCGATGAGAAGAAGGTTGAGTTGAAGGCTTAGATGGACGAGGTGGGCCGGGAGGGGTGGACGGGAGATTAGATGTAGATAGTTAATTGATACCTTCTCTCTTCGTCTTCTAAGTGGACCGGGAATACCAGTGTGTGCAGCCGTCTTAATCCAAACCGTCCATGGCAGCAGCTGTTGCATCATCACCAAAGTCTTCCACGAACTCCTCGCCGAGTTATTCAACTGCATCTTCCCACACATCGACGACTCTCCCATCAAGCTCAGGCGGATTAATAATCCTCTGAGTAAATGCATCACACTCGTCCTCGAAACTCCCCATCGCGCATCTTGTGCTCGTCACGATGTTTGTATCTGCGCCTTTCTCCAGCAATAGCGTTACCACCTCCCAGTCTCCTCTTTGAGCCGCCGAAAAGAGGCTCGTCCTGCCTGTAAAATATAGGACGTTTACGTCCTCAATGGTCATCTCCGCGAGCGTTTCGGCTAGGTCGCCGGGCTGAAGCTCTCGAACGACCTTGTTGGGGAAGGAGAGAGGAGGGGGGGGAGCCCATTTCCTCGAGGCACTCGCGGTCGGAGAAGAGGGCCCGGAACTCGTGCATCGCGGATGGCGGAGGGCTGTTTCCCAGGATCTTGAGCCAGGCCTATTCCCGTGCAGATTGGGAGTTTGCGCCGTCCTGGACCAGGAGGTCTGCTTCTTGTTGGAGGAGGAGACGGCAGACTGTTGCCTGCGCGCTGGATATCGCGTACTATTCCCACATAAGCCAATCATCGAACTCCAGAAGAAATCGAGAGACGTACATGCAATGCCGTCCAATCGCCCCGAAAACTCGCACTGGGATGCTCCTCCTTCCGTCCCAGCAGAATCCGCAACCCCTCCAGATCCCCAAGCGACGAGAAATGAAACAAATTAAACACCTGCGTGGTCGGGCAAATCTCTATTCCCTCACGGGGACCTTCAAACACACTGGTCACGAAGCTCAACGAGGCTTCTCTCAGGAGGAACCAGGCTGGGAAGTGGTAATCCATCGCGCTGTATTTCTTCTACCAGCGTTGTCCTTACACCCCATGACTCTTCTGTCGACAGAATCTTAAGAATTGTGCACTGTAATCCGACAGAATAAATTCACAGCCATTCGGATCAGCACCGGACCATTGTCGAGTAATGTGCGCACATTTTTGGGAAAATCGGGCTTTAGTTGCACTGTTAAGACCAGTGCCTGGATCGTCGAAGATGTGGAAGAACCAGGAATCCCAATGAAGTTCCAAATGCATGAGATAAAAGCCCTTTTAATGGTCAATGATTCGGATTAGACGCTGCACGGACTATCGGCGGCGGACGTTCGTATGCTGTATCTTTGAGGTCCTTAAAGCTAGGTGACTGTATCCAGCCGTCCGCAGCTTCAGAAAGGTCGGAAGGGGAAAGTGACAGATTCCTCTCAAAAGGTTGTTGGTCTCAAATGGACTATAATGGTCGTGTATGTCGTGTACGGACGAATAATAAACATGCTGGCTTAGAAAGTAATATTTATGTGGTATCTTAATGTCTATATTCAAGTCTGAGTACCCAACTCCCCTATTAAGAATGTACGAGATATATACCAACATCTCTCACTCGATCCTTGAGATATATTAGGCAAGCGGGTGCAATTTGAGGACTGACATCTTGAAATATTTCTGGACGTTTCTAGAGATATTCTTGGAAAGTAAAATGAACAAGTCGTACAATGTGGCTCGCCTTTTCTACCCGAACAAGTCCGAGGCAAACATCAATTATAACCTTTGATGTTAGTCGATATTTTGTATCGTGCTTCGTTGTGTTTGCTTGGATCATCAATGCCTGCTGAAGATCTTGAATAGTTATTGGGCGCTTGGAAAGTGATATCCACATCAATATTGCAAGTGCTCGTTTTGTCTTCTCATTCCTGTGGGTACTTTTAATTCTCTCCAAAGCGCGGTTGTATGTGCTTTCAAGTCCCGAAGACATATCGTTCAGAGTTGCCTCGAGAGTCGCCCGACAAGTACTTCCAGAAAGCTCCTCAATGTGAAGAGCAGGCAGAAGGAATCTTCCGCTCATCCGTAAAAATCTCCCTAAAAATATCAAGGAAATGTTCCATAAATTCCATAAAACAAAGGCGACATACTGATTGCCGGCTTTACCCATAATGGCTGCTATAACATAGTCCTTATACTCCTCGTCATCGCCAATGAGATCTTTTAGATCCTCGTCCGTGTCTAACTTCATCGAAAGGTAGCTACATTTGTTAGATTCGTTTGCAATGAAGAGTTTGCCTACTCGCCTTCTAACATCAGCTTCATTTGCAGCAATATCTAACCTTGGACAATCCCGGAAGATCCTTTAAATATCTGGAGGATATGGACGACTGGTGACGAAAATGTGTAGTGAAGATGCCATAATCTTGGAGAGTGCGTCTAGAATTGGTTTGCGGTACTTATGTCGCACGCTGTCGGATTCGTCCAATGCATCAATTATGATGTATCTCCTATTAAATTGCTCGGTTATTTTGAGCAAGAGTTCACTGCTGTAGCACCTGCTTCCCTTTACTCGAAAACCATGCCGAAAATTGCGACGAATCAACGACCCACTTTCCTGTACCAAGATGTGTTTTTCTGGAGATGTCATTTGCGTCCTGAAGACGTAGTATCCATGTTCTGTAACTTGGATAAAATGTCCTTCAGGCGCGATGAAAGTTCAATAATATGAAAGGAAGTTGAGGCATGATCCACGGAGGGATCCCCTGATAGGCTCGCAATAGATGAGGAATAGACTTTGCCATTTGAATGAATGGCGATATTTTCTGCGTTATCATCAGTAATATCCTTCAATGGCCAGGTCAGGGGACCAACCGAATGCGCCAGCAAGCTCTGAAGTCTGGGCAGTATTTGCCTCTATATTGCTCAAGACATCTCGGAGTTCTCGCTGGAAGGCCAATAAAGTTTTGTGCCCATCGCGAATCCCAGTGTAATACTTGTAGCTAACGCTGAGGACATCAAGAGTGAGGCTCAACAGTCCAGCAATGCCAGAGCTAATTGCCAGAACTTCAGCCATCGCTTGCTGAAAGGTATCAGCGAATATCAACAACAACCACGCGGTCCGTCCGCTCCCGTTGAAGCATCCAATTCTGGAGTCTCTTTTGTCAGTTATGAAATGAATGCTGTGATAGCAAGGTTTGACATCTTCGAGGTTTTGGACATAAACAGAAAGAGATGTAGACTTGCTAGCGAAGTCTAGGAAGCCTCGTGCGGCTGACATGCCTCCTGCAGCGGCACAGCCACAAGAAGGCGTAGGCATATCTCACAACCAATGATATGGTGTCCTCAAACGAGCTGGGAGGGGATCTGGGGAGAAGCTGGGGGAAGTTGCATAGAGCACCCTATTGCCTGCTTTGAAAAGTGCTCGTCCATAAAGATGCCCGTAGAGTAGGAACACGTGACATTCACGTGATATATCACATGATATGCCTCTGAGATGTGACATGTCGAATGGCTTTTTCGAGCGAGCGACCTCGGCCCCAAGATGCAGCATTTTGCAATTTGAAAACAAAATATCCGTAAATCATATGGCCTTCCATTTCTCATAGAGATGGACAGCGTTTTATGACGCCTGAAAACCATGTATGTGCGTCCGTTCCTCTCCGACTCGGAGCACAGGGTGCAGAAGCTCTGAAGTCTGCTCACTCAATGCGTTGTCATTGTCATTGCCATCTTGAACTACCTCATGCTTTGGACCCAATGAAAGAGCACAACTTCGATGTATCTTCTTCGTAGGGCCACCATCGTGGACGGGGCTCGGCTGGAGTAGGTACATAGGTAGGTAAGGAGATTGTTCCTGGCCGCATGGTCCATGTATGTATGATATGGCCCATGTAACCCAAGGATTCCACTATGTGCTGCGATTGGAGCAGCGGAAGGCTGATGTGACGCACCGTTATAACGTGCATTTGCGCATCTTGCCGATGGCCACCACAGAATCATAGTGGACTTCGCTCACAGCCTCATCCAGCCACATATGCGTCTGTGCATGGAAGAAGCAAGCATCATCTCCGCTCTTTCAACGGACGCAGGGCCCAAACGAGGAATGCGGCTGCACGCACCCGTAGCGTGCTGCCTTCATCCGCCTGGTATGAGAGTGATTCGTATGCTCGCATGGTATGATCCTCGATTGCTGAGACAATGGCTGGATGCAACTGAGATGCAGGACATATGCGCGTGGAAATAGCCATGATGAGATGGCATGGTACTGTACATACCTATGCCTGCATCTCGGAGGAATGCTGCGACCCCTCTAGCAATATTGGAAGATAAACCCACGAAGTCCCCAGCGAAACTCGTGGCGTTCGCGTGTCGCTTTCCACACCATTGAGTTTAAAGCACCATAATTGATAATTGTTAGCAGCAATGGCAGAAGAAACACCCACTATCCCAGCAGCTGTCAGCCAGGCACAGCCAGCAGCGACTGATAGCGAACAAGAACAGGAGATTCCAATTGTATGGCTGATGCCGAACTTGCCCACCTGCAAGGCTGACTGCTTATCATAGGACTCGAATGAATCAGATATCGATTCTGGCATTGGAAGTGATGCGTAAGTATGCGCGTAAAAATGGTCAGGAGCGATTGCCTCATAGTATCGTAGTGCCAGTTCTACAACCTCCGTCAGCGACTCCATTCGTGATTATCGCAATCTTCATGGAAGAACTTATCACAACTTCCAAGGCGCCACTTATTGGTATGCGAATCCTGCCGGTCTATCGTCGTCATTCAGATGTTAATGGTCTTCTCAGGGGCCCAAACGATGACGCTGCTAACGAGTGTCTCGACATTGGGTATGCATCCGGCACTACTTGATTATTCCATTCTGATTTTTGCAGACACCATATGTTTACTCTGCTTCTGGACGGTAAACTCTTTCTGGCGCCAATTGGAGACAATCCGCAGGTTTGCGCCCTCCATCCAAAACCTGTAGCACTCGCTGACTCGGGGATAGAAAGTAATTGATATCGGCACCGGAACTGGCATCTGGGCAATGTATGCAATGCCTTTCCACTCACAAGAGCAAGTCAGGTAACCTCCATCAGCGATTTCGCCGACCAATTCACCTCCGCCGAAGTCATCGCCACCGACATCTCCCCCATCCAACCATCCTTCGTTCCTCCAAACCTCCGCTTCGAGCTCGACGATGCGACCCTCAACTGGACGCAGCCGCCCAACACCTTCGACTTCGTGCACTTCCGAGCCATGTTCGGCTCTATCTCCGACTGGCCGGCGCTGTTCTCAGAGGCTTTCCGCGTGATCAAGCCCGGCGGCTGGCTGGAAGATGTGGAGATCGATATCCACTTCAAGTCCGACGACGGCAGCGTCGCGCCCGGCGATACGCTGTTCGAGTGGGCGACGCCATTTTTCGCTTCCGGCGAGAAATTTGGGAGGACATTTGCGGTTGTAGAGAAGAACAAGCAGTGGATGAAGGATGCGGGATTTGTGAATGTGGTGGAGAAGAAGTTCAAGATCCCGCTTGGAGGATGGAGCTCGGATCCGAAGTTGAAGGAGATCGGGCGATGGAATTTGTTGTTCTGCATGCAGGGCTTAGAGGGATGGGCCTTGTTTGTTTTGACGACGTTGCTGCAGGTATGTTGTCTGCGTTGGTCTTGATTCTTGAGGGGCTAGGGCATTACGCCGGGAGCTTGCTGACGGTAATGCAGTGGAAATACGAAGATGTCCAGGTTTATCTGGATAAGGTCAGAAAAGCGTTTCTTTCAAAGAGCAATCATGCCTATTATGAAGTGTAGGCCACCTCCGTTGCATGGTTCTCGAGAAGCACTTACTGATAGATTGCCATAGAAACGTGGTATATGGACAGAAACCTGAGTCCGTCACGAGCATGCCAGCTGCTTGAACAGATGGAGATAAATATTGCACAAAAGTTTCCAGGCAAAGCTTGTCAGATTTAAGATGACAAACGAATTATGATTTCCTAATTCACAATTATCCTCCTCTTGCATTATTCTTTCGACATCCTCTGCTTGGCCATCCAGACATTATCCTCATTGGAAACCAGCTAGACAACGGGATATGTGTCTCAGAAGGAGCAAACTTGGTTCTTCTCTCTCCCTCCGTCAAGCAATCCCTTCCGTAATCATCCACACACCCTTTCGTCCCAAATTTACTCCTTTGTCGCCAATTGAACTTAGTAGGTGTAAATAAGTCCCCTATTGTCGGCCTTTGGGCCACCAACGTGGCCGAGTGATAAGAAGTTCCTTTCTTCCCAATATAGCCAGCGTAACCTCTTCATTGAAAGAGAGCATTCTTCAAGTTTGTGTGAAAGTAAAAACTAAACAATTTTTCTCATCAATCCAATTCCCTAAATTGGCAGTTGTTATCTTTGTCTTTTTCTCTCCTGCAATCCCTCATTTGATTTGTTTGCATGGCCTTGTTTATATTTATTCACCTTTTACCTTCACAATAATAAAATACCATGCAAGCAGACCATCATTGGCCTTTGGTTTTGGGCCACTAGCTAAGTGGTACAGAATTCTTCCTTGCCTGCTGACTTAGCTAACCTGATCTCTCTATTTGATGCTAGCGCTGATTCTTAGAATGTATGAAAAGCAATAAATTAGTACTATGGTTTTTCTTAGCAGCTAAGTTCAATCTCCTGCTGTTCTTTTTGCAATGTGTTTGCCCCTTGGATTATGTAAAGCCTATCATGAATCTAGGCTTCACTTATAGTGTGTGGCCTTTGCATGTGCATTTGTTTACTGGTTTGTAGTAGACTGTTGTCCCTTAACAGCTTCCTAAACTTCACCGCTTGCACTATGCAGAAAAAGGAAAAGATTAGGAAAACTCAAGTTGAGGATTAGATACGTATCACTTGGAGACTCTGTGGGACACTTTATCAACTGTCAGAGCTGCTCCGCACAGCTTGTGTCCTCCACTTGTGCCTAGAGTTGAGGGAGCAGGAGGAAAGGTCTGATCTTCTAAGAGTATATTTATGTCCAGAGTTGTGGTACATGGATAGGTGTGGTGGTTGTGTTGTATGTCTTGTGTTAATGTGTTCTAAGGTCGTGTTCTAAGATGGGGTTCTGATGTTGGTTCTGCTAAATTGAATTCAATCCAGATCTGCGAGCTAAAAGGTGCTTTGTCCTGTGTTCTATTATGTTCTGCTAGCTAAATGGAGCTCAATTTTAATTGTGTTGTTCTGTTCTAGTGTATTCTTAGTTTGTGCTCAAAGAGCAAAGGAATGTCTTGGCTGAAATATTTGTTGATTCCAGATCTGGATCTGATTCTAGTTCTGGTTTTCAATCGTCAGATTCTATTATTGAAAGTTGATAAGAGAAAGGATATTAAATCTTATGTCATGTTCATGCAGAGCAGGGCCATACACAGGTAAAGTGCTAGATTCAATCTAAGGAGCAAAGAAATAAGAGAAGAGGGAGAAAGGGAAGAAAAGAGAGATCTCCATATAGCTGGGTTGCGTTCCTGCAGGCAAACAAGTGAATAAAAAGCGTGCAAAGGCCACACACTATAGGCAGAGCCTAGATTCATGACAAATCCAATAGAGTTGGAGTTGGCAGGGTTACGTTGTGAAAGAAGCATCCTGCTGTTGGCCTTCGGGCCGCATAGCTTTTGCTAAGTCAACTGAGTCAACTTAACCCTTCCTTTGCGAGGGGGGATTTGGTGGTTTGTGCGAAAAAGTAATGTGGGCAGGAAGCCCTTTCTCACTAGTTCGAATCGCAGTTCATCTGGTGTTGGTCTGGTGTTCTTTTTTTCGTGTCCAGCAGGATTAAAATGCGAAAGAAACTTTGTGTTCTTGGCCTTTGGACTGCATGGTCTAGTGGTTAACACTGAGTTAACTTAGCCTCTCCTTTGTGAGAGGGGATCGAATCTTTGCGTGAAAAGAAGAAGCCAAGAAGGCTTTTCTCCCTAGTTCAAATCCTAGTTCGCGACTACTATTCTTTTTGTATATTTTAGACTTTAACTGTAATTTTGAAACCAGAGATGTGCCTGGATCTTTGCTTATTATCAATGAGCAGCTGAAAGGAATTTGAACCCACGACTTTGTTGATTGACCTTGAAAGTGTTTGCTATGATGAAGAGCACAAGTTTATCGTATCACGTGCTATGAAGGAGTGAATAAGGGGCTTTATCTGCAAGGAGAAAGTCAGAGAAGCTGCTATAATGTAAATAAAGCTAACAAACAACGCCTCTATCATGATATCTACCTCTAAAAGTTCTTCACACGCACAAGTTTGGTAACACTTGTTCGATCCTCCAACACCTCCACTTCCTCCTCTATTCTGTACCCATGCCACCACGGCAACGCAACAAAGAATATGTACCAATACAGGACGGCAAATGCGATTCTGCTTGCAGTTAGTGGCTATTTCTTCTGAAGTCCCAATCGTGCATACTCACATCGCAATTCCCACGATCGCATACGTTGCATAGAAGAAGCTCACATCTCCTTTCCCATCTGCAGGCTTCACAAATGGCGCTGCGATCAATGCCAGACAAATCACAATCCTTAACCACACTGCCGGCAGCCACGCTTTAAAGGGCCGATGCAGGTCTGGCCTCTTGGCACGCAGCCACAGAAGTCCGATGGATGTTGCGAGCGTGGCGAATTGAGCAGGATAGCCCTCGACGTCAAGGATGAAGGCGTAGACGTCGCCGAGAGGAGGAAGGGTGATCACGAGTAGGGAGGGGATGTAGTGCACGATTAGGCCACCGAGGGGTGTGTTGAAGGGACGAGAGGAGGAGAAGAGGGAGGCATAGGGGAGGAAGCCTTGACGGGCGATTTCTTGGTTCACACGGGCCTGCTGAGGTGAGACTCTGAGAAGAACCGGGAGAAGTTAGTGAAAAATGCTTACGAGGGAGAATGTGACAACCATGACGTTGCCGGCAGCGGAGACCGCGATAGCGAGAGGCAGAATTGTCTTCCCGAAGCCATTACCGAAGACGCGCTCGAAGAATAATGCTGCGACGAGCTCGCCACTGCCCTTGATCTCGTCCAGCGGGATGACAAGGAAGTATGCGATATTCACGAGTAGATAGAAAAAGCAAACAGTAATGAGGGCCACGGGTCCGACGGACTTGAGCGTCCTGACGGGATTCTTGACTTCGTTGAGCACATTGTTCACATTGGCGAGACCCGCATAGGAGTACAGCACTTTGAAGAGAGCAGTTGAGACGACTCCCCAGCCCCAGTTCGAGTCTTCCCACAACACATTCCAGGTAAAAGCACCTGCGCCAGGTGAAGGTTGTGCAGCATCGCCCGTGTGGAAGGCCAGGACGTAGAAACCGGAAAGGATCATGAAAACAACCAAAAACACCTTGATCCAGCCAAGAGCGTTCTGGATGACGATTCCTGTTTTGACGTGCAGACCGTGAATAACAGTTATCACTGTCAACAATCCGACAGCCAACGCTTTTTGGGAGAACTCCGTGGCGTCATATCCAAGAGCATAAATCGTGTATCGGCCAAAAACAATGCAGTTACTTGCGGTAAACCCCAACAACACAGCTTGGACGGCGACCAAAGTGGACGCGAGGAATCTCGGATGTCGATATGTGAATTCGAGGTAGACTTTCTCGCCTCCAGATCGTGGGAGCATGCATCCATACTCAAGAGAAATCGAGAGCCCACAGGCTGCGAGCACAGCTCCAGCAACCCACAGAAGCAGAGATAGCCCGATACTGCCCACGGATTTCGTGATGGATCCAGGAGTCGCAAAGATTCCGCTGCCAATCACTCGCGAGATGACGAGAATGTAGGCGCCGCTCCATCCCAGGTTCCGGCCGTACGTTGCAGTTTCAGGGAGGACATGTTCTTCTGTAGCTCGTGAAGGAATGGTGTTCGACGCATCATCGCTGATGCTGCTGCCGTAGTCCGGAGAGCTGGCCTCGCACAAGAGTGATTCATGCTCATTGTACTCCATTATTGCATTCTTGGAGGGGATTTATTCATTCGTCTATTCATTAATTCATTGATGGCATGGAGATGAAGATGAAGATGAAGACGATGAACGTCGAAAGAAGATGAAATAGGATGCATGCCATCGCTGTCAGCAATGCCATCATCTGAGGCAGCCGCGGTGTGCAACATGGCATTTGTAAGTCGTCGCACGCAATTGGAAATGAGGATGACGAGATCCTCGTCAGTGATGATCGCCATAGAGTATTGGCATCCCATTCCTGGGAGGCTCACTCATCCTTATTTATATAGTGGAATCATTCCCCAAAAGGAGGTCTCTTCCAATTGAAAGCCATGGTCTGCATTCTTCACGAGTACGCAGAAAGCACGTCTCTCCATTTCGCACGACGTCGAACTAGATTTGGGCCATTCTTGAGGCATGTCTCGCATGGTGTAGAAGAGCGGGATTTAGTTTTTGCATATCCGAAGCAAGGCACTCGGAGACTCATTGTTCCGGGATTATCCTCTGAAAAACACCTATTATTATTGCCCTCAGCTCCTCAGAAGTTGAGCGTTGGGAGGGAGAATATCACTGTCTACGGTGTCGTTCTTGGATAAAATATAGTTGAACTCGAGTCTCGCAGCGACGAGTCTCTGTGATGTTTCTATTTTCTATCGAGAAATGAGACATGACAATCTCAACAGGCACGCCCGGCAACATGTCTTTGGGGATATTTTCGTCACTCAGGGAGGTCTTCGGATAAGATGAATTCAAGGGAACGAGGAATTGTCTATATGAGGCATTTTCGATCTCAGAACATTTACCAAAGTTCTCATGTGTCGGATATGATGCACTCCACGCTGATGATGTCAGACCGACGTATCAGGTACCTATTATAATTTATGTGGATATGCTCAGAACTCGTCTCGGCATCGAACCGACGTCTTTGAAAGGATATCGGCTACAATCGATGTGCCGGATGCCGGATGATGCCGATTTTGCTTTGATAACACTTCGAGAAGGGGGCCATGCGGAGGATAGTGGAACAACCGGAGAAGAGGACGGGGCGACAATGAATGGAGTAATGCGGGGAACACGTACCCCAGATATATCGGCTCCTGTCAAACGACTCGCCCGAATATTGGAGGCCCGGCGACCGTGCGGCAATGAAACATGGGAGTTGTAGAAGTGAATCTCAAAGCCGGTTCACCATTCAGCACCGAGACTTGACGGTTTCTGCCAATCAGAGATCAGATTCGGTTTAGCCCGATCGTGGAATAGATTGCGGGGTTGTGCGGGGTTGGAGGCTAGTGCAAGTGTTAAATCTCAGATCCGGCTGCTCCGCCTGGGTCGAACCGAAGATTATGTGAATGGCACGGCAGGTCGAGTAATCGCTGGTAAGGGTCGACAATCACGATTTTTCAGTTATTATATGAGCATCGCCATGTTCTGGGCATGAATTTCTGTCTTCATCCATCATCCGCAGAATCATCCATTCTCTCAAGATAGGCAAATATCCACCGGTCATGGCCGCCTCAACTGCAATCTTGGGCTACCTTGTCACGCCTTGGACGCCTGTCGTCCTTGTTGGTCTTTATGGTCTTTACTTTCTCGTCCCCTACTTCACTACCTACTCACACCTGCGCTCTATCCCAACTCCCTCGTACGCTGCTGGGCTCACCAATATCTGGCTCACCCTCCAAGCCCGCCAAGGCAAACGCTTCCTCACTGTTCACGATGCCCACAATAAATACGGCAAGTTGGTGCGCATTGCTCCAAACCACGTATCCATCGCCGATGACTCTGCCATTCAGGATGTCTACGGTCACGGCAACGGCTTCCTTAAAACCGACTACTACGATGCTTTCGTATCCATCCACCGCGGTCTGTTCAATACCCGGGACCGCGCCGAGCATACTCGCAAGCGCAAGACCATCGCTCATACCTTTTCCACGAAATCTATTTCACACTTCGAGGAGTACATGAACTCCAACCTCTCCATGTTCGTCAACCGATGGGACGGCTTCTCTGAGCTTGCCCATGGTGGCTTCTGGAAACTCGATTCACTGCACTGGTTCAACTTCCTTGCCTTCGACATCATCGGAGACCTTGCTTTCGGCCAGCCATTTGGCATGCTGGAGAATGGTAAGGACATCGCTCCTATCCAAAAGACTCCTGATGGTCCAATCTCCTACGCTCCAGCCGTCGAAGTGCTCAACCGTCGCGGCGAGGTCAGCGGCACCCTCGGCTGCATGCCACTCCTCAGGCCATACGCAAAGTACCTCCCCGATCCATTCTTCTACCAAGGCATGGAAGCCGTCGAGAACCTCGCCGGCATGGCCGTCGCCCGCGTCTCCGCGCGTCTTGACTCCGGACCCCAAAACGAGCAACGCGTCGATCTCCTCGCCCGCCTCATGGAAGGCCGCGACGAGACCGGCGCGAAGCTGGGACGCGCCGAACTCACCGCCGAAGCCCTCACCCAGCTCATCGCCGGCAGCGACACCACCAGCAACACCTCCTGTGCCCTGCTCTACTGGGTCCTCAAGACTCCAGGCGTTATTCAGAAACTGCAAGCTGAACTTGACGCAGCAGTGCCGCAGGGTACTGTCGTGCCCAAGCATTCGCAAGTGCGCGATCTCAAGTACCTCCAGGCTGTCATCAGTGAGACCATGCGCATCCACTCCACGTCCTCCCTCGGACTCCCGCGCCTCGTGCCACCGGGACCAGGCGTTGAGATCCTCGGCCACCACTTCCCCGCCGGCAGCGTCGTGAGCGTGCCCTCCTACACGATCCACCACTCGAAGGAGATCTGGGGGCCCGATGCCGATGAGTTCAGGCCGGAGAGATGGGAGAAGCTGAGCGAGAGGCAGAAGAACGCGTTTATCCCGTTCAGCTACGGGCCCAGGAGCTGCGTGGGCAGGAACGTGGCGGAGATGGAGTTGGCGCTGATTGTGGGGACGGTGTTCAGGAGGTACGAGTTTGAGTTGTATCAGGATGTGTTGGAGACGAGGGAGGGGTTCTTGAGGAAGCCGTTGGAGTGTATGATTGGTGTGAGGAAGAGGGCAAATGCTTGAATAGTGACGAATTCATGATACATGCGGATGGCAAATGCAATGGTCTTATTTACATAAGTCTCTCAGTTTATCTTAAAGTCACATATTAAAGGGAGGTAACTCAAAATAACTTATTTTTTTGATTTGTTGTTATTCCTTACCTGACCTAAATAGCTGTTCTCGAAGCTTCTCTCCCTGTCGTGTAATTATTCTGGATTCTCTATCCAATTTCTCGTACAATACTCTGCGCTCAACAATGAAATCATTGCTGACTCTGCTTCTGCTACGTACTGCTGCCCCACTGTCGAAGCCTCGACGTTCTTGCGGCATTAACGTGCTCTCCTTTGTGGTGGTCTTTGGCGTAGCTGATGAAAGGGATGCAGTCTCCAGCATCTCCAAGCTGGACACCTACCTTTTGAATACGATCATTTTGTTAAGGTCCTCTAACTTGATGAACCTACTGGAATGGAACACTATGTTGGAGTTAATGAAGTAAAGGGCTTGACTGTAAAACTATCTAATCTCGACTAGGGCCTGAAACAAAGGCTCAAAGGCTGGTGATTCATGTATGGAATCATCCATGCATGCACTTGATGAGAATCCATGGGTGCCTACAGGCCTTTATTCTGTTGAGAATAGTCACGAAAGTAGATAGCAAAGCGGAATACTGAATCAAAGTGGTAAAAATGATTGATTGAATGAAACTATCTAGTATATGGAGCTCTATTTGTATTCAATAGAGCATTTGTAAAAGAGAGTTTGCATTGAGTGTTTGAGAACCCTCACGCACCTGAGCCATTTCCCTTCCCGTATTCCTGCCCGTGAGCCATTTCCCTTCCCGTGATTCTCACAGATTCTTCAAATAAAGGCTCAAACGAAGAATCCAAACGGAGGATTCTCTGGGTCAACTGGGTGTCCTGGTGGCACCCACCCTCTGTTCAACATATTCAACACACTATACCCCGCAGATTCATTTCACGGCAGTTGTCACAAACAGCCACCTCGCGAGTCTAATACAGTTGTCATCCACAAGCCTCGTATAAATATCCGCCAGCCAAATTAAACAGGGAACCGACACGGCTTGCCCTAAAATATACCCCAGTGTATAATGGGATGTTAAGCCAATTGCACCGTAAATCAGGTAATGCCCACCAAAACTGTTCCATGGGAAGTGAAGGATATATAAGGCGAAGGATATCTTGCCGAGATACTGCGCCAAGGGCGTAGTAAATGGTCGTTGTAGAGCGCTGCAGTTCTCGCATGCTGTGACGAAGACAACTGCTGCTAGAGGGAAATAAAACTCGGACTTACCGACCCATTGCGCTGGGACCATCCTATTCTTGTAGATGGCTTCGAACCCCAATGAGTGCTCTGCATCCCAGAGCGGCCAGCCTCCAACCCAGACGGCCAATATAAAGACCAGGATCCAAAGAATCTTCACCAGAATTTTTACCCAGCGTTCCTTGGCGCAAGAGTCCACGCCTATCGTGACGGAGTCTTGACCTTGTCGAATAAGATGGCATTCACCTAGAAAAATACCCGCAATGAACAAGAAGATCTCCGATTTCATATGCCACATACAATAGAAAGCCGCTATAGATATCAACGCCAATCGAAATATGACACGAATTTTTGCGAAGCATAAAAGCAACAAAAATACCACAATGGATCCACGGAACTCCCATGGAATTGTCCACAGATGTGGATTGTAATCCAAATCTGCGTTTGTATTGAAAGGATTCAGCATTCCACAGAAGCCCCAAAGCCATTTGAACATTTGCTCAGAGAGGGTCTTTGCGTGGCCCGCTGGAACGTCCGCTGGAACGAGAGGGATTGCGTACTTCCATGGATACTGTAAATCGTAATAACCCAGGATAAACGAGACGAACGTTGATGGTATCATCGGCAGAAAGAGGCGAAGACCTCGACGGAAGACGGACGATGAGAGGTTGGCGAGGAGATGATCGCATTTCCTGGCGCGGATGAGTTGTAATGGTCTGACCGACAAGACGAAGCCGGAGAGGACAAAAAAGATGGCGACCATGAAGGCACCAGTGTATAGAGTTCGTATGAGTGGGAGTTGGGCAATCCATTTGGCGTCGGGCCTGGAGTTGTAGCCTCTATTCAGATTCTGGAAGTATTCGACGAAGGTGTGGTGCATAAAGACGAGGAAGGCGGCGACACCTCTAACGCCGTCGAGGTAAGACGTTGGGCGTTGTTCTTTGGCAGGACTATTGCGGTTGGCGATGAATGAAGGGAGGAGGACGCTGTGAATGATTAGGCTAAAGCAAGAATTGAATGATGGAAAGTTGACTCGACAGTTCCTGGCGGCACCAAGATACTGGTAGACGATGGCATATCTGCCGCGCCGAGGAAGAGACATCTTCAAGTCATCAGGCGCATCGTCATCAAAGCTATTACTATCATCTGGACTCTCTGGCAACTGCAACGATGAATATTGATCCAAGAGTGGAATCGCTTGCTCTTCAATGGATGGATGCATGAGCTCAACGCCCAAAAGATCGATTAAAGAGAGAGAGAGAGAGACAGAAAAGAGAGAGGACAGTGAGAGAAAGATGGAGAGAAAGAGGAGAGAGGGAGATATTGTTCCTACCTATCTATTCGTCTTGTCGCGATTTCACCCTGTTCTGGCGCGTTGAGGTATGTATGTACTGCCGTGTACAATGCCATGTAAGGAGGGTATTTTTACCGAGGCTTGCCATAGGTCCGCCTCAGCCTGAACATCACCATTTATTTTTGATTTTAACGCCTCACGCATGTCATTGCGACACACGAACCCTAACCATGAAATCTCAATAGGTAGCCATCTCGCTGTCGAAAAGGCAAAGTGAAAGAAAGTCAGAGTCACATCGCTGCCCTAAGCAACATCATTTATTCATACGCATCGTCGCAACCCAACATCACAGAAGACAAAGTTTTGGCCGTACACGTGGCTTATTTCCATCTGGAGTATTTAATGTTGAAAGCTTTGTGATGGAAGAGACATTGTCACTGATTTACTCCATCGAGTTAGGCGAGTTGGGAGAGAGAGCACAATACCATATGGAGTAGATCTCATCACTGGATGCACTCGAAGTCCGATTCATATGTGTACTAGAGCTAGTTCTCTGCTTTCGGGATCCAACTCCAAATTCCCCTCAAACGTCTCTGCCGGCTTAAGAGAATAAAGCCAACACAAATCCAACTCTTGTTCTTGCAACTACCCCACTGCTGGTAGTTTTTTGTCCACACTGATGTGCAGCTTGTACCGCCATTTTCTTGCTACCTATCATTCGGTGGGTTGATTTGCCTCCTTCGCTTTGAATTTCCAACATGACAGCGGTTGATGAGTAGGCAAGAACTCAAGTCAATTCGTCTTCCTTGATAGTAGTTGACATTTCCGTCAAGATCCTCTGGCTTGATGAATCTTCCACCATAAAATTCTATATATCTTGAGAGATCTCAGAGTAGATGCTGGTTATTGCAACATGGACTCTTGAACCTAAGACACTCGTGAAGGTGGAACAGCACAAACTGCACCAGAGCTGAAAGTTAGCATGTTCTGTTGTCGACATGAAATGAGCACTTGAAGTCGAATTCAATCAGTCAATCACTTTTATCACTTTGATTCAGTTTACTCTGCTGTGCTATCTACTTCGTGACTATTCTCAACAGAAAAGAGGTCAGATCATGCATAAAGTACGCCGTGAGTTACTAATCCTAAGCTAAGTCTTCATCGCCACAATATTCCGCCCGCCAGTGCCAGTAGGCGCTTGACCTCCTTCATAAGTTTCTGCCACCTATTTGTCAGACAACATTGGATGGATCCCCATTCTGTTCTACCCAGAGTGGAAATTGTGAATCAAAATTTTAGAGCCATACCATGGAACATTGAGTGTACAGAAGAACACTGTTTAGAATATGGAAGTCAAGATCAATCATCAGTGAAGATAAAAATAGTAAAGCTTTCCATTGCTATTGTAGAATGAATATCACAAGGGATTTTCTTTCCTCTCATAAACTTTCCGCCCTTATCGTTCTGTAGCTATGAATATTTTGACTGTATACCATCGATGTCTGTCCTGTTGATGTCTTCATCTTGTCTCTCATAATACCAGCTTTTATCGACAGGTAGTCTAGCCAATTACAATCCAAATTTCAGCACACCTAAGCGACATCAAAGACACCTTCCCAAAGAACTGGAAGGCTATCTCATAAGAAGCTCGTTGTGGCTCTGCTGCTCAAGCGATTGGTTTCCAGCATGGCAGACGGTGAGAGTTCTTTAAGTAGGAGCAGTTAGCTCCATCATCTTTTTGTTCGGAACAATCAACGAAATAACATGCCAGTTCCTTGAGCTGATCAAGCTGTTCCATCGTTGAAAATACTTCCTTGTCTGGCTTTGGGATGGATTCCAATAATACCTTCGCCTCCTGGACAAGATTAGTAAACTGATACGAAATAACAGAGGTGATAGAAACATACCATGATCAAGTCATCGCCGTTTGGATATAAGGGTACTGGCGCGCCGAAGTACCTGCCCCTTGGACATCCAATTCTCTTGAATAGGTCTCTGATTGCTCGAGCATTCGCAGTCTCAAGGTAGTTGAGAACTGCCAAGACTTCGACGAGATTCTTCGGAGGAAGCTTCTTCGAAATAATACGCCGTACATTGTCTGGAGAATCAAAATGCCCAGAAGGATTCGAGCAAGATGCTCTGGTTGGAGGACCTTGGTTTGAACAAGGGCGGAGACCATCTTGTATGTATGACTGTTTGTCGTCAAAACCCAAATTATGACTATATGACATGGAATAATACTTACTATAGGCGTAATAATCAAAATAATTGACTGCTTTGGTCAGGGAATCTCTTGCTTTTTTGGAAGTACTTAACAGTGTGATCTTCGAGTGATGGTCTTCGGAGGGGTCGGCGATGTTGATAAAGACAAGAATTTCGTAAGACGACTTCAGGTTGGATTATCTGTGGACTGTTGTTGGAAACAGCTTAAGCCATTTTGTCAGGCACCGAGATCTGATATGATTATTATGCTATTAAAAGTAGAAATCGGCCAGGAGAAAGTATTCTAAAGCATACACGTGCGTATTGACCTCGATAGTTATTCATCCCTTCTAATAGCCAATATAGCGCACACATATTACACAACAGCAGTTTCATACCATTATAAATGCAACAATAGTATTAATTCCTTGCCCAAGGATTCATATGATCAAACCCCTATTGCTATATATTCCCATCAGGCTATCTACGCCTGAAAATGAATAAGGGAGAGACAGCCAAACGTGCTATGCAAAGATAACACCTCGCATCCTCGAAACTCAGTGGACACACAGAATCGATACAAAAAGACAATTTATTGTTTTGTTAATTATGTAGAATATATCTCTTTCTTGGCTCGACATGCCATTTTCTTTCTATGAGCCTCTCCTCGGTACTCTCCGTTCTATCATCCTTGGTTATGTCGCAAAAACATCTCCTGTTCAGAAATTTTCTATCTCGCTTTCAGGGCCTGGAATAATGGGGATTGGGCTGTGGAAAAATGTTTCAGTGTTTGATTTAGAGCAGCTGATACAGATGAAGTTGTATAAAACTTGAAAATAGTTTGTATAAATTCTCCGGGTCCATATCAATTAGGAACAAATTAATACAAAGTTTGACTTTGCATGTGAAAATTTATCTCAGTCTCATACAATTCGGAAAGATATTGCCCTGACATTCTTCTTCAACTTTAGCACGATCTTGCGCCTTCAACCAGACTATGATGCTGGTTCGATGGGTTCAGGGATGAATTCTTAACTTGTGCAAAAGACAAATTGCCTTGTCCATCTCTTGAAGGTCTTACAATGGAATTGTAAAAAATGTCTGTACTTCAACTTCTTATATTCAACTTGTTTGAAGGGTGACTAATATTATAGCTGAGTTCCAGTGGCCAAGAATGACAGGACGGCAGGGATATCACAGAGAGACTCTGGACATTAGCACACAGTTAATTGAAGATAGGGGTCTTTATGCATGGCATGAATAAATAACAGAGGTAAGCAAGGCCGTAAAGAAAGAGGTCATGCATCCCTTGTATGTATGAACATGCCCGAAACAAACTGAAACCATCTCGATATCTAACAATTTCTTCATCACGTCCGCATTTATTGTATAGTTTGATTTTGAAGCTTACGACAAAAGTGATCTCAACAATGTACTCGCAATCATCACGCATTGCTCCTGTCAATTACATTTACCCTGTGATTCAGCAGTGACAAACCACCCCTTTCAGGCGCTCTATTGCACTGGAAGAGCTCAGGCCTGCATCCAGAGAAGACCGAACGTAATTTTGCATAAAAACTAAAACTGATGGTCTCACCGAGATCGCTGATGCTGCATTTAAGGCGCAACAGAAGCCGCTCGCTTCAGCTCCATCGAGCAACTTAAAGAGGGTGGACTACCAGCCTTTCTAGACTGAACAAGACATTGGATCTCGCCCTGATCCAAAAAGTACTATGATGGTATGACGTTACAACTTAGCCTTTGATGATCCATCTTGTTACCTAATCTCTTGTTCCTACAAAATCTAATGCCAACAATTCTATCTTGCCATCGCTCCTTCTTCCACCTCTCGGCTTAAACCTATCTACCCAGAAAGGCGCAAAATACAGCTTGGCGCGGGAGAAACAGGTCGGGTCGATTCTCAATGAACACTTCCAACAATTCCATATTAAAATTTGGTGTGATGGCATCCACACCTGGGCTAACTGCAGAAAGTGGATTGCTTTGTTGAAATAGCCCGAGTTTCCGCTGTTACACGAGTCAATTCACCATCACATCAATAGCCATGATTTTCGAAGGCTTACAGCAGCATAGAAGGAGTCGCGATGCCTCATTACGAATCCATCGTCATCTCTAGCTTGCGAATATAGCCTGAACAAAAGTTGAGCCTCCTTGATGAGTGCCTATCACGATTAGTAATTATAGCAATTTTGAAGAAGAGCGTACCTCATCTGTCTCTTTCTCGTCTCCGTAGATCTGGCTTTCGACATCACGGACGGGGCGACTGTGGTATCCAAGGCGTGAGTGAAGCTCGCGAAGTAACCCTTTAGTTGCGGTCTTGAGGAACGCGAGAGCAACAATGATTTCTGCCAGGGAGAGCTGCCGTGGGCTCAGATGCTGCAGATAACTGACTGTCTTATAGTGAGCTCTGTCTTGCTCAAAGGCCTCATGAGCAGCATATGTGGATAATATGACAATTGCAAGACGGTCCTGCGAGACGGCATGGATCGAACGGATGGTTGGGCTGGCCTCAGCACGGATTACAGAGCTTCTGTACATTTTTCTTTGATCTGAAGTCGACGAATGAGTGATAGTCAATATAGAATAATTTTGAGACTCGCTGGTTGGAGAACGTTCAGTGTGCTTGAACAGTAGATAGACTGACAGGCGGTCGAAAATGGATGCTGTTTTATCAACTTAGAGGCAATAGTATTGAAGAAGAAAGGTTGTGTGGAAAGAGGCTATGGTGCCAAAGGGAATATTTAAAATGGGATTGACGTGACACGAGGCGTTAAACAGGTGAATGCATTCAAAATCACAGAATTGTGAGAAATAATTAGCGAATCTTCAACTCTACACAGTACCAAATAAAAGCCAGCTGCACACTCCATCTTCTCCTGCCCTGCCACCCACTTAAACATACCATTTGCCAGAAAACGAATAGAGGAGCCTGCAAATTATATCTCCAGGGCCTCGACTTGGTACTCCGCAAAATCACTGCTGCCCGGGCTTAAACCCTGCTGGACACCACTTAAACTTGTGATATGAACGCAGTGCAAATGCTCTCTCGTCTCGCCATCTCAGTCTTGACGATGTCTACTTTCACTCGCCGAGGTCCTCTCCCCACGGTAGCGTGGCATCATGCTAATTATTCTATGAATTAATTGACTGTTCTTTATGAGCAATAGGTCTGCTCTCTATTTTGCTACTTGAAATAATTCCTGAATATCAATCCTCTGAAATGAATTGCAGTAGTCCGATGAATGTACAAATGTAACCTTCGAATGCATATACAAGTACAGCTTCTACTGTTACTGTATACGTCTCTTGTCACCGCAAGCCCTTCATAACATCTTCATGCCACCTCTATTCCTATTCCCGCTGCCTATTCCAAACATTCTGGCCTCAAAAGTATCCAGAATGCCATCCAAAGCGGCGACCGTCAAACAGGTCTGATCTGTACTCGGCAAAAGTTTCCCAACAGCCCCATTACAGAATTGAATTGTACCTCCTGGCTCTGGTGTTTTTGTTACAATAGCACTACGAAGCCCATTTATAGCCACAGCTTCATCTGTAGAAGGAATTATATCGTAATTCTTCTCGTCTTGGAGACTCATGGCAGCTTTGAAGAAGAACAAGCCTTCATGATTCAAAGCGAAGTCATCATCACTTGGTGTGCGCTGGTACATTCCCACAACAACTGCTCATCCTTCAAATGTGTGCTTGCCATGATCAGCAATTAGAATAAGTCTTGGCGAGAAGGGTACATACCTCACATCGCCCATTGCCGTAAATCGGCCTCAAAGCTTTATGCTGATATATCTTTCCATTGCCATTTTTGTAATCAATCCTTGCGAGAACTTCCTGAATTGAATTTGTTGCCCTCTTCAAAAACGCCAGGATCACCAAGATCTCCGCAAGGGATCGTGAACGTGGCGGTTGACGATGAAAGTGATTTAGTGGTAAAGTACTTGCGTTGTCTTCGGCCATGGCTTTACCAGAGTCATTGGAAATGAGTTGCGTCCGCAAGTTCACAGAGGTGGATAGTCTGTCTGAGGACTGAAGCTCTGAATAACTTTGCTCTTCGACTGGGTCAGCATTCGAGACTGGTATGTGGCAGATGAAGAGGATAGAAGACTTGCGGTTGCATGAAAGAGATGTTGCTACTGTTTCTTGTTTAACTCAGGGTAATGGACAGTGGGGCAGGACTGTTGTTTGCAAAGCTGCTAGGAAGAAGACTCAATGGTGCAAGAAATGATATTGTAAACAGGATGAGACTGTTAACCCTTCACAAAATTATAGAAGGTGAGCAGTGTCAGACTTATGCTGTTGTTTCGAAGACAATGATCATTGTTGCTATGTAGGTGTAGACAGTAAAGCATTGCCAAAAGAGACTCTTGCTCTCGATTGTCTCTTGCTATTACAAAACATAGCACTGGTCGTATCTGACTGTCGATGCTATGCCTACTGCCTATTCAAAGCATCCCATGAATCTTAAAACCCAAAAATCTGTTAAACGAAGAATTCTGAAGAAACGGGTCAGGCCTGTATTCAGAGAAAGTTTCAAACATTTATAAGTCCAAGCTTCCTCTGTGCAAGAGTCAATCCACTAAACTATGTACAATACAATTTCAATGTGAACTTACAGCAGCTTTGAAGGAGTCGCGATGATTAAGTGCAAATGCGCCATCGCCGGGGACTTGTCTGTACAGTCCAAACAGGAGCCTTGCTTCCTTTACAATTGCCTATGCTGTCAGTATTAACAAACAGGAAACTTCTCATGATCATCGAAGAGGCAAGAACATACCTCATAAGTTTCCTTCTCATCTCCATATATGCCCTTGGCCGCTTCTCCTTCATCCAACTTTAGGCCATAGTAATTGGCACGCGCCAGCAGCGGTCTCATGGAACCCTTCGTTGCAGTCTTCAAAAAGCTCAGCGCGACAATAAGCTCAGCCAGCGACAATTCGCGTGGCCGAAGACAATGAAGACGGTCAATTGTCGCGATAACAGGCGCCGTCTTCCATAAGTGCCTCGCGAGACGCATAGCTAGCTTGTATGATGACAGCCAGACGCTGGGGAGATACAGCATAATACATGCGAAGGGATGATGCGCTGAACATCTTGGATTGTGATGGTTGCTTGGGACGATGAGTTGACTGGCGATGATGAAGATGGCATGAGACTCGCGATGTTTTTGAAGTTTAGGTGTAGATGAATAGTAAAGGATGAAGAGTCTGATGATGAGACAACTCCAAAATGCTTTGCAAAGCTTGACAAGGCTGCAAAGTCTGGTGAGAAGTCAACGATGTTGTTAAAGGAAGTTATTTCGTGGATGTGGAATGGTAGAATTATAGTGGTGTTCCAGAATCCCAATAGTCAAGACGGGACCGAAAACGAGAGGACACGACCAAATCGGTAATCGCCACAGATAATGCAATAAAACACCACAACTGAAGATTAATATCATTAGACTTCACTTTATATACATGCTACAAAAGACTTGCAAAGATCTACATTATGTGGCCAAAGCAATGGGGGGAGATGGGATTCTTATAGTCGCCTGGACTGTGCTTGCACTGGCAATCGATGGTAAATCACAACGGATCACAGGAAAAGAGCAACCGCTCCTGATATATAGTCAGTGAGATTGCTATTCTGTCACTTGAAAATAGCATGCGAAAACTCAGGAGACGTAAATGGTCAGGTGGAGTCCCTTTTCAAAAATTGCTTGCTGAAGCGCAAAAGGATGAGCTCAGTCGAACTTTGGCATCTGCTTGCACTGGCACTTGATGGTAAATCAGAATGCATCACAGGCAAAGTGCGAGCAATCACTCTGCTCTTCTTACAAAAGAAGGCAATGCCAATACCTTCGCCGTTGCCCTCGCCGTTGCCGCCGTTGCCGTCGCTTCGAAAATTAATGTGAGAAGTGAGGATGAGATTGAGATTGAGGCAAGTGCCATGAACAACTGCGTGCCTTCCCAGCAGCGTAGGCTACAGTGCTGTGACTGTTGTCTAAGGGTTGCCGTTGCCATTAGCAGGTCTTCAGAAGAAGAAGTATATAATCCCGTGAATATGCCCACTACCATCAACACCATCATCACTCTCTAAAGCCACCGCGCCCCACCCCGCCATATCGCTAGCATTACCACCATCACAAACTCCGCCATCGAAACCACTGTCACCCGTCGCCCCGACGCCGCCGACGCCGCCGCCGCCACCCCCAACACCACCAACCCAACCGGCACCCCCACCGGCGCCGTTGTCGGCTGTGGCTGCGCGGGCTACCATAGGCAAATGGAGCAACGCATCGACGAGCTGGTGGCGGAGGTCAGGAGGATGAACGAGCGAGCAAACTTTGAGGCAATCTTCACCGCAATCTTCGCCGCCGCGGTTCCATTCCTCAAGCCAATGGCATATAGGGGGACAATATTCTTTTTGTTTTTGTTTTTGTGCTTGTTTTGCGGCATCACGCTGGAGTCTTTGCCGGCTGCAGCTCGGCAGCCTCTTCGACCCCCTAAGTGGTCTCGTCGACTACGACGACAACAGTCATACCGTATTTATGAGAAGGCAATGGTCACATGGAACCCCTTTTCGCGATTTGCTTGGCGAAGCGACCGCAACTTGAGCTTGGGGTCCGAGTTTCGCCAGTTTGTCTAAGACAGACATTCGATTGCGCTCATAACTTTATGCGCAAAAAAGAGAGCACAGAGAAAAACCAAAGTAGAGATTGGTATTGAGTAAATGCATGAAATGCCAGACGTATTTTGTTTTCCCATCGCTCGATCCGTCCATGGTATCTAACTCCCCACCCCCAAACGCCGTCAATCTATCCCACGCAATCCGATTTCCCGTTTCCCATAATGCAGTCGTCTCTCATCTTCTCGTCTTCTTCTTCTCCGGGCCCTCCTCCTCCTCTTCATCACTCAACTCCGCATAAAAAGTCTTCGGCTGCGTCTCCTTCCACGCATTCGTAAACAGCGGATCCTTCTCCGCCAGCTCCGCATATTTCAGCAATGCCTCCCTTGGATCCTCGTCCCGCATGCTGCTCAGCGGAATGCTGGCATTGATGTGCGCCTCGTCCGGCTGGCTCTTCATGAACGGCGTCATGGCGGGGATCTGCGGTCTCCGCGGATCGCGACTCTTTCCGCTGGCTGTCAGGCCAACAGTGGGATGTCGTGCGGCAAATGAGGTTGACGAAGCGGACTGGAGGATCCCGCCGGGCGTGATGATACTGTCGCCGCTAATGCCGGCAGATTGGTCGGTGGTGAAGTTCGGATCGTCGTCAACGTGCCTCTTTTTGGGCGCGCGGGACATGACATCTTTGGCGCCGCGGAATGAGGTGTTGGGGTTATACAGGACATGAACCTCGCCATTCGCGGAGGCAGTGATGATCTGGTTGAGCTTTTCATGCCAGAGGACGGAAATGAGCGTGGAGCCTGGGGTGACGGGAGTGACGAGTTCGGCCTTGAGATTGCCAGAGTTGAGGATGTGGAGGTGGCCGGACGGGGAACCGACGATGATGTTGGAGCCGTTGGGGGAGTAATTGATGTCCGAGAGCGAATAGACGTCTGATGATGAGGGGTGGGAGATTTCAAGGATTGGCATCTTGAATTTTCGGGTGTCCCAGAGCTTGATGAGGTCGTCGCCGCCTCTAGTGACGATCATCCGGCCATCTGGGCTGATATCGACGCCTCCTGTTCGAGTATCTGATCTATGAGCATTCCGGATCTCGCCCGCAGGTCTAGCATGCGGTCCATTGCCACTCCACATAACCAGACTTCCATCCAGGGCAGTCGCCACCAAAATATTATTTCCACCTTGCATGGGGCTTCCCCATGCCACCGCAATCATCTTGGACCGTCCACCTGAGCCTGCCGTACGGTCTTTATGAACGAGGACCTCCTTGTGACTTCTCTTATGATTGATATCCCAAATCCGGATCGTGCTATCAGTACCTGCTGTGGCAATCTGGTTGGGGTCAGTGGGGTTCCACGTCCCGCTGCTAATCGACGAGACATGCCCCTTCGTGTTATTCATATCTCTGATGTACATGTCTCCCTTGACAAACTCGGTCAAGACCTCGCCATCTCTGCTCATAATCCTCGCCTGCGGATGCTCAGATATGCACAAGAATTGGCTGCCAGTGTGTGGACTGAATTCAACATGGTTGATGGGATGTGCTTCGGTGTTGTCGGACGCTCTTCCCGCGTGAGGGTCAACGCTCTTGAATGCCCGAAGCGTCGTAGGTGTCATTGCCGCAAAGTCGTGAAGCTTCACTGTGCAATCTGTCGATCCACTGACGAGGCGGGAGCCCGAAGGGTCGAGGGATATGGTCGTCGCAGCGCGGTCATGGGTCTTGAGCACCAGCTCGTGCGAGACTGGGAATTCGTCCGCATCATCAGATTCGTCATCCGAGTCCGATTCATCCTCAGAGCTAACATCTTTCGAAGCAGGCTCCTGCGCCTTGTGCTGGTGGTCTTCAATCTGCGCCGGAGCTGTCGTTGTCGCCTCGACCTTTCTTCTTGTTCTGTCGATTTGCGCCGCAACGTCTGCCTCCTTCGTCTTCTTCCCAAAGGACGTCGGAAGAAATGCCCTCATGGGATCATCCGCCGCCATCTCTGGTCCCTCAATCTCATAGTCGTCGCTGTCACTCATCTTGTCGATTGGTACGCTGAAGACGATGTCGCGGTGGCGGTTGCGGTTGCGGTCGCGAACGGCCTCTTACAATTAATTATATTTACGCGAGTCGAGACGCGGCGGCGCGACAGGCGGGAGGTAGAGATGACGACACTAATCGGCTCCCATCCCGCGCCCGGCCCGGTGTCTCTCATCTCCTCCCGAGATTGGCATCCATCTTCTGCACTGCATTATTTCACGTCGTCTTGCGAATCAACTCTGGATTCTTGCACGTTTTCATGATGATACTAATATACTGATGATACCTATTTGATGCTTTCGCGCGATAGAATAATAATTCGGGCACCAATGCTCTCTCGCGTCAACGCGCAGTCGATACTCTGTCTGTAGAGACAGGCTGGTCCTTCACCTAGGACGTGCTATGTCTATTTCCAAGGCAGATGTCGCAGCGACTGCAGCTATCTTCACGCCGTCGCCCATGAAAAGGGCGGCCGCTTTGCATGCGATTATGGCTACCACTGTGGCCATGACATCTGAAGGCGATTCCCCGATTAAGCGCTGGTCATCCTTCATTGGAATCGTCACTGCGATTGTGGGAAACATCCTCATCAGCTTCGCCCTCAATATCCAGCGATATGCGCATATCCGAATACACAGGGAGCTCGAGCAGAAGAAGCTACTATCGAAGAGCCGATCGAGGAAGGCGAATCGTGGCTATGGAACGACAAGTGGGAGTGGCATGGGGCAAGATGGAGCTGCTGAGACTGATCTATTGGCACAATCACTCGAATCCAGTGACTCCCAAGAAGGCTTTGGTGATGCGGAAAATATCGAGCAGACAACATATCTGAAGTCGCCGTACTGGTGGGCGGGCATCATACTGATGACGATTGGAGAAACCGGCAATTTCTTGGCATATGGCTTCGCGCCGGCTTCAATTGTGTCGCCGCTTGGCGTGGTGGCACTCATCTCGAACTGCGTCATTGCGCCCATAATGCTGAAAGAGCGATTCCGACTGCGAGATTTTTGGGGTGTGGTTGTTGCAGTTGGCGGCGCAGTGACGGTTGTCCTGAGCGCCAAACAAGAGGAGAAGAGGCTTGGGCCACATGAGGTTATTGGAGCTATCACGACGATGGAATTTGAGATATACATGGCAGTGACGATTGTTCTCATCTCGATCCTGGCCTGGGCATCTCCAAAGTACGGCAAGAAGACTATCCTCATTGACCTCGGACTCGTGGGTCTCTTCGGCGGCTATACAGCATTATCGACAAAAGGGGTCGCTTCCATGCTCTCCACCTCCTTGTTGCAGGCCTTCGCAAACCCAATCACTTACGCTCTCATCGCTGTGTTAATCGGCACAGCAATAATGCAAGTCAAATACGTCAACAGGGCCCTCCAACGCTTTGATTCCACCCAAGTCATCCCCGTCCAATTCGTCATGTTCACTATCTCCGTCATCATCGGCTCCGCAATCCTCTACCGCGATTTCGAATCCACCACTCCGGAACGAGTCACAAAGTTCGTCGGTGGCTGTCTACTCACCTTCTTCGGCGTCTTCCTCATCACCTCCGGTAGGCCCATGCTCCCTAATCTGGACTTCGACGTCGATTCGGAAGACGAAGAACGCATTGCCCTCGCCCAGCATGAAGGGGCTGGGGAGTACTACCAAGACAGCGCGGACAAATATGCTACGTTAGCCCATCCCCCACTTCATCACGAGATCCTCGACACCGGCGAGACAACCGATGACGACGACTTCCCCAGCTATCCCCCTTCCCGCCGATCCTCCCACGTCTCCTGGGCCCGTCGTTCCCGCGCGGAATCGCCCCGCGGCCATCCCGCCTTGCAACCACCATCTCTGCGCCTCCACCCCTCCACCATCGCTTCCGGCTCCGTCGCCACCGAACCCCCCACCCTCGCCGCTAACGCCGTAGACAGCACCGCCACCCTCCATTCATCATGTCACACTCCCCTCCACGACGCACCGCGCCCACCCCTCAGCCGTCTGGCGTCACACACCGGCCCCACCCAGCAGCACCACCACTCCGACTCCGCGACGCTCCGCCCCGTCACGCCCGCGCGCCACTCGATCTCCCAATCCATGATCCCCGGGCCGTTCATCTCGCCGTTGTCCTCGTCGCTATCCGCCGTCGTGGCCGACACGCTGCGGCGCGGCACCGACATCTACGGATCAACGTCGCGGCGGCGTCCGAGGCTTAATCTGCAGCGCACGAGGTCGGGGAATCAGCACCTTGATGATAGTGAGGATGAGGATACTGTGAAGAGTCAGCCTAGCACGAGGCCTGGGAGTCTGAGGAAGAGCGCGAGGAGGAGAGCGGATGCTGAGGCGGTGAGTCGGAGCCCAGAGAACGAGACGTGGGCGGGTGGGAGGAGGAGGGCGAAGAGTTTGGGACATAAGTTGAGTGAGTTTTTTTCGGGGATGACGGGGGTCAAGACGCAGGGGCAGGAGGATGACCAGGCCAGGGGCCAGGAGGATGTTTAGACGATTCGATCTGCGGAAGCGGGTGATAAGTGGTTAGTTTTCTTTTCTTTGGCGGCATGGCAAGCGATCTCTAGGTCTGGCGGTTTGGCGGTTTGACTTTGGCACCACTGCATGGAGTTTGGGATTGGGATCTGTCTGTGGAGATTAAATGTATATTTTACTAAATACCATAATGCAAAGGTTGGGCAGTACTATACCCAACAACTTCTATTCAACTTCATCGTCCGCTTTCTCCCTTTTAAGAGCGGTGTCGGGCGATTTATCTGTCCAATCTTCTCATGCGACTCCGGACAGTGAGTCATATTACTTCTACTACTTCAGCTACGCGGCTACAAAATCAACAGCCCTGCACCGAAGCCTTCTAGTCGACAGGGTGATAAGCACCAGTAACACTCAACACTAAACGAAAGTTTGGATTTGAGCGTGACAGAGGACGATGCCGTGGAAGTCTTGCACATCAACCTTTCCGTCCGGTCCGGGACAGTACGGCGACTTGTCGATATGTGTTGAACGGCAAGTCATCAGGACTGCACGACCGTACTGTGCACGCTGTGTTGGACGAACCAAAGCAATGCCCACTACGCGATCACTCCTGCAACCACCCAGACAAGCTGCTTACTAGAAAGCGCTCTTGCAGACGCATTGAAGCCTATCCCCAAGCGTCCCAACAGGCTGCTTCTTTCTCGTTCTCCTCCCCAGCGCCACCGTCTCCTCGCCGTCTCATGATTCTCATGATTCTCACCACCACGTCCCCGCCGCCGCGCAGACACTTTTCGAGTCGCAGCTTTCAACGGGACACTTCCACCGATTGCGTCTGTTCATCTCTTGGTTCTTCTCTTGCTCTCGACCTCGGGAGGCATTTCAAGGGTGGTGCTGGTGCTGGTGGCTGTGAGTGTGCATTTCCGCCCGTCTTTTATGCCTCTTGATATTTTTCTAGGTCAAAATGTTCGGTTCTGGGACTGCCGGACTCGGAAGTAAGCTCGAAAGCTGCGATCTCGCCTACAGCTTAACTTGTTCCTCGTCCACTTTACGTCTGTGAAAGATGCGGCGGCAAGCCGATGTTCAGACTCCTTGTGCCAGACTGGGTGTCCTACTGCCACTGTGTGCTTATAAGATCTCATGGCACGCACGCAGCATTCTTCAGAACCAAACCCAACAGGACTACCGACTTCGCATTGCCAATGATTGTTTCTAGTCATCGTATTTTCTAGCTCCAGCTTCTTCTGCTTCTGTAGCTACCTCCATCGCAATACCAGTTCTGCACATGCCGCACCGCCTGCCCTCTTCCCAGCGGCAGCAGGTGAGGGGTGGTGAGGAGCGCTGAGCTAGCAAAGGACCCTGGCGGAGGTGCGGCGGAGGACGAGAAGCAGCGTGTTAGGCGAGTGCTTCAGGATGCGTCTAAGGATGTGAGTATCAGCGCAGGCACGCTTGATATGAAAGGGAGACAGGGGCGAGCATAGAGCATTGACGACCTCTATATGTGTGATCGAAAAGCGAAGGAGGCGAATAGGGGTTTATATATGGGACCTTGGTTCTCGGTCTCGGGAGGGATTTGAAGAGTACTGATGCTGCTGCTGACAGCTGTGTGGATGTTTATACCTTGCATAGCATACCGTCCATGCCTCATCGGTTCTCTGCTTCTGTTAGCTAGGTCAAAATCTTCATTTCATTTCCGACGTGTCGGAATGACCTCAAACTCTGGGGTCGGAATGACCTCATACTCTGGGGTCCCAGAAGGAGTTTTTGCAACGCGGAGAAGGTGGTCGCAGATGTATATAAAGGCATCGACGATATGCGACAAAGTCGTTGTGACAGCAAAAAAAGGGTACAAGAATGTTATGAGTTTGGGTTTATCTCTGGTTTTTAATCGAGGACGTGGGAGCCAATCCGCCACGGCGTACTATCTATTCATTTCAGTACTGCTGTTCCTCGGAAGAGAGGGATGGCCCACAGGTTGAAGGGTCGGGAATGAGACACTTGAAGGCTGTCCGAGAAACATGGTAGCAAGGAATGGGAAACGGGGGGCCGAGGAAAGTTAGGTCGTGATGGCATCATCTCTCTGATTTTGTGGCGGCGATGTTGGCAGTGGTGATGTTCCGAGGAGTCCATGGATGTGGACTATGCAGGCCGCGTCTGCTGTTGCGACGTGAGGGGCAAAACTCTGAAGTGAAGGAGAACTGTGATGTATTTGTACACTTCCTCGTCTGATGAACATAGAATGACTTCCTCGTCTGATGGGTATGAAATGCCTTCTGCGCAAAGCTGCCTCTTTCTCCTCGTTACAATGCACGCTTTCCCAACGCCAAAACTCCCTGTACTCAAATCCTCATCATCCTTTCCCACGCGCCTAAGCCAACCGCCCCTTCGCAATCTTCCCCTCAATCTCCTTCAACAAGGCCACCAAGTCCCCCTCCCGTCCCTCGACCTCCAGTCCCCTCCCCACCCACTCCCTCGCCTCCTCCCACCTCCCCATCTCACTCAGACACCTGCCCCCCCTCCACCACGCCTTCGCATTCCCGACCTTCTTCGCCTCGACACTCGCCTCCGCATCCTTCCACCCCTCCGCCCAGCTGCGCATCGCCATGTGCGTCTGCGCCCGATTCGCATACAGCCCGGCGACCTCGTCGCGCACCAGCCCGCTCGGCTCCCACAGCGGGCGTTTCAGGGCCATGTCGAGTCCCAGGCTGTAGAGCTGCAGCGCGGACGGATAGGTGGCGGAGCGGTAGGCGGCGTTGGCGCTCTCGCGCAGCTTGGTGATTTGGGCGGTGCGCTTGGGGGCGACGGGGACGGGTGGGGGCGGCACGGGCGAGTCGAGAGTGAGCAGGGTGCGGTGCAGGGCGTTGAGGGCGGCGAGCTCGTCTTGCAGTTGTTTGGAGGTGGAGGGGGTGCTGATCGCTTTGCTCTGCGGGTCGAGGTGGAGGGGGAGGAGGGTGAAGGACTCGGTGTCTTCCATTGTCGCTGCTCCTGTATGTCCGATCTGGAGTTCTGGTGTGCTGGTCTTGGGGATGTGTTTGAGATGCGCAGATTGAGTGTATCTGCTCAATTTTGCGAGTGTGAGGTTGAGTGTTGTGAAGCTGGGAGTTGATGGCTTTATTTCGATGTCAGAGGACAGATAATAGTTCGTCGGCGACGGCTCCATAGTGTTTGTTTGCAACCCAAGCAAACACTCCAGCTGCACTTCTAGAAGTAGGAGACATCAGGCAAAAACTTTCACGTGATCTGTTAGATAGTTCCCAAAGATTATTACCGTTCATTCATTCCTTTGTTTACTTCCACTTCATCGCCTATGATATCACTATGGACCCAAGACTTTGCATTTACTCAGCGTAAAAGCAACAGTGGAATCTTACATTGGGGATATGGCAAGGACACCTTGATACCAAAGAACGATAGCAGAAGGGTTCAAGTATATCCATCCCTCTCATCTAGCATATAAACCTGAGCTCTGCCGACTTTAATGCCCCATGAGTTTTGAAGATGTCTACAAGAACATCCAGCGGACGACGCCGCGGAGTATCTCTGCTTCTCACATTCATTTATACTGACTGCAGCTTACCGTCTTTATTGTATAGGTAATAGGTAATAGGTAATTTTAAGGGCAACAAGCTGCTACTTCGTACTCTAAAACGATAGGTATGTAGACCTTTAGGTAGGGCCACACACATACACATAGTGATGGTGGTTACGGAGTAGGTTAGACTCCTATATATACAATAATAAAATGAGCCAAAATGAGCCAAAATGAGCCAAAATAGGTCATCCTCGTCATTAATAGACTAGTAGACTATGGACCTATCTCCTACCTAGGTACTGTGCTAGCCTCATTTAAGTGTTGTAGACTTTTTTTTGTATATTAAGGCATTAGGGCATTAAAGGAGTAGTTTTAACGTAACTTATTAGGATCTCCCTAATTAATCCCTAATACCTAAGACCTAGGTACCTATGCTTCTAAGAGAGAATAACCCGGCGTGAGAGTACACAGATGTTACGAAGTATTTCAGTCCTTATTGAGATCTTATCAGATCCGTACTCTAACTTAGGTACATATGTATCTCCTTTGGCTTGTCGGCGACCAGATCGGGTAAGGTCGCATTGTTCATATCGTGTCAGCAAGACATCCTTCTCCCTCCCCTCCCCTTCTCTCCCTCACCACATCAACTACAGACCTCAGTCGCTCGTACTCCATCGACAGAACTACATCTTCATATTCATCAGACCAAACCGTTTTGTAACGGGCCATTTTGCAGGCCCGTAAGGGACTATACAGTCATGTCGACCGCCATCATCGGAAGCGCTTCTACCGCCAGCCAGCCAAGGCTCATCTACTTCTCTCCACGCCAGTGGAGTGCGACGACCAAGCCCCCAGAGTAGTGGGCAGAGTCGTGGACAATCGATCTCGATACTTAGCCAGCATCATCAGAACAATGACCTATTTTCCTTTGCGACAGCACCAGATACGAGTTGCCTGCAATTTCCGCAGACGCCATTCATCGACTTCGCCGACTCTGCCGACGACGCCGACGGCTGGTCCACCCATCTGACCTACCAACAATGGCCACCACCGCAGCCATATGTCACTCCGCCGGACGATCCTGCTGTATCTGCCGTCAACCTCGACTCCTTCGATGCCAACAGCTTCCCTCTTTGTCCATGGGACATGGGTGGAACGCCATCTCTCGACAGCTCGAATCATCTGTCCGACGCGCACGCAGCCGCCAGCCTATTGCAGCCAGCGGCAGCGGCCACAGCTCCTTACCAAGATCAAGATCCCCAGCCGCATCCGCATGCACGATGTTCTGGAACCAACTCGGCAAAGGCTTCGCCGGCGTCGGACTCGACCGCTCGCATCGAGAAGCGCAAGCTCAATACCCTCTCGGCGCGCCGCTACCGGCAGAGACGTCTCGACCGCATGAGTGAGCTGGAGGCGGAACTGAGAGAGGCGCAGTCGGAAAGGGATGCGTTGAAAGTTCGAGTTGCCGAGCTTGAGGGTGAGACGAAGGTGCTCAGGGAGATGTTGCGCAAGGATCAGTGATGTACTGTACGATGTACGATGGCAAATTTAGGACCTCTGGGAAAACATGTGCTATTTATATTCTAGCCTTCTTCTTTAGGCAGACTGAACCATCAGATTCACCGGTCAATTCAGTGTTTGTAGACTTAGTTAGCTAGATAGCTTCAATGCATAACCTATTCAATCCTACAACCTCTCCTCCGACCGATGTCTAGGAGTCTGGGAGAGGATATGGTTCAATCGCGATAAAATAACAGACGCCGTAATCGATGGTCATCTGGCGCAGAGACCTTCATCCCTCTCTTGTCGCATCGATAACCCCCCCCCTTCTCTTTTTCTCTTCCCCTCGCTCGCGGTCTCCCAGCCACTTCCCTCAGTCGTCCCTCGCTGAACCCCACCACCGCAGCAAAAAAGCAATGACCAGACTGGGGTTCGATCCCAGGACCTTGTCCGAACGCGTCGCCCGACCGACTGACATGTTAAGGACACGTGATAACCAACTACACCATCCGGCCTCTGACTGCTCCCGTACGGATTTGAACCGTAGACCTCGGCATCACATTGCATTACTAGTGCCGCGCTCTACCAACTGAGCTACGAGAGCTGCTTGGCGGCGAGACCAGCTAGATGGGTAGTAGTGGTAGGAGGATTGGGGGACAGTTAGAGGATGCGGAATATAAGGTAATCGTCGCATTCGCCTGGGAGCTTCGCTCTCAAACATATAATAATAAAAAAACCCTACTCCATAGTCTAGACGGTGTCTCGAGGGAGCGAGTGACCGAGTGCATCAGCATCTTCATCTATCCCTCGCCCGCTCCAGAAGAAAACGCACATGTATCCGTCAGTCGCGCATCACTCATACTCTCATACTCATTCACAAACGTCACGCGTCGCGCACCCACGCAGCCAGCCAGATACGGGTAGAAAAGCAAGCCGTGTCTTGATTTGGTATCCGTATCGGCATCTGTATCCCTATGGAAAGGGGACAGGAAGAGCTGAGCTGAGCTCATCACTGCAGCGCCACTGCCAGTGCGTGGTATCCACATAGTCATGGAGAAAGGAGAAAAAGAAGAAAAGAGTATCTTATGCACCCGTATCTCATATGCCTTCCTTCCCTTTTCATTCCACGCCGAGCCCCTGCCGACGAAAATCCCGTCAGATCAGATCCACGCAGGGGCAACGCCGCCCTTTGTCCATATTCTCCGAGCGCCGTCGTCAATTCATCCAGGAGCCCGTCGTACCATCGTGCCATCATATCATCATATCCATATCCACATCCCCAACCCTTCCTTTCATATGCACGTTTCCAGCCCAGTCATAGCACCATCTATCAATTCCTCACTCACATACTCACCCCTCCCATCCCCCTCCAAACCGGCACAAACACCCACACCGCCGTCAACGCACTCGCAAACACTGCCCCGCCCAGCAAACTCTGCAGTACAATCTTCCTCTGCAGATCCCTCAGACTCGCATCCTTAACCCTGACCTTGCGATCGAAAATCATCAGCTTCTTCAACATCCTCACCACCGCCCACCTCGGCCTCAGCAGCTCGCTCTCCTCCTCGCCGAACCGCTCCCACGGCAGCGGCTGTCGGCGCGAGAACAGCAGCAGGAAGAAACAGCTCCCCCGCAGCCCCGACAGCACCAGCCCCGCGCCCAGCCACCACAGCGGCCACGCCGCGAACGCCTCCCAGCGACTGTGCACGCCGCGCTCCGGGTAGAAGGCGCGCAGCAGCACGAGCAGGAAGCCGGCGAGCGTGAGCACGATGCCCAACGTCGTGGCGACGCACAACGTCTCGAAGGTGCCGTTGCTGACGCCCAGCCGGATGAAGTTGCGGTGCGAGCAGTGCTTGAGCAGCTGGTAGCAGTGGTCTGCGATGGGCTGCAGGTGCTCAGGGGAGGTCGAGTGCTCCAGGGCGCTCAGGGCGGCGGTGCGCATGGCGGGCGGGATGTTGAGCTCCTTGGGCGAGCCGGGGAGGAGGAAGAGCGTCGCGACGTTCGTGAGTTCCTCCTGCGGCGTGAGGCTGGAGGCGGGGACGGGGGCGGAGGGGCGGGGGCCCAGGCCGCAGGAGTTGGCGACGGAGCGCACGAAGGTGCCGAAGGGCTGGGACGGCTTGGCGGAGGGTGAGCACGAGGAGATCGGGTTGATGAGGGCGATGATGTGGGTGAGTGTGTCGTTTGCTGCGGGGGGGTCAGCGGGCTGAATGAGCAGAATGGACGGGTGATGCAGTCAGATCCTATTCGAGGAGGACAATGCGACACTTACAGTCTTCCGCGTCAGCCGATTGCTCGTACACATCGGTCATGCCCTGCTTGTGCAGGTCGACCTGCGAGCTCGTGCTGCCTGACGTCTGCGAGTCCTTGTCGTCGAGGTCGGGGCCGACGGCGAAGAGATTGGCGCCGCTGCTCTTGCCATAGTTCGACTGGTAATGCTTGAACCTGTGCGCAGGGCAATATCAGCAAAATGGCTCTCATGCATGCTGCCGTGGCCACGGCACACGCGAGCCCGTGCGACGCTGGGGGCCGAGGGACGCACCACACGTAGAACTCGAGGTTCTCGGGCGACAGCTCGATGAAGCGAAGGTACATGTAGAAGTCGTACAGCGACATTGGACTGCCTGTTGTGCGAGATTAGCATCTCGTGTTGGCGGCATGGGGAGAGGGGGAGGTGAGAAGGGGGAGAGGAAGGGGGGGGAGGGGAGGGAGGGTGATGCTGCAACTCACAGGTCTCGTTCCTGAGGATGCGCTCGAGGCTCAGTCGGTTGGGGACATTCAGACTGCCTCGTCCAGGACTGATGTCGCGCTTTCCATCGCGGACGGCGTTGGCATACTCGGTGATGTCGCGGTAGGAGGGCTTTTTATACCACTGGAGCCAAGAAGGCAAAGGCATGTCGATGTCTGTCTTGTCTAAGGACGTCTTGAGACAAGACAAGATGGAGGTGTGTTGTGATGTGATGTGATATTATGTGATGTGATGTGATGATCAAGGATCCGATCTCGAGTGTTGTAGGAGGTGAAGTGGAGGGAGAGAAGAAGAGAAGGTGGGTTTGGTGTTTTTGTTTCGTTTTTGTTTTTGGAATTGGAATTGGAATTGTGGGCAATCAGTTCGACAGAGGCGCACTTATAGATGGCACTTATAGATGGCGTGGCTGAACGACAAATGGATAGACAAATGGATAGACAGATCGACGGAAGAGAGCAGGGAATGGAAGAGAAGAGGAGGGGAGGGGAGGGAGGGGGGGAGGAGACTTTTGAGGTAAATCTGCAAATGGCGGCGGCACTGCACTGCACTGCACTGCACTGCACCCGACCGTCTGGTCTCTTCGTGTCCCACATGAACAGAGGAAGGAGAGAAGAGGAGGGAAGAGGACGGGGATGGAGGGACGGAGGGAAGAAGGAGTAAACGGATAGAGCAACGGTGTCTCCGAGGCTGATTGTGCAACGAGAAGACAGACAGACAGATAGCAGACAGAGCAATAACGCACCTTCTCCTCTTTCTCTCTTTTCTTCTTTCTCTGTCTTCTCTTCTTTCTTTCTCTCTCTTCTCTTCTTTCTCTGTCCTCTCTTCCATTTCCCGCCTCAATGAGATCTGCCCTGGCCAATGCTGAATCTTTGACTTTCAGCCTTCCCGACGCAAGGGGGACGAGCGAAGAGGAACAAAGGCCGCCGGCTCCTCTTGGCTCCTCATGGCTCCTCTTTCCTCGTCCCCATGCGCTCGAGCTTCAGCCTCTTCTTCCCTTCTCAGCTGCATATTGCAGATCCATGCCCCATCTGCTGCTGAGTCCATGTCTCAGATGACAGATACAGACACAGATACAGACAGACGCAGACACAGACCACGCGGGGCAGCAGAGTCGGCCAACCCAAGCACAGACTGATATCATACGAAGTATAATCTGATATATATAATGTGATATCATATAATCTGATATATATAATGTGATATATATAATGTGATATATATCTTCTGCACTCCTCTCTTCTCCCTCAACAGCCGCTCTGCCGCTCTGACGCTGATCCATGTGGCAAAGATCCGAGTCGGTGAGTCCTCGGTCCAAACATCAGTCCAAACATCAGTCCAAACATCAGTCCAAACATCCCATCACGTGTGGCGCTAGTCTCATCAAGCCGCGGAGAAGGAGAAGAGATGATCCATTGTATCCATCGTGTCCATTCTATCCATTGTATCTGTCACATTTGAGCATTTTTCCTGTCCAGCGCCTAAATCGCGTCAGCGTCAGAGCATCAGCGCATCAGAGCATCGGAGCACTGTTTATGCGCTATCGTGCGCTATCATACACTATCATATACTATCAGTGCGCTATAGTCAAAGCACTGAGAGATGGACGTGATATGTCATATTGTACCTACTTTACTCTGTACGCTTGTTCGTCTACGATTATGTATAGAACCCTTCATATTCACGACTTCTTTCTTTGCTTGTCACGAATGCGCCCTGCGCTCCTCTGAGGTCACGTGCATTCGGTCACGTGATGATTGCATTTCATCTACCCCAATAGTCAGGGTTCTCAACTTGACATAACTCATGAGTTTTAGGGTTAAGTCAGACTCATTAAGTTGAGCTATAGCCTTAACTGAAAAGCAAAAGAGGTTTTAAATGTAAGAGACATAATATAGAAGTCACGTGATGCCATGTGACGAGAACTCTAACTCGTGAGTTTCAAAAATACACAACTCAAACTCAACTCATTTCTTAGCAATTTAAACTCATGAGTTTCTTGAGTTTTTGTGAGAACCCTGCCCATTTCGATGCTTGCCATTTTCAAAACCATCCAAGATATGCTCGTCTCCTTCCACCATCCATCTGCGGTCAATAGCAGATTTTGTCCACGCTTCTGTGGAACACTCTCAATGAATTCTAGCCTTGTGTTCTCTTGACGCCATCTCTAAAATGGTCTCTGTTAACCAGTCCTCCGCAACCGGTTCTCCATTCCGCATGCTTGCCAACGACACAATCGCCGCAGAATGGTCAGCTATCCCGTATCTTCTCGGCGAGCATGTGAAACGAGAAGAAGATACTCGTCTAGGACCTGCCGTCGAGGGAGTCATCTTTCACAAACGTGAGCTTAGTCCCGAGGAACAGCAGAAGCTTGAGTCGGCAGGACCAATCCTAAGCATTATCTGGTTCCTTTCAAGAGAAGTATCGATGTCCACGATGAGAGCCAGGCTGCATCTCGGTTATGGCATGGAGCGCTCGACTATATTTCGACGATCCCAGGATGCGAGGCAATATGTTGGGGTAGCGACCTCGAAAGCAACCTTCCTGCTGTTCTACTGCTCGCACAGTGGCATGACGCTTCCTCCTGGAGAACGTTCCAACAATCGCCTGGCGTGACCTTGATAAGGGACATGCTTCGGGCGGATCCTTTAAATCAGACAGTCCGGCTCCATCTTTCAAATATTCATGGGCTGGACAAGATTGTTGAAATCAGCTTTCTCGCGCTCAAGTCTCTCGATGACAAGGACCGCATCACACAAGATATGGTCAGCCTTTATGATCTAGCAGGACGAACAAATAAAATCACCTGTTATGTCAATACAGCTGAGCGCTATGCGTCCTGGATCACAGTTTCATCCCCTGGAAGAGAGCTAGCCGAAGAGCAGCCAGATTTGATAGTGAGCTTGGTAGTATGGGGCGGGGAGGCTTACTATGCAGCTCTCAACAACCAGTCACTTCGGGATGCAGCCAAATCTATATTATCAAACACATCGGCGTTTTCCAGGTATACGGGAAAGTTGCAACTCTTTGCACCGGGTTCAATCTCTACGACGACACTACCACGTAGTCACTTTAAGGTGCGCAGCACTGCCGATCTAGTTTCTATGCAGCCTTTTCGTCGAGGCTGCTTCTCACGAGGAAAAGGCAAGGATCCGCACGCCCACCTCCAAAGAATGGCCGAACCAATGTATCGAAACGAAGAATCATCTCAGTGGTCCTTGTCAAGGCACCAGTGCCCGCGTCCCTTGATACTGGACATCTTTCAGATCAAGTACACGACTGGCTCAAATCTTATGAAACAATTCATGTTTCCAAATGACCTTGCCGACCAGGTGGACAAATTAAGAAACGAGATGAAGTCCTACTCTAGATGCCGAGCGGTCTTGATAGCCCGGATTTGTTCTCTTGAAGACGAGAGTGGAAACTACGAGGACGCTGGGTATTCTACATTCCTAAGCAACGTTTTCCAGTTATTTGTTTGTGAGTAATATAATTTCTGGCTTCGGTAGAGGGATTCCTAACGTAGGCCGAACTTCGTTTAGTCTGGGAGAATTCAACACCGGTGACGGAACGAATAAAGGGCAAGACCCAAATAGTCAATGCCATAGAGGCTGTTGCTAGCGTACATCGACCAATCTTGGTTTCTGAGATACCTAATGTGTCATACATCTTTACTCCTAGTGGCACTTTTAGCAAGCATTCACTCTACGAGCTCGTATCCTTCGATATCACGCCAGGTGACGAGGACCTATTCCAAAACTCGTGGGCACGCTTCGCAAGGTGAGTTCTGACCAAGAAACCCCTCCTCGACTTTCTTTCTAGACATATTTGCTAACAATCTCCAGGCTTGGCAAGCTTGAATCTAGCGCAGTCATCGCCGGCGACTATAGCACCCCTATCACCCCGCCCGTCTCTGACTACGGAGGCGGCTGGAGCGAGAAGCACGTCGACTGCCCTAATGCGCACTTCACGGGCGTTAGGGCTTGGACGAACCTCGGCGCTGAAGCTGCTTGGTATCAGGACTTTGCGCGTCGGATTCTGGAGGAGGATGAGTACGAGACTCTGGGGATAGCTGTGGATGCACTACATTTGATCGCGCTTGGAGCGGCCAAGTCCACATTCATCTCAATCTGCGAACCGAGGAGGATGGAGCCCTTGTTCCCGACGATTTTGCCGACTTCAAATTGATACTCCGGGTATATTCCTGACCATCCCCGTGGATATTTCTTCCACACGGGGTCTCTCCATCAAGACCTGCTCTGAAAAATGCCCAGTAAGTCAAGTTTGGAAGGGGCCAAGTCAAATATCACCCTATAATTGTCTAAGGTCTCCGTTTAGAGAATTCATAAGAATCTTTAAGACAACGGCTTAATGCATAAGGGTTCTTAAACCCTTATATAAATGCCGTAGTTATACAAATGCCGTATTAAATATAAATAGGAATCCATAGCTTAGATAGTTTTATTACTTCTACGTATCAATTATTCACAGTCACTATGGCGAACCTATTGCTCTATGTACCAGAAGAGTAGAGGCAGCATCTCTCCTAATCAACTTTCATGGTAATCCGCTTTGAAGGGGACTTGGTACGATCACTTGTCCATACTCAAATACTATAGTCGAGGTAGCTTCATAATTTGAATTCACCAGCTGCCTCACGCCAATGTATGCCATAGTGTACCACATCCACAATTCCTTCCTGTGTATGAACATCGCGGATATCTCGAATAGGCCTTCAATCATCCTCAGCCTCTCAGGCTCTACTTGTCATCGAACGCTGATGCTCTCCGTTTCAGCTTCGTAGAACAGTGCACCTGAAGCGTTCCCAAGCTCCTCTGTGGGAAGGCACGGTGGATCTTTTTCCATGAAGCGATGTGCACTTCGAGCAGTCGACGTACACTCAATTCCCTTTCCTCATTCATTACAGGAGTTCCACTCAGGAGTCAGGTCTGAACCCTCCACCACGGCCCGTATTTTCCGTTAACTCATCACTGAGGCTTTCGATCTCCATACGCATAGACGACTCATCTCCGTCGATCTGGCTCCGCTCGAAATCAATCATCGTGACGAGTTCTTTGCCGACGACAAAATTGTAGCGATTGACATCGCCGTGCAGCAGACCAAGCTTGTGAATACGCTCGAGGACCGTCCTGCACTCTGCAAGGTCGCCAATCCCAGCCTCACGGCCCTGTGTCTTTTCCAAGAGCAGTCCAATCACTCGCCCGTGTTCATGAATGTGACCCAGAAACCGCGGTGCTAGTCCGGATCCTTCCAAGAGCTGGTACGCCCGCGTTTCTCGCTCTATGCGTGGTATCTCCCACTCAAAACGAGCTATCTTCGCGATTACCGTGAGGGGCGGCGCCGGGATCGGTTTGGACTCTGAATCGCAGGTGGACTCGAAGGTAGCCCCAGTAAGCTGTTTCACTCTCTTCAACTTCAGGCAGTCGACGGAGTTGGTGTGCCAGGTCTCTTCTACACCAGCGAGCTTGCGCTGACTCAATGAATATTCCAATTCGCCGCTCGTGGAATCCCGATAGACATGTGCGATAGTCCAATCTTCAGAATAGGGCAAAGGCGGTAGGGAGTCGAGAGGCATGGAGAGAGTCGATCTATCGAAAGTACCTGGTGCGACAACGATGTACTTTACACGGTCTCCAATTAATAATCGATATTCGCTGTCGTCTCGACTGCAAACTTCCATCGATATAATTTCTAGCTGGCAAGGTGATATAGTTGCAGCCATCTTGAAGGATTTATGGTGTATTAAAGGCCTTAGACTAGAGAGTTGATGGAACCTTTGATATATTATAATCGTTGTGGTTGGAGGAAAACCACCGATTACACTGCCGCACCCGGAACTGTATTGCTAAGACGCCGATTTGAACAACGGAATACGATAGCGCTGCGTACGTTCGTCGACGCTATTCACAGTGTCAAGCATGACCTGTGAGCAGTAGCCTGTGATATGAAAAGTCCAATCGCATATTTATTATTATTCTATATCTCGTGTATCTTTAGTATTTACTTTTTTCTTTTGGAGACCAATGGCAGGCAGGCACTACGCTTGCAGGGCCCGGCCATTTGCTTCGCATCTCCTAGATTCGTCGCTACCAATCATTCAGGAACGAGGTCGTCGGCGTTTCGGCATCATTCCGGCTCAATGATATCGGCAGCCTTTCAGCCTCGCAGCCTCGCAGCCTCGCCCCTCAAATGCAGTCGTCTTCTCCTCGTCTGGACCAATGAGGAGCGAGGTATTGACTTCGTGGACACGGCACATGGATAAATAGATGGCCATGGCCCTGAAAGTGCAGAAATGCTTAGGATGCTTGTTCGTCCGGGCGGCTCCACACCATTGGAAGGTGAGAACTTTAGATGGGGTCGTGAGGTTAGTTGGGTTACATCGCACAGATCTCCGACCTCGAATTAAGAAGGTCGGCGTTTTGTCGAAGCTTTTTTATTCCACTATGCTATTCCGGGCCTTCCTTCATCCTTACCCTCACCCCGCAACAGCCAGACAATGCCGTATTACCTAGTCGATATTCTCGATAGCTCCGATGTTTTCCTGCCACGACCTCGAGAACGTGGGCTGAACGTGGGCCACGTCATGTTTCTATACTGCGGTCCCCGCAATAAGGCAACATATGCTGCATATATTCCATTGCATAAAAGGCATCATCTTAGCAGCGGATTTAACTGTACTTATCTGTACGAAAATGACCAATCAGAGCGTCGCCATTTGATGTTGGCCAGAACTTGTTGTTGAAATGTGAAATGTGAAAATGACCCAGGGGAATGGAATGATTGCATGCCTACCTATATGAAGGGGACCGGCCGCACTGGCCGGCCATGGCTATAAGAAACGCAAAATTCGGAGAAGGTGGTGGAAATATTCATCTGGACCTTACGAGAATATACCTGCCAGAGTCCATCAATGTGACAACTCCAGATCTGTCAACCTGATCTTTAAAACTTGGCCCATTAAACACCTGGATTCCGACCAGGCGCAACATAAAGAACCTTCCGGCCACCTCGCGCGGCCCTCCGTCGAAAAACATCATGTCCATAGTCTGGATCAAGAACGCCATATTCGGCCGCGGCGACCGCATCCACGAGAAGGAATACGCCAGCGCGTCGCTGGTGGAGCCCAGCGACCGCGGCGACTGCGACTGCGATCTCGAATCGAAGGCGGCGGCTCTGACGTCGCGGGCGACGCCGAAGGGCGGTTTCAGGATCGACGCGCGGATCGTGTCCGATGCGACGATCGGGCTGAGCGACGGGCTGACGGTGCCGTTCGCGCTGACGGCCGGGCTGAGCGCGCTGGGCAACACGAATGTGGTCATCTATGGGGGCCTGGCGGAGTTGATTGCGGGCGCCATCTCGATGGGCTTGGGGGGCTATCTAGGCGCGAAGAGCGAATTGTGAGACTTCCCTCCTGGTCCTGGGTGCGTGCGTTGGCTGATGTCGAGGAGGGCGTCGTATAAGGCCATGAGGGATGATACACAGCTGCTCATTGAGACGGACCCGGAATCCGTGGAAGTGGACATCGAAGCCGTCTTCGAACCGTATAACCTGCCCCAATCCACGCTCGACGATCTCACGACGCACCTCTCGCAATCACCGCACCTGGTGGACTTCTTCATGCAGTTCCGGCATTGCACCGAGGCGCCTGCGGCTTCGAGGGCGTTGACGTCGGCGCTGACCATCGCCATGGGGTACTTCCTCGGCGGCCTATTGCCTCTCCTCCCATATTTCTTCACCGAGCAGATTCTTAATGCGCTGTATATTTCGATCGGTGTCATGGCGGTCGTGCTCTTCATCTTTGGTTATGTCAAGACTTGCATTGTTATCGGCTGGAATGGCCGTCGGAAGGTGATAAAAGGGTGCTATGGTGGTGTACAGATGATGATTGTCGGGGGTGCCGCAGCAGGTGCTGCAATGGGATTGGTCAAGCTGTTCAATCGCGAAGGTTGAATGAGAGAAGGAATAGGCGGCGTTCGGCATGGATCACGACTGATGTGCTGAAGCAACTCTTTGTATTTTTGGTTTTTCTTGCGGAGGATTGAAGCTCGGCATTTTGGCTTCAACCAGTTGCGTGATCGACGGGGTTGGTAAATATTTGGGGAGTATGTGGCGTGGCGTTCAGAGCTAGAAATGGGTCTTCAGCAGTCATCACGGGTTAAATGGTATCTTACTCGTACTGAAGCCAGACGCGCCTCCTCTCCACCCACTTTGGATAATTGGGGTGTGAGAACTTCATCTTCGATTCACTTGAAGAGCTTCGTCCCTCAAGTATCGACCCCATCTGTTTCCCTCAGAACGGCAGACGCCCTTAGTAAGAGCCAATAGCTTCCAAAAGAGCTGCACGGCCATCTTCTCCAAGGCTGGCCGTCAAAATATTTCTAGGATTAAGCAACTGCTTGCTTCATTTTTCCTTCGTGACGGAAGCTCTACAAATGTTTCTCGCCAAGCATTCAGCTGCAGCTGAAGTCAGTGTTCTGTTGAATAGGGGACCGGGGTTCCGCATGGGAGATTCGCAACTCGCAGATGAGACGGGTGAATTGGAGTCAGGTCCTTGACCCGCCCCCGCACCCGCAATCACTGCAGACAGGCGCGTCACGACCCAGCACAAGGCCTTGCAACGCAACGAATCCACCTCTTCCGCTCTTCAATGCGGTTTCCAGAGCTTTGAACCATGATAAATAAGCACGACTGTATCGAAGAAAAATATTGAAGAAGTAGTAGATGTATGAACTTCTTAATCGTATTCAGATTGCAGGGGCAGGATAGATTGGCTTTTGATGGCTGTTGTGGCCTGAGATGGGTGGGAATGGAGAACAGAGAATAGAACGCACAATACCAAAGCGGGCGCGTGCATGGACGACGACTTGTCTTGTGCCATGCCTGCCTGGTTGCAGCCGATGCAAATCACAGACGACATGTGTATTAGATCTTCGCGCGTCCTGGTTCAATTCATCTCCTCATTCTCACCATCTACCATTGCGAGCCGCCAAGACTCCCAGCAAATCCTCATAGCAGCCAGCCACCCCGCTAAGTCCATCTCCTATGAACATTACCTAAAACCCCCCTCTCTATACTTCCCTCATCCCTGATTCTAGCGAGGCATTCATCCTCTGTTGCCCCTGTGAAAAAAAAAAAAAAAAAAAAAAAAAATACACATATAATACAAGGTCTCGGCCGCATCGCTAAAATCAGTGCGAGGTCTGATTTTGCCGGGACCTCGATTCGAGGTCAGGGGACATGTACGGACATCTACGGTCGTCTACGGACTCGGGTTGGTCTCGGCCGCTTCGCTAAAATCAGTGCGAGCGCTGGTTTTGCCGGGACCTCGATTCGAGGTCAGGGGACAGACATTTACGGACATTTACGGACATTTACGGACTGAGGGCCCATACGTAAGGCACGTGACCAGTTTTTTTTTCAAGCGGCCATGGTCTGTCTGTGCGTGGGTCAATATATAACAGAATAAAAATCATCGACTTTCCTACAGCGCCTCTCCCCACCCCGTATCCACGCGTCTGCGCTTCGAAGGCACCCCGCTCTCTTGGCTTTCTTGGCAACTGCTCAGGTACTACTACTCGGGTACGAAGATTACTCGCAGCGAGTAGTACTCGGGCAACCCCGCATTAGAGGACTCGCCGTTGGAATTGTTCCGTTCGGCCATGTCTAATGGTAGTACTACACAGTTTCATTTGCAAAAGGTCCATGATGTCTGTGCTCTCCCTCTGTTGTGGTGAGCCGAACAACGTATTTGTATATACATATATGCATAATTCTGTGTAGGTCTGTGTTCCACAAGATCAGACATCACCATGTGCTGTGTTGCATATTTACCTCATTCTGGCATGGAACTGAGAACTTCATCTAATTGCCTTGCGCAAAGAAGAATGCAAGTATTATCTCAAGTTCGACCGATTATTAACGCTTTTCTTACAGTCCATCCTCCCTTAGATGAAACGTCCTCCCATATCCCGTCCCGGTACCGCTCATCTAAACTCCTGCCCCGAAATTGCTGCTCGGCTTGACGTCATACGTAGTCGTAACTCGAATGCCGTCATTTGTTACGCTCGGAAAGCTATGCCCACTACCCCCACTGCCGATGACGACGTCGTTCTTGAAGTTACTGTTGAAATCCTTGACGATCATCTCCTCGCTGCTGTTCTCGTTCTCCTGGGCCATGGCGCGGGCGTGGATCTTGCTTTGATGAGACTTTTTGAGGGTCGAGAGAGGGTGCGAGGAGCTGTCGTTGTTGACGTAGTAATGGTTGCCCTTGCCGCCGGAAGAGCCTTCGGAGGAGCGCAGCCAGCGGGACTGGCTGAGGAGGGGTTTGATGCAGCCGGCGTTGACGGCGATGATGCCGACAAACTGTGGGAATTAGGTGGTTAGTGGTTGTTGTTGTTGATCAGGGGTGACCGATTCTGGTTATGCGATGCTGTTGGGGGAGGGGGGGAGAAAGGCTTACGGTTTCCCTGATAGCCCAGATTGTACTTGTGTTGATACCGTTGATATCTCTCAGGGATAGGGCACAGCGGAGAATCGTTGCGATCATAATGAAGACACCGGAGCAAAGCAGGAGCCCAATCAAGAGTTTTCTGGATCTTATTAGGACTGATGATCGGGTGAGAAAGACATGTTGAGTCTTACCGACGTAGCGGGATCCTGACTCTCCAGAGTAGAGGTATAGGGATGCTGAGGATCATGGCATCGGTTCTTCACCCAGTGTTAGGACGTTCTTCTGTGGTGTGCGATCGAGAGCACTCACATCAAGTTTGTCACAACGAGCGCCAGATAGTTCTCGACGCTGACAGAACAATTGTCTTGACGGAAGTCAGTTATCCCGGTTTTGAGAAGAGCTTCGTCCGATGACTTCCAACTTACCTCCTGGATATGGATAGACTTGCCAAAGTCTCGATACCGGAGTGCAGTGACCATATATGACGGCAATCGTAGCTGTGTAAGCCATTAGACAGATAACCGCGGTGATCTTGACGGCCTTTTGCTGCGCGAGGCCAAGACTGGATAGTGTTGATCAGTGTACTTTCTCGTCAGAAACGCGTTCAGACTCACGTTATCCGGTGGTAGAAGAAGAGCATGCAGGCTTTGAGACACCAGATCAACGTCACATAGCAGGTCCAGCCGGCGAGGAGACACTTGGAGCCGAACTCGAGTTTCGCAAGCTGCTCCTTGCCAAGCGTACGACCGATCTCGTCGTAGACGCCAATATTAGTGCCATTTTGACCTTAGAGAGCTGAATCAGCACGAGGCGAGGATCTTTGAAGGTTCCCGAGTTGCACGAACCGATCAACTCAAGCATGGTGAGTTCAGCCTGATATATCGTCAGCCACAGGTCGTTACGGCGATTCCGTAACTCGGCGATTTCACGTACCGTCCAAAATATCAGAACGCCCAGTGAGAACCAATCATCACCTTGCCATTTGAAGCCGACTACCTTCCATCGAGCAAATATGCGCAGTAATACGATGAGAGTGCCCAGGCCATATTCCGCCCACGCCTCCGTCTGGAATGGTGTCGTCGGCATTGTGATCTGTATGTATGCAGTTCGAATCAAGGCACGCACGACATGACGAGGTGACAGCTCCACTGGAGTGAGCTTGACGGGAATAGGATCCTTTAAAAAAGAAACGAAAGAAAGAAAAGAGAACAAGAAAAAAAGAGGACGTCTCCACGCCACATTTCCATTTCCGAGGGCAAATAATGGTCTATATCGCGTCGCGTACAGTATACAGGGTAGGGTGCGTGATAGATATTACGAGTAGATGGGTATCTGAAGGAAGAGTTTTGCAAGCCTCATGCTCGTGCAATGCCCGTGCAGCGACGATTGTTACTGCAAATGTTTCCCATCAATGCCGTGTCAAGGAATCTGCCGGACACAAATTGGGAGAAGCAATAACCAGACAATAACCAGACAATGCTAAGCTCTTCGTGGCCTCGTGGGGCCACGTCCCTGTGCCTGTCCCTGTCCGGTGGAGAGGAAAAGAGTGAAAAGAGTGAAAAGGAGTCCGCGGGAGAGGAAAGACTGAAAAGGAGGCGGAAATTTGGAAATTTCTGTGGGACTGCGACAAGAAGGTCGCTCTTTAATCGTTAATCGACGGATCCAACTGGTCGCTTCGCTCCTTAGACCCGACGATTACTACCGATTTCGCAAGTCACCACTGGCTCCACGCCAAGAAAACGTTACCCCGCAATTTATTCAGGGACAATTTCCGTAAGTGCTTACCGAGTACATATGTACTGTCTGTCTAACTGAAACGGCATTCTCCTGCAGAATGATCGACCCGCATGCGACTTTGCCCCACACGAAGACGGACGGAGCCGGTCCGACGTTTGACAGTTTGACAGTTTGATAGTTTGATAGTTTGACCCCAAGGGAATATATATTATATATGCATGCATGCCATAGTTGTGTGCGGTGGGTTTCAGGCCCTTTGCCCTTTCAAGCGCAACAGGGGATCGTAGCCAGAGATGGAGGGCACAGTATTGCGTTATGGCGGCCCCCGTCCTTGTTGGTTTGTGCGGAATGCTTCCACCTGGTCTCTTGGTTCCATGAGTAGATAAAGATGACATTGTTCTCTAGAGAGCGTTGAAATCGAACGTTCTCGGATCATTTCGAAGACTTCACACTTCATCACAATGGCTTCAACTGCTCCCCAGAACGTATACGATTATATCATTTGCGGGTGAGTTCCACGACGTGCCATGCTCTGAGATCCCGAAGCAGGAAGATGTTGACGCCCCTTTTCTCTAGTGGAGGTACCGCGGGATGCGTTGTCGCTGGTCGGCTGGCCGAAGACAGCAATGCCAAGATCCTGGTAATCGAGGCAGGCCAACACAACGAGAACTTGGAGAACGTTGAGATGGTTGGAGGGTGAGTCTTGATTTGTTGAGGAGAGTTTCGAGTTTCCATGGACTTGGCTCATCCTCCTCCTCTAGCTGGTCCCAAAACTTTGACAAGGAGACCGATTGGAACATCAGCAGCGAACCGAAACCATCCGTCAACAATCGTCAGGTGAAGCTCAGTAGGGGTCGGTTCCTCGGCGGAAGCAGTGGCTGCAATGGGACACTGTGCATTCGGGGATCGAAGCAGGACTATGATGATTGGCAGCTGGATGGTTGGAGTGGCGAGGACTTCTTCACGTATATGTCAAAGGTACATTTGTACATTTCCGTGTCGTCCAACTCGAGTTGTTCGGAAGATCGCTGGGACTGGACTTGACTGATAGCTGGCCACAGGCCGAAACTTTCCACTCCAAGCCATGGTTCAAGGCTGTCGAGAACGCGCACGGCCACCAAGGCCCACTTCATACCGAACCTCACGACCTAGCACCAATTTCCAACCTTGTTCTCGACTCGTTCGTTTCTCATGGTCTCCCGCTGGACCATGATATGTTCACCACTGGCGAAAACCCCCATGGATGTGGCCATGCGCCCAGGACCGTTCACCAGGGCCTTCGCACGACGGCCGCCGACTTCATCACCAAGGGATATCATAGGGATAACATAACCATCAACGTCAATGCTACCGTGGACAAGGTCATCATCAAGAATGAAAATGGAAGGCTTAAGGCTACCGGAGTCGTGGTCGTCGATAACGAAGGAACGAAGAGTGAAGTCTTCGCGAAGAAGGAAGTCATTATCAGCGGAGGAGCTTTCTGTAGCCCAAACATCCTGAACCGTTCTGGTATCGGCGCCAAGGATGAGCTGGAGAAATTCGGCATCGAAACCTTAGTTGACTTGCCCGGAGTTGGTAAGAACCTGATGGATCACCTGGTACGTTCACCGTGATAAGGTCCACGTTTTCCTCTGGTTGATAAATGTGCTGCAGATTGTCTTTGCATTCTACGAGACCGAAAGGGACGGTTTAACCAACGATCACCTTGTCTACCATGATGACAACTTTGCCAAAACTTATGCGCTCTGGAAAGACAAGAAGACTGGATTCCTGTCTACCTTCCCCTTCGGGGCCTTCGCATTTGCGCGTCTTGATGAGCGTTTGAAGGATTCAAAGATATGGAATGAGGCTCCTCGCAAAGAGGGGCGTGACCCAATGGGTCTCAGTTCTAAGCAGCCTAATGTTGAGTATTTCACTACGGAGTGCTACGGTGGACCTAAGCAGTTCGACAAATTCCCTGTTGATCACAAGTATGCCTTTTCCATGATATCGGAGCTGTTCGCGCCCAAGTCTCGCGGAACGGTCACCCTCAAATCCAAAGATCCACAGGAGAAACCAGTAGTGGATGCCAACTACCTTGCAGATCCTCTTGACCTTGAAGTCCTTGCCGAGGCATGCAGATTTGCAAACGAGATTGTTATGAACGGAAAGGGCACCCAAGACATCGTAAAAGGGTCCTGGCCGCCGGAATTGACGCATCACAAGTACACTTCCCGAGAGGAATGGAAGCAATACGTCAAGGACAACGCCACAACATGTAAGTCTCTGTCCGAAACACAGGCACGAGGTGCTCCTGCAATTCTTTCAGCCGAATGCACCGCTAACGAGCGTCCTAGGCTACCACGCTGCTGGCACCTGCGCCATGGGTAAAGCTGATGACCCGTGGAGTGTTGTGGACGAGAAGTTGCGTGTCAAAGGTGTCGATGGTCTTCGCGTAGCGGACACAAGCATCATGCCTAGACTTCACGGAGGACACACCCAGATGCCGGCATACGGGATCGGTGAGAAGGCTGCGGATTTGATCAAGGAGGCTTGGGGTCTTTGAGGGAGGAATCAGCAAATTGACGATAGAAATAGCGATGTTGACTAACCAGGTCAAGCCCGCACCCCCAAAAAATCATGTCTCCTACAACCCAATTAACCCCGAGCGAATGCGTCTACGTTTGTATATCCGCGGTGTAAACGCGGCTAAGCATTGTCAATGATGTTAATTTTGCTGCAATAATTGCGGGTGTCTAGACATAAAATTCAGACCGTTGTTGAAGGCCCGCCTAGACGCCTGCCTATCATGAAATCTGTCCCAACCTCACGAGCGCCGATCCGCTCCAGGTCTGTACGACGTGCCTGTATCCCTAATTGCTAGGCTATCTAGATTGCAACACAAGGGATGGTTAACAAATCACGACTCAATGACCCCTTTTCTAAAGTTGTCCTTGATATCTCCATGCCATCATACTCCTATTTCCTTGCTGCCCCCAATGAACCCAGCTGTTGTCGCTTGTTTCAAATTCCCATGTGAATGTACGGTGCCCAGCCGAGTGGCTGCTTCGGATGACGAGAGCGAAGCTTCAAGACAGCATCATGATTTGCTCGCGCCACGCCGCCAGCGTCGGCATCAGATTCGAGACCGAGATCCAGGCGCTGGTAGAACTCTTTCGCAAATTCAATGGAGAAAGTGTCAATTGTCGACCACTTTGTTCCAATAACGTGACTAAATCCAGCAATTAAGAACCCGGAAGAAATCTCAATTGCCTCGTCTTCCAGGTCCTCGGCAGCGTTCTCGGCGGACGAACATGCCGACAAGAATGCGATTCGAGCCCTTCGCAGTTCAGTTGTCAGTATCTCGCGAACTTTTAGGAGATCTTTGACTAGCACTGGCTTGTCTCCTGAATTCTCAATTTTCTGGAGGACCAAATAGCTGTCTAAAGGATTATAAACATCAGGAAATCCATGACAGGCAAAATGTACAACATCAAATAGCGGCATTGCCTCCAGGACCTTAGCTACACTTGGACAACAAAACGTAGTGACACCACAATGCGACTCCAAAACTGACTGAATCTCTTTCACTTCTTGTCCAACATATTCGAGATCATCTTGTCCCGGAGTGGAAGGCATGGCGATCGACAAGAATTCTGCACGACGGCCTTTGTCTTTGGTAGCCGTAGTTGTGGACTGCATCATGCGTTGGTAAGGTTGCAATCGGCTCCTGGCATAGCTGAGAGCCTTGATAGTTGGTATGTATGAAGAAATTGCCCGACTGAGGGTGCTGTCCGCACAGTCTGGAGACTGAGAGATGGTACCCGCGCCATGGAATGGAAAGTTATTTGCGATTCCAGTTCCTATCCACCATATGCGAAAAGGCGTACTGTCTGTTCCCCTGCGTTTCTTTTCAAGAACGGAAAGAACTGGTTGCACGCAAGTAACCCAAAGCCAAGCCAGAAACTCACGATACTGTGGATTATTGGAGATATACTGCTCTGGCAAATCAAAATGGGTCAAATTCTTCTCGGACCACTTTACAGTGTCATCAGCTGTCATCTTTAGCAAGCTCGAGGATGACAAGCCAGACGATGTGACCATGATGGCATCACTCCGGAATTCAGAAACGTTGACAACAACAATAGGCCCTTCCGAGCCCAGTTGCTTGAGTTCTGCAAGCGAAGGCCTACCCGCAAAGTTCTCAAAGCCCTCCATTTGTCGAATCTTTTGTATATAACGCTCAAACTCTTCATCTTTTTCATTGAGATGATCGGCGGGTTCAATTGCTATCCTAGATGTGCGATGCGAGTCTATCGGCTTTCTGATAGCAGCTCTGAGCTTCTCATATTTGGCGGCCATAAAAGGATGTTTTGCCGCAAGGGACGCGACACTGATCTTCATATCAATCTCTTGACCAAATATGGCGCCTCTCCCGATTTCAAGAATGTCAATCGCCTCCACAAGATTCTTTCCAACTTCCATTGCCAGGGAGCAGGCGAGTGCAGGAAGCCCATTAAACGCGGTCAGCAGCTTGCATTTGTCGTCTATCTCCAGAGACCGCTGACTTATTGATGGTAAGAGCCTTACTGCCTTATTTGCAATGTTCCAGGACTCACTCCAACTTTTCTTGCGATTAAGAAACTTAATTGCCCCATGGGCAGCCCAAATCCGCACCCAAGCATTTGAGATTACACAGTTAAGAGCTCCTAGATACGCAGTGAGTGCACCCTCGCAGTCCCGTTCGTCTTTTGTAACGTCAAAGCGATCGGATTTCAGCCAGCCCAGACTGAGTAGCGACTCGGCCTCAGCAGGTTGATTGACTGTTTGCTGAAGCCGATTGGCTGTTTGAATATTGACAGATTCAGTTTGAAGTTCGATAGCCTCGTCCAAATCCTCCATGTGACGAGTTTCTTTGAAGCGTAGAGAGAGATTCCTGCTTAAGTTGTCCAAGAAGTATGGTTTTCGTTCAGGGGCGGAGCTAATCGCCATTCTCCCGGCCTCTATAGAACTCGTCAGATATTGCATGTCGTGTGATATCCTGAATCCTATTCCAAGTATGTTGCTCACGCTATCCATATAGCTTGAGTATCCTGGACTTCCATCCGAGACGAGATCACGCCCTGCCTCGATCTTCGAGTATGCCACTTCGAAATCTTCGACTGCCCTTGTTCGAGAATAACGAGTCGCATAAAGATCGCATAGCAGTCGTAGGATCTCGGGCTTTTCTGAATCAGTCTCTGTGGTGAGCGTTTCAGCACGCAGGCCTAGCTGAATAGCTTCATCCAAATCTTGCATCCTGTGGGTTTCACCAAATCGGTGAGCTAAATATCCGCCCAAGGCCTTTAGACGAGTGACCATATTTTTGTCGCCTTGAGAGCTAAAAGCAATCGCTCTTCTGGCATTCTTGATTGAATTCTCCAAGTCATCCGGAAGTCCTCCTTCGTCGTATCGCGTGTACAGCATCTTTCCCAACAGATCCAACATGTCGGTCACACTCGAGTTGTCAGGTCGTCGTGCTCCATCGAGCGCTTGAACAGTGATTAAGATTGCTGTATCCAAATCCCCTCGATTTCTTCCAAACAACTTGAATCGAATGAATAGGCTGTAGCTGAGCACCAGGCGAAAGGGAAACTTCGTGCTAGAACTATCTGGTATTGATTCCAAAGCCTTTTCACTCAATCGAATGCAATCTTGAAGGTCTTCCAGCTTGTTCGTTGACGCAAATCGCTCCGATAGCTGATCTGATAAGGCGATGAGCTTTCGAAACTTCATATCGAAATCTTTCGTAACATCAAATTCGCTTTCAATAGCACGGATCTTGTTATCGAGGTCTGCCATGATGTCCTGGAATAGCCTCAGGAGGGGTTGACCTTGTCTGCAGTGTTTCGACTCTCAATGTTGGACTGTATGAGAAAAACGATCTGCAACTTCAAAGGTGAAGTACGCTTTCTGCTGATTGGGACAGAAATGGACATCAGAGCCCGAATTCTGGAGGTCATGCCATCGCATCATGCACCTTCGCGCTGGCACTCCATCACGCCATCACACCACCATTCAATAAAAGAAGTATTTCGAGATGTGTGAATCATGTCATGCCAAAATCATAAAAAAGTTCAGTGACGCGCTCTTAGAATAGGAATCTCTCAAGTTGGAACCTATACCTCTCCAGCTCAATCTTCAAATCATGGCTACGAATAGTCCTCTAGGGCAGATGCTTCTCCCTATGCATGCTGTTACTATTGGCCGTCTAGTTACCAACATCAAGGACCCGAACTTTGGTTACTTCGATGCAGAAGTCAAAGAGCAGCCTCAAATTCTTACCAATATCAGCACAAAGTTTTATGAATCTCTCAAATCCGAAGCCGAGCATAGATTCATCGCCGAACTGACTCACCTCGTGTCCTTATTCCGTTCGCGAAAAACCGGAATATTGACGCAAATCTCAACAAATCGCATGAAAGAATACAAACTGGACAACGTATCGCAATGGTTCAAAAGCATTCTGGGGCTGAAACCTACTCAAGAGTGGATTCGTGAGCAACTTGGTGGCGGTGACAAGATTTATCTTGTTGCGGGCTACTACACATTCATAGATGCAGTTGTGAAAGAGGGGGATTCAATCGCCAGCCACACTGGGGTCGATGCGAAGTTGCCTCTTGCACAGTTCCTTGCGGCTTCAGCTGGCGTAATACTGCCTGGGACATTGGCAAATCCTCGATTGTCTTTCGAAAGTAGCCAAAACAACTCCAACCAGAAGAATTTTGTGGCTAACGGAGAACAAATTTGCGCCGTGCGGTATTACAGGATCAACTATCATTCGTTCTTGAGCAAAAGTGTTGACAAAACCTTTCTTGAGAAGAAGAACGTGCTGCAATGGTACATCACCAGAAAAGGGAAAGAGAAAGAAAAGGATGAGGCACCAGATTTCATAGAGCTAGAATTAGGACAAGATGATCCGGAGTCTATTGGTCAACAATTGAAATACGTCTCGGAGACTGGAGAGACATTCCTTATTTAGAATATAGCCACCACTGATCTATTTGCATCAATCAATCACTTCACTCACTTCTACTTCGTTGATCATATTGAGCGTAGTCCCATCTCAACCATGAGTGAACCACGAAACAGACATGAAGGTAATTCAAAATGATGAGCTAGCACCGAATGGAGCAAAACCAAGCGACTGTACTTGTATTCATCGGCTTGGTATGTGGCACAACGTATCTAGATGGAGAGTGGCATGACAAAGGAGAAGCGTACATGATATGGGGTGAGCCATGCTTCTGTTGATCACCTCATACAATTTCTCAATGGTCTCCCGTCACTGAGCTTTTATTAAGAAGTGTTCTGCTAATTATGTGTCATATGGCTTTATGTGTCTCACCTACTGAAACACATCAAGAAGCCCACAAAGTTCAAGTAACTAAGTCGCGATAATCTAAGCAAATTGACTTTGAACCGTACTAGGAAAGCCATCCAAATTTCCCAAACTCGAGATAATCATAGAATGGACGGGATTCCGAAACTTGGGGAATATAACTGGGCTCCAACTAGCCGTATGTGAGCCTGCCACCACTTTTGTGTTGACACTGACAATGACGAGCCCCAAAAGCAGGTCCAGATGATGAGAAGAAAGTTGAGAAGACTACTCCTGACGATGAACCAGTTTCAATCGACGATCTGACCAAGATTGCCACGATCGCTGCGGACAAAGGGGAAGCTGTCGTAGCTGAAGGCTTTTTCAACTCCGTAGTCCGTGTCATTGCTGAGAATGAGTCGTCCTATTCCCAAGACGTCAAACTGAGAGCGCTCAGAAACCTTGGAATCTTCTACCTCAAAGAAGGCAGGTTCAGCCTGGCCGAGGAGTGTCTGAATACGGTTGGGAAGGGCTACATCAATCTTCTGGGACCTACCAATGTCTGTTCGATCGAGATTGGTTATTGTCTGGGAGATATTATGAAAAAAACCGGGAGACTTGAAGAGGCAGAGAAATTACATCTCAACGTTGTGGATGGTTTCAGATACGCACTGGGAAAAGACGACACCAGAACCCTGGATGCTATGAACAATCTTGGTATTGTCTACAGACTGGAAGGAAAATTCGAAGAAGCAACAGCCACGTTTGAGATGGCGTTGGACGGATATAAAAGGGCTCCTCATCCTGACTACAAGTTGCAACTGGATACTTTAAACAATCTGGGTAACACATACGCTGACATCCGGATGTTACCAGAGGCCGAAGCAATGTATCGTCAAGCACTCGATGGATACCGCAAAGCATACGGCCCTGAGCATATGCGTACCTTGTCGACGGTCGAAAACCTCGGTATTGTTTTCAAAGATGAGGGAAAAGACGAAGATTCTGAAAATATGCTCAAGCAAGCATATGAAGGATTTGTGCGGGTACTTGGTGAGGATGATATCACTACGCTGAAGGCGGCCTTCTCTCTAGGGCGACTTCTCCACAAACAAAAGAAACTCGCGGAGGCGGAAGAACCCCTGCAAAACGCTGCAAAGGGTCTCAAAGAGGAGACTGGGCCAAAGAGTTTGGTATTTCTATTTGCAGCGGCTCATCTAGGACGTGTTCTGCAGGCCTTAGGGAAAAGTGAAGAGGGCAACAAATGGATGCAATTAGTGAACAAACACATCGATGGAGACCAGCGAGACCTTTTGGCGTTTGAAATGATTGAGTATGAATGATCAAAGTACAGGTGTGAACGTGTATACAGACTCATTCTTTTCCGATCTTATTTGTTTTCTGCATCTTCACTTCTTGACAGCTGGTTTATTGTTAATTTCATGAAACTGTGGCGAATATAAAATTCGTTGTTTGTTTCTCTCTGAACACAAATGTCATGGCATAGAAGTGATGTCTTGGCGCTGCCACTTCCACCTCACCTCTCGCTCGCTCTCGCTGGGGCCCAGGACTAGCAGTAAGCCAAATTCCCTCAACGCTTTCTCTCAACCAACTCTCGTCCGACGACCACAATCTTTGATCATTCCAACTGTGATGACTGGGGATGAGCGGCTTCAAGTCCAGGCTGCAAAACAGGCTCACTCGCCATGCCTCGGCCTCCAGTCCTGCTGGCGGCGATGCCATCGAGGGCGCTGCTGAAGCTGCCAACAACCTGAACGAGCACGCCTCGACCGCCGATCTTGACAGCGCTAATCATTCTTCATCCGGTCCCCCCAGCAGAAATGCCAATCATCAAGGCTCACTACACCACCAGCTCGAACCCTCAACCACAAACGATGAACCTCTTATTCGCAAGGCCAACACAAGCGTAGCAAGCGCCCGAGACACCCTCCCTTCTCCGCTCCCGCAAGCTAATAGACCTGTGTATGCAGTCAGAACGGGCTGATCAGCGTGATTCAATTGACTAATGGCTGGCCAGACAAGGCAGAAACCGGAAATTGTAATGGTACAGACATGGTGCTGCGCATTAACGGCGTCCCCGAAACTTTCCTGTGTCAGCTTAGGATTAGCGGAAGTGGTCCAGGAGGAGAAATTCATTGTCAAAATGGCGTGAAATTGTGCATTAGGTCGCCGAACGACAACATTCATATTGCCCTGGAGAAATGTGCAGCACCAAACGAGGCTATGCGACGTATGAAGCGAAAGCTATCCATCTTAACGGCTGTAACATGGCTTCGAGAATCTAAAAAGAGCATGGACGTGGCGAATTGACGTGATAGGCCGCCTCTCACTGTTATTTAGTGACGAAAGCAACGCTTACTTTGCTTTTATTCAAAAAGCACACTTGGACTCAGCATTTGTAAAGGAGCATTTACATTGAGAGTTTAAGAACCCTCATGCACCTGAACCATTTCCTACCCATATTGCTACCCGTAAGCCATTCCCTACCCATGAGCCATTTTCCTTTCCGTGATTCTCACAGATTCTCTAAACAGAGATTCAAACAGAATCCTCCGGGTGCCCGGTGGCACCCACCCTCTATCCAATATATCCAACAGATGGTCCAGGTGGATTTGGGGCCAGGTGCCGTGGGTATCGCATTTTTAGATGATGCAGATGGCTTGACCGGCAGTTGCTCCATTGATGCGATGGTCAACCGGATGATGTCGGAGTGGTGAGAAGATGACGGTGTTTTCCTCTTTCAGCTTACTGCATGAATATGTACATGCTGATTCATATGGAAAGTGAGGCCCTATCAAAAGCGATCAGACGCCTCAAATCGGTGCGCTTATGCATAACGGATGCCTTGATTCGGTGGAGGAAAAAGGCTAACATCATAATGTTGTTCACAGTATTCGGTGAACACTGTGGGCACGGAAGAATCAAGTGATAAAAGCATGTAGAATGGAGACTAGCTAACTATCAAATCTATCTACTATTTATATGCCTAAATGGGCGGTGCCTATTCAGGCATCAGTCGGCTATTGGACTGGAAGGCAGGTGAATACTCTGCTCTGGTGTTCGGTGATGAATGATGTGAGAAATGCATATGTGAGAACCGAATATCGTCACAACACATAACATGGGAAGTGTCACAGTTGAGGTAAGTAGGTGGTCGGTCGTTAGTAAATACAGGCCTATCAGCAGCTTTTGCTCTAGTATACGTCGAGGTCCCCTTCTTCTCCGGGATTCGTACATCTCAACCTCTCACGTCTTTAACGCCTTCCTGGTTACCAAAGTAATCAAAAGCAACGATGTAAGTTTCTCACATGCACTCCCTGCCACCAGGCTCGAACCTTATCAGCGTCAAACATCGCTAGATCGCCTCCCAAGTCTCAACTTCAATTCGCACAGATCCCATTAGCTTTGTACGCATAGTTACAGAATGTGTCAGGACTTTGTCACAACAACAAAATTTACTGGCTGCCCGTCATCATGCACCACGACGTCGTCTGAAGTGATCAAGTGCGCGAACGCCCAGAGCACAGGTGTCAATTGCCCAAACCCGAAGGTCATTCATCTTGGTTAAACTATAAGTCGTGCCCAATGTCCCGCCCACAGAGACGAAGGGTTCTCGTAGCGCTAGAGTTCGCGGCGTCTAGATAGGCATAATCATATCATATAATAAGAGGAGTATGAGATTACCTTGGGTACACGAAGCGACTCGGGGGGGTTGGAGAGTCCCCGAATGGAATGGCAATCTTACAAGTTGTTTTTTTTTCTCTGCCTGAATGAAATCGTATACCTCTTGCGCAGAGGCAACTTCGCTGCGCCAGCATCGCCTGATTATCTGTCCACATGGTATTTCCGTCAGGTCGGGGAACTGGTGAGCCTCGTAGCGTACTGTGACTTCGTCGCTAGGCAACTCATGATAAGGGCAATGACTAGTCAATATCGTGTAGATTGTAGAACCAAGGCTGTATAGATCATCCTGTACAGTCGGCGCACAACGCCAATTGAAACCAGGTGGTGCAAACCTCGTCCCTGCGCATGCTAAGCCTTGTGAGCCATCGAGCGAAGAGCCGCTGAAGTCGGCGATTCGGAGGCCTAGATCTGCGTCTAATAAGAAGTTTTTTGGTTCCACATCGCAGTGCATAATATTTGCAGAATGTAAAAGTTGTAGTCCTTCTGCCGCTTCGAGGATCCATTGGAGACGTTGAATCGTCGATATCTCGTTGTTGTGTGCACGGAGGTAATCTTTGAGGTTGCCATTAGGCAGGTACTCCATAGTGAGAGAGCACTCATCGGCGTTCCAATTAATTATCTTTGCCAGGCGCTGATGAGGGCCTAATCTTCTGTATATCTGAGCTTCGGTCGTCATGCCTCTACGACATTCGGCAGCTCGAGAACCTGACCATGGCGATTTAACCACGTCGCCGGACGGCAAGCGTTCCACGATCCCTGATGCTCCGCCGGATATGAACTCGCCCTTTGAGGACCTCTCGCTCCATTCGGTAATCTTATACTCAGTCCCCCCCCTTAGATACGACCTCTTGCCGTCGTGTTATGGCGTTTTCCTGCACATAACGCACCATTAGAGACCCAATGCATAAGATGGTGCGAAAGATTTACCACTCCTCCAGCGACGACATCTTGACCTCTCTCAACATCCTGTCCCTCGATACTACTTTTCCCCTGAATGCCCAACAGCCAACCTGTCGTGCTGAGAATGCGAATAAATAGGCTCGAAAACCACAGCGAACTCCCAGAAATCCAGCGTAACAGAAAAAACATAGTTGATCGACACTACAATATCGGAATCTCCATGGACCAGTTTTGGTTACAGGCGATGGGCGATGGAGAGGCTCTCGCGTCGATAATTCATTTGGCGATAGCTCTCCTTATCATGCTAACCACCACGTCCATGTTGGTTTGCGCGGTAGGCAACTCGAAAACTAGTAGTGTACTCGTAGAATATATCCTGGTGATTCACTATGCTCATATAATATATATAAGAGCGTTAGATCTAGGCCGGGATTTGGAAGACGTTTGGCGCCATGCCGAATACAGCTTAGTTGGATGAGGGCAGCTCACGTGCTAGTTCACGTGATAGCAGATGGAGATATCGGATTAATATTGGAGAACAGTGCAGACCTTCCGTGGATGCTATACAAGAAGCTACAGACCACAGTACTGCTGCCCTGAGATGAAGTTCTCCAAGACCAAGATGTCTTGGCCCCATGGCCAAGAGGAAGATGTCCGATGCCAAGTAGCCAAGTATTCATATCAGCCATGATAATCAGCACGTGCGATTAGGAGCTTCCTCTACGAGCCTGGGGAGAATGTGCGTGAAGACGACCACACGGGTCATGTCTGCCATTATTGGCTGTGGACTATGTCAGCGACAGGCACAGGAGTGAATCCAGTATTGGCAATTACCTGCAAAACCCATTTATCGCATTGTATCGACTCTCCAGATGGCAATGAGATGGACTGGACGCGGAGCATCACAACATCGAGTCCTGATCAACGCCGTCTTGGCTGGCCTTCTGCACACACGTGGGTGGAGAGACAAAGCACTGCAATGCGGACCCAAGATCAACTTGGAAAGAAGCAGAGCGGGGTGTATAGGTAGGTAGGGATACAGGTAGGGATATATAACTTTCTCAATTCCTCGAGATGCTTTCCTTTCTGAGATCTTCACGTCCACGTCCAAGCTCCAAAGCAACACTCGGGTTTCTCAGTCCTTCTTGCTTCGATCCGCAGACATGCCTTCTCTCCGCTCCGCCGCCGCACTCGTTGCGGCTCTGGCCATGACCGTCACGGCTGCCCCATCCCCCCACTCGGTTGGCTTCAACAACAAGAAGGGAGGACGCGTGGAGGTGCAGGGTCACCGTGGTGGTCTCGGCATGCGCTCTGAGGAGTCTCTCTGGGCTTTCGCCTACTCCCTGGAAATTGGTGTTGATACCCTCGAGATGGACACCATGTTCACCTCCGATGGTGTGCCGGTCATCTGGCACGACGTAAGTGCACCACTGCACCCCAGCCTGTCATCGTCCTCTCTAACAAACCCCGCTTCTAGCATAAGATCTCGGCCACCAAGTGCTCCGGAGACTACGTCGACCAGTTCATCGCCAACCTGACCCTCGCGCAGGTCAAGACCCTCGACTGCACCAAGCAGCTCGCGGCCCACCCACAGGCTGAGCTGCACCCCCTCACTCGCATCGCGACGCTGGAGGAGGTGCTCGACCTCATCAACTGCTACAGCGACCGCAAGGTAACGATCAACTTGGAGACCAAGCTGGACCCAGAGGCCCCGGCCGAGACTCTGCCAGTTGAGCGCTACATCAACGACATCGTGCCTATCCTGCAGAAGAAGGGCTTCGGCAGCCGCACGTTCATCCAGTCGTTCGACTGGCGCACCCTCGTCGGCATCAAGGCCAAGTTCCCCAAGATCCCCACCGTCGCGCTCCTTGACCCAACCACCATCGTTCCCAACGCTGCGGGCAAGTTCATCTGGCTCAACAACATCAAGCTCGACACTGACTTCGGTGGCGACTGGGTCAAGGCTGCTGCCTCCATCGGCGCCGCCGTCCTCTCCCCCGTCCACGGCTACGGAGGTGCCACCGTCAACACCCCAGGCTACGTCCCCTTCGTCACCAAGGACGTCGTGGAGCGCGCGCACAAGGCCGGCATGACCGTCATCCCATGGACCGTCGACTACGAGGTCACCATCGACAAGCTGATCAACGACGGCGTTGACGGCATCATCTCCAACTACCCCGAGCGCGTCCTCTGGGTCGCCAAGCAGAAGGGTGTCTCCTCCGGCAAGACTCGCAACCCAGCCCGTGATCAGTGCCTTGCCAACGCCGCCAAGGGACTGTGAATTTGTAATAACATGTCTGTTGGATATAAGGTAGCCGAGCGCGCATGATCGCGCTCTGTCACATTGGAGCTGGAGATAATCTGTGAAGCTTTAATTTAGTCGGGGGAGAGGAGACACTGGATGTGCTGGAAAAAGAATTATTATCTTAATCGAATATCTTAATCTCTCCCAGTTCAGGATCCTGGGCAGCGTTTGGTGACGTATGTGTCGGTGATTGGTATACTCTCAGGGCATCTAGTGTTGTTTCGAGTTCAAATCCACACCTTCAGCCTTGCGTTGTTCTTGCCGTCGATACTACTGGAGTTGCAGTTCGGCCGGATTGCAGGCCGCATACCTAAGGGAACCTATGTCCCGTCTCCAATCTCCAAATTTAACATACGACTCAACGAAAGTACTGAGGAGATTAAAAATATGAGTCCCGCAGCGCCCATGGCAGTTTGCATATGATATCAACATGATATGGTGGGGACTCGCTGTTAGCATACCACGTTGGAGAATGGATAATGCAGAGAGAGGCATCGGTCGGGGTCGTGATGTCCTTGCGAGTAATGACACACGTCGCTGACCAAATCCCTTCCCCACTTCGATGGTGAGTGCGGGGAAGATGATCTTGGACCAGTGACCTGGAAAGGTAGGTATGTACCTATATGCGTAGTGGTACATCAGTAGGTAGCCTGTCTAATAACCTGCATTAGGTTACTTCTTTAGCTCTAGGGCGTCGCCCTACGGATTACTAGATAAGTAAATATCAGCGGACATTGGCGTACTAGCTTCTATCATCACGTAAGAGATATAAACTTCTACCTAAGGATTAAAGGTCCTAGCTTGTGCTAATATCTTGCTGACGACCTTTTCAGCTAACTAAGAGCAGATTCTAGCTCCTTGCCTTACGCTAGATATATAGATTTTAGGGAAGCGGATATCCATAGGACTTGTTCCTACATCAATAAAGTGCTTCGCATTGTTTGATCACCACTATTCAGTCCTATCTCCTTATTCTAGCGAGGAAGTCCTTGATCCTATCTACAAGACTTAAGTCGTGGCTTGCCCTGCGATTCCACCCACTTAATCCTTCTTTTCCATATAAGGCAGACATGCCTCATAGATCTCCTTATAACCAGGGTACTTGATATTCCTCTGGAACACCCCCTCATGCACCACCCTCGCAGACTGGAGGGACCCCGCAACAAAGAAGTCGGTGTAGCTCGGCCAGGCACCCAGCACAAACGGCCCGTCGGCCTTGTGCGTCCGCATCAGCTCGCCGACGGCGCGCATGCCGTCGCCCACCGCGTTCCAGGCCTGCTCCTCCTTGTCCGGGTCGAGCAGGTCCTCGAGCCGGTGCCCGAGCGCGGCCTCGCGCGTGCGCCGGAAGTACTCCTGCGCGCGCGGCGACAGGATACCCATCTCGCGCGGCATCACCGACGTGCGGAAGGCCGTGCCGACCACAGCGCGTGCTTTGGCCTCGATCTCGCGGCCCAGCTCCGACGTCAGCGGCACCGGCGGGTCCGGGTAGGTCGACTCGAGGAACTGCGCGATGGGGAACGAGTCCATCATGTACGTGTTGGTCGGCACGTGCTGGATCGCGGGGACCGTGTATTTGTTTTTATATCCCGAAGCGGATTCGCTGGGGACCAGGCCGCTAGGGAATTTTAGGTCAGAAGACTTCTTCACGCGCGATCGGCGGGCTTTAAGACTGTGCATTGGGACATAAAAAGGAAGAAAAGGGAAGGGAAAGGGGCTCGAGGTGAAGAACCAAAAGCAAAAGAAGGCGAATATAACTCACAGCCCTTTTAGCGTGGGCTCAATATCCGGAAATTCGAGGAAGACGGTCCTGTAAGGGATATGCTTATAGTTAAGCATGAGGCGTATGCGCCAGACAGTGGGAGAGAAGCAGACGTTCTTGGTGCAGGCCAAGTCGTACAAAACAATCTCGGGCTCGGTTTGGGCGGCCATGTTGTGAGAGAGTGGTAAATCAAGAGAGTAAAGTACTTCGTAATGATTGATGATTGCGATGGCTAATTCCTACGATCCTCCCCCCGATAAGTGCTCCGATAAGTGCTCCTTATCTCCTATCTATCGCCGAGCCGGCCATCACGTGGCTGCCCCTTTCCCCCACAAGTTGGACCCTGGCTGGCCCTGAAGCTAAAGGCGATGACACCTCATCCGGCGATACATGGCCATATTACCCCTCTGAGGGTCCTCGGTCCCCGCCCTCCGTCCCATCTCCATCCTCTCATAAGCCCATATCCCACATCCCACATCCCACATCCCACATCCCAATGCCTCTTATCGCCTCATGCGCCGGCCATCATAGAGGACTCAGTACTCTGGAGATGCGGCTATGTGGCGATGTGTCTGTGTGGCTGTGTGGCTACTGAATACCGAAGACGTTCCCTTCCCTTGACTAGGTACTGGATCCAGCATTTCGGATTTGTAATGCCACCACTGGTCCCGAGAAAAGCTTGGGGACGCCACCATTCTTCGCAACCGCGTCTTGGCCCGCCCATGACGCCCGAAGCCGATCGCCCTGATAAGGAAGTCGGGGTATGAGAGTGGGGAAGCTGGAGATGCGAACGACAGCGGCCGAGATGGCCTCATATTCAGGATATGTCTCTAGACTTCTTTCCCAGAAGCATCTTCCTCTTCGTCTTCTTCTTCTTCTTCTCTTTATTCTTCTCCTCCTTCTCCTCCTCCTTCTTCTTTCTCTTCACATCTGCTTGTTCTGCGAAGCAAGGACTAAGGTCAAGTCTCTCCAGCGAATTTTTGTGATATCACGATGGAGAATATCAAGAAGCTGCTCATTGCGAATCGTGGAGAGATCGCGGTGCGCATTATCAGGACTGCGAGGTACGTCCCAAACGCCCTCGGAAATGCGGGAGACGGTGGCTGACAGCTCGCAGAGCATTGGGAATACATACGACTGCGATATACACCGAAGCTGATGCTGCTTCGCAACATGTAGTCTTTGCCGATGAGGCAGTTCTTCTCCCCGGGGGAAATTCCACTGCGTACACAGATGGGTGAGCTCCTGCATCTACAGATTGTGACAGACAGTGCGAACTAACCGACGTTCCCCACCAGATCTGCCATCGTTGAAATTGCAAAGTCGAGAGATATCGATGCGCTGATTCCTGGCTACGGTTTCCTGTCAGAGAACACAGACTTCGCGCGTGATGTCACAGCCGCGGGGATTGTCTTCGTCGGCCCCTCGACGGAGGCCATCGAGTCGTTTGGCTTGAAGCATACTGCCAGGAACTTGGCTGTGGAGGCTGGAGTGCCTATCGTGCCGGGAACAGTTGGACTGGTTGAGTCGGAGGAGGAGGCTGTCAGAGAGTCTGAGAGATTGGGGTTCCCTGTGCGTCTTCATGGATTTGGATAACCGGGAATTATGCTGACTCCTTTTCAGGTTATGCTGAAGGCAACTGGCGGCGGAGGAGGCATGGGACTTATCACCTGCAACAACACAAAAGAGGTCAGAGATGGGCTTGCAATGGTGAGGTCACGTGGCGAGACCTTGTTCAAGAACTCGGGTGTCTTCATTGAGCGCTTCTTCCCAGAGTCTCGACACATCGAGGTGCAAGTGTTTGGAAACGGTCTGGGTAATGCCGTGCATTTCGGTGAAAGAGAGTGTTCCATTCAAAGGCGACATCAAAAGGTCATTGAGGAATGTCCAAGCCCATTTGTCACAAAACATCCAGGTATGCTACCACAATTTCTCAGATGATAGCAGTAACGCTCACCCTCAATCCTAGAACTCCGATCAAAACTTGGCGATGCCGCAGTGAGTCTTGCCGAGTCGGTGAAGTATGCCAGTGCAGGAACGGTAGAATACCTGGTGGATGACGCGACGGGCGATTTCTTCTTCCTCGAAATGAACACCAGATTGCAGGTGGAGCATGGTATCACAGAGTTGTGCTACGATGTTGACCTCGTTGAGATGATGTTACGGCAAGCAGATGCTCAGAAGGGCGGGAAGGGTGGCTTGGATGCGAGTTATTTGTCGCAGTTCAAGGGCCGACAGCCAAAGGGAGCTGCCATTGAGGCGCGTGTATATGCAGAGAACCCTTCAAGGAACTATGCGCCATCTCCTGGATTACTCCAGGAGGTTAAGTGGAGTGATGCTGCAGGGGTCCGTGTCGATACTTGGGTCAAGACAGGTACAAAGATCACAACATTTTATGGTGAGTAACGCCACAAAGAAGAGAAAAAGCACAACTGATATTTTTAGATCCATTGATTGCAAAGGTCATGTTCCATGGTACGTCAAGACCAGAAGCTATCGATGGCATGATTCGCACACTCTCCGAAAGCCGTCTCTGCGGTCCACCAACAAATATTGGGTTCGTGAAGAGCATCTTGCAATCTCCCGAGTTTGCCGCTGGCCACACCCTGACCAGCTTCCTCAATTCCTTCAAGTACACACCAGCGGCAATCGATGTGATCAAGGGTGGTGCCTACACGCTTGTTCAAGATTATCCTGGTCGGCCATCTGTCGGAAAGGGAATTCCTCACTCAGGACCTATGGACTCTCTTGCCTTCCAGATTGCAAATATCATTGCAGGCAACCCAGCTGGTCTGGAAGGCTTGGAGATTACGCTCGATGGTCCAAAGCTCTTGTTCTTGGGCGCTGCTGTTGTGTCGTTGTGCGGTGCTCCATTCGACGTCACCCTTGATGGCAAGCCATTCCCCATGTGGACTAGAGTTAAGATCGAGGCAGGGCAGGAGCTCAATATCGGCAAGGCGACCGGAGATGGTTGCAGAGCATATCTCGCAGTTCTAGGTGGCTTCCCAACTATCGCGAAATACTTCGGCTCCAAGTCGACCTCTCCCATGGTTAATATTGGTGGTTATCAAGGCCGTCAGCTCGCCCCTGGAGATCTCATCAGCATTGCTGAGACTGTCCCAGAGAGTGTCAAGGATGTCACGCTGCCGGAGAATCTTCGGCCTCAATACTCCGACCACTATGAGATCAATGCTATGGTCGGCCCATACGATGAGGGATACCTTACTCCAGAAGACATTGAGATGATCTACGAGACCAAATGGAAGATCTCGCACAATGCGAGTCGCAGTGGCATCCGCTTGATTGGCCCAGTTCCGAAATGGGCAAGATCATCTGGTGGAGAGGGTGGTGCTCATCCCAGCAACTTGATCGAATATGGATATCCATTAGGAACCTTGAACTGGACTGGCGATGACCCATGCTTGTTCCCATACGACTCTCCCGACTTCGGTGGCTTCGTTTCGTCGACGACAGCTGCGAAGGCGGAATGGTCGAGGATTGGCCAGCTGAGGCCTGGAAATACCATGCAGTATAAGCGTATCTCTCTTGAGGAATCTCTCCTTCTCCGTCAGCGCGAAGCTGCTTACCTCAAGCAAATCGAGGAGCTTTCCGCTGGAAAGGCGTCCACCGAGCAGATTCAGCCAATCGATTATACTATCCCAGAATCCAGTGCTCCAAGGGATTGGGGCAAGGCACTCATCCATACCATTGCTAAGGATGGCCATAAGCCTCAGGTACAGTATCGACAGGCTGGTGAAGATTTCTTGCTTGTTGAGTATGGCGAGGATTCTTTCGACTTGAACAACAAATGCCGCGCTACTGCCCTGAACAAGGCCTTGAAGGAGTCTACTGGAGAGGTTTCGTTTGCCAATGGTCTGATCAAGACGATGGGATGCTGCAACAGCTTGATGGTTCACTACGACGGTTCCAAGATCCCTCAAAAGTCACTTCTCTCACATCTCATCCATTTGGAAACTCAATTCGGCGATCTCAGCGAAGCCAAGGTTCCCTCCCGCCGTTTCCGCCTCCCAGTCGCCTTCGACAACGAGCGTCAAGCCGCTGCCATCCGCCGCTACATGGAGACACAACGCCCCTATGCCCCCTATCTTCCAGACAACATGACGTTCGTAGCTGAGACCAACGGCCTGAAGCGCTCAGACCTCGAGCGCATCTACCTCGACGGCTCCTTCATGGCCGTCGCCGTCGGCTTCCTCTGCGCCAACACCGTCTCCCTGCCCGTCGACCCACGCCACCGCATGAGCGCCCCCAAGCAAAACCCCAGCCGCGTCTTTACGCCCGAAGGCTCCCTCAGCTGGGGCGGCTCGTGCATGTCGCTATACCCCGTCGACTCCCCCGGCGGCTACCAGATGACGGGCCTCACGATCCCGTGCTTCGACCTGCTGGGGTCCAAGGCGGGATACGCGCCCGACCGCCCCTGGCTGTACGAGGACTTCGACCAGCTGACCTTCTACCTGGTCCCCGAGGCAAAGCTCGAGGAGGACCTTGCGAAGTTCCGCATGGGCACCTACGAGTACGAGTGGGAGGAGGTGGTGTTCGACATGAAGGAGCACAACGAGCTGCTGCGCAGCACAGCCGACGAGGTGCTGGAGATGAAGCGCGTGCAGGCGGCGGCCCAGGTGGAGATGGCGGTCCTCGAGAAGGAGTCTGTCGAGCGATGGAAGTCGGAGAGCCAGCGCGAGGAGGTGTCTGGGGATGTGCTGGCGGAGCTGCTGGCAGATCCGGCGGTGGACAGCATCCAGGCGCCGCTGAACGCGAATGTGTGGAAGGTGCTGGTGAAGGAGGGGGATGTTCTTGAGAACGATCAGACGGTGGCGATCCTTGAGGCAATGAAGTTGGAGATCAATGTTAAGGTTGAGGCGGACCTGGTGGGCAGGACGGTGGAGATGGTGGTGGTGAAGCCGGGGGATTCGGTGAGTGCGGGGGATGTTGTTTTGTTCGCTAGGAAGAACTAGAGAGGAGGGATGCGGATGCGTTGTTGAGGAGTATCTGGTTGCTTGGATTTTGTATTAGTCGCACTTTTTATCAGTTAGCTGTAGATATTACAAGCTATCGTTTTTACCTTCTTGTGTCCCACCTCTCGTCTCGTGCCTCAAGAACCACCTACTCCTCTCTTTAGCCTCGTCCCTACGATACCCTGTAAAAGTATGTTAGGCAGCAGGTAATGAAAACACAAAATTATATTTTCGTGTGGAGATTTAGCTGCATATTGACGCGACAGTGCGACCAGGAGTCCTGCGGAGAGATCTCGGATGAGGCTATCGCCTGCATCAGGTATTCTGAGCGGAAATCTCAGTTACGAAATATAACTACCGGTCTACCCTAATGATTATCTCTCATGCTCAAGTCGTCAAACGAGGGAATGCTACAAAGCCAACAGGGAAACACAGCACCCTTTTCAAAAAAACGTAGCTACATCATGGACTCTTTAGATGTTTACACATACACTCCGTTACCAGGCCCCAGTGAGTACATCGGCATTTTCAAACTCCGCAAGAGACAATCCGACGACATCTACGGCTCTCTGGGGACTTTTTGATAAAATGTACGTACACTCGCAAGTGCTCATTGTGCCTTATATAGTCGACTTCTAACACTTTTGCTGTGGTTGACCCTCCCCCCCTTCCCCTCCCCCCGACTTTCAAGCTCTGTCCTACGCAGCACGGGACCCGCGTGTCTTTCTTGTCGGCGAAGCTGGAAATCCAGCCTTAACAGGTGCCGAACCACCCTGCTGGCTGTACCCGGCCTTGGATACGGGCGGCACTTGTACGACATCTTACGCAAAAATCCCCTTCACGGACTCGAATTGGCGTAAATCGATGCTCTCTGCATCAGTCAAGGAGACCTCGCCGAGGGTTAGGATCATAGGCGATGTGTGCTCGCTTGCCGCGCGAGTCGTGATCTGGCTTGGACCCGAGGATAAAAACGTGAAGCCGGCGTGCAAAGTGCTTCACCGTCTTACCGATTTTCAGAAGATGGTAAATCCTAATTTTGACAGTCACGACACGTACTGGCCCTTTCCAGACGGACAAGATAGTAGCTCGGAGGGTGAAGCTCGTGCTGTCTCGCTTTTCTTTGCCAAGTCGTGCTTCCCGTGTATATGGGTCGTCCAGCAGGTAGCCGCTGTCAGGAAGGCAGTTGCGTACTGTGGCATTCACGTCCTTCCGTGGAAGGATATCATGCATGTTTTATTTCACATCTTTAGACACACATGGAAGATGCTGCTGGTCTGGAAAGGCCTCCCTGAAGTACTTTAGGCGGATGCAACAACACATGGCTGTGCTGTGCAGCCGTATAAAGCCCATCGTATGGGGATCCACTCATTCAGCGGCGAAATGGAACTTAATTCTTCTTTGTCTCATGGAACTCGGAGTCGGCTGATCCTGGGGATAAAGTATATGCAAATATCCGCCTCGTCAGCTTGCCATAAACAATCGGCGACGGCTCAGCACTGGCATTGGTGCTGCTCTTGTACTCCAATGGAATTTGCAGGGGATTGGTCTGCTTATTGACTACCGAGCGTGTGTTGCAGAGATCTATACCAAAGCTACGCGCATCTTGTGGTTGAGCAAGCATCAAACCTGAATAACCGTCTCGTTGTCCTCACAATGACGGCCGGCAAGTTTGGAATTTATAGCCCCAACCTGCCATCTTGGATGCCAAATTAAACAAAACTCCCAATTAACGCTCTGAAGTGGCCCTGCTTAGGTACTACCCACGATGCAGCGGGCAGAAGGCCATTCCGGACCTGCCAGGCATCACTGCTATATTCGTGGAGGGGATTTTGTGGTACAATGTAGGGATTGTCGTAGAACCCTTGACGGAGTCATCGATGGTAAAAGGACGTTTTGACTGGTTCAAGCTAATGAGTAAGACGGCTATTCCGTACCCAACTGGTGATATTCATGCAGACGTGCCGTTAGGCTGCGCAATGGGTACCCACCAGCCGAGTATTTGGTTGTCTTACCCACCCAGCTGGGTGGCCTACCCAGACGGTGAGTATTTGGCCTTGGGTATTA
>Ga0209512_1000232_pt1 | contig 108430 bp, 117 predicted proteins | sample frozenSSSSmetaG_FD_184142 | JGI IMG/M metagenome (GOLD analysis project Ga0209512, IMG submission 184142) | Glacier valley bacterial and archeal communities from Borup Fiord, Nunavut, Canada, to study Microbial Dark Matter (Phase II) -... | ecosystem: Environmental > Aquatic > Freshwater > Ice...
ATTGTTTCGATGTATGATGATGCCTGGGACGTGTCAGATGAGTGGAACCAGCTCCTTCCGAACTACGAATTCACGCAGCTGGAGCCATTCCTTCACCACGTCTGGGCCCAGCGCGAAGAGCGCCGCGAGGAGCGTCTAGACGAGAAGGATGTTCACTAAGACTCTAAGAGGCTAAGACGTAAGTCACGCAACGAGATGGCGGAGCTTGAGATTGGAGGGGAAGGTGAAGGACAAGGCTGAAGTGGAGAGGAGAGGATGGTGAGCGCATTTTTCTAGTTTGACAGGAGGCCATAGACAGGAGGCCACATGAATAGATGGGGCCACCTCCAACCTTCTCGACCCTAGTTCTCATGTTCCTGCGTTCCTGATCTTGCCTTTGTCGGTGCTTGTCAGTGTTGTCAGTCTTGTTAGTGTTTTGTCGGTGTTGTTGATCGGTAACTTTCGTAATTTTCAGTGAATATCAAGGCGCTTACCTATGAGAGCGTATAAGAACAAACGCATGCTGGCCAATCTCTTTCTGCTTCTAAGTTCTAACAATTCAACAACCTGACGTGAAGCGACAGCCACCGGTACAGGCAGCTACATTAAGCCTACCTTACCTCACAAGCCCACCGCCGGTCCGGCCCGCAGGCCAAAGAAAGAATGGCTCAATCCGACGTCGCGACACCCAGCTCCAGCCGGTCCGGCCCGCAGGCCAAAGAAAGAATGGCTCAATCCGACGTCGCGACACCCAGCTCCAGCTTACTAATGAAACGGTTTGCTTGTGACCGTTGTCACGCTCAGAAGCTCCGTTGTCCCCGTTCTCCCCTCTCCTCCGAATCTCCATTTCCAGAGCCATGTCTGCGGTGCCGGAAAGCGCAGGCGCCCTGTATTCTCAGCTTTCCTGACAAGGTCGGCCGTCCGCCAAAGGCTACAAGGAAGAATGCGGCCGCTCAGAGTGATTCCAATGCCAATGCCAATGCCAATGCCAATGCCAATGCCAATGCCAATGCCAATGCCAATGCCAATGCCAATGCCAATGCCAATGCCAATGCCAATGCCAATGCCAATGCCAGTGCCGATGCCGAGGCCGCATCTCACTCTCACTCTCACTCGCCATTATTGTCCGCGGCACCAGCACCAGCACGAGCACGAGCACCAGCACAAGAGCAAGAGCAAGAGAAGACTTCTCCATCTCATTCTGCACGTGCTGATGAATTGACGCAAGGTACGTAATTATCATAGCCAAGAGCAAGTAAAACAAAATAAAAAAGAAACACTCTTTCATTTATGTTACCGTGTCTTACGGACTATGCCAAAGCAGGTGCTAGGCACGACACTCCGCAGTCGCTGTTGCGCTCCACCGCACACTCCAATGTGAGCAGTGTCAACGACAACGCCAACGAAATTGAAATTTCGTATTCTTTTGACGACGATTCAACGGCGCAGTCAACCGCATATGATGACTCTGCTTACGCATCACGGCCCGCCTTAGGCATCGATCCTCTCAGCCCTATGCGGCCGCCCACACGAACTCCGCCGATGGCGATGGTGGAGGACATTCTAGGCCAAGACATGAATTTGTGGCCAGCTCAAGGTAACGACACCACCCGTCGTCCGCGATGTCTTCTCTTGGAGTCCCTCCCTATAAATCAGAAAATAACAAGAGCGCAGGGTGCTTTTCAACCCTCGATAACCTGGAGTCAAGTATGAGGGGGATGAATGATTTTCCGGAGCATGCAGCCATGTTTGGCAACATGTGCGAGAGTGTCGGCATTCCCGGGTTTGGCGTGTCATGTCGGCAGGAACCAGCACCAGCAGCGGCACCAGCAGCGGCAGAGCATCATGCCTGGTCACAACAAGACCTCTCTGACTCGGTGAGACTCGGAGCGCCGGAGAAGACTCCGGCCGGCCCTATGCAGTCTAGCTTTGGCGGTCATGAGCATCCGGCGGCGCAGCCTGCTACTTCGATTTTGCATATGCTGAATGACCTTAACCTGAAAATCCATCGAGTATCTGAGCAGTTGAAGGTGGCCTCGAGGGACTGTGCCCGCTTCTCCGCGACGGGTGAGAAGAACGAAGTCATCGGTGAGGTTATGAAATGCTCGGAAGAGCTAATCGACATTTTGTCTGGACTCCCCGGTCAATCGAACCACTCGAGGTCCCCGCAAGGGAGTTTTTCGAGTCCACAGTCGCACGCAGACGCTCATTCGTCAACAATGGTTGGATCGGCTTGGGAGGATCAGTATTTCCATTCTGATCACACTCCATGGTCAGGGTACGCTTCGACGGCCCCTTCCACCCTCTACGACGGCGGCACGAAGACTGGACACAATCCGGAGAGACGAGCAGTGCCTGACAGTGGACTTATATTCCTAGTCATGGGATGCTATACCCAGCTCGTGGACATTTCCAATTTCGCTATGAACTGTCTCTGCCAACATCGCCGTGGGATAGCTGAATCGCAGAATTGGACGCCAGACCGACATATGCTCAGCGTGTCATTTGGCTCATTCTCTACCAGCGCCGGGTCATCGCTAGAAATGTCGCTCCATCTTCATACAATCATGTATCTCCATGACCGCTTGAATAAGGCCATGTACAAGTATACCTGCCAATCTGAGAGTTCTACTGGCACTGATCTGCATCATCATGTTGAGCACGACACCTTAGCCTCATTGCAGGGAGAGCGCGCTCATGCCTCGGGAAAGACTGCGAGTGAGAAACTTGCATCCATCGCCTTTGGCCAGGTCAAAGAGAGGGAACATTGCCTGATCAAGCAGGCCCGGGCCTTGAAGCACTTGATCGAGGAGTCATGAAGCTTTTAACAAGGAAGATATGTTATCCAGTACTACCACAGTACATCATCAACCGTCTGTGCTATCCCTAAATCGCAGCATCTCGCCTCTTCCTCGTCTGAATCATGACGTAGTCAGCAAACACGTCTTTGACACCCGGGCTCTCGACGAGCCTCAGATACCACTCCGTAAGACTTGGGCACGTCTTCCGTATCTCCTCGTCAATAACATGCATAAACGCCCAAAACAAGCTGCCCCCCACCGTCAAATCCGCCAAGCTCAGCTGCGCCTCTGTCGCCAACCACAGGCGTCCTGTCATCCAGTCCTCCAGGACCCGCAAGCTCCGTTCCAGCTGGCCCCACGCAGTCTCTTCTCTTACGCCATCGAATTCAGCCATGCCAACGCGCCACAGCACCAGGGGGAGCACGTGTGCCATCAGCTCTCCTTCGGCGAAGCAGATCCACTGCCGGATCTGCGCGCGCTGCAGCGCGTCGGCACCCACGAGCTGTGTGGCGGCGGGTCCGCTCTCGGCGACATAGAGGGCGATGGCATCGGATTCAAAGATGTGTTCGCCTGTGGTAAGGGCGAGGGCAGGCACCTTGCCGAGCGGGAAGCGCGAGAGGAACTCTGGGGTATGGTTTGTGTGACTGAAGGTGAAGGCGGGTGGTTGCGGGAGAGAGAGGGTGAGGGAGTTTAGGCGGGCAGCGGCGAGGATCTGGAGAGAATGTCAGTGGCTTGGGTAGTTGGCATGGCGAGCGAGGTGAGGAGGGTTTGGAGAAAAGTGAATATAGGGAGACACGGGACGAGAGAGGGTTGTGAACGCACTTTGAGGACCCGGGCGTTGGGGAGGTAGGTGTAGAGTGTTCCAAAGGCAAGAACAGACTGGGCCTGTTGGTTTTCGCCAGGATCTTCTCGAGCCATGGTGTATGAGTGACAGAGAATCTTGACACGTGGGATTTGAGCAAGATGAGCGATGAAGAGTGCTGCGCGGAGCTAGAGTGAAGGATAAATAGATTCCAGCACAGTTGACTTGTTTCTAATTTACCAGAAAAAGCTACTAGATATTGATAGAAATTACCATCACTGTTCTTGCACATCTGGCAATAATCCGGGGTATTTCTTCTATCCACCGATTTGATTTTACATGGTTTTCGGCGGGTTGTTACGTGGTGGGGGCAGTGTATGCCACCGAGTAGCTACTCATGGGTCCCATACGTATGACTGAGTAATTTGTGCAAAACTCTGAGTAAGTATACTCATCTACTCGAGTAAATGAGCATATTTTATAGTAAAATAGGTACTGTCTATTCAGATATATATAGAATAATGAAGCTTTGATAATTAACTATTGCTACAAACTATGAAATGAGATATAATAGCCTAGCCCTCTACGTCGTCGCTACTCTCATCGCTGTCATGAACAATGCCCCAACTCCGTAGTAGACATAATAAATATCGTAAACTCTCAGTTGCCAATCTATTCCTTTTCTTCACGATAATGTCGCTGCCAGTGCTAAATACCCGCTCCGACGCAGCAGATGTTGCAGGAATTGCTAAATGATCTCTTGCACTGCATGCAACAACTGGATATTCATATTGCTTTGCAGCCCAGTACCGGAGAATATCAGTATTTGGGCCTGTTCCAGGCTCTTTCAACCACTTTCTCCATTCTGCTTCTGGGTAAGATATGTGATGTGCAACGTCAAACTCATAGTCTGAATCTTGCTCTTGTACATCCTCAACTGGTAGCATTGCCTCCTTTTCGATACGGCTAATATCAATCTTATACTGTCGACTTTTATATTTATTAAAGACATCATGAAACTGCTGCTTTACTCTATTCTGTCGTGATTCCTGCCCGCTGCTAGGACATAGCACCTCATATAGTCGATGATTCATATACCAAGATCACAAATTGTAGCTATGTTTGAATGACTAGTTCTTTGCGTTGTTTTGAGAAGCTTCTCTCACTTTCGCTAGCTTTGTTTAGTGGTGGCTGTCATAGGCCTTTGGTCTTTGTCTGCTTAGAGTTTAGTGGAAGAGCCTGGAACAAGACAGTCGTCTATATAACAGTAGTTCCTGTTCTGAAATAGAACAAATAGACCACCCAAAAACACATCTCTTTGCAATTCTTTGACTCGTTGTTAGTGTATAATAATCTTCGGGTCTTTGAAGAGTCACAACACAATGTGCAGTGATAACTGCGCAGACCATGCATCAGTTGTAGGACTTATTCTACCACCAATAGGATATGATTCCGTAACTCCTCACGTAGGTGTGCTCGATGATAGACGAATTTCCTTTCTCAATTTCGGAACAGTGTGTTTGCGGATAGAGTCATAGTTCCAGGACTTAAGACATGTATTAATTAGCGGAAAGAATGGCTCTCAACAACCTGTAACGATAGATTGTTATATCTTAAGAACTCTAATTAATAGATGTTCTCAGTATTTTGCAGTATTTATATATGTGCAAGCTGCTTTGTAGTCTCTCCACAAGGCTTAAAGAACGAGGAACTACTTTAGATTAATGATGTACATTAGCTTAATTGAAATTATTTAATGCATATGCAACAGATGGGTGTTTTTAATTGTAATGCTTCTATAAATTGCTTGTTGTAGTATTTAATAATAGCTGTGGAGATGGCGAGTATTTACAGCTATCTTGTGGGCAAATAAATCATACTTTATTACTTTTGGTGGATCTATCTTAAGAAAAGGACGGCTGAATAGATTCTTTGAAAATATAATAGATGTTGCAGTTGGCAGCAAGTATTGACGAGAGCCTCTTAGAGATAGTGATAAAATAAGGGCTAGTAATTCAGGCCCTTTATTCTCATAGTTATGAAGACTTGCTGGTGCGTCTGACAGCTCAGAATCACTCATCTTCACGAGTATCAAAGGCGTCATTATTTTACAAATATATTTTATTTGTGTAGTCTTGACAATGTTGACGGTCTTGGCATATACTCATTTTCTCATCTACTCATGAGTAGCTGTGAGGAGTTTTAAAATCTCATGAGTAGGGTATACTCATGAGTATATACTGACATGAGTAAATATCGACTTCTGACATACACTGGGTTTTTGGGGGGGGAGGGGGGGGGAGCGGCTAGCATTTACAGTATGCGAGGCTTTTCATCTAGTTAGTGACCAATCACTTAATTGAGTACCCGTTGCCCAGCGCCTACAGTGAATAGCTACAGTCGATTAAACCCTATAGCAGAGCCCTATAAAAAACCCTATGCCCTATAGTGACTGCTAAGAGCCCCACGTTTAACAGAAGGGGAAGGTACATGTTGCGTGAGCATTCAGTTCTCACGTATATGCATGTCTCACATCCAGAGCATGCAGGAGCATATTCACCTGCCTTCAGTCCAATAGCCGACTGATGCCTATTTAGGCAAGAGATCATATAAATAGTAGATAGATTTGATAGTTTAGCTAGACTCTATTCTACATGCTATTATCACATTTTCACTCCGACTCTTCCGCTCGTGACATATTCAACAGTACAAGGGTGACAAGGCCGAGAGCGCAAGGCTGAGCTTTGTGCACCTCGCCGTTTCTGGATTACGCGTATAAACTCTAAAGCAATCACTGTACACAGGTACAGTATGAAGTTGATGTACATACACAACTTATAACCAATGCATTTGATTGTAATACAATTTATCTGGTCTGAAGATCCATCCCTGAGGCAATGCCTCTCTTCATATCAAACTGCACGTCAAGCCATGCGAACATGCGCTGGTGCATCTCGCTGAGCGATGCAATTTTTGCCTGGTTTCCGCCATCCACACCTCTACCTACCCAGAGCACTTTCTTTTCATCGGGGATATGGTCCAACTTTCTGAAAATGCGCTCTGCATTCAGTTCTGGGACGAAGTAGAACGTGTCCGCCGCACCTGTCACCATCGTTGGGCAGCGCACCTGATGGAGGTACTCTCCCTCTCCCTTCTCGCCCGATCTGAGGGTGAACTTCTGCATCGCCCTCATCACATTCGCGGGACTGTCCACTCCATACACCCACTTACTATGTGCAAACTCCCACTTCGTCTGGAAGTTGTACTTGCAAAGCGTATCCACAACCCAATTGAACACGCCGTCGCCCAGCCGCCCGCCGAGCCACGAATCTATAAACCAAGACGGCATCCTGCTGCGCGTCACATCGAACATGTCATAGCACCCATCGCACGACACGCACGCCGCGATGCGCGGATCAGCCGCAGCGCGCAGCGCCAGATAACCCCCAAGGCTGGCGCCCAGCACCGCAATGCGCCGCTCATCAATGTCCAGCTGTGGATTTCCCGGGATCAAAACATTAATCACGTGTGATACCACTTGCTCCGTAACGACCTCCCAGTCCGGCCGAATGCACGTCGGCTCCCTGCGCAGGAGTAGCCCCTGACCCGGGCCGTCGAAGGCGAGCGTCGCATAGCCGCGAGGCATGGCGGCGGCGGCGCCGTAAAAGTACAGTTCCTCACCCGTCGAGTCGAAGCCGCCCATGTGGAGAATGAGGGGAAGTTTCCCCTTCAGCCGCTTATCCGGCGGCGGCATGAACAGACGCGCGGGGAGCTTGACATCCCCGTACGGGATGTCGAGCTTGATGACCTCACCGTCCATCAAGTCGGCGGCCTTATCAAACGCGCGCGCGCTCGCCTCGATGGCGGCCAGGATGCGCGCGTCGGCCGGCGTGCAGTGCAGGAAGAACTCGCTGGTGCGCCAGTAGTTGGAGGCTCGGAGGTAGGCCCAGCGCGCGGCGACGGAGTCGTGGACGAGCAGGGCCTCGTCACCCCGGGACGAGGCGCGCTCGGCAGCGCCGCGCCACTCGCGGTACCAGGACTCGGGGTCGCCGTCTGTGATGCGCAAGCGCGCATCGAGGCATTCCGCGATCTCGGCGCCTTGGAAGGGCGCGGCACCTATGACGCGCAGGAACTCGAAGTTGAAGAAGTCGGAGGCGAAGAAGCGGAACATGGTGGCGATGAGGCAGAATGGGTTGAGCCGTCAGGGAGGGGGGTGGGGAGGCGTCGTTGAGTTTTCTTTTTTGATCTCTTTTGGTTTCCTTTTTTTTATTCGAAGCTGCGTCACGTTTCAGTGATCAACCTTTATTTCTCGAGATGTGAGTTTATGACCGTGTTTCTTTTTTTTTGGCTTATTTTCAAATCAAGCTGTTATGTTACAATGTTGAATTATTCTTCTCATTTTTTCCTTAGTGGAGGCTGTGATCGTGGGCTGATGGCAAAGACGACAGAGGAAAAAAATTGCCTGCCAAACCAGTCTAGAGAGGGTGGGCAAGCTGATGCATCAATGCATCGGACCACTTGCTACAGAATTGTGTTGTCGAGGGATTGTCCTGTCCACATGCGCACCTAGCAGGGTTGATGCTCGGTTGGGTAAAAATCGCCGGATGTCGATGAGCTGATCACCGAAGCCATTCAGTGAGTATGGTCGGTGAATTCTATGGATTCTAAACATCGGTCGCTCTCTCTATCATCGGGTCAATAATTATGCGTAAGTACGTTGAATTATGTCGCAACACAATGTTTTTATGATGCATTGAATGATTTATATACATTTTTTTTGGGGTGAATTCGATACTTTTCACATTAGATATTTTTTATAGAAATTCCAGTGCTGGTTTCAACAATCTCAGCGACGCAAAATTTTGTTGTAGGAGTAGCTTAATCTTGAATCATCAAAGATCTTGATTCTCATTCTCAACATCAACGCTGTACTACCAAGTCTCCGCGATACATTTGTTTTGCACATCACCAATATGGGGAGCTTCACAGTCCAAGGAGAGCCCATCGCGGTGATTGGCGTAGGATGCCGTTTTCCTGGCGGAGCGAAGAGCCCTTCAAAACTATGGGATCTCATAACGGAGAAGCGAGACGTCCTCCGAGAGATACCGCCGAGCCGCTTTGACACACGCGGTGTTTACCATCCCAATGGTGACCGCCCTGGCTGCACCAACTCAAAGGCAGCCTATCTGATGGACGAGGACATCCGCATGTTTGACTCCTCCTTCTTCAATATTAACCCGCGGGAGGCGGAGGCGGTGGATCCTCAGCATCGGATCCTGCTTGAAACAGTCTATGAAGCAATGGAGGCCGGGGCTCTTACCATTGAAGGGATGAAACGCTCAGATACGTCAGTATACATTGGTCTCATGACGGGAGACTATCACGAAGCGCAGCTGCGCGATCCCGGCGATATGCCGAAGTACATGGCTACAGGTACTGCCCGAAGTATCATCTCAAACCGAGTATCGTATTTCTTTGACTGGAAGGGACCATCGATGACCATCGACACGGCCTGCTCCTCGAGCCTGGTCGCCGTCCACCACGCGGTGCAAAGTCTGCGTTCCGGCGAGTCGAAAATGGCCGTGGCAGGAGGATCGAATCTGATTCTCGGCCCGGAACTGATGATCTCGGAGTCGAAGCTGAAAATGCTGTCGCCGACCGGCCGGAGCCGCATGTGGGATGCCGACGCAGACGGCTATGCCCGTGGCGAGGGAGTCGCCGTTGTCATTCTCAAGACGCTGTCACAGGCCCTTGCGGACGGTGACGACATCAAATGTCTCATTCGCGAGACGGGAGTGAACCAGGATGGCCGCACGCAGGGTATCACTCTGCCCAGTTCCGAGGCGCAAACGGCCCTTATGAGGCAGACTTACAGAAAGGCCGGGCTGGACATCACAAATCCCAGCGACCGCTGCCAATTTTTTGAGGCGCACGGGACAGGAACGCCAGCGGGCGATCCGATCGAGGCACGCGCGATACGCGATGCGTTCTTTCCAGTATCGAGCACCGGCTTGGCGAACAGTGAAGAAGATGAGAAACTGTTCGTTGGCTCGGTCAAAACGACTATTGGCCATTTGGAAGGCTGTGCTGGTCTGGCCGGTCTCATTAAGGCATCCGAGGCAGTGAGACGGGGCATCATCCCGCCCAATATGCATTTCAATCGCCTCAACCCGAAGATTTTACCTTTGTATCAGAACATGCGCGTTCCTTCAGAGTGTCAGCCTTGGCCTGTCCTGGATCCCCACCAACCCCGAAGGGCGAGCGTGAACTCCTTTGGTTTTGGAGGGACGAATGCGCATGCCATTGTGGAAAGCTATGAACCAGAGAGACCGTCTCCGATACCTTCTTCCCTCAGCTCTCCACTCTTGATGGAGCCGCTCATCTTCTCCGCCAATTCGGAAACTTCTCTGAGGTCAATGGTTGAGGCATACCGTGCAGCAATCATGAACAGCGGCCCTTTATCTCTAAGTGACCTGGCCTGGACGCTCAGAACAAGACGTTCTGAACATCCCATCAAGGCTTTCTTCTCTGGCATCTCAAAGGATGCTATCCTGGCCAGCATGGAATCATGGTTAGAAAATCCATCCGCTTCGCTTGGGGTTCGGCCACCACTGTATTCTGACAAGCCTCGTCTCCTCGGCGTCTTCACCGGCCAGGGTGCGCAATGGGCCGGCATGGGCCTCCAACTCCTCCAGTCATCTCAAGCGGCGCGGGAGTGTGTGCTTCGCCTGGAGGCCTCCCTTGCCCAGCTCCCAGACCGCCCTTCCTGGTCCCTGATGCAGGAAATGAGCAACACGGGGAAGGACTCACGGCTTAGCGAAGCTGAAATAGCGCAGCCACTTTGCACGGCTGTACAAGTTATGCTAGTCGATCTCCTGTACTCGGTAGGCGTCACATTGGATGTCGTCGTTGGCCACTCATCTGGCGAGATTGGAGCTGCCTATGCTGCAGGCGTAATCTCCGCTGCGGAGGCTATCAGGATTGCGTACTATCGGGGAGTGCACACGAAGTTAGCACAGGGGCCAGATGGTAGTCCTGGCGCCATGCTAGCAGTTGGGCTCTCCTTTGATGAGGCGCAGAAGTTCTGCGAAACTCCTTCATTGAACGGCCGCGTCGAGGTTGCAGCGAGCAATGCGCCTGGGAGCGTGACATTGTCGGGGGATCTGGATGCGATAAATGCGGCGAAAGCATTGTTGGACGAGGATAAAGTGTTCGCTCGACTACTGAAGGTGGACAAGGCGTATCACTCTCGACACATGATCCCTTGCTCTGAGGCATACCTGCAATCGCTGCGCGCTTGCCTTATCGACCCCAAGGCCCCAAGACGAGGGTGTGATTGGGTTTCAAGCGTCACGGGGGAGCTGTTCGACGAGTACTCTGATCTCGAGCTCTTTGCAGGGCCGTATTGGGTGGATAATATGCTCAAGCCTGTCTTGTTGTACACGGCCGTCGAAGAAGCATTGAATTCCGACCCACGCTTCGATTTGGCACTGGAGATTGGCCCGCACCCGGCATTGAAAGGTCCTGTGACACAGACGATCAAGTATTTTGCACAGGCCTCGGTACCGTACAACGGAACCTTGACGCGTGGGGTTCACGATGTCGAAGCGCTGTCCAACACTTTCGGCTTCCTCATGACCAATCTTGGTGTCCCTGCCCTGAAGCTTGATGAGTACCTGAGAGCTTCCACGCCAGACTTTTCGCTCTATGTTGTGACGCCATTGCCGTCGTATCCATGGGACCATCGGCAGTCTTTCTGGCGAGAATCACGCCGCTCCAGATTTTACCGGCAGCGTGCAAAGCCGCGGCATGACCTCTTGGGCTCGCGCAGTCCAGACGATGTCGATCAGACCATGATATGGCACAATGTCATCAGGATGGAGGAGACGCCGTGGCTGACGGGCCATAAAGTGCAGGGACAGATGATTTTTCCTGCGGCTGGATATCTAGTTATGGCACTTGAGGCGGCCAGAGAGCTGTTTGCGGATCGAGAAGTTGCGTATGTGGAGCTGCTGGAGGTGGAGCTGTCGAGAGCAATTTCGTTCAAGGATGACTCGTCAGAAGTGGAGGTGCTTTTCACGCTTAAGCAGGTTAATGATGGCTCCACGAGTGATGAGGGCAAGATGCTCATGGCTGAATTTGCATGCTTTTCAGCGGCGGATAAATTGAGTTCTTGGGATCTGAATGTCCGCGGTCATTTACAAGTCAGGTTTAAGGATGAGCTTTCGAGCTCGCGGTCGAAGAGAATCGATCCTGCTCTTGTCTTGTCGTCCGTAGACACCGATTGTTTTTATACTTCCCTCGCTAGCATAGGTCTTGATTATACCGGCCTCTTCCGAAGGCTAAAGTCTATCGAGAGAAAGATGCACCGAGCTGTTGCTTCTGCAATCGAGTACTCTGATGATCTTGAGCTTCCAGCTATGATCCACCCCGCCCTCCTCGATGCATCATTTCAAACGCTCTTTGCAGCTTTCTGCTGGCCGGACGATGGAAGCCTCCAGACGCCATTCGTCCCTACTGAGATAAAACGACTCCGCGTCAATTACCGCACTACTGAAGAATCACCAAGCGGGAGACCTGTAACAATCGACTCGTTCATCACGAGTGCGACAGCGCAAAAGATCTGTGGAGACGTCGAGATTTACGATGGCCAGTCTGCAGAAATGATCGTCCAGGTGGAAGGACTTAACTGCACGATGCTTGGCCGGCCTAGCGCAGCGGATGACCGAGAACTGTTTGCCTCCACCGTGTGGGACATGGATATTGGAAGCGGCATATCGTCTGCGGCGGCAGAGATAGAGGACAAGGCTGAGGATTTACAGCTAGTTGATCTTTGCGAACGGCTGTCGTACTTCTATCTTCGGGAGTTGAACAGCACTGTGGTTCGAAACGAGAGATCCGGCATGATCTGGCATCACCAGAGCATATTCGACTTCATCGACTACCTCTTCCCCATCATCGAAAGCGGCCAGCACCCCACGATTCGCGCAGCCTGGACAAACGACACTCCCGAATGGCTAGAATCACAAGTTACGAAATATCGAGACCAGATTGATCTCCAACTCATTCGAGCCGTCGGCAAGAATCTCGCCGCCGTCGTCCGCGGCCAGACAACGATGCTCGAGCACATGATCGAGGACGACATGCTCAACCGCTTTTACAAGAATGGACTGGGTTTCCAGCGTGCGAACGGTAGCTTGAGCCGCATGACGGCGCAGATTGCGCATCGCTATCCACGCATGAAGATCCTTGAAATCGGTGCCGGCACGGGCGGCGCGACTAAAGGGGTGTTGGAGGCGCTTGGGACGACGACATTCCAGAGCTATACGTTTACAGATATATCAACAGGCTTCTTTGAAAGTGCGCAGGAGGCATTTCGGCCGTGGGCAACGAGGATGAAGATGAAGGCGCTCAATATTGAAGAGGATGTTGTGGATCAAGGGTTCGAGGAAGGCGCGTATGATTTGATTATCGCGTCAAATGTACTCCATGCCACCAAAGACCTAAAGCACACGATGCAGAATGTCCGAAGGCTTTTGAAACCAGGTGGATATCTGCAGCTGCTTGAAGTAACAAGCGATATCCTGCGTGTTAAGCTGATGATGTCGGGCTTGTCGGGTTGGTGGCTGGGGAAGGATGATAATCGTCGGTATGGCCCTACTATTACGGCTCAGCAATGGAATTCGCTGCTGAAGGAGACCGGGTTCTCTGGCGTTGATCACATTGTGCATGACTTTGAGGATGCCTCGAAGCATATGACGTCGGTCATGATATCGCAGGCGGTCGATGAAAGTGTCGCGGTTCTGAGGGATCCACTTGCTCTAACACACCTGCCCGTTGAGCTTCATAGTGCTCTCATAATCGGAGGAAAATCTTCGAGGACTTCTCAACTGGCATGTCATATCGCAAATACTATTGGCCGGTTTACCCCAAACGCTTATGCTGCCACGGTCGTCGATGATTTTGAGAGTCTCGCCAAAGATACGAAGTTGAGATATACATCTGTGATCTGTCTCCAAGACCTGGACCAGCCGGTGCTACGCTCGCTCACCGAGAACAAACTTAACGGCATTAAGCAGCTGTTCCAGAGTGCTCGGCAAGTCTTGTGGGTGACAGCCGGCTGCAGATTGCAGAATCCAGAGGCGAATATGTCGGTTGGTATGGGACGAGCTCTGCAAGCCGAATATCCTCACGTCCAACTGCAACTCCTAGACTTGAGTCCTGAAGAGATCGCCGGCGCTGGTAACCTTATTGCGGGAGCGGCAATACGCCTGTTTGCGTCTGATGCTCTGGCCTCGATCTCCAAAAATCTTCTTTGGACCACGGAGCCTGAGCTTGCCAGTGAGTATGGCAGGTTGCTTATTCCGCGAATTCTACCTGACACAGAGCTCAACGACCGATTGAACTCTGGGAGACGAGTCGTCACGAAAAAAGTTTTGTCGTCGATCTCGCCTGTTAATATTTTGTGGGTTAATGGTTCGTATTCTTTGCAAGAACCTGGTTTTTCGATTGAAGCACCGAAAAGTGATGACGAGGTAGTGGTCAGGGTCACACATTCAATGCTTTCGGCTATTAGGTTCGCTCAAGACACATATCAGTACCTCTGCTTGGGCACAGTAACCCCATCTGATAACGGATCCCGCATATTGCCAAAAGGGGCTCAAGTGCTTGCGCTCTCCGATGTGAATGGGTCTATCGTCAGAGTTCCAATTTCAAAGATAGTACCTGCGAGTGTGGCTCAGGGAATGGAACAGCAATACATTCGATCCATCGCTTTCAATCTGCTTGCAATGGGTTTATTATCTGAGGTTCCTAGTGGCGGGACGATTGTTATTTGCGAGCCCGACGCGAGCCTTGCCGCCGTCGTTAAATCTCAAGGAGTGCAGAGTGGCATTAAGACTCTCTCCTTCACTTCGTCCAAGTTACCGGAAACTGTAGACGCAGTGCAGGTTGACTCGACCATTACGGAGCGTCGTATTAAAGAAATACTTCCCTCAGAAGTCGACCTGGTCCTGGACTTCTCAGAAGGAAGTGGAGATCAGGGTATCAGGGCTATGGCACAGACGCTTCGTGGCAGCTGCCCATTGATAAATGTCCATGACCTCTTCAGCAGGCAGTCCAAAACCCGTCGTGCCTTTTCACCTACCAGTGTACAAGCTGATCTTCTCAAAGCTCAACTTCATGCACAAGCTCTGAACCTGACCCCTGCAGACTCAGATTCTCATAGCTTGCTCCTTGCAGACATTGCAGCTAGCAGGGGATTCGACCATTACGCTTCTATAGTAGTTTTCCCTGATCATGAGTTAACTTCTGTGGCTGTCGCGCCTATCAACACTAGAGGCCTGTTCCGCGCTGATAGAACATACCTGATGGTCGGCTGCACTGGCGGTCTGGGCAAGTCCTTGTGTACTTGGATGATCCGGAACGGCGCAAGGCACCTAGCCCTCACAACCCGCAACGTCCAAAAAGTTGAAAGCAAGTGGCTAGATGAGCTGAAATCCTTAGGCGGAAAGGTCACGCTCTTCAAGGTGGATATTGCAGATGAGACGGCGTTCAAGGCCGCGCATGACGAGATCAGGAGGACAATGCCGCCCATTGCAGGTGTCGCGAATGCCGCCATGGTTCTTTCTGATAGACTCTTTGAAGATCTGACAGTTCGGGACTTTGAACAAGTTTTGCGCCCCAAGGTAGAAGGAACACGAATCCTGGATGAAGCATTCTCAGATGCAACACTCGACTTCTTCATTCTCTTTTCTTCGCTCGCCAGCATTGTTGGGAACCGCGGCCAGTCCAACTATCTCGCTGCCAACATGTACATGACGACTGTCGCTGCAAGGCGGAAGAACAGAGGGCTGGCCGGCTCGGTCATGCACATCGGGATGATCCTTGGCATTGGCTACGTGTCCGAGACTGAAGTTTACGAAGCGAGTCTCCGAAAGTTCAACTATATGCCGATCCCAGAGCCGCACTTCCACATCATCTTTGCGGAGGCAATTCTAGCTGGTCTCCCAGGGACGCGCCACCCGGCTGATCTGATTACCGGGTTGAATCGCCACAGCACGCGGCAGGATGCGCAGAATCCCTTTTGGCATAATAATGCCCGCTTCTGCCACCATACGCTGAATGAGCAGGCAGTGGATGAGGTCAAGGTCCGCACAGACGTGATGCCTCTCAAACAACGGCTTGCGGGTCTCTCGACAACCCACAACCGCGCAAAAATGATCCAGGACGATTTTGTTATGAAGCTAGAGCGGGTGCTGCAAGTCGTAAAGGAGAACATTGGGACGTCACAATCTCTGATGAACCTCGGTGTTGATTCACTAATGGCGGTGGAAATCCGGTTCTGGTTCTTGAAGGAACTTGACATCGATATGCCTGTTCTTAAAGTCCTTGGGGGAAGCTCAATTGCAGATTTATGCCAGGATGCAGCGGCAGACTTTTCCGTGGCTGTTCCCCTGGCTGCTGAGGGTGCACCGGATAGAGTAGTGAGTTGATATTACGGTCTGTAATGCCATGACAATGCTGAAGGAACTGCAGGCGCCGTTAGAACCAGTGAAGTCTGGCACACTAGAGGTCAAAGCCGCAAAAGGCGAGAAGCATCATATGACAGAGTCAGATCATGATTCTCGTCACTCTAGAACGCCAGCTAATGATTTGGACCGTTCGTCCATCAATTTTTCTCCTGCAACACACACAGAAGGGACTGCAACCCCAAGCGATATATCCGGGAATGGCAAGATATATGACAGCACAAATGATATGTGCAAAGTGAAACCCCAAAAGAAGCGCCTTGCGGATATGCTCAACGTACGCCCAAATATTCATTTTATGCGGACCGAGAGGATGTCTTTTGCTCAGGAGAGACTTTGGTTCTTAAGAGTTTATTTGAAGGATTCTTCTACGTACAATGTCACAACGTCATATCGCATCACTGGCTCTTTGCGAGTCGCAGATCTTGAGAAGGCGTTCACAGCGGTTATTGATCGCCATGAGTCTCTGCGCACCGCATTTATTATGGATCCACTCACTCATCAACCTTTACAGGCAGTGGCTCCGACTGGGAGGTTGGTCCTACAAAAAAAGAGACTCGAATCGGAATCTGATATCTCCCGAGAGTTTGATGCCGTCAACAAATATGCCTATGACCTCGAGCATGCGGAAATAATGAAGAGCTCACTCCTTTCCGAGTCCCCAACCTCGCATGTTCTAATCCTTGGCTTCCATCATATTGCTTTCGATGGGTTTAGTTCGCATATCTTCATCCGCGACCTTGCCTGTGTCTATACTGGACAGCGACTCGCGCCGCTCCGGCATCAGTACATTGATTTTTCTATCAAGCAGCGCATGCAGAAGGAGAGTGGAATGAGCAAAGATATCGCGTACTGGAAATCGGAGTTCCGGACTCTGCCTCCCGTTCTTCCCCTCTTTGATTTTGCGCGCGTCAGATCGCGCAAGTCATTGGCTGAGTATAGGATTCGTACCTTTGAGAGAACACTTTCTGCCAGGGCGACGGCTGGACTGAGAAGTGCGAGCCAGAGACTCGGCGCAACTCCGTTCCACTTTCTTCACCTTGCCACACTACAAGTTCTACTGTATCGATTCCTGAAAATCTCAGATCTGTGTATTGGCGTCATCGATGCGAACAAGAAAGATCCCGAACACTATGAAACGCTTGGCTTTTTCGTCAATCTCCTTGCACTGCGCTTTCAAATCAACGGCTCACGGTCGTTTGCCAATGTCGTACAAAATACGAGAGACAGGGTCCTATTAGCACTGGAGCATTCGCAACTGCCCTTCGATGCGCTACTAGATGAGCTAAATGTCCCGCGGTCAACGGATCACAATCCGCTCTTTCAGGTCATACTCAATTACAAGATGGGCTCGGCCAAAACAGTCGCCTTGGGGAACTGCCAGGCTGAGCTGCTGCGTCTTGACGATGCAGGCAATCCATATGACCTCGCGTTTGAGATTGAAACCACGACTGACGGGACTACATTGGTCGCTATCAAATGCCAAGAGTATCTCTACAGTGAGCATGACCTTGAACTGGTCTTTGGGACATACTCTAGGCTCTTGGAGGCACTTGCTCAAAATGCCTCGCTTCAGATATGCCAGTATCCTCTGTTTGAAGCTTCTGACGCGCAAGCTGCTGTGCAACTAGGACATGGCGCGAGGGTCGAGCTGGACGAGACGTTTACTATTAGTCGGAGATTTGAAGAGATTGCATTGGACCATATGAGTGAACTTGCTGTGAGCGACGACTTGGGAAACACTCTTACATATGCTGAAATGATGGCATTGGTACACTCCATCTCCACGAATCTCGTGCAGAGTGGAGTGAGGTCTGGCTTCTTCGTCGCGGTCTACTGCGAGCCAACTGTCCATATCATCTGCTATCTGCTGGCAATCATACGCATCAACGCTGTCTACGTGCCTCTTGACGCGCAAATCCCAGTCGAGCGGCTGCAGCTGGTTGTTGACGACTGTCGACCTTCGGTAATAATCTGTGACAGCTCCACAGTAAGTCGTGCTCATGACATGGCCACGCACAAGGCGCGTATAGTCGACATTTCAGCGTTCCAGACTGCCGAAAATGGAAGCCACGTCGATGACATCTCTGACAGCAAATCGCCTGCCTGCGCTATTTACACGAGTGGCTCAACAGGCATCCCTAAAGGTGTTCTGCTGACTCAGTCAAGCCTCGCAAACAACGTTGTTGGAATGAGTAAGAGATATAGCATTGGGAAGGAAGTTATTCTGCAGCAGACATCCCTCGGCTTTGACCTTTCACTTGCACAGATGCTGCAGTTCCTGGTATCGGGCGGCAGGCTTGTGGTTGCTTCTCAGCAGACACGACTCGATCCGGTGCGACTTGCAAAGTTAATAGCGGAGGAGGGCGTGACATATACTTGGGCGACTCCATCAGAGTATTCGCACCTGCTCAGATATGGTATCAAGTATCTCGGCAGCTGCAGCCGCTGGTTGTATGCTTTCTCAGCCGGAGAAGCCATGACTGACCGACTCGTCTCGTCCTTTGAGACGTTGGCTCTGCCCAACCTTCGTTTATATGACGCATATGGCCCATCGGAGGCTACAATTTGTGCTTCCGCTGGGGAAATTGAACTAGGCGCCAAAGGCGCGAAGAGAGATATCCTGACTATTGGGACTGCTATGCCAAATTATTCCATCTACATTCTCGACGATGATTTGCAACCAATTCCGGCCGGACTTGTTGGAGAGATCGTCATTGGTGGTTCAGGGGTTGCCATAGGCTATCTTGGGAAAGACGACCTGACAAATGAGAAGTTTGTGGCAGATACCTTCGCGTCGACTGGAGATATATCCAAGGGCTGGAACAAGATGTATCGCACTGGCGACAGAGGGAAGCTCCTTGCAGACGGCAGGATTATCTACCTTGGCCGAGTTAGCGACGATAGTCAAGTCAAAATCAGGGGCGTTCGCATAGAGCTTGACGACATTGCAAACACTATCATGCGTCACGCCAGCCGCCAAGTAGTGGAAGCGGCTGTCTGCGTCCGCGGTGAAGGCGAAGAGAAATTCCTCGTAGCCTTCATTGTGCTATCCGCCATGTTCGAGGACCCAGCTGCATATCTCGTCCAACTGAAGGCCGCTCTCCCGCTGCCGCCGACTATGCTGCCGTCAAAGATAGTCCCCATAGATTTTCTCCCAATCACTAAAAACGGCAAACTGGACCGAGCAGCCTTACAAAGCATGCCCCTTCCTAACCAAACCAACCGCGCTGACGAGGAAGTAACTCTAACTCCCACGGAGGAAGCGCTAAGAGATATTTGGATTTGCACGCTCCCGTCTGCCATTCTCCTAACCGCTATTTCCAAGACGGCTGACTTTTTCGATATTGGCGGTAACTCTTTGCTTCTCGTCCGTCTGCAAGCCAAAATTCGGGAGGCGTTGGGCGTAGATGTGCCGCTTTTTGAATTGTTTGCCGCTAGTGCACTTCAGCAGATGGCAGCAAAGGTGGTCGCTATGTCCTCTGCTGTTCAATCACCTGCAGCTATTGATTGGGATACTGAGACTTCTATGGATATTCCGCTACAGGGAGATGCGACCGAAGAACAGAAACCCGTATCGGACAAGAACATAGAGGTTCTCCTTACAGGCTCTACAGGATTTCTCGGCTCTGGCATCTTAAAAGTGCTCATTGAAGACCCCAACATTCGCCGCATTCATTGTGTCGCTCTTCGAGATAAGGAGCAGGGGCCTAATCACACCTCTCATAGGCTGAGCCGAAGCGAAGTCTCAGAGGCGAAGAATAAAATCGTTCAGTATTCCGGTGACCTCTCTGCGCCACTCCTCGGCCTGGACAACTTGACATTCACCCACCTCTCGTCAATAATAGATCGCATTATCCACAATGGTGCTGACGTCTCCTTCTCGAAGCCCTACCTCGCACTACGAGGCACAAACGTTGATTCGACAAAGACACTCATCCGACTGGCACTGCCGCGGCGCATCCCATTCCACTTTATCTCCACAGCTGGCGTTGCACAGTTCCTCCCCACTTCGGAGAAAACGCTCGGCGAGACGTCCCTCACTGCTTGCCCGCCGCCTGCACGCACCACCGCAGTCGCCGACACCGAGGGCTATATCACCTCGAAATGGGTATGCGAATCTCTGCTCGAGTACATCGCAACTCAGCACCGTCTCCCGGTTTGGATCCATCGGCCAAGCAATATCCTCGGTCCTGGCGCGCAGGACACGAACCTGATGGCGAGTTTTGTCGCGTACGCGGTGGAGATCCGCGCTGTGCCTCGGATTCCGCTGCGGATGGACGGCGCGATTGAATTTGTCGCGCTGGAGAGCGTAAGCCGTGAGATTGTGGATATGTTTGCCTGTGCTTCTGGTATTGGACGAGAGGAACGGCTCAGACGCGAGCATGGAGATAATGATGATGCTCCAATTGTCTGTTTCGTTAATCACTGTGGCGATGTGGTTATTCCTGTTTCACAATTGGGCTCGAGTCTGGAACAGGAGTTCGAATGTCAGTTAGAGCAGTTGGAGCTGGACGAGTGGCTTGGAAGGGCGAGGGCTGCGGGTCTGCCGGCTATGTTTGCAATTATGATGGGGGAAATTTTGAAGAAAGCGGAGGCAGAAGGGTTGGTTTTGAAGACTTTAACAAGGGAGAAGGTGTAACATTATTTCTCGATAAGGCTTGGATTAGGAAGCTGTATTGCAGGATCTTGCATCCGGGCTACGTCACTTCTTTGGTGTTTGCATAGGAGCACGACTCCTAGGACAACAAAGCATATTAGTGCAGCGCCGCCAATGACGCCGCCAACTATTGCACCCAGTTTGCTGGGACTGGGAGGAGATATGTCTCGGGTTCAGGTTGAAAATGGGAGCGTTGTTGAGGCGAAGGAGGAGGACGGCGATGATGATGTATCCGTTGCGGATTATACTGGCCTAGATTTAATTGAGCTGGATGATGATGATGATGATGGTGGCGACGATAGTATTGACCAGTCATTAAAGATAGAGTGGGAAGCAGATCCGCCAGCCCTTGTAAAATGTATGTCTTTATACAAGAATCAGACTCAGGGTTAGAGAGTTAGTTATAATAAAGATTTTTAACTCATAATTAAAATCATGATTTGATTACAGACTAATAATCAAAATCAAAATCAAACAATCTTGATTTAATTGATTATAATTAAGCCTTAAAGTAGTGCAGTAAGTAATTTCAGAGCATCTTCCCTTAGATAGCTCAAACTTAAATCCTCACTACAGGATCCCTTCCAGTCAGGGGGCGGTCTACTACCATTCACTCGTCAGTTCCCGCAATTGAGGTACGACATACAAAATAGGTAATCACGTGATGGCAGCGGGAACTTTTTCACGGACTCTCCGGATATTTCATTGAAAATCAAATGCAAGAAGGAACCGCATGGAACAGTTCTCGCCGGGCAACAGAAGGAACAGGCCGAGACTCATAAATAGCGTTGCAAGGTTATCCGGGATTCGGGCTATGTTCGCCATCTTTCTCCGGGCGGCCAAATGCATCCGGGTTCTGGGGCAGAGCTCCCAACTTGTGCACATTCCAGATACTGTACTGTACGTGACGCAACTACTTTGGTTATGCTTATGCTTACGCTAACCCAAGTAAATTCGCGTCTTGCTTCATATTTCAAGGTCAACCGGCCGATTTTGCTCCGCCCAAATTCTTATGCCCTAAATTCGTTGATCGCTCTTCTAAGCCGTGCAAAGACGACTTGTTTTGGCGTCGTTGGCCCCGCATCTACCCCGCACATGTGAGTTGCTGGGTCGGTAGATATTCATCCGTTCCGCAATTTGGACCGTCCGGCTGCCAACCATCGACGAACAAATTGGGCGGGTCATTTTGACCATCATGTACGATCTGAGAGACAAACAATTTGTGTGCTAGGATGGAACTGTCGGGCGTTGTCCGAAAACGAACCGCGGTAGCCCTTGGGCCCCGCGATACCAGGCTCAACTGTCCTTGGAGTTGCTAGGCTCGACCGGCTGTGTGAACTTGAAACCAAGGGTACGAGAGTTTGCATTGATAAATGTTGTCAATTCCCAGGTTTAACATCAACAAACGTTTTCACATCCTCATATACCATTCACGTTATTGCATCATTCAACGAAGTTGCTCTTTATCTTCATCTCAATATGTCAGTCAAAGGCCGGGTTGCTATCGTCACTGACGCAGGAGGTGGCCTAGGTCGAGAATACGCACTTGCTCTCGCAGCAGCAGGCGCAAGAGTCGTCATCAATGACTATGGCGGAACATTGGACGGCAAAGCCGGTGAAATTTCAAGAGCACAATCAGTAGTCAATGAGATCAAACAATCTGGTGGAATAGCGATAGCGGACGGCCACGACGTCTCAATAAAATCTGCTGCCATCGAGATCGTTGCCGCTACAGTCAAAGAGTTCGGGACTGTCGACATCCTGGTCAATAACGCTGGCATCAGCGGCAAGCCCTCTTCGCACGATGATATCGATCCCGAAGCTTTCCTCCGTGTGTTGGAAATTGCGGTCGTTGGGTCAGCACTCATGACGAGTGCCTGTTACCCCGTGATGCAGAAGCAAAAACATGGGCGAGTTATCAATATCTCTTCCGACGGCATCTACGGCTTTGGCGCTGGTGGCGACTGTGCCTACTCGGCCTCGAAGGGAGCAACTTTTGCACTCACCAGAGACATTGGCCGTTATTCGGATCGTCATGGAATTCTGATTAACTGTATAATGCCGTCCGGATGGTCGAGAATGGCAGACCTGGCGGAAAGCACGAAGAACGTGACAAGGACGTACTTTGATCCTGCTAAGATTTCGCCCTTCGTCGTTGCTCTTGCTTCAGATGAATGTCCTGTATCGGGAGAAGTATTTGCTTGTGGAGCGGGAAGAGCTGCACGACACTAGCGACGTTCCCAGGTTCAAATCAAAGTACGGCAGAAGCGTGGCTTAAAGATTGGGATAGGGTCATGGGTACAGTTGAGGATGTTTATCTGCCTAAAAACACTGTGGATCATGTTCAGTATGGGATTAGGAATGCGACAGGAAATGAGATGGAGCACATTGCTAATTTTGGGCTCGCTGCGACGACATAAGATGGAAGTTTTAATTCGATATATTGTGGTACCACTATTTTAGAAATCACTCGCGTTGTTGTGCATTAAAACAAACGGTCCGTCTTAGTGATTATTAAAAATTAGACTTAAGTTGTATCTTTTACTAGGATGCAAATACAAGCTTGAAAAACACAGTCAAGTTAGTTTGCCAATTTGCATAAATACAAAGTTCAAATCAAGACATTAAAACAGAAGACTCTCTTCATCACGTCCAATGGTGCACTATGACTATCTGTTGGAGGTGAATCCAGAGCAGGATATTCACCTACTCCAGTAGCCGACATGCAGGGCACACAACACACAATAAATAGTTAGATTCAGTAGATAGATTAATTCTACATGCTTTCACACTTTACTCTTCCGTGCCCACAATATTGAATATTGTGTTCAATACTATCCTGCTATAGTAAGGACACAATCCAGCTCGCGCTCAACTCTACTTCGTTCTCTCAACTTGCACCTGAACCCCACTTCACACGGACGAGCAGTTGGGGCGTTCATGCCTCGCTCTTCTGCTCCATATGTCTGACCTCTACCCCTATCTTCTCCGCCTCCGCGTCCGTCATAGAGCTCATCTCCAGCTCAACCTTATCCCCGAATGCCCTGTTCACCTCCTCCAGTGTCAAGCCCATGGTCTCTGGGAAGAAGACCCAGATGATCGGGAAGAAAGCCAAATTACAGGCTATGAAGATAAAGCTAAACTTCCAAGTGATCGCCTCGAGCGCAATTGGCGCGGTCTGGGTGAACATGACTGTAACAGCGTTGGCGCAGAATAGCGCGATGACCATGCCTTCTGCCCGGATCTTGGTAGGCAAAACCTCCGCGGCATAGGCGTAGGGCGACGCATTGAAGGTTGCTCCGAAGAAGAAGATGAATATCATAACCATGGAGACGCCAGCTTTTCCCCATCCGTTAGAAGCGGTCTCGCCGAATTTTGCGGAAAACGCGGCGAAGAGTGCAAGGCAGACGGAGAGGCTTATGAGTCCTGAAAGGAAGAGGATCTTGCGGCCAACATAGTCGATTAATGTGAGATTGACAAGACCGCCGATAATAAGGCAAATTTGGAAGATACCAGCCATCAACAGGGTGTTGCGTGGTGAGAAGCCTAGACCAGAGTACAAGGTTGACTATTCCGGTTTAGTAGGAAACGACGGCTGGAACATTTAAGTGATTTGTGTACATACCTGGTAAGCCTGAATGGTTTGAGCGCCGTTGGTTTGCACGCAAGTCATGGCCACGATGGCGATCAACACGCGCCTTCTCTCGCTTGGATTGGTGAAGAGATGAGTCCATTTGCTGGTCTTCTTTTCTTCAGCTTCGGCGGCGGCTTGGGCAGCGATCTGGAGATATTCCTTTTCCCAGAAGAGAGAATCCTTATTGTCATCATGGAGTCGTGCGAGGATCACTCTGGCTTCCTCATGCCTATCCTTGGAGATCACTAGTTTTGTTAGCTTATTGTTTTTGCGTCAGGTCGTGATTGTACGTACACCAGCGTGGCGAAAATGGGATGTAGAAGCATCCAAGGACGAGCAGCACGGCAGGCAAGCACTGAAGACCAATTGGGAAACGCCTGTAATTAATTAATATTTCTGGTTATGTCACACGAAGGGATTTCACATACCAAGAGAATGTCTCGTTTGTCGAAAAGTTGCAAGCATATCCGACCCAGCTTGCCAGGCCTCCAGAAGATGTCAAAGTAACAATCTGGAAACTAACCATGCGTCCTCTCAGATCTGGAGGGGCGATCTCCGCCTGATATACGTTGACGACCAAAAGCATCACACCGGAGGCCATACCCCCAATGACACGTCCAGCGAAGAAGGTTGGCAGATTTTGAGCTGCAGTTTGCAGGATGGCCCCGACCAGAGCAATGCAGCCGCCAATCTGGATGGTGCGCTTGCGGCCGATGCTGTCGGCGAGAAATGTGACGAAGAGGAGACCCAGTAGGAGACCGCCATAATAAGAGGAAACAATGGCACCAAGTACGGTGGCATTGGGTTTGAAGAAGTTGATGAATCCTGCCTGGCCGAAGCTGTTTTCTGTTGTCAGACACTGATGGGTGGGATTAACACGTAAGTTACTAACGTTGAGGCGATGATGGCAGAATCATAACCATAAATCATGCTGCCTGAGCCGGCAATGCCCGCGCAGATCCAGTTGTAAGCACGTCCCATAGTGAATCTCTGCAATTGTCTTTCTTTGTAATCAAAATTTGGAAAATAGTCCTCTAGAGAAAATGCAATTCTCCACTGCGCAAAAGCATAGGATAGATCATTACTAATATAGAAGTGGTTCCGGGCACCTGGCTGTCAAAGTGATCCCGAGATCTTGGCTTTCCATAGCGGGGCTTGGTCCTCACGCAAGGTCCCATGTTTCCGCGAATGCGGGGTAGCGTGGGGAATTGCTGTGTACATGACGTCCCATCGCATCGGAGATCATTTTGTCGGGGTGAGGGGAGGGCATTCAGGTTTCGGACGAACTTCGACTGTCGCTGGGACCGCCAGTGGCGCTTTTACAGCGCGGGGAGAGCGAGTGCAAAGACTGCGAAGAGAGTGTAGCGAGAATGCGGGGAGTGAGGGGGAACGAGGGGGCTGAGAGACTCCCTAACTAGAAGGGATACTATGGCGAGGATTTAAGTTAGAGCTATCTGAGGGAAGATGCTCCGAAATTACTTACTAGTGCACTGCTTTGAATGGACATGTCCGCGCATCCACCACGCATGCCTAGACTAACTTAGGGTTCTAGAAGCTAAAAGAAAATGAATAAGGATAATGACTTAATGAGCTAGGAATTAACGACAGCGACGAATTTAACAATTCCTAAATACTAGTAGTTGAAGTAGTATTTGTTGAACAGAGAGGGTGGTGCCTACGAGGCACCGGAGGATTCTCAGGAATATGAGAATCCGGCGGAATCTTCAGATTATGCATGGATGGTTCCATGCATATATCCATCGGCTCTTTGAGCCTTTGTCACTGCCAATCTATATTAGAATAGATGGCCCATAGCATAGTTAGTTAATCAATTACTTTCATTTTCGTCTATTGTCTACTGTGCTACATACTTTTGACAGTATTAATATCTAGCAATTGCTTAAATGGCTCGGGACTATTAGCAATGCTAGCCACATTAGCAGCGTTAAAACGGTCCTTCAACAATAGAGTTGACATCATTATAAAGAGGAATTTTACTACCTAATTGGGGCAAAAGGAGAATGTTATATTGTCAGGCTGTTTTCCAAATACTAAGTGCTAGACAAATAATTCTAGTCATGGAGTGACATAAGAACCTTGCATAATTATATACACGTTGTCACATAATATTATGTTCTTGTAATCGTCTCAAACATGCCTATTGTTAGAAACTGCCGTACACGGAATCTCCCTCTCTATGTCCTCATCCTATCCTTAGTTGAACTTCTCGAGGAACTTCAGCGCTCCTCCCAGTTCCTCCTTGATGATCGTCGCATGCTTTGCACTGCGTGGCTTTATTGTCACCTTGAAGGGCAGTGGCGCTTGCAGGATCCCTGGATTATAAGCATTCGGATCCAACGGTATGATCTTGCCAGTGACAGGATCAATTGGCTCACAAAACTCAAACGCCCACAGGAGTTTAGCTGCAATGCGCCACATGTTGCGCTCAGCAAGGTGCATGCCCGGGCAGATACGCCGCCCAGCGCCGTATCCATAGTGGTCGCGGCCCTGCCAGTCGGCGCTGCCGGCGTAGTCGTTGGCAAGCTTCTGGTGGTGGATGTAGCGGTCCGGATTGAAGCTGGATTCGTCTTCGTAGATGGAATCGGTGTGGTGGATAGCCCACGTAGGGATGAAGAAGGTGGTGCCTTTAGGCAACAACATGCCTTCATACTCATCGTCTGCGGACTTGTCAGTACTTGTTTGTTCTGCGAGGTGGCTTTTCTGGCGTTAAGGCTTACCTTCACGCAATGTGTGTGGTAGTGCGGTAACAGCGACTGGTCTCCAGCGCATTCCCTCCTTCACAATCGAATTGATATACGGTAATTCCTTCAAATCGGTCCACATCGGGCTCCTATCATCACCACATACTCTGTCGATCTCCTCCCTGGCTCGCTCCTGCACGCGCGGGTACTTCGCAAACGCCAGGACAAGCGTCAGCAGCTGCGCAGCTGTGGTATCGGCTCCGCCCTCGACCAGTTCGCCGATCAGATTGTTGAATGCGTGCTGCGTCATTGGCCATCCTTTCTTATTATATTCATCAAGCAGGTCATCAGCAACGGAATGGCGGTTCTCGCCGAGGGCACGGCGATCGTCGACGATCTTGCGAGCACGGCCCCAGACGTCGTCCATGACGGCGCCGGCGGCGATAGCGCGGCGCTTCCAGAAGGCGAAGGATGCCGGGATGAACTTTAGGAAGGGGTATTCGTCGCAGGGAGGGTTCGCACCAGGTTCCATTGCTTCCGTCCATTTGGCCATTACATCATAGACGCCCTGATTTATTGTTAGCTCGGCTCTGAGTCGAGACTTTGGATGTTATATTCACATGCGCCCAGAAAGACTCAAAAGTTGGACCACGATGGCCAAAGACGATGGCTGCAGCGACGGAGGCGGTATACCGGCGGATGTGGTTGAAGAAGCCATCTGGTCCCACCAGAAGGTCATTCATGAGGACAGTTGCTCTGCACACCGTTAAATTCGTCCAACTTGAACTTTAAAACTCGCAATGGAGGTAAACTCACTCAGCTTCCTGGACCAAGTAGTGCTTCTCATCCAACTGCTTGGGGCTAAAATTATGCGCGACGACCTTCCTCTTCTCTCTCCAGAGGGCATCCATTTGCATGATGGCGACGTGATCGCCTTGCGTCAGCAAATCGCCTACATATGTCGGTGGTCGATCTGAGTAAATCGCTCCCTTCTTATCCAGCAACTTATGTATGGCTTTGCGGTCGCAAAGAACAACAACGTTGGAGGGACCAAGTTTCAAACTATAGATGCTGCCGTATTCCTTTGCCCACTCGCGGAACTGCTTGAACAGGCCGGTGCTGGGGATCTGATGCAGGTTCCCCAGAATGGGGATTGTGGGAGGGCCGGGCGGCATGCGTGGATCGCGGCGTCCGATGCGAAGGATACGGTAGATGGCGAGGGCGAGGAGAACGCCGCTGCCGATTAGGAGATGAGGAGTAGCAGGGTAAATTTGGCCCATCTTGGTGAATTTGAATGGGAAGATTGGAGAATGGTGAGGAGGGGGAATGAGAACTTGAATGGTTGATATTAAAGGACGGACTTTCGCAGTGAAAGGAAAACGCAGTGAGTAGGCTATTATCGATACGACTATTAAGCCCCGCACCAACTGCTGCGTTATTCGCTGGAATGGTTGTTATTTCTCGGTCACCCTCGAAACATCCAACCAACGTTTATAAATTGCCCTTTCTTGTATGCTGTCGTGCGAATGGCGTACTTCTGATTTTCCGAGCAGTTTTAGGTAATCGTCGGAACCGTGCGTTCGCTTTGCTCACAGTCGGGATAAGCAATTTGCATTGTGATAACCAAATGCATCGCTCAATTAGCAGCTAAGAAAGCAGCTGCCAAAACAGCCCGGGCGCTGCACCGATGGATTCGCGGTTCTCATAATTTGACCGTGGCAGCAGCGATTCTGGAAAGCCAAGACCCCCTCACCCGGACAGATTCGTCAAGCGCCCGATTTAGCTTCGGTGACCAACAGCACCAACAATTCGCCAACTGAATCAGCGCAGTAGCCGGTGACAAATGATTGGCAACTAAGTTGTTGAGTCTAGCCTTTGGGCGTGCTTAAACTGCACCATGAAATTATGATTTGGAGTGGACCGAGTGGAGGACCCTTTGAAGTAGACGTAGAAAATGCAAATGGAACAATCAGGGGATGAAGACGGTGCATAATCCAAGTACCTTATCTTCACATAGTGGGGTGAAATGCGAAGTAAGACCCGTCGTCTATCAAGTTGTCTTACCGTGACTCATGCAGAAAGAACATCTCTAGATGACGCAAAATAAAACATTACCGCCAGAAGTTCGAAGTTTATTTAATAGGCATTTAAACCGATAGATAAACTACTACTTTACTATTTTCAGCAACTCTTGCCTATGGGCTTGAGGTCAACTATATGCCATGGCACGACAAACTCCTTATAATAATCGAACAGCGAATCAATACAGGCCCTGAACCCGGGCTTCTTTTCGAAATCCTCGTGGTGCGCCTATTCTCTCTGTCAGATTTCGCTCTCTCTTCCCACGTTTCCTCCCCGGAAATATACTCACATCGATCGACTTCCAATTGATGAGCAGCACCTGGTCTTGCGGGTTCTCGATGAGCGGGCTAATGAAGAAGCCATCACAGCCCGGCTCCTCGCTCAAGACACCGACAACGGTCTTATTGAATCTCTCGTAGTAACCGGCCACACCACCCTCGACCACCTTCGTCCAGGCGACCTCGATAGCGGGACTCGACAACACGCTGTCGAAGTGCTCGCGGGAGGAAACGGCAGAGTGCGAGAGCAAAGCGTGCTGCTGCCATGTGATGGTGCGGCCGTTCATGGCGGGCTGGATGAGCTTGTGGAAGGCAGTGTAGGTGGGTGACGTGAAGAAAGTGTGCGAGGCAGCGAGGGTGGACCAGAGCAGGAGGTAGACCCGAGTGTATCGCTCTTCATGTTTCTTCCCCTGCCAGCTGCCGATGAGGCCGTCGGCGCTGTGGATATTATGTCAGTCTCCGACGAAGTTTCAGTGGATTGATCTGAAGGAAACGCTTTCTACTTTAGAAGTAAACTCAGGCCATCTGCGATGTCTACATCGATCTCGGCATCCGTGTGAGTCGGGCGGACAGGCCAAATGAGAAGTTGCAATGCTGGCTGAGACATGATCAGGGCTGGGTTGTAATGTCTATTAAGTCAATCAAGTGTGTCTTCTTTGGTTTCTCGGAGCAGGAGCAGGAGCAGCAGGGACAGACTCAGAACAGGAAGACCATGAGGCTGGTATCACAATACCAATGATTGCGCCTTGAAATGGGAGAAGGAGCCACTCACATACATATCCTTGGTCTTGCTACTCCGCAAAAGCCGAAAAGCCCAAACGCCCAAAAGCCCAAAAGCCCCAAGGGCCGCAAGGGCGCTTCATGCACAACAATGCGGATTGATGTGGATTGGGGTTGCGAGCCCCACACCTACACCGCATTACATCTCCGCATTTTCCGACCGACCAACGCCCCGCCGTCCGCGACTTCGACTTCTGTGCCAAAGATGGTCCGCGCGCACCTCTCCTCCGCAGATTGTGGAGAACGGAGAACGCGAGAACACCCCGCACCTCCATCTCCACCACATGTTTCATGCTTATGCATCGGCTGCTCTGTTCTCAGACGAATCCATTGCTTCCAATGTCTTGAAAAATATTGCATTGCCTTTTAGCATCGCAAGGTCTCCTCATTCTCATGTCTGGCTCAGAGGTTATTATATTACTGCGCCGACTCTGAGATTACCATACTCATACTCATACTCATTCTCAAACTCAAACCCATACCCAAACAAACACAGATCGTGATTGCCAGCGACTCAGTACGGAGGCGCACTCAAAATGTCCGGAGCACCATTGTATAAGCTCGATGGTAGCGGCAGACTCCACGAGAGAGTCGCCATTGTTACTGGCTCCTCGTCGGGCATGGGCCGAGCTATTGCCCTGGCACTTGCAAGAGAAGGTGCACTTGTCGTCTGCTCTGATCTGAAGCCCGAAGCTGCGGAGCATGGATTTCAGGAAGACAAAGAGATCCCGACTCACATGGTGATCAAAAACAATGGAGGCAAATCACACTTCCAGAAATGCGATATGGGCAAGACGGGGGAAATCTTCAGTCTCGTTGACTTTGCTGTCAAGGTCAGTCTCCCGGTTCTCTTCCACAGCGAGAAGCATAACTGATGATGGCATTTCGGAGTGTAGGAGTGTGGCAAGCTTGATATCCTCGTGAACAATGCGGGCCTCTGGCTTCCCCTCCGAGACTTCGTCGAAGAGACCGATGAGATGTGGGACGCCATGATGGGAATCAACGGCAAGGGCGTTGCGACGTCGATGCGCCAAGCAATCAAGCAATTCCTCGCTCAGCCAATTGACCCCAAGTCCGGATCTCGCGGCCGCATCGTCAACATCTCCTCCAGCGCCGGCATTGTCGCCATTCGACGCGAAGCAACGTACGCTGCCTCGAAAGCAGCCGTTTCCATGCTAACGAGAAATGTCGCGCTTGATCACGCAAAAGATAGCATCAATGTCAACGCGGTGTGCCCAGGTGTGGTTAGGACGGCGATGGCGAGCACGAATTTCAGAGATCCAAAGATCATTACGGAGATGAAGAAGGGTACCCCTTGGCCTCGACTGGGAGAGCCAAAGGATATCGCAAATGTCGTGCTTTTCCTAGTCACGGATGAGGCACAGTGGATTACCGGTCAAAATATTGCTGTTGATGGTGGATTTACTGTTGGTATACCGTTGTAGACCAGGGAGTGGCATTAATATCCATTATCATAATTTATCAAGCATTGAATAGTTTAAATGGTGTGGAATCTCTGAAAAGATATACTTCACAATATATTGAAGTTGACTGACATCCTCGATGCTAAAGTTCTCATTATTAAGCCGTTCTCCAATACAATCCAGTGCTGTGTATCACGGTCTATGCACTTTGAATCGGGTCGATCCATTTTCGGACTCTCTAACAATGAGAAATAGTCTGAATCGAAGCGGTCCTTCTGATGCGGGAGACTCCAGACGACTAAGGAAGCTTTATGCTGTACAGCGTGTTGGATAGAGGGTGGTTGCCACCGGGCAGCCGGAGGATTCTGTTTGCATCTCCGTTTGCAGAACCCGTGAGAATCACGGGGAGGGAAATGGCTCACGGGCAGGAAATGGCTCAGGTGCATGAGGGTTCTCAAACCCCAATGCAAACGCTCTTTTACAAATGCTCTATTCAATACAAATAGAGCTCCATAGACTAGAGGATGGTTTCATTCAATCAATCACTTTTATCACATTGAATTTTGTTGAACACAGTATCGGTGAACTGTGGGCACGGAAGCAAAAGTGTGATGAAGCATATAGAATAGAGACTAGCTAAACTATCAAATCTATCTACTATTTATATGCTCTCGCCTGAATAGGCGTCAGTCGGCTATTGGACTGAAGGTAGGTGAATACTCTTCTGCATGCTCTGGATGTGAGACATGCATAAAGTGAGAACTGAGTTCTCACCGACAAATTTGATTCAGTTTCACCGCAGCGGATCCTACCCCGCACCTTGTTGTCCATATATACAATCAACATCCCACTTGTACCTGAATTATCAAAATCGTACTTGTACCTTATATAACAGTCATTTTTCCGCTACCAATCGTCTTATTACAAAGCGCAAAACCATGGGCTTAGATCTTCAAGGGTACGTTCCAATCCATCTCACTCTGACTAACTCAACCCTAAACCCTAGCAGAGTCGCGCTCGTCACCGGCGCTGGCGGCTCAATCGGCCAAGCAATCGTGCAACAATTCGCACGCGACGGCATCACCAAAATCGCAGGCATAGACATCTCCGCATCCGCGCTCGAATCCGTCGCCGCCCATCTGTCAACCTTGTTTCCTGCCGTGGAGTTCCTGGCACTGATGTGCGATTTGGCGGACGAAGACCAAGTAGACGCTGCCTTCCAACAGGCCATTTCCAAGTTTTACAGACTCGACTATGTAGTCAATAATGCAGGCATCGGTGGGCCGTTCGCGCCCACATCGGAGAGCGATGTGGCGGCTTTGGAACGCGTCATGAGCGTGAATTTGAAGGGGGTCTGGCTTTGTGAGAGGGCCGCGCTGAAGCAGATGTTGACGCAAGAACCACTTGCACTACAGGAATCTTCTCCGTAAGCCGCTGACTCTCATTGTCCCTCTGTCAGCACATAAGAGTGATATTGCCTAACAGTCGTATTTGTTGCATGCAGTACAGGAAGAGTGCCAGCTCGTGGCTCGATCATCAACATTGGTTCCGTCCTCAGTCTTCTCGCCGTTCCGCAGAATGCTCTATACACAATGTCGAAGCACGGTATTCCAGCACAAATATTTACCGAGAACATGAACCGTGGCTAACTTTGCAAAGCGATAACGGGCCTGACGAAGACGGATGCGTTGGATTTTGCGAAGAAAGGCATCCGTGTGAACAGTGTCTGCCCTGGGTAAGAATCCCCTTTCATCCACACCCACCCGTCAACGAGTGAGTCAATATTGATACTGTATGCAAGATTTGTTGATACTCCACTCGTTACTCCAGCTATTCGTGAAATTGTAAGAGCAGCTCCGTCCCGCATGTCCAGGCATGGCTAATGTCCATGCGAAGCTCAAACCGAGCATCAACAAGACGCCTATGGGCAGGTTAGCCAATCCACAGGAGATTGCGGATGGTGTTGTCTTCTTGGCGAGTGACCGTGCAAGCTATATCACCGGTATAAGCCTTGTGGTGAGTTAATTCTGGCGCCTTTCCCAACTTTATCTGTAATGTAGTCTAATTTTCTTTGTCATAGATCGATGGAGGATATATCATACATTAAAATCCCCGGTGTAGGTAAAATAGTATTCACGAAATAAAATAAGACGAGTAACACGCGAAGCAATATATAATAGCTGTTCATTCTTGTTGTGATGATGAAGAGACACAGTGATGGCTGCGCTTATATATCGAGTTTTAATGTCTATAGATGAGGTCCATGAACAGTGATGACTGTGCAGCAAGGCTGAGTCGTTGCAAATAAGTTTCATCGTGGAGCGCAGCACAGAAAGTATATAGCCCAATCACAGTTCTACACTTTAATAAAAATAAGAAGATCAATTCCGTGCTTATGATATTTGAGAAATATTACATTATACTTCTAATAATCATAAGTGTAGAAATGAAATGACATGAATTGCTTGATTGTAAGTCTATCTAATCTAGAATAAGGCTCTCATAATATAGAGAGCCAGAAATAAAGGCTCAAAGGCCGGTGTTTGATGCATGGAAATTTCTATGCACGGAGGCGAAGATTCTTATGCATTCTCCAAACCGAGAATGCCCGGATGCTTACGGGCATCAAACGCTCTTTATTCAACAATAAGAACTGGCTATATTCAATGATTTGCCAAAAACAAGCCCGCACGATATCCAAAAGTCATGGAGGGGCCAATACTTGACCCACCACCAGGATAGGCGCCACGCATAATGGAATTCTGATCACATCCTACGGCGAACAATCCCTCCACTGGGTTCCCATCCTTGTTAATCACCCTCGCATCCTCATCAACCTTAAGGCCAAATATCGTGCTCACATTGCCTGGATACAGCGGCAACGCATAAAACGGGCCGACCTCGCACTTCCCCAGATTCGGATTCGGCGTGACGTTCGCGTCGCCGTAGAAATTGTCGTAGATGTTCTCACCGCGATGGAACTCGTCGTCTACGCCACTCTCGGCAAATTTGTTGCACCGCACCACAGTCTCGGCGAGCACGTCGGCGGAGATATCGAGTTTCTGTGCCAGCTCCGCGAGTGTTGGGGCGTGGATGAGATAGCCTTGGCTAAGAAGCTTCCAGATAGGATACGGAGCCGGCAGAGCCATGCCCATGCCGTACTTGCGCAGGAACCGGCGATCAGCAATGAAGTATGCCTTCTCGATTTTCTTCTTGTGCATAACGCTGACGAACTCTTGGTACGGCTCAGACTCGTTCGCGAATCTCTTCCCGTCGGGACCAACGATGATGGATCCGGGCTTTGACCTATCAAGGGCGAAATGGGGATACCGTCGGATAGGGCCGTTCTTTGGACGCAGTAAGGATATTGGTGCAAAGATGGCGTACATCTGGGTTTCGCTCGCCGAGGACCCCGCCGCTTTCGATGCCCATGCGTTTGCCATCACCGACGTTTCCTTGCGGCTGTGCACACCACTCGTGCGGCACATACTTCTTTGCCTCATCAGAATTCCGGCCAAATCCACCAGACGCAAGAACAATTCCCTTCTTCGCGCGAATGACAACCTCTCTCCCGCCATCTTTCGAGATGACGAGTCCAACTACCTTGCCTCCTTCGGTAATTGTGCGGACGGCAGGCGCATTGTTCCACATCTCAACATTTTGCTGCAAGGCGGAATGCACTAGACGACCCGCCAATGCATTGCCATTCGCCATATAGGTACCTTTGCCATATGTAAGCAGATCTATTGCGTATCTGGAGATGGTTTTGGCGCCGAATGTGAAGTTCTTGATGCTGCTAAATGGGTTCGAAAGAGCCCCGAGATCGCCAGCATCTGCTTGCATCGTTCCGAAAGCCGAGTACCCTTGAAGAGGATACCTCATCTCTTTAATCCGTCGTCCAAGTTTTCGGCCATCGAATGCCGCAGTGAGAATCGTGCGTCCAACTGTCGCTCCTTCTTCTGTGATGTGATAATCTGGCAATGGTACCGGTTTGAATTTCACCGTCGTGTTGTCCTCCATCCACCTCACCATTTCCGGTCCCGATTTCAGAAAAGCTCTGATAGCTTTGGGCTCATACAGATTGCCGAGGACATTGCGAAGATACTTATCGGCTTTCTCAGTTGAGTCTTGCACACCGATGGCAGGCTGGTGCGGGTTGTTTGGAATCCATGCGCCGCCTCCGGAATATGCTGTCGTGCCGCCGAAGTACTTGGTCTTCTCCACAACAAGTACTTTCAGCCCGTGTTTTGCAGCAACAGTAGCAGTAGTGAGACCCGCACAGCCAGAGCCGACGACGACGACATCGTATGTCGCATCGAACTTTGGTGTCTGTGATAACTTGTCAGAACTGACATCTAGACCTAGCTCTTTTCATTTTGGTAGATATAGGATTACTGTACCTCAGTGTGGGATGCAAAGTTGCGTTGGCATTGTGAAACACGGTAAATATGAGGTGAAAATGTTACTAGCAGCGAGTTTGACAGCCTGCCTCGGCTTCTAACCAGCGTCATTCTTCAAATACTAAGGTACCTTCGTTCGGTTTAAACAAATAAATAAAGGCGGATAATAATGATCTTTGCCGCACTGAAGATCAAGAATGACGAAATAGGAATTAGATTGCCGTTCGAAACTGTTCCGTTATACAGGCCCATGGGCTTTTTAAATCTCAATACTAAGTGATGGCAGACATGGACAATGAGGCGTATTAGTGCGTAGAGCGCAATCCAGCTAATTGGTGTCTCGGTCCGTGGGGTGTCCGGTGACAGCGGACAAGGAAAAAGAGTTGATCTGAAATTCCCCCGCATTTCCACTTCTTAGCACAGCCACCAATCTGTCCGTCCGCGCTGGAGAAACTTGGAGAAAATGGATTACGTCGATCGCAGCCCAAACGCCCCACACTTCGTCCAAGATTCCTGATGAATATGCATGGAACCATCCATGCATAATATGCAGAATCCGGAGTAGCAGCACGGTACAATAGATGAGTGAAATTGATCAATTAACTAACTATGCTATGGACTATCCTTCTCTTGATATAGGTGGCTGTGACAAAGGCTCAAAGAGCTGATGGATATATGCATGGAACCATCCATGCATAATATGAAGATTCCTCCGGATTCTCATATTCCTGAGAATCGTCCGGTACCTCGTAGGCACCACCCTCTCTATTCAACATTGATATCCCTCTATGTTGGGCACAATACTCAAGATTGTGTGCGCGGAAGGGAATATGAGAAAGCATGTATTATTAATCTATCTACTAAATGAACCTATTTATGTTGAATAAAGAGGTGGGTGCCTGTCTGTAGGCACCCAGGGATTCTCAGTTTGGAGAATTCATGAGAATCTCCATGCGCATGCATGGAAGATTCTATGCATTCACACAGGCCTTTGAGCCTTTGTTTTAGGCTCTCTATATTATGAGAGGCGTGTTCTAGATTATATAGTTTTACAATCAAGCAATTCAATCATTTATTTCAACGATTTATGTGTGCCCTGGTGTCGGCTATTAAAGTGAGTGAATATCCTCGAGAGTAGGTGAATATTTCACGCTCAATACTCTATCGCATCTCTAACAAATAATTCATGCGCGAGTCGCCCACTACACAAAAGTAAACCTGACCCAGAGACTCCTCGCTTCGCCGACTGGCCCTGTTCTCATTTACCTGAATTCAATGCTCTCTCCAATTCCTGCTTGGCTTACGCCAAATCCCCAAGTCTCCAGATTACACTTGAGCCGTTGCTTAAATACCTTTGCTCTAAACCTCGGAGATCCGGGCGGCAGGTCCACGGACGAAAAAAATGACGACAATGTACTCCGCTTCTGCATGGAACATCTATCTCTGTTCTTAACCTCGGGCCTCCTTTCTTCTGCGGATTCTTCCCTCTCTCGGCAATGCTCTTGAGAGTCCTGTGCTAGACAAGTGATATACTGAAACGGCCTTTGGTTTAGACCTTGTAATCGGAAATTTGATTACTCCTAGGTGCTCATGATTATGAAATGTGTGGCTAATGGTGGTTAACTTAACAGGTGGAAAATCCAAATGATGAGACTCTGCCCTCTCAGCTGCAACCCTTCTATGGCTAAATTTCTTGGCCAATACGTCCGTGATCTACCTTCACTACCTTATGCTTCTCTTTATCCTCCGAATGCAAGTCAGTATCGTTGCATACCACGGCATGATTACAATCGCAACACACGACTACTACCTTGTACTGGAAAGTGGATGAATGACTCTATGATATTATATACAGCAAATTTAACTTCGACTAGTCCTTTTTCCTGGCCAATATTAACATAACATATGGTTTAACAGATCATGTAGTTCAACAGATCACAAAAATCAGTTAGCTAACTTCGGTCTTGTCCTACGTGCCACATAACTATCTAAATCCAACTTTGACTTAATTGAACTACTTTAGTCAAATAATATAGACTGGGTAGTCTGCTAGTTCCCCACATGTGCTAGCTTTGCTGGCCTCGAAAGGCATAGGAATCAATCAATTCATAACAGGGGGGGTTAATACGGGCCATATGGATTATGATTTGACCACTTTTGATGCTGAGACAAATCTGGACACCACCTATGAGGAATAGCAACAAATGGTAAAATTTCAATATGACTATACCCTCAAGCAAGGGGGTCAAAATACAACAGAAGAGCCTGCTATTGCCTTGGTAGCACATGCCGGCATCTCTGGGCGCGAACATAAATAACCCCTTAAACCAGCAGATTAATCGAAAATGGCAAATAACAATCTTGAGGATCGTATATATTGTTAATCCAGATATCCCGGCTCTTAATCCCACCGCGACATGAACTCCAATGCACTCGCCAACTCCCGCTCAATGCAAGCAAGATGCTGCTCACTCCTCGGAACAACCTTGACCTGAAACGGGAGTGGACATAACAAGATGGCTGAGTTATACGCGTTCTCATCCAGATGCATAATCTCCCCGGTAACCGGATCAACCGGCTCGGAAATATCGAATGCCCACAGAAGTTTCGAGGCGATACGCCACATGTTGCGTTCTGCGAGATGAATTCCAGGACAAATTCTGCGACCTGCACCATAGCCATAGTGGTGTGGAAAGCGATCAGCCATGTTAGCTTAGACTGTTTTACATTAAGAATTTAGGAGCGAAAGCTTATCTCGATTGTTGTAATCAGGGCCGACAGCATATTCGCTGGCGAGTTTAGGGTGATCAAGATACCGGTCCGGGTTGAAAACCTCGTGGTTGGGATATCTAGTCGCGTCGTGATTCATGGCCCATATACCGACAAAAACCATAGAACCCTTAGGGATCAACATGCCCTCGTATTCATCGTCTAGAACCGAAATGTCAGCTTTGTGGCTACTTCGGGTTTACCATATTAATCTGACCTTGAATAACCATATGTGGCAGACCGGTTGTCGCGCTTTTGTTTGTTAGCCCCAAAGTCCTTAGCTTGTAGATGCAAGGCATAACTTACGTAGGTCGCCACCTCATCCCCTCCTTAACAATGCAATTGATGTAAGGAAGTTTGTCAAAGTCCGAGAACAATGGAGCTCTTTGAGTCCCGCATAACGTGTCGATCTCTGCTCTCGCCTTTTGCTGCACCTCTGGATGTTTGGCAAGCGCAAGAATAAGAGTCAAAATCTGATTAGCTGTCGTGTCCGCCCCTGCCTCAAGAAGTTCACCAAAGAGATTATTAAATGCGTGTTCTGACATGGGGTAGCCCTTCTCTGTATACTCATCAATCTTCGCATCAATAAAGCAGTCCCTCTTGTCTCCTTTGGCTCTTCGTTGATCAACCCTATGTCGGGCTGTATCCCACATGTCGTCCATCATTTTGCGACACCTGTCCGCTCGCTTCTTCCACTGACCGGGCAGGTACTTCAAGATAGGAAATTCATCAATGGGAGGATTTGCGCCAGGCTCTTGAGTCTCGAGCCACTAGAGACGTGATTAGTTGGTGATTGGCAAGGCCATAAGCGGTTCTTTCAGCAAGATGGTTACATACCAGGTCCATCAATTCGTAAAATTCCTTGTACCAGAAAGAATCAAGATTTGCGACCCTCTGTCCATAGATCATGGTGCTAGCAACAGAAACGGTGTACAGCCGCGCATAATGAAAGATCATATCCGGATCTTTGAGAAGATTATTCATGAATATGACAGCTCTTAGGAGAATTCTACGTTAGTTGCATTGTAGAAAAAAGACAAGAAAGCAGGAGGGGGATAGGGCCAGATGCTTACTCGGCCTCTTGAATCTTGAAATGCTTCTCGTCCAATATCTTCGGGTTGAGATTTCGAGTCACCACCATGCGTTTCTCCCTCCATGATGGACCTTGAGACTCTAAGGTTAAGTGGTCCCCGTGAGTCACGTAATTGGAAACGTAGTTGAAGGGCCTATCCGAGTAAATACTCCCTTTTTTGTCTAGGAGATTATTGATGGCTTTTCGGTCACAAAGAACAATGATGTTGCTGGAGCCGATTTTCAGTGAGTAAATCGGGCCATAAATATCAGCCCATGCTTTGAACCTAGATCAAGGTTAGTCACGTCCAGGCTACGCTGAGAGGAAGGAGATTTTCATCGAGCCTTACTTCTTCCCCAACCCGGTCTTCGGGATTTGGAGCGCATTGCCAAGTATTGGTACTGTTGGTGGGCCTGGTGGCATACGAGGATGGCGTCTACCGATTGTTAACAGCTTATATACTGGATAAACAAGCAACAGCGAGAGCACAACGTAGATAGTAGAAGACATGTTAAAGTTAGGTGGGCGTCGACGTTGTCGTCGTCGTCGTACTACTTTGGTCGTTGTGTGGTGACAGGTGCTAGGTTCAGCACATTATGATGGCACACCACTTATTTAATGGTGGTGGTGCTGCGCATCTGCGGTGTCAATCAGAGAGCGGTCCAAGGCCGGGCAGACTCTCTATCGTGTCTCCGGAGCATTGAAGCGAGAATGCGGGGATTTTTAATGCGGGGATTTTTAGCTTCTGGGGGGAGTTTGCGGGGAGATATACAGCGATTTTGGTCCGTCCTGAGTAAAGGTCGACAGATACAGTACGTACGTACCTGGTCTCGCCATATTAATTCGTAAGTATAACTGGAAGGTCAAATTTCCATATATAAGACCGCTTTAGTGTACGCTATACCTAGCTAGCTGTCCCAAGCACCGGACTGCGACGCGGCCGGGGCGAAGGAAGGCTGCGCTGGGGTGCTGTGAAGTCTAGTTTATCATAGGAGATCGCATGCCTACTGAAGTACGTACTGTGCTGCGACGATCTACAAACGCGTGATTGGCAATCCGTCTTGAACCAAGGCAACGTAAGATACAGCGGGGACGAGGCGAATTTAGTTTCGCGACGAATCTACTATGCCACGAAACTAGTTAGTTACAACGCAGGACGCGAGAAGAGGACTTGTATGTACTGTACCGTATTCAATTGACGGCCACAAGGGCGGCGTGCTGCAGCCAGCTACCGCTGTCCCGCAGCACCTTGACAGTCACCCGCTTCTGGTCCTTGGGTAGTAGTGTCAACTGTTAGTTAGAGACCCGCCAAATGTCAACTTACTTACCCCGGTGCACTAGGATTCCCTACCCCGCTCCCTAATCGTAGAATCTCTCATCTGTTGAATAAAGAGGGTTTGGTGCCTGTAGGGACCCGGGGATTCTCAGTTTAGAGAATTCATGAGAATCTCCATGCGCATGCATGGAAGATTCTATGCATTCACACAGGCTTTTGAGCCTTTGTTTCAGGCTCTCTATATTATGAGAGCCCTATTCTAAATTAGATAAAATTACAATCAAGCATTTCACATCATTCATTTCTACATCATCCCCCCCACCTTCCCGCCCCTCCCTCCCCCGCATTTCCACCACACATGCCGTCGAACCTGTTAAATCCGGGCCGGGCCCGGGCCGGATTCTCCGTTTTGGAAAAGGGGTGCATGAGGATCCCCGGGATCCTCGAAGCAAACAATTCATAGCAAGCACAAATAGCAAACCATATAGCAAACACTCTATTCGTATTCCCATAGAGCTCTATAGCTAGATAGTTTTAATCAATTCAATTCAATCACCAATTGCATTCAGTTCAATAAACCGACCTTCAGAATCGCTTCCCACTCCATAATGCGTGTCATGCACATTTCAACTACTCCACCATAGGCTTCGAGAACAGATAAGCAGCAGCAGCCGAACTCGTGGACCACCATGTCGCACGTTGTCATGAACGAGGAAACGGGAGAGCTTTGCTCGAACCTGGCATGTCACGTCTGCAAGAAACGCAAGATAAAGTGCGGCCGCGAGCTGCCTCAGTGCAGACTATGCGAACAGTCGGCGCAGACCTGTACATATCCTTACCGCGCATTGCGACCTGGACCTAAGCTCGGAAGCACACAACGAAGCCGTAAACGGCGGCGGGAGAGTCAGCTGCCGCAGGAGCGCAAGAGCTCGGAATATCGGGCACAATCTCACCAGCTGTCGCCCGACGACGACGATTCCAGTCGGGACAGCTTGCTCTCGCCAGGACACTTGCCTGGCTCTGCCGACTCGGAAAAGCACACCCAGCGAATGCACAGCCTCTCTTTCATCATACATCCCTCACACGAGTGCTGCAGTCCAGATGAGGGCCAAGAGAAACCGTCTCTGCTCGCCACCGGCGGTCTTGTAAACGAGGAGCATCTCTTGACGTCGACATGCTATGCGCTGAGCTTAAATCCCGGCGTCCTGGACGGCTTGTAAGTCATTCGTCGGTATTCCGAAAGCGCTTCATCAAAGCTCACAAGTTTCTAGAATCGACAATTTTTTCCAGACGTTCACTGCATATCGGTTGTTTCACGAACAACGCTTCAAAGAGAAACTGCAGCAGATCGAGTCAGGTACACAGATCAATGCCCTCTTGGCTGCTATGTTTGCTTTCTCGTCCAAAGGGTACCCTTCTACCACCAATAGGGACAATGACTCGCGGCAGGGCAGTAAGTATGAACCAGCCAACATGGAATGGTCTAAATCGCATTTTGTTGATCTTGCTATGGATCACATTGATAAATCTCTGCACGAATGTTGCGACGAGCCTCCCCCATTGTGTTTGCTCCAAGCCCTGGTGTTGACTTCTCACTGGTTCCTGATCCAAGGTGTTCGAGGGAGAGCTTGGAGATCCCTGGGATCTTGCGTACGCCTTGCATACGAGCTGAATCTGCATCTTGTTGATTCTGGCAGACCATCCGATTTTGTCAACCCAGATGCTGCTCAGTGGTGTGACGACGAGGAACGAAGACGCGTATGGTGGGCAATCTGGGAGATGGATGTTTTCGCAAGTGTCATTCGGCGCTTTCCAACAGCTATTGATTGGACTCAAAACGAAACTTTTCTGCCTGCTGAAGACGAAAAATGGTTTCGAGGAGAACCACAAAAAAGTTGTATGCTGGCTCCAGGATTGATCAACCGAGCTAAACACCTTAAAGCGACCGGGAACCAATCCTCTAAGGCCTGGTTCATTGTTTTAAACTCCTTGATGAAAGAGGGCCAGACTATATCCAGTCCTATGGGCATCAATAAGCCAGGCGTGAACGACCAGAACGTTTCGAGACTTGATAACTTCCAGCAGAATGGTCAAGACGCTCGAGACTATGCTCTGTCCAACCGTGGGAAGGATGCAGCGAATAGGGTCTCAACCCTACACAACACCCTTAGGTACTTCTCTATGGTTCTACCAGCAACACTGAAATATCGAGGGCAATACTTGACCTTCGAAGCGCAGAATTCACGTCAGCCCGGGGCTTCATCACCCCGCCATCTTCACAGCTCAATATACGGGATCTATCTTATGTCACAGTTGGCAAAAATAATGATCTACAAATACCAAGTTTTCGACACTTGCACAGCAGGACTCCCCACCAGCCCCAGGGACGAAAACGCAATACAGAATTCAGCAGATTCGTACGCACCTGTGAAGTCGGAAAACAACGCTCTTACTCAGTATTTCAAGGCAGCGGATGACGTTCTCGGAGTGCTCAACACGAGTAGTGAGGATCACTTCCAATATGTCAACCCTTTCTTAGCGAATACGGTATGGCTAGCGGCCGCGGTGCAGCTCCTACATAAGAACATGTTATCAGAGAAATCGGAAGAAGAGTTAGTCATATCCAAATTTGAGGTACTGTGCACGACTTATAATCAGTTTGTGACCTACTGGGACATGTCGACGACTCCCAGGCAGAATTTGGTTATACTAGAAAATCATTTGAAGACCTTTGCACACGGACAAGAAGATGTGGGATCCCAGCAACCGTTGCCTGATACGACGCGAAACCTCCCAAGACTTGGAGAGATTAATAGATCTACGACAGATCAACCTGAGCGTCAATCAAAGCCCCGGTGGATTCAGCATAGTTTAGGAAAGCGTATTTCTGATCATAGTGGTAACAAATCCTTGGATGTGCCTTCTCTTCAAGTAATTAACATTAAGCAGAACTACCCGGATCCTGTCCAATAGTCAGCTCTACTAGCCCTGCTGACCCAAAGCAGCAGCAGCAGCCTCAACCCACTTCCATATACCTAAACGACCAGTTCAACGCTAATGACAATCGACCACAATCGACATCACAGGACTGCATGACCCATCAACAACCTCCATATCTTTCGCCGGCCTTATCCTATGATCCTGTATCCACAAATGGAATAAGGATGACGTGCGATAGAACTGGTAGCGTGTCAGTGGGACAAAGTGCGTTTGATGAACCAAGAAAGCCTGCCCTCAATTACACACCAATGTACCGGGCTCAATATATGGATTCGGGGTTTCTGGATAGTTTCAAATTTATGCATACTCTGCACGGGTCTTCGGATACGGATTTTTCGGGCTACTTAGGGGAGAACTATACCGGCCCGAATCTTTGAAAGGCAGTCTGACTGCTAAGTATTGGAGTTAGGGCTATCTGTTATATACCTCTTTAGCGTGCAGTACAGGCTCTACCCCGCGGAGTGATTTCTGAAGGATTCTTCTTTCTATCGGTATGCGCGATACATCTGCGCGATACTTCCCCATCATTCCAAGCCTGGGCAAAAGTTAGGCGCTGCCAAAGTCATAGGCTGGTAGCCACCAATCGACCGGTTAGGGCCCAGACGGATCCTTGGAAAAGCAAAGCAAATACGCAATTTCACAACTTGGGGGCCTTGGAGGCCGACAACGTCTGCGCGTATGTGGATCTATTCTCCGTACAGGTGAAAGGGAGAAAGGCCGCGACTACAGCCGCCCCTCGCACCTTTGTTGATGTCGAGCTTGGCTGCACCATTCCCTGCATAACCCTCGCACAATGACGTGGTAAGTTCGGTTGCGAAAGTCTTAAGAACTTGGACTAGGTATTTGCGTACAATACAGGTATATATTATATTACGCTAATACAATACAGAAATTTTCAGGCAATATACTGCCAAGCTTTACTATTGCCAACACTGTGCAGCATTGCATAAGGTTGCTATCCTTTTCCAGCAACACAGAGCTGCCAAGAGAGGCTTACCAGGGAGGTACGAGGCGAGGAGGACCCGACCTAAGGAGAGATTCCCCGCAATCCGTCCCACATGCAACTAAGGAAACTCTACATTAGCACGCGGCAGACAGCTACTACTCTGAATACGGTCATCGTTGATCGGGAAGTAGTGTACCATCACGTGGCTTATTAGCCCCGAGGAAAGCCCCGCCCAAGAACTTGTTCATCATCACGGAAATCGATATCCGACATCCAGGTATCCCAGTACCAGGTGTCCGTCCCCTGTAAACGCAGCCATACGGCCCACAGACGAGGCCCCTCAGACGTCAGCCCCGGTGCTGTGTCAAATCTACCCCAGATTATCTGCCTGGGACCATTTCTCCACTTCTCCGCATGTCCACTTGCGATGGAGAGGTAAATTATAGGTATTGTTCGGAGAATGCGGGGGTCGATTCGTGCTTTTCCCTAGATCTACCAATGCTCCAGAGATTATGGGAAGGCCTGGATGCGACCATGGGGCGAGAAGAAAAACTGAAGCTTCCTCCACGGACAAGACAGCTTTCTCTCACAGAGAGGGGAGATAGACCCGACCCCCTCATTTCAAGATGATCGGTGTATAAAATACCACAGGTCAGCACACCTTCAACATCTAGGCCTGCTAGTCACTACTAATCAACACTGAATATCGAGCAGAGTCCTTCATTATACTTCGTGCAATGGCATCCCCAAATAAGTCTGAGGAAGTGATCCAGGCTGAGAACGCTTCCTTCGTAGCTCTAGATGACTCCACACCCTCGAAGCTCGAAGGCGCCAATGCCGGCTTCAACGATGACGATGATGCTCTTCACGGCTTCACGGCCAATTTGGACACGCTTCCCAAAGGATATTACACCAGCTCCTACTTCCTCGGGACCATGTGTGCGACTGGCTTTGGTCTGATGGCCGGAGTAGGAGGCTTTGCTTTGGCTGCCCCAAATTGTGAGCTACAATGAAAGGGCGATGAATGAATGACCTTTGCTGAGACATTTCTCATATAGTGACGCTAATTAATGCTGAGATTGGACCTGACGACAACTATGTCTGGATCTCTCTCATCTATACATTGGCTCTCGCCGTCGGTCTTATGCTTGTTGGACGTCTCAGTGACCTCTTCGGGTAAGTTCCCTTATTCCCTCGTCGCCATTTCTCCTCGTGACCTCCTCTAACACTCTACAGTCGCCGATGGTTCTTCATCAGTGGTCAAATCCTCGCTCTGATCGGATGCATCGTCGCAGCTACAGCCCAAAGCATCCCAGTCCTCATCGGCGCCATGCTTCTCATTTCCCTCGCCGCGAGCACACAGCTGAGCTTCTCGGCTGTCTCCAACGAGCTTGTACCCATGAAATATCGCTTCCTTGTCAATTCCTGGCTCTACATCTGGACACTGCCCATTTCTGGATTCGGCCCGGCGGTTTCAAAAGCGTTCATCCTGTACACATCTGTCGGATGGAGAGGGTAAGCCATCAATTCCTCCATTGTTTCCAAATCTCTTCGCCCCTCTTCCCCAGAACTTTCGCTGACAAGCACACCCTCTCCCACAGAGGCTTCTATCTCATGATCGGCGTCAACGCCATCTCCGGCATCCTCTACTTCTTCTTCTATCACCCCCCTACCTTCCATGAGAAATTCTTGCGCCGCTCCAGGACCCAACAACTGAAGGAGTTCGACTACGTCGGCACCTTCCTCTTCATGGCCGGCCTCGTCCTATTCCTCATGGGCCTCTCCTGGGGCGGCTCCGTCTACCCCTGGAACTCCGCTGCCACGATCTCGACCCTGGTCATCGGCTTCGTCAGCCTCGTCATTTTCGCCCTGTGGGAAGCCTACGCACCGCTCAAAGAACCCCTCGTCCCCACCGAGATCTTCAGGAACTTCTCTTGGGTCGCCGCGAGCGCCAACCTCGGCCTCGGCGCCTCAGTCTACTACGGCATGGCGATCGTGTGGCCGCAGATGGTGGCCGTGCTGTACACCGACGATGGCGGCGCGTCGATCAAGGCGGGCTTCGTGTCGTCGCTCATCGGCGTGATGATCGTCGCCGGGCAGCTCTTTGCCGGCGTGCTGGCCATGCCCATCGGCAAGACGAAGATCCAGATCGTGGTCGTGATGAGCACCGGCGCCGCCCTGCTCGCGGCCGTCGCCAGCTGCGGGCCCGACGACTTCATTCGCGCCACCGTGCTGATCAGCCTGGGCTGTTTCTTCATTGGCTGGAACGAGGCCATCTGTCTCGCGAACGTGGGCATCGATATTGATGACCAGCAGAAGCTGGGCGCGGCGATTGGCGCCGGAGGCTCGATGAGAAGCGCGATCAGCACGCTGGCGAGCACGGTGTACGTGGTGACGTTGACGAACCGACTGGGCCAGACGATTCCCGAGATGGTGCCGGCGGCGGTGGTAGCCGCTGGGCTGCCGGTGGACTCAGTGGTCGCGTATTTGGGGGGCTTCACCACGGGCGATTTTTCGGGGGTGGTGGGATTGACGGCGGAGATTGCGGCAGCGGGAGGGCGCGCGTATAAGGAGGCGAGCGCGAAGGCGTACTCGACTGTTTTCTGTAAGTTGATGTCTGTTGAGCGGTTTGAGATGAGCGTGGGGCTAATGTGAATACTTTTAGTGGTCTCCTTGGTATTCAGCGGCATGGGAATCGTGCTCTCCTTCTACACGCCCAATGTGGATGAGAAGATGACGAACCAGGTTGCCGTGACACTGAGCGACGGAAAGCAGAAGTTGGAGAAGAGCGAGGTCGTGTAATCAAGGGATCATCTTGGGTGTGCCGCTCTATTGTAGAAATCCATCACGTAGCTATATAGCATAATTGAACACACATAATTGATTGATCAAAAAACGAAACTCATCTACACTTGGGAGGCCTTTATGAAATAGGTGGCTATTGCGTGAGGGTTGAGAACCCCTTATAGTAACACTAAAGCTTTTGCCTCGATTTCAGCTTGCTGCCTAGGCGAGTCTGTCGCGGGCAGCTTGTCCTCGCTGCGCCTTCGTTAATACTGGCTCGTCTATTCTATGTTGCTATTAATGTATAAAAGACTTGTTGTTGTTAATCGTTGGTTTCGACCAACCACCACTTAGTTGGTGGTTGGTGGAAGCAAGTTGCAACGCGGAAGCAAGTTGTGTTGAACTGAATCCAACGAATGCGATTGAATTGAATTGATGAAAACTGTCTATCTATGGAGCTCTATTTGAGTAGAAATAGAGTGTTTGCTACTAAGTTTGCTAAAGATGGAGAATGGATCGCTTGACGGTGTTTGAGACTCGAAGTCACTTGCACCTTATCTCCATAAGTTTTAAGAAATTATCAAATTAGAAGGTGGTAATAAGTACCGTGAGGGCTCTATAAAGGAGCCTTTAACAGGTAGAGCATGATTAGCACGTAAGAACTATTAAATTGATTTATTACTATCTATTATAGTTGTAGTAGTCGTGGTGGTTGTGATGGTCGCAAACCACTGGTGTGGTACGTACCAGGCGGAGAACTTTCGCCGCGCAGCTCCGTACCGTGCTATGTATCAATCGTCGTTTCCTTAAGCGACCCAACTCGATCGATCGTGAAGGCATCAGCATTGCTTTGCCGCATTTACTTGTGTTGATGCCTTGGCCCCTTCCTCTTGGTCTCCCTCCGAATACCTAATCTTTCTACTACGTATCTAAATCATTAGAGAAATAACAACATCTCTTTAATGCAGCCAGAGTGGGATCCAAGAGTCCTTGAACGCCACGGTATATCGCTGTAAACGCTTCAATTGTTGGCAGCATCAACATGGCGTTAGAACGCGCCGAGTCTGACGACGACTTCGAGTTGGTCGACCGCCACGGGGCGAATCTCAGCCCAGAGGATCTCGCAAAAATCCAGAAATGGCTTCAGCCCACCAACCATACAGACGTCTCCAGTGAGTTTCGCCGCCATCTGGCCTCGCAGGCTCCAGGCACCGGTCACTGGATCTGTGACACCTTGAAATTTGAGCAATGGCAGACCTCGGAGAACCACGGAAGCCTTTGGATCAAAGGAGTTCCGGGAGCCGGAAAGTCGGTGCTTGCAGCGTCGATGGTTGACCACCTGAAAAGAGATGACGAGAATCCGGTCCTTTACTTTTTCTTCCGATACATAATTGCGGCGAATCGAACTTCACGGAGTCTTGTCCGAGATTGGCTGGCTCAGTTGCTGCCTTACAGCTCGAGACTGCAGGCTATACTTCAGCCGTTGTCAAGCAATGAGCTGGAGAATGTGTCCGACGAGCAGCTGTGGGGGCACCTGTTGGCGGGACTATCGTCAGTCCAAAAGGCGTACTGCGTTGTGGATGCACTTGACGAGATGCAGCTGGACAACAAGTTCCTTCAACGTCTTAATAGCCTGGCAGGATTCAGACCCGGATCCGTGAAGCTGCTAATGACAAGTCGGCCGAAAGAGTACTTGCAAAGCAGTCTGAGAGATACCTCTATTGTGCACATCAGCCTGGAAAGTGATGCGGTTGGAAAAGACATCACAGTGTTTGTCTCGCATCGTTTACGAACTGCTCTTCCGGGTGCGGATCATGAGGAGCTCAGAGGCTCCTTGGCATCGACAATTTCGACAAAGTCTCGTGGGCTTTTCCTCTACGCGCGGCTTGCTCTAGATCAAATCGTTCCTAAATTGGTATCGAAGCAGCAAGGGGACATCCAGAACCTGGCGATCACCCTGCCCGTGGGCCTTGAAGAAATATATAACAGCACGTTGCTGAAGCAATCTCAACTCCTTGAATTCCCAGGCCACCCGGGAATTGGAACCAAGATTCAAGTCTTTTTACTCGAATGCGTTACTCATTCATCGAGGCCCCTGAGGCTGAATGAGCTCGCAGATGCTCTAAATGTCGCGTTCATGCCTTCAATTCCTGGGCTGTATATGGCTTCATTTCCTCAATGGAATCCGAAACAAGTGACGAGAACAGCTTGCGCGCCACTTCTGGAGACTCTTGAGGATGGGACGATACAAGTCATCCATCATTCATTCACCGAATTTCTTCTCGACCACAATCGACAAAAGTCAGGACAAGGAGTCCAATTTCCCGTGCTAGACCCCAGTGCGATCCACAGGAAGCTGGTACAGACATGTGTTACATACCTGCAGTCTGGAAGTTTGGTACCCAAGGATGTCAAACCTGAGTTTGTACAGATGTGTGACGCTCTATGCGACCATGGAGATTGGCCTTGCCCTCGAGCCCCTGTTCCAAAAGACCCTTATGAATATCAGCAAGCTCGACTACAATATCCATTTGTTGAATACGCCGTCAGTAAGTGGACTTGGCATGCCGGCCATTACGATATTGAAGACACGGCGCTCTTTGACTTGGTCTCGCTATTTATGGATGGTATTAACACAGCCTTCCAAAGATGGCTGATTCTTGAGTGGCACGCGAAGTACCCTGTAACTGAGGCCCAAATCCCATCTCGTCTGCATGTCGCTGCCTATGCTGGAATGACGAAATACGCCTCGTCTCTCATCAAAAGCGGGCAAGGAGTAGAATCGCCCGACTTGAATGAACGAACGCCGCTGCACTGGGCAGCCGAAAAAGGGCATATAGAAGTCGTTTCACTGCTACTACAACACGGAGCGACCCCTGATCCGGCAGACTTTAAGGGTCTCAAGCCCTTGCATCTAGCTGCGAAGAACAACCATGCGGACGTTGTGCGATTACTCCTACAAGCAGGAGTGGACCCACTCACCCCGAAAACGCAGGAGAATCATCGAGGAAGGATCAGAGGGGGCGAAAAACGTACAAAAGGGGAGACGGCCGTGGAGTACTTGTGTTATCTTGGTCATACAGAGTCAATCCTGGAAATATTGGCGTTCGTCAAACCCGAAACCCTAGAAGAAATCTTGTGTTCTTGCTGTCGCTACGGACAGGTCGAGGCTACGCGTGCCGTCTTACAGAACTCCAGTGTCTCACCGAATTCTATATTTGAAGGTGCAAGTGCCCTATATCTGGCTACCAATCACCCAAGTGCGAAGTGCGTCGACTTACTGTTGGCCCGGGGAGCGGATCCTAACCTTGCTTCGGAATGGCAGCCTATGATGTTTCATCGCTGGCACAGGGTACCAACGAAGGACTGTGGAATGCCCCTACACAAACTTGCGATATCATGGCGGTCCCCTCGCGCCGATTATCAGTTGATTTTCGACTCGCTCGTGAAAGCTGGGGCTGATCTGGAAGCAAAGGCCAGACTCGACGAGACCCCCCTACTACTGTTACTGAACACGAATTCTGGTTCTTCCAGAACAGACAACTCTTACCTGCCTGCGATTAAAAGCTTCTTAGAAGCTGGTTCCGACATCTCAGCTACTGGCGATGGCGTAGGACCCCAGGGAGCGAGTGCTAGGAGAACTATCCTCCAGCGGCTGCTAGAAGGCGACCAAGATTTGAATGTATTTGACTTATTGCTAGAGCATGGAGCTAATATTCACGTGCGAGACGATAGTGGAAGCAATGCGCTGCATCTGTCATTGGGAAGTCATCATTATCCCAGGCTTGAGCCTGAAGTGATCGATAAGGTGGCAAGTAAGCTACTGGCAAGAGGAGTCCAAGCCGATGCCAAGAACAGAATGGGACGCACACCTCTCGAATTGGCCGTGCTTAGCTCAAGCTGCAGCCTGCGAACAGTGAAAACACTCATTCAGTCGTGCCCAGACCCTGAGGCTCGCCAGCGTTGCCTGTCCCTTATTGAGCGTCGGCCAAAAGGAGAGATGGATGCACTTCTGCAAGTGCTTGTTTCGGCAGGTGTCTCTTTGGAATTTCGAGACGAGTCTGGTGCAACTCCTTTACTTACGAACACACGATCACCAGAGCTTTTCCAGCTCCTTCTTGGTCACGGTGCGAAGGTTAATGTTGAGGACAATCGTGGACAAGGTATTCTTCACTACTCGGTCCAACGCGGTCGTCCTTCAGTTGGGAGGCTCAGAGAGCTTGTCCGGCTAGGCCTGGACCCCAAGAAGGTGGATCTGGAAGGAAATACTCTTTTACATGTAGGGATCCATAATTATGATGGCACACGTGACAGTATTCAGTTTGTGGAGCAGCTACTGGAGTGGGGGATACCACTCGACGCAAAAAATAAGGCTGGATCGACTGCTGCACACATCCATATCAAGGGCAACTGTATTTGGAGCTCCACCAACGAGCGAAGGCGCGTACCATTGTTGGAGCTTTTCCAATGGAGGTCCAACTTCGATATCAATGCTCAAGATAATGAAGGGCTGACCATACTTCACTGTAAGTAGCATTTTCAAGTCCTCTGTCATTGGTTCTAGTAATGCTAACACTTTGCCTTCCAGTGGCTGCCTTACGATCAGAAGTCGAAGTCTATCAAGTCCTTGCCGCTGGAGCTGATCCCAGCATTTTGAGTACAGATAACAGAAGCGCGCTGCATGTCGCCTGTCGAGCCCGAAAGACCGGTATCGTTTACCTCTTAGCCTCAAAACTTGGACAAGAAGTCATAGACAAACAAGACTCCTCTGGACGTACAGCTCTGCACGATGCCTGCACATCAGGACAACCCGAATCGGTATACCGGTTGCTCAAATCCGGAGCCAACATCAACTGTAAGGACTCTAAAGGCAGAACACCACTCCACGCTTGTGCAGAGTATCCCTTGGAACAGTCTCTTTCGCTTCTGCAAGAGCATTCTAAGAATGTTTATGGGAATTACTCCTCCGATCAATACAGACCTGTTTTATCAAGCAACCATCCAGCTTGGTATATGTCCAATTATGAGACCAAACCTCACCTTTCTGATCAGGATTCTTCGAGAATCTCTGTCATTGTGAAGGAGCTGCTCATGGCAGGAGCCGACGTCAACGAACTTGACAAGAACGGCCAAACTCCTCTGGATCTGTCTTTGTTGTTTGACTGTCGCGAAATGCTATCAGCTCTCCGATCTGCCCATCCTCACATAAAATGCCAGCAGTTAGAGGTAGGGAATCACAAATTGGAGATTGAGTTGGCGTTGAGACGTATCCCGAGGTACGTATTCGCAAATTTTCTTTCCTTTATTTTAGAAGTGAGACTGGGCTCCCTACTACGCGTTGAATTCTTCCCCTTTCGGTTCGTAACTAGCTTACGTTTTGTCGGTCATTGACAAAACGTAAATGGAGCTCTGCTTACTTCTACTATACTATTCTACCTAACATAGATAGACTGACTCTGCGACCATCTATAGTGTCATAGATCACGATCTTTCCGATTCTGCCACGAAGGAGATTGTGCGGACGCCTTCGAAATATCTCACCCGCCTGGCCTCGTCTGATATCGACTTCATTGTCACGTATCATGAGACTGCTGAGGAAACGCTATTTGAGAAGGGCGAGTCTATTGCCAATTTGCTTGGTCAAATGTCGAATGGGGTCCGAATCCGTTCTCGATACTCTTTTCCCCTTTGCTTTTAGCAATCACCGACAAAACGTAAACACAACCCTCGAAGGAATTTTCACGGAGTGGCTGTTTTCATCGGGTACCTATCATATTGGACATCTGGCTGACGAAATTGGAAATATAGCAGAGCCATTTTACGACGAGGGCCCGCTCTTGCATGTTGCTGCTGAATATGGGCTCACCGAGGTCGTTGACCGGTTGAGCCAGAAGGTCTCGTACTATGACAGCTCTCCCAGCCTTCAGCCTCCAGACAGTGATGGTGATGCTGTGCAGAAGAAGCATTCGGCATTTTACGAGCCGGGAAAAGAAGATGTCTTGCCGATATTGCATACCGCATGCCAGAGGCGTTCTCCTAATCTTAAAATGCTGAAGCTACTGGTCCAGAAGTGCAATATTGATATCAATGCTCGATCCCGGGAACATCAGCATCGGTACTCATCTTACGAATCTGAGTACGGCGATCTCGAATCTACGGGACTTCATTGGCTAGCATCAGCGGATTCATTCTGGCAGCTTGAAGGCATCCAGTATCTCGTTGAGAAGGGGGCAGACATCAATGCCACAAACGAGAAAGGACAGACACCTCTCTACATTGCCGCTGTTGGGTACGTGTTTGCAGAATTCCTTCTCTCAACTTTGATAGTGCAGTCTACTCAAGTCTCCCCCATGTCGATCCACGCGTAGTTTACGTGTTGTCCATTATCGACGAAACGTAAAGTGGCTCTGCTCACTTGAAACCTCTTCCGTTACCCAGAACAGATAGACTGACCCGTACTTACCTATAGAATTACTGAAAACAACATGGGAAGCTACGAAGGCCTTTGGAGATCACAATGCGTTGATCTGCTTCTAAGCCTAGGCGCTGACCCCAATATCGTTGCCAAAAATGGGCTCACGCCTCTTCACCAAGCTGTATCGTCTGCGGATATCACGAGATCGCTTCTGGGAGCTGGAGCAGATTTGTCCGCTGGAAAGACATCACCGATATTCAATGCCATAATGGAACAGAATGCTGAGGTATTGACTGCCATTCTGGATGCTGGTGGCGATGTCAACGCTGTCGCAGATTCTATCACCATCAAACCTTCGGTCACAGATCAAGCCCGGACAGCCCTTTTCTGTGCCTCCTTCACCCTCGGTCTGAATCGTCACATGCCCGACTCGATACCTCTGATCAAACTTCTCATTAATAGAGGGGCGGACATGTATGCGCCTCTTAACGATCGAGAGACGTTGATTCACTACTTATTCAAGCACGGAGAATATGAAGCCATATGCGCATATCTGGACTGCCATGACAAGATCAACTTCGACGCTCGGGACCAACTTGGGAGAACCATTATTTTGGCGGCATGTAACTGGACTGAGGTGGCACCGGGATATAATCATAAACACTGGTTTGCCAAAGAGTCTCCTCCAGTTATGAGACTCCTAGAGTATGGGGCAAATATGATGGCTGTGAGTGATGACAGGAGAAATGCCCTGCACCATCTTCTAGACAATCCCGATATCGAGCAAGACACGATCATGCAGGTTCTCGAGAAGGAGCCCGAAGCATGCAAGAAGATGCTAAACCACAAGGATAATGAAGGTTACACGCCATTCCACATCGCCCTCCGCGTTCTACGCCCAGAAGTCTGTTTCAGACTATTAGACTTAGGCGCGGACCTCCTTGATCCTGATCCAACGGGGGCTACTGCTCTGCATCACATCGCCTCACAGTATCTACAACAGCATCGACCGCAACGAGGCCAACATCTTCGGCAAAAGCATCTAGATGGTCACCATGAGAAAGCCCTCAAGCTCTGGAGCAGATGTCTAGACCTCGGAAGCTCAATCAACGTCCGTGACGGCACCGGCTCCCCACCCCTCTTCGCCTATCTTTCCAGTCCACCCAACGATGACTACAATCGACACCCCTGCTGTCATCTCGAGAGCTTCTCTAAGCTCTTTGACGCCGAGGACTTAGATATTGCAGCTAGCAATAAGGCCGGCGAGACGGCGCTACATCTAATCGCGCAGAGAGGCAGGAATCACTATGCGAAAGATGAGCACGATAAGCAGTTGATTGAGTTCTTTGTTAAGGGTGTAGATCCGTTGGCTGAGGATCAGGAGGGGATGACTGCGTTGGATGTTGCAGCTGCGATGGGGAAGAGGGAGATTTTAGAGTTGTTTCAGAGGGGGTGAGGGATGGATTAATCCTATAGTCGCTGACGAAACTAGCTTTAATTAACTATATAGTAGTAATAATAAGAGTAGCTATTATAATATTATGCATGGTTGTGGTGTTGGAGGTGCTGTTTTCGGCTGGCGTTGCAAGATCTCATCACCTGCCTCGTACCGATCGTCCGTCGGCTAATTGTCGGAGCGAAGGCACCTTTCCTGAACTCCAAAAGCCAAAACCCGTTGTCCTGTCTCCAACCTCTGGCTACTTATGGCTCAAACGTCCCCGTTATACCTCTGGATGGTGCCCCCCAACAACGGGGGGCCCTCCCAAATTCCTCCACCACCATGGCACTCACCCCTCTGGTACTTCAAGCTCACCTCCCATCGTCTATATTTATATGTTCCCTCCATCTCCCCCGTGCAAGCCGTCGCGTCTCTTTCAACCACAACACTCTACTCCTCTGTATCTGTCACCCCCACGGCGACGGTGTGGCTAAGATCACACCTTCTGAAGGCAGAACAAGCTTGTCGTCGTCATAGTCCCTAGAAGGACCGCACCCATCGATCCAAAACTACTTCAACGCCTTCATAATCGTGTCGAACGTCGCCAACCAAAGCTAAAGACCAAACGCCCACCTGGATACTACCAAAGCCTCAAAGACAAGCATGATGACTCAAAGACTGTTGTTAAAAATCATCCTCGCATTTCACCATATTCTCCCAGGTAATGAAGTCCAGAACCTCCTGCTTCGTCCGCGAAACAAAACCACCGTCCAAGGCGTCCTCAAACATCGGCTGTAGCTTTCGCCGTGCAAAGTCACACATCGACCTTACTTCATTAACGCCAATGTCTTTGGCATCTGCTCAAATAGCCAACACGTTGCCTAGATCCGTATCCCAGTACAGCAGAGCCCAGCCCCACTCCAGCTTCTCGAGATCGGTCTCCCTCATTAGAAAGGCAGCATCTTGGTTGAAGGCAGCATCTTGGTTCTCGTCCCATCCTAGCGGGTCAACCTAGGTATTAATGTCTAGGTATTTCAACAATTTAAGAGTCATTCCAAGAAGCTTAGAAATGGGAGAGACTGCCCCCTTGCTATATGTGAGCTGAGTGGGGTGGCTCCTCAGTTCGTCGACAGGAACGTAAAGCTTACAACTGTGAAGCTTTCTTTCACTAAAGCAGTAGATCTTCACCCCACGGATTGTCGTAGATCAGCGAGCCTCTAGGTAGTTAGTTCTCTCCAGTCTGTGGTCGTATCTGACAATGTTATGCTTGCTGACATAGATAGAGCATGTGTCCCAGCATGCTATTATGGGAGGTTCATCAGCCTTGCGGGCTCCTAAGGTCATCAAAGCCTATTAGACGCTGTTAAGGCTCTTAGTAGGGGAAATCCATGCATATTGCTGGTTCTTTGATTCTTTATTAGGCATCACATATATCAATAGTAGCCCCAGTTCATTAGTTTAATTGATAATGGAGCACATGGTTTCTACACTAATAGGAGGAGGAATGAGGAAATGGTGAAGACTAGTCATAGTTGTTTCCATCCTATGCTGTATAACTGTGATCTACTTGGCTTGAATACACTTAAATCCCTTCCACGCGCTCGACATCGCCACTTTTCAACCACTTCCTATACCTATGTGGCGACTGACCACGTTCCAAGAGCACAACTGCTCGGTGAAAACATACTAGTCTCAACCCGTATTATCTGAATTGCTATCTACCATTTCTAGATCCTTCAGACCGGCTCTCATCGCGACTCCCTCACTCAGCTCCTCGCATCCGCATCTACAGCTTCGCCGTCCTCCCCCCCACAGCCTCCTTGCCGCTCAGCACCAGGCCCCACGCAAACTCCGCAAAAGGCTTGAACGAATTCGCATACAGGTGCGTTTGCTCACTGCTCGCTTGTCTCGTGGCAACCCTCGCCGCAATGCCCTGCATGATGCAGCTCTGCCGGAACATGCTGAACGCGGTGCCCCAGGTCAGATCCGGCACCGGATCCCAGCCCGCAATCTCTTCGTACCATTTCACGACTTGCGCCTGCGTGGGTAGGCCGGGCGTTGCGCCCGTCGTGAAGCCGGGGTGCGGGTTGGGCCCGTTGTTGGCAGTGATGTACGGGTTGAGGAGGTTGACGAGGTCGGAGAGGGGGTGGCCGATCGTGGACATTTCCCAGCTGACGGAGGCGCCTTGTCAATAATCTGTGTAACTAATGATATTTGATTTGGGGGCACTTACTCTAATATGCCAATGACCCTGGGCTCCGTCTTATGGAAGACCACGTTGTCAATCTTATAGTCTCCATGAATCGGCTGTCCGCGATCTTTCGGCTGGGTCTGACGATCGGAGAAGAATGCGATCATGTCGTCGAAATGCGGGATCTGCCCAACCGGCTTCTGTGTATCGACATCTACGGCCTTGGATTGCGCGGCGCTGATCGTGCCCCATGTGCTGAGCTGCCGCGCATAGAACCCAGACGGCTTGCCGTAGGTCTCCAGGCTCACGTCTCGGGGATTGATCCTGTGGAGTTTGGCTATCGTTCGAATCGCGTCATGCCACCTATTATATGACAATCCTTTAGCCAACCATCATTCATGGATCGCATAGATCGCAATCCAGGCCTGCACTGCTCTGAAGCAACTCACATCTCCGTCCTCTCCTCCGGCGTCACACCGGGGATTGCTGGGTCCTCGAAAATCCGCCCGTCGACGAACTCCATGATGTAAAACGGCGTCCCGACAACACTGTCGTCTTCGCAGAGGCAATATACCTTTGGGACCGAGACGTTGGTGTTCTCCAGGGCGTGGAGGATGCGGTACTCGCGCTCGACCTTGTGGGCCGTCTTTGAGAGCAGTTTTCCGGGCGGCTTCTTGCGCATGACATACTTGCGACCAGTTGGTTTTGATGTGAGCTGGTAGGTAGGATTCGATTGGCCAAAGCCGAACTGTTCGCGAGGTCAGTGGATGATATCTCCAGAAAATAATTTATGTGTTCGGAGCATGAAGAGACGGACCTGCTTGACGTCGATCGGAACCTCTATCTCAGGTACGTTCTCGGCGATGAACCGCTCCAACGCTGGTATATCAATGGGTTGTCTCACAGCGCCAGCCATTGTGTATTATATGTATAGCAGTGAAATGAAATAATTACAAAACCAACATGTGCAACTCTACTTAACTTGAGGGAACGGAAGCTTCTGTCACTGGTAAATAAAATAAAATATAATATAATATTACAGCGCCTGTCGGGTCAAGTGAACAGGTTAAGACCGAGGGAGCTGGATTAAGCGCAGGTCGTCGCCAGATTAGCCAGACTCGGATCCGATCAGATCTGAGGGTGTTGTTATCCGCCGCCAGCCGAACCCCTGCTGGATTTCCAGATGCCCCCCCCTCCCCTCTCGGGTAGTCTCTTCCTCCCGAAAACTTCAAGAATTGTTATTTTACGCCTCTTCGCGGAATACCACGAGAAATAGGACAAAATTCTCCATCACAGAAGGAGAGGCTCCATGGAAAGACCTAGACTCTATTATCCCCGTGATATCGAAAGAGATATATAGATATAGAGGAGATCCTTTACGTGCCTACCCCTGGCTTTTCTTTCAAGGGCTTATCTTCCCCATCTTCATGTTTTAACTTCTTCAACACAATTTGGAAGTCAATACTGTGAGGTTAATGTCTGTAATATATTCATCCATTCTCTCCTATTCTCACCCACACGGGCATCCATTAACAAGCATCTTTCTACCAAATGAGAGATTGCACTGGTATGTAAACCTCTAGTCTTGCCAAATGGAAGACTCAAGACTGCTCGACTCGGACATTTCCAGTTCCACCCGAGGATTCTGATTCTTGAATAGTCTGGAACATTCTCTTCAGCGCGCATAGAGGCATGAAGTCTGTGGCGGCCATGCCATTGCTCTCTCGGGTTCCTGCATTTGGTTCCCTGACAACTTGGGAGCACGATGTCGTCGATGGGACTGTGCACGGCAAAGTACTGAGGCCCTCCTGGACTGGGAAAGTCGAAGGAGCATTTACCACCGCTGGGATTGAATTCTCTAACATGTTTTTCCGCAATCACAGCGACGGACAATAAAAATGAACGACAAAAGAGATGACCAGACTGGGGCTCGATCCCAGGACCTTATCCGAACACGTTGACATGTTAAGGATACGTGATAACCAACTACACCATCCGGCCGAATATATTCATCGTTGGCATATTTTCGTTCATGGTTCGAAGTTTTGATGGGAGGAAAAAAGGAAAAAAAAAAAGTTTACGGGTAGAAAATGCGGGAGCCAGCTAGAGTGTTCGGTTCTCGATATCCGGGACCTTGGCGTCTTGGCACCTTGGTCTGTCTCCATACACATACTCCTACCAATAAATAGTACATGGACACTGTGCAAGGCCCGTTCCGCATTGTGCCCCCCCGCATTCTCCCCGCATCCTCATCCAGCTTCATGCTTGGGCATTCACATTCACATTCACATTCCCCAAAGTTGAAATGTGTAGAATGCACGTGCCTGAAACCCGTGAGGTTGTGACAATTCAGATATGTTGGTGGAATAGATCTGTTTGATTGCAGGTAATCTACCGTGAATCACACAAATGGAGCTGACCTAATCCGCCCAGCTGACCGAGGCCGGCCAGACTTCGCCCCCTCTTTCATCCTCGAAGTAGCAACAGGGAATTCATCAAGCTTTTAGTAATCCTGATTTGTGTGCGTGCTGTTGGATAGAAGATTTGTGCCTGTAGACACCCAAGGATTCTCACGCATTTGAGAATCTGGGGGAATCTTCGGATTCATGCATGGAATCATTTATGCATGAATCAGCAGCGTTTGAGCCAATTACACGTATAAAGGAAAATTATATTCGTTAGGGTCTTGACATAAAATCATTATTCTATCGTGTTAAGGCAGCCTCTATGTCGACTTGAACAGCATCGAATAATCTGGATACTCTTCACTCGCATCAGCCGGTATTATCATATACGCGCTTGATTCATCGCCTGTCGCGAATGAATCCCCCGAGCTAGAAGCAGTGACAAACACCTTATCACACCAGTCCTCTTCGGAAGTCGTTGAGCCTGTGAAAGAGGCGCCAGAACTTTGGGGACTGTGCTCAACTGAAGGAATGATGGCTTCTAGATAGAAATCTCGACCTGCTTGGCTGGACTTCAAGGCCGGTTGATGTCTCCGGCTGTCGGCGTGCTGACTGATTTGCTGGTTTGAGCTGCACCAGCATAGGATGGCCTTCTCAATGTACCTCTCAGCCATCACTGATAATCTGGCCGTTGCATCCAGGTCATCACCCTCGTCGAGATCAAAGTCCTCCATGCACAGCATCGGCACGTCGCAATCTTCGAGCCTGATCCGGGCGAGCTGTCGTTCCTTTAGAGCGAGTGTACGATCACGTACAAAGCATGACCACCATATCCTCCGACAAAGACGTCTCTTGTGCGTCGACATATTCGTGAGAAGACTGTCACGGTTCAGACCGGTGCGATACGAGAGTGAGATGGCAAGACCGAGCCAATGCCACCAATCCTTCCCATCAGACACCGGTTGTTTGGAAAATGTCATGAGCAACAGAGCCTGAATCACAGAGATCTGATCGGTTTCGCAGTCAAAATCATATAATAACTATCATCATATCAGCGACGGGAGCTTATAGACATATCTCGGCAAGATCTAAGAGACAGACTCACCCTAACACGCTTGAACAAGATCTTCTGGGCATCTTCACGCGACTTGAACCCAGCCTTCTCAAGTAACTTCATGTCAACCCATGCCGAACCAGCGAACATGACAGCTTGAAAGACTATCAAGCTAATCTGCTTATCCTGCTGATCGCCATTATTGACCACTTCTGAAAACTCTCTCAGATCAATCAGCGGGAACTGGTCATGCACAAATTCGACATAGCATCTTAGAAGCTCATTCCGAAGAGGCTGCTGCGGCACAGACAGGGCACCAGCTCTCTGCAGATACTCGAGATCATATTGCTCCATCCTCGTATGAAAGGGCTTGAAAAATCCAGGCAGTGGTCGGCGGGATACGTGACTTAGCTCGGTGGAGGCTGAGTACAGGGAAGACGGGGATGCTGACGGTGATGTTGGCAGTGGAAGATCACAAGAATGTGACTGCCGATCCTCTTCTCCGAAATGGAAATCGTTCCAGAGCGCAGTTGGCATTTCAACTTCCATAGCGGACTCGTCAATCGGCATTCGTTGTTCGTCGGGATTTCGCTCTTCCAAGGACCGGGCTTTCCATTCTTGGATATTGGCCGCGTCAAAAGCACCCAAGAAGTCAAGGCCAGCAGCGCAGTCGACTCCAGGGTCGTACTTGGGTTCAATGCTAGAAAAAACAATTTCTTGAGGCATCATCTTGACTCTGTTTCCCACATCAGCTGATATTCACACGATTTCCCCCCAAAGAAAATTATTGCAGGATGTTGAAAATTAAAAACACACCGTCTCCTTTTTCTCGGTGGTGGCAAACAGCACTCAATCTCATCGTGCTTACAGTTTGAGCAGGGCGGGTTTCCCAAAGGGACAACGTCGCATCTGACTTTCCTTGCTCTGCAACTTGTACAAGCTTTGCAGGCACGCTTCTTCCAGGGTCGAGCTCGGGGTGGCCGGCCCTTGGAAGGCTTTTCGTTGGCGTTTGCTTCTTTGCGCCTCTCGTACGCAATCCGCTCCATGAGGTTTTCGTCCATTGTTTCGGTCCTTGATGGGAGCTTGTAATATGGCAGATGATTCTGAGTGTGTTTCAGAGGGGTAAGTATCAAGGGCCCGCAAGGTTTATCCGACAGCAATAATCCTGCAGTAATTTGGAGTTGCGACGGATGGAAGAGACAGCTATTGTGGGAGAGATGTAGGGAAACTGGCTAACAATATACATAGATAAATAAAGTTCCCCAGCTCCCAACGTTCCGACCTGATAGCCTCGCAAGCTCCATTACGGAGTACCTGGCAGTCATCCATTCTGGAGACCAATAACGGACTTACTCATGGCCCATATTTTGACGATAGCAGACCGGCTTGCCGGATCGGAATAATAGAATAGCTAGTTAGGATGAACCGCCCGTCTAGGATGCCGGGTCACTTCTGGCTTATGGGAGAAAAGGAGTCGAGAATGAACGTCCTGCGCGGGAATGTATTTCCGCAGCCGATGAGCATGGTATCACCTCGTAGCACGGAACGGAGTAACGTAGGAGCCTTGAAGTGGATTGCGGATGCAGCACGTGCCACCTTCCCCATGAAATGAAACCCCAAGCCATGACCATTTTTGATGATTCAAATTCCCATTCCCCGGACTCCACTCCTCCACTCAGTCCCCAGTAGTCTGGTAGCGGATATACTCTTCCGATCTCCATCTCCTATCACGTGAAGGTACAGTACGAAAAGGTCAGTTGTGGTAGAAGAAGAAAAAAGGCTCTCCTTCTGCGTCTGCTTCTGCTCCTGCTTTTGCTTCTTCTGCTCCTGCTTCTGCTGCTGCTCCTATTCCAAACATTTTCAAGGCAAATCCTAAAACCGAGATACCTACGTTCAGCGCGCCTCGCCTCTCCTCTCCGCCCGCAACAATGGCATCCGCCGACTCGGCAACCCCCAAGAGCCTATCCCGTCCCGCAAATCCTCTGATCCGCATCAGCTTCTTCTTCACCAAGCACCCCTCGATGTCCCAGTCCGAGTTCGAGGCGCACTGGCGAGACACCCACGGCCGGCTGGCCATCACCAGCAAGGCCTTCTCTGCTTCCAACATCCAGGGCTACGTCCAGATCCACAACGACAAGGCGCTGACGAAGGAGCTCGGCGAGCTGGGCCTCCCGGCCATGGACTTCGCGTGGGATGCGTGCTCGGAGATGTACGTGCAGAACTGGGAGGACTATGTTGCGTTTGCGAGGAGCGATGAGTCGAGGGATGTTTTGGGGCCGGATGGGGCGAAGATTGTGGATCCTGGGGCGGGCGTGAGAGTAACTGTTGCGAGGGTGGATCCGATGTTTATTAGGAAAGAGTGATCTGAGAAGGGTTATCCAAGAAGGAAAAAGGAGGAACAGGCAGTTGGCGTGCTCTATGGCTGAGCGATACAGGAGGAATATTCAAACGAAAATGTGCTTCACGAATGATATGATCAAGAACAAGCTATAGATTAGACTGCTCTGGTGATGATGCAACTGAAAGCTTTCTGGTATCTCGTGATGGAAGAAGGAGTTAGATGGATTGAATCGTTGTCATAGTTTGATAGCTACAATTAATCCATTAATTTTATCACATTATGCATCTACATGAGCTATTTTGACGTAAAGCATCTCTAAACGCTGCTTCTGCCATCTTCCTTGTTGCTATCCTTGCCATCCTTGTCCTACTAACCGTATCGTCACTTCTGATAGTTTTTTTACCTGTAGGGCTGGCAAGATGTTGTGCTCCGCAGTGAAGTTGATCGCCTCGGCCGGCATATGACAGCAGAGAATCCTGCTGCCCGATTTGATCCATTGCCTTATTTCCATGTTGCTCCAGCGACGCTCTTGCCAGTTTGATTGTCGATAACAAAACTTGGTGCACCGGAAAAGCTTTTCCATTCTTCCCAGTCGATGTGGCATTGGGGTAACAAGATCGCTGATGCGGGGTTGCGGGGTTGCGCGGTGGTGGGGTAGCGATTGTTTTGTACCCCAAGATGTGTATACACTTTGCTCAGCTCAATATATCAATTCCTGACCAGAAACAATGATAGAGACCCCTGGTAAGGTATTAATATCGGTTTATTTATTCAGTATCCTCGATTATACTCACGTTAACGCTTCATTATTATATTCCTTCTATTTCAGCTTCTTTCAGACATATTAAAAACATGAACTTCGAAGGCAAAGTTATCGCCGTCACTGGCGGCGCATCTGGAATCGGCCTCGCAACAGTGAAACTCCTTGCCTCTCTAGGAGCCAAGGTCTCGATTGGAGATTTGCAACAGAAGGGTCTCGAGGCTGCCGCCAAGGAGATCAAAGATGCCGGCCATGGAGATGTGTTCACCATGGCAATCGATGTACGCAATAATGAATCTGTAGAGCTCTGGATCAAGGAGACGGTGAAGTGGGGCGGAAAATTAGACGCGGCAGCAAACCTGGCGGGTGTGGTGGGAAAGTCGATTGGCATAACGCCGGTGAGTCCTCCGGCGCATACGTGGGGAGGCGGGCTGGGAGTAGAACCTGACTGACCGAGGTTTGCCGAACAGGTCAAGGACTTTGATGATGACGAATGGGATTTCATCATGGATGTGAATTTGAAAGGTTTTTTGCTCTGCATCCATACGGAGATCCTCATGTCACTCCCCTGCTGATTATGTACCTCAGGAGTTATGCGCTGCATGAGAGCAGAGCTGAGGGTCCTCTCAGACAACGGCTCCATTGTCAATGCAGCCAGTATCGCAGGCCTCCAAGGCTTCATCAACAATTCTGCGTACTCAGCCAGTAAGCACGGCGTCATTGGTCTCTCGCGATCAGCTGCGAAGGAGGTTGGAGGCAGAGGAATGAGAGTCAATTGCATAGCACCGTGAGTTCTTTTCACCCCTTCTTAAATCCTTTGGATAAATGTTGATTTTACGATAGGGGCGTTATCGACACCCCAATGTTAAAGTCATCACTTGATACGAATGGTGGCATTGGTGTAAAGCTTGATACGGCCTTGCCGAGAAAAGGGAAACCGGAAGAAGCTGCTAATCTGATTGCTTTCTTGCTCAGCGATGCTTCCTCTTTCATCACCGGTGTCGTGTACTCCGTTGATGGTGGTTGGGCATGTTAATTAATCCTTCAGATCAAGAGCGACGGACGCACTTTGTAAGATCCAAATCACGGATATCTCCTAGGGCCGGTCGTCGTTTAGCCACATTTCCAAAGATCAGCATATGAAAAGCGAGGACAGGGAGATTTTCTTCTATGCAAGATTTTAGGATTGTCAATGACTCGTGAGATCTTGTCAGTTGTGGCGGGCCTAATAGTTCATATCTTCATTTCTGTGACTGATATGCCCATTGCACAAAATAGAGTTGCTGACACTCGGAATCAGTAAGCTACATAAAAGATAATTTTCTCTTCGGCATTGTTTTCTCTCATACTGTCTTTGATTACAAAGGTTTCCCCCCTTACTGTGAGAAAGAAGAAGGTCCCGTAGTTCTCGGACACAAGCTGGCAATCACGTAAATCATAAACATGGTTATAAGAAAGGATTAAGGATCGAAATTTTCCTAGCACACTGTACCTGCCCTAAATATGTCAGAGCCTAAAAAATATTATATATAGCGAGATACGGAGGACGCGCTGCTTGCCTCAACAACAGAAGGATACAATTGCTAAGAATAAGCGACTCTGTGAATAGTTATAGGATGGGATATGTGTGACAAAGAATGGTTTCGACATTGAAATACAAGTAGGCTTACTATGACATAGAAGATATTTCAGTCAACAGAGGACAGAATGAAGTTGGGAGGATGTATGCTCTACAGAGCACAGAGTATTGCTTAAAAAAAGTTCTATTCAACTACATACCTAGGACGAGTCTGGCATGTGAATCATCAACTCCATTTTCTCCACGTGCGGAGCTGCGTAGCTGTGGAGTGCGGAGTGCGGAGTGCGGGGTAAACATGAGACGTCCCTGTCTGACAGATATGGGGAATGCGGGGAAATGGAGCCTCAGTAAGTCTCCGAAATAACACCCACCCGGATATGCATTACCTGTCTTGGCACGCATCACAGGAGGGGAAGGGGCATCCACACTGCCTGAGCGGTGGCGTCGAATGAAAATGTGCGGCGCTAATGTCGATGAAGACTGGCCGAAGTTGTTGCGAGGAGGAGTTTGCGGATTTGGGAGGGGAAGGAGCAGTACTCTCCCACCTCCCCACCTCCCCCACTTCCCCCTCCATCTCCACCCCTGTCTCATCCACCCGCCGTCTATAGCATGTCTCTGTAAACCTGGTTAGTCACCGTGCAACATTTCACAATTCCTTCCATACACCTCTCTCCACCTATCTTGGGATTCTGACAATTGCTGTATAGATTGGGTATCCTCCAAAATCAACAGCCTAGCCTGTGAGACCATGTTTCAGGACTCCTATATTAATATGGCTTTTCGTAGTTTAGATAGACTAATTCTCATATCAATCTTATACTTGCCCATGCTATTTTATTGGCTGTCCTATTCTATTCTATAACAATGGAACAGACATGTCATGTAATCGGGCTGCAAGGTGATATGATTCAAGATACCACTAGCAGGGGATTGATGTTCAATCCTCACTCCTTAGGACCCAGTCTAACCTGAGCGTTGGTACTCACTTCTGTTGGAAATAGAGTCACGAAGTAGATAGCACAGCGTAAAAGATGAATACAAAAGAAAGAATTGATTGAATAATACTGTCCAAGCTATGGAATCGTATTTGTAGTTGATACGGCGTTTGTATGAGGGTTTGAGAACTCTCATGCATTGAGGCGTCATCTCCGTGAAATTCTCACATTTCACGGAGACCACCGTCACCAACACGGAATACCAATTCCATCCAACAACTTCAACAAATCGCCAGAGCTGCATGGTCGCTTCGCTCCCAACAACTTGCGTAAGCGAGAGAACATTATAAAATGATAGGATTGCCAATTCTGTGGAAAAGACGAGAGGAGCTGGAGGTGCTCCTGATTGACTGGCCATGGTTTTTTATTGTTGCATACTGGCTAGAGCCTTTGTTTCAGGCCACCAATATCCAGATGGGCTCCATAGCTAGATCATATAATTAATCAAAGCTTACTATTGTATTTCGTCTATTTATGTGTTCTACACTTCCTCCTTTATCCTTCTCATGGTTAACCCTGCACGTCATCCACTGTGTGAGAGCATCCCAACACAATCGACCTTTAATCAGTCGCTATATACAGTCGCTATATATGTGAAACAAAAGAAATTTCACAACAGCACCCTCATCTAAGCCTCCTTCTTCACCTGCTTGATAAAACTAGGAGCTGCAACCGCCTTCACTGTCCCGCTCTTCGTAAGCAACTTCCTCCTTCCGCCCGTGGTCAAAGGCGCATCATCATCATGGTCTCTAATATAATACGCCCAATCGGCCGTCTCGTCCACCTCCGTCTGACTGTATCCGTTGCCCAGATACATGAACCTGTTGCCCGCGTACTTGAGCTCCCAATCCTCGAGGCGCGGCTGAAGAAGCGCCTCGATGTAGTGCAGCGTCGAGCCCGGCCAGAGCGCAGTGATGGGCGCCTCAGGGCCGGCCTTGTACCAGGAGCGGCACTGATCGGCCCAGACCGTCTTCTCCATGAAGCTGTCCTTGTATGCGATGAAATCGGCGACTGCAGCCTTGCTGGGAGAGAACTGGGCGATGTTCTGGGTCTGGAAACGGTCGATGATCCTCATCATGTAATCAGCCTGGGCCTCAATGGCGGACAATACTGGTCCGTTGCCGATTGGGCAGTTGGGGCCGAGGAAGATGAGGTAGTTGGGGAAGCCGGCAGCGGCAAGTCCGAGGTATGACTCCGGCACATTGGGGGCGGCCCAGGCGTCTTGGAGGTTCTCGCCGCTTGGTGCGATGAGAGGGAAGCGAGGCTTGAACGTGGTGTCAAAGCCGGTGGCACAGATGAGGACGTCGACTGGGTATTCCTCGCCGTTATCGCAGAGAGGGCCATTCTCGGTGACTTCATTGATCTCGCCGTAGACGACGGTGACGTTCGGCTTGGTGAGCGACTCAAGGTAATTGACGCCAGGTGTCAGTCTTCGGCAACCTGCTGACCAGTCTGGAATGAGCTTTTCTTCGAGATATTTGTTGTTGAGCTTCTCCTTCATCTGTTCAAGGAAGAAATTCCTGGTGTTGGTGTTTTGCTGATGGCCCTTGATGAAAATACCGAATTGGCCGTTCAGACCGCGCTCGATGTTCCTGCGGTACTCGGTGAGGACTCCTGGCTTGGTTGCAAATTCCTCAAGTTCCTCCTTGGAGTAAACGTGGGGCTCGAGACCTGGGACTGGTGAAACCCACGTGGGCTCACGGATGAACGTGGTCACATGGCCAACCTTTTCCCGGATGGCTGGAAGGACCTGGATACCAGACGATCTAACATGGCCAAGTCAGGATTTTCCTTCCTCCACGTTGTAGGGAGTTCGACTTACCCATTACCAATGAGACCGACATGTTTGCCCTCAAGCGAGACAGTGTCATCCCAGGCTGCGGTATGCAAAAGCTTTCCCTTGTATTTGTTAAGCCCTGGGATTGCTGGCCACCTCCAGTTGTTCAAGATGCCGCTGGCATTGATGAGTATATCGCAGTGAGCATTGATTTTCTTGCCATTCGCAAGATCCTTGGTAACGACGTCATATCCACCTATCTGATGGTTCCAATAGGCACCCGAAACGAGATGTTGTGTCTTGATATATTGACCGAGATTGTACTTCTTCGCAAAATCGTTAAAATATGTGTAGATCTCTCCGCTGGTTGCATAAACTCCGGACCAGTCTGTCTTTGGCTCAAAACTCCAGGTATAGTTGTGGGATGGCACATCACACGCACATCTAGAGGGGAAATTCGTCAGAATGCGAAGAAAGAGGGATATTTTGGGAGAGGGTGGCTTACCCGGGGTATTTGTTCTCCCACCATGTTCCCGACACTTCTGTGTTCTTCTCATAGATGATCAAACTGAAGTTCTGGAAATGTTTTTGCAATTTGTATGCAAGCAAAAGACCTGATGCACCAGCCCCAACACAGATGATCTTGATGTGCCTCTCGGCATGAATAGGACCATTCAACCGCAGCCTAGGGTGTTGAGCAATATCGGAAGATTCTGACATGATGGGCAAAATGAGATGGAAGATTGTGTGTGATGGGATAGCGGTGTGTATAGTGGTGAGTCTCGCAGGAAATGGAAGGGAACATACGAAAGATATATCTGGCACAGTGCCCCTAATGTTCCTAGGTACTCAATGTGAAAGGATATGATGGGAGACGAGAATGTTTCTGTGGCTCTTCTTTCCCGAGCTCAGCCTTTCCCCGCATGTGGAGCTGAGCCTTTCTCCGCATGTCAAATATGAATGTGGGGAGTGCTGAGGAGATGATTGAGACTCCAACATGATCCCAGACACCAGATGAGCCATAACGCCCAGACTTCAGCATTGGTGGTGTCGGTACCAATTTGACAAAGTTGACGAAGTTGGAGAAATGGAGAAACTGGGGCGCATGAACAGAATGACGGGGGACGAATGCTGGAGGAGCCCTGCCAAACCTTGGTACCTAGAGAGAGAGACCCGTACACACTATTTGGAGTTAAGCTATGTACTCCACTAAGACTTTTCTGTCAGGAATGCGCAGGGCCGACGCTGGCGGGCGACCCTGCGCTGATTGGCAAACCCTGATCCTCTGAGAGTACAGCGATTCTAACCCGTAAAGCGGATGCTTGCTACCGATAGCCTGGGATGAACATAGGCTAGAGTACTGTTGACAGTTGCATTTACTGCGCATGTACTATGCAGGTATTGTATTGCACACAGGTACTTATTCTCCAAAATATTCCGTGGTCCGACTGGTCGGCTGTGGGTTTTGATTACCCGGCAGATTGTCCCGTACGTCCCGTACCGGCAGAGTGGATGGAGGACAGGGATCCTTTCCCCAAGTCTATTGTGTGCACAGTAAACTCCAACTCCGGAAAACGTTCTCCTTACAAAACCCACTTCCCCACTTCCCCACTTCCCCACCTCGGCACAATACACCACAACGTGAAGCAGGGGAGCAGCGGTGATAAGATAAGGAGGTGAGAATTGGAATGCGGGGTATGGGGTTTGCCGGTTTGGGAGGTGGGGAAGCCATAACGGAGACGGGTACATAATTTGCGTTTTCTTGCGTCTTTCGATTTTACAGACGGCGAAGGCGACCGGAAAATAATCATGCCACAAAATCACGCATTAATTTTTGGTATATTCCAAACTCTGCACTGAGATTGTCAACTCCAGGTGACGACTAACATGTGATGATTTGCAGGAGCGAGTGGTATCACCGGATGGGCCATCACAAACGCAATCATCAATGGATATCCAGATCAGAATAGCTTCCAGTCGGTGACTGCCTTGACCAACAGACCATTGACCCGCGAGATTGCACAATGGCCAGAGTCGAACAAGCTGCAGATTGTGAGCGGACTCGACTTGCTCACCGACAAAGGCCAAGAGGGATTGGAGGAGGAGATGAAAGAGAAGGTGAAGGGGATTGAGAAAGTGACCCATGTATACTTTTTCGGTGTGAATGACCAACGTTCCCAAGCCTTCGCGACGGAAACTGACTGACTCAGCCAGCTTACATCATGGACACTGATCCAGTCAAGGAGATCAGTATCAACGTTCAACTGCTCACACGGGCCGTGACTGCGGTCCAGAACCTCTCTTCGAATCTCAAATTCGTCGTCATGCCCACAGGTACCAAGGCATATGGAGTCCATCTCCTGGACAAATTCCCCTTCGGCGACTCCCTGCCTCTCCACGAAGATCTCCCGCCAATTCCAGAGCCATATGTCTCTCAGATGTTCTACTACGCCCAGATCGACATGCTGAAGAAGCTATCTGCTGGCAAAGCCTGGAGCTGGTGCGAAGTGATTCCAGACAACATCATCGGTTTCGTGCCGAATAACAACATCTACTGCCTTGCGCAGACACTCGCGACCTACCTGGCCTTATACGCGGCCGTCGAAGGCCCCGGAGCAGAATGTGCCTTCCCGGGCACGGAAGCGAGCTGGAAGATCCTCAGCAACGAGAGCAATCAGGACACTGTCGCCAAATTCGCCATCTACGCAAGTCTGCACCCTGAAGTCAGTGCCGGCCAGCGCTTCAACACAGCCGACAGTGCGGCACCGTCGTCGTGGTCCGTCAAGTGGCCGGTGATATGCGAGTATTTTGGGCTTAAAGGCATCCCGCCTCCATCTGGAGGTTCTGGGCCACAGCCGGGACAGTACATCGAACAGCACTTGAGGCAATGGAAGGAATTGGAGGAGAAGGAAGGATTGCAGGCTGGGCGAATTGGGAATTCGACATCTTTTGGTTTCCAGTATTTCATTATGAGCATGTTCGATTTTGATCGCCAGCTGGATCTGACCAAAATGCATAATGCCTGGGGCGAGGCGACGGTGGAGATCGATGTTGCTGGGTCTTGGTGGATGACGTTTGATAGGTTTAGAAAGGCTAAGATAATTCCATAAACTGTGGTGAGGGGGGAGAGATGTAGTATGAAGTCCAATACAATCAAACAAACAGGGAAAGAGGCTTCCATCCGATCTGTGGATTTATATATTGCAAATGCAGCCATAGACCTGTAGGGATGGAATTTATATTGTACGAATACATATCTTATTGATGAAGATTTCTACGTGGGCTCTATACTCTGTGGGCACGTTAATGTCCAGAATAACCTCCTTCTCCAGGAGCCTAAATATCACTGGTGACCGAATGTTATTCGTACGATATTCACTCCGTCTTCATTAAGCCAGAACGATGAATCCATATTAGATACTGTGATAGAGAACAAGTCGGGTTTCTAATATAAATAAACAGATTGGTATTAATCTCCGATGCTACCCAAAATATGAGAAATTACAAACATGCCACACATTGTTTAAGGAATCGCAAGTCACCGCCATGTTATTTTGCGAAACGATAACTGAAACAAAGAAATTAATTCTGCTTTGCGCATTTTCAATGTAACCTTCCCCGATCCATTTAATTCAACGAAAGGAACATTTGTATTCCACTATCAAAATAACTCACACAAGCTTCACAGCCACTTCTTAACAAGCTCTTTCGAGATCTCGTCGTACTTGGCATGTCTATCCCTGAAGCCCTCCGCAGTCTTCAACTCATCTCTCCCAACCTGATGTCTATGCGCTGCATCGGGCCCATCCGCCAATCTCACAAACCGCGCGTACGTCCACATTGATGGCAAAGGCGTAATTTGAGTCAACCCAGCACCACCATACAACTGCATACACTCATCAATGATCTTCGCCGCCATGATCGGCACCAAGATCTTGCTCTGCGCTATCGCGTATCGCCCGGCCTTGTTGCCCAAGAGATCCATGGTATCGGCAGCGTTCAGGACGACAAGACGAGCGGAGTCGATCTCGAGACGCATCTGGGCGATCTTCTCGATGTTGGAATCGAACTGCCCGAGGAGCTTCCCGCGTGGCTTCTTCCGTGGATCAATGCAGCGGATAAGAGCGAGCTCGTAGGCGCGCTCGCACTGCCCAATGAGTCGCATGCAATGGTGGATTCTGCCTGGTCCGAGACGTCCTTGGGCAATCTCGAAGGCTCGGCCTTCGCCAAGAATCACGTTCTCGACTGGGATGCGAACATTCTCATAGATAGTCTCGCCGTGGCCGTTCGGAGCGTGGTCCTCGCCCATGATGGTGAGATTGCGGACTTGTGTTAGGCCTTTGGCGTTTGATGGCACAAGGACCATGGAGTGGCGATTCCATTTCGAGGAATTGGTTGGGTCCGAGCAGCCCATGAGGATGATGGTTTTCATTTCGGGATTTTTGAGGGAATTGCCAAAGAGTTTGCGGCCGTTGATCACGTATTCGTTTCCTTCGCGGCGAATTGAGCAGGCGATCTGAGTTGCATCGGAGGAGGCGACATCGGGCTCCGTCATGGAGTAGGAAGACATGACGTCCCCTTCGAGTAATGGCTTGAGCCACTTCTCCTTCTGCTCGTCGTTGCAGTACTTTGCCAATAATTCAATATTGCCAGTGTCGGGCGCATGGCAATTCATTGTCTGCTCTAATATCAGCCGAGTCATGTTTTCATTTCGAACCGAGCAAACAGACCTGTGCAGCCCAGTAACACCTGCCCATAATCTCTGCGCAGCATGAATATTCCAAGTTGGTGAGTCCTGGACTCTCCTTGAAATGGTTTGGAAGAAACAAATTGAAAAGACCTTGAGCTTTCGCCTTCTTTCTCAATTCCTTCATAATTGGAGGGGTCGTCCACCGGTGCTCCTTCAGCGCTGCTTCCATGACATATTCTGCAGGAATACACTCATTCTCAACCCAATCGTAGACCTTTTGGATCGTCTCAACTGCCTTTGGGGAGAGTTTGGCCTTCACCCATGGTGGGATGCGTTCGAAAGCTGGTCCTTCCATGTTTTGCAGTATATTTTGGCAGTAGGATAGAAGTTGAAGATGAAAGACGTTTGCTATCGACGTTGATATGATATGCGAAAAGAGTTCCTGTATAATGAATTGAAGCACCTTGCAGGTTGTTCCCGCTATTTCAAATACGGGGTATCGGAAACCTTTACCCGCTAAAAAGAGCCGTGGAGACAATTAAGGTGGTGCCCAAGTTACCGATCTATTCACCTACTGTACCTACTAACGAGGCTACGCCAGCTACCCTGCAACCGAGGTTGTCCTGATTCCTCATACATGAATATTATGGCCCGACAACCACGGTAATATTCAATGGCTCGCAACCTTGATGACCCGTTGAGATCTGAATAGTCATACTTCACAATTTGCCCTTGGAACGAGGATGTCCGAAGAGAGTGGATTTGCACCCGCCTGGCTGGAGGTACATCTGAACATTCATTCCCCTTGACAAATGGGAACGAACCTTATACTGATTTATATTATCAGTTTGAGAAGGAGCTTGGTGGCAGACAATTCGTCCATGGCCCAACAATCGAAGATGTTCTTCAGGACTATGCTAAACTCGGAGGCGTCTTGGTCTCAAAACTTACATTTCCAGCTCCAGATCTCTCCGTAAAGACTGGGGATAAAAAGATCTCCGAAGACGTCACTGTGAGAATCTATACTCCTCAAAATTACACCGGCGGGAAACCAGCTGGACTCTTCATTCACGGCGGCGGTTGGGCGATTGGAGATCTGGACGGAGAAGATGGTTTTTGCAGATCGATAGCAAAAGATGCGGGTGTCGTCCTTGTTTCTGTTGACTACCGCCTTGCACCAAAACATAAGTTCCCTGCGGCATTGGATGATTGTGTCGCTGCGCATCACTGGGTTCTTGACAATACAGGTTACCTTAATACGGCCCCTGGCCAGATATTTACCATTGGAGGTTCGGCTGGTGGCGGCCTTGCTTTGGGAGTTGCTCTTAAGTTGATCGATGCAGGAGTCGGAGAAAGTGTGAAGGGCGTTGTGTCTCTTGTTCCAGTCACCGTCCACCCAGATGCTTGTCCACCCGAGTTGAAAGCACAATTCACGAGTTATGAAGAGAATGCTGAGAATACTCTCAACACAAATTCTGGCATGAGAGCGTTCTTCGGTAAGTAAAGGAGCAATCTACGATCAACTCAATGGCTTCGATTGCTGACCTGGGTTTGCTTGTAGATGGTTACGCTGCGCCTCCAACTGATCCCTACACGTCACCGTTATTGCACAAGAGGATCAAGGATTTACCCAAAACCTATATTCTTGCCGCCAGCAAGGATACCTTAAGAGACGATGCTCGGCTGTTCAAGAGGGCTTTGGATGATGCTGGGTACGTTGATCGGGCCCGCATATGATAACTTGGCTGACGAACTTGTATCCGCAGTGTCCCAAACAGATTTGACGAGTTTGAAGGTTATCCACATTGGTTCTGGGCTTTCCCATCGAAGCATCTAGAGCCCGTAGTAAAGGAGTTCAATGAAAAATTGCAGAAGGCGATTGAGTTTGTCTTGTCCTAATAGACAGGTATCTTTTGGTTCAGCCTTTAGCAGGATGTATCTTACGTCAATGAATGACTCTACGAGAATCAACGGTATTGCAAGCGTTCATGGAACTAAATTTACCTATTTTGCGCGTAATCCTATCTGTGTATACCTGCAACATCCTATGCTTCTATTCTGGTCGATCGAACTCGCGAGGGGCCATTGTCGCCCAACTTATTGGATAACAACATGTTGTATTTGTTATTACGCAGTACAACAGCTGCACTAAACAATTGTTTATCTCTTTGTCGTCCTCCATTGCATACCTTACTGCAAACCAAAAAAAAACAAATTTGCTGGAGGGTTCTCGATTCTCAGCGCAGCAAGTCAGTAAACGACGGCTTACCACAGATTCGCATCGTCGCCCAGCGTCGGGCCCTGAAAGGCGACAACACTTGGCGTCTGCAGGCGCTGGAATGGTGACATGGTCCCTGGGAATTGCTGGGTTTGAGTACCCCACTACCCCACAAACCCCATCTGAGCTTCCCCGCGTCTGCTTGCGGATGTCATTTCCCGGAAAATCGAGCATCAAGTGTCATGACCATCATCGCGAAACTGCTAATCACCATCACATAGGTGAATTCCGCTAGGGACCGCATAAGACGGCATCTGGATGATGATAACGATCATTGGCTTTTCATCGAGTCTCAGGACCATGGCAGGCAGACCTGCATAAGACGGTTGATGATGTTTACCATTATTCGTTTTTTTGTACAGTCTCAGGACCATTTCAGCCCCACAACAATAGCCTGTCTGTAAAGTAGTATGTATATCTGTACAACTACCCTCTCTTTCGGCCATCACTTACTCCTTCTTTCCTAAGCCTCTTCTGCTCTTCTACACTTACTGCTTTCTCTACCACCAACACCATGGTCCAAAAACGAGCAATCCGCATCGCCGGCGCCTCCGGCGGCTTCACCGACCGCCAACGCGCCATCCTCTCCCTCGCAAAATGCGACGTCGACGTCATCGTCGGTGACTGGATGAGCGAATGCACCATGTCATGGCATGGTGCCGCCAAAGCTGCCGTTATCGCCAATGCTACCCCCGATGAGGAGAGACATGGGCTTTATGATCCGTCTTTCATGGCAAATCTTGAGCCCGCCTTGCCTTATTTGGCCGAGAAGGGGATTAAGTTGGCTGTGAATGCGGGGAGCAGTGATACCGAGTTGCTTGCTAAGACGGTCTTGGCTGAGGTAAAGAAGCAGGGACTCGACCTGAAGGTCGCGTGGGTGCAGGGTGATGAGGTGCTGGATGTTGTTAATAGGCTCATGAAGCAGGGAGAGAAGTTTGAGAATATTTGTTTTGGAGGGAACTTGGAGGATTGGGGCTTTGATCCCGTCGCCGCACAGTAAGTCTAGTACGGTACATTAAACATAAAAAATCAGAGACTGACTTGATTATAGGTGTTATCTCGGTGGTGCTGGTATTGCGGAGGCTTTCAGAAATGGCGCTGACATTGTCCTCTGTGGCCGTGTAGCAGATGCTGCACCAACGATTGGAGCTTCTATGTGGTGGCACGGATGGGACAGAAACACAGACTTCGATGAGATTGCGGGTTCCCTGGTCGCTGGCCATCTCATCGAATGCTCATCTTATGTCTGCGGAGGTTATTATTCCGGCTTCAAGAGACTCTTTGATGGTTGCGAGAATCTTGGCTTCCCCATTGCCGAGATCTTCTCCGACGGCACCTGCGCCCTCATCAAGGAGCCAGGAACTGGTGGCACCATCAATGTTGGCACAGTCACGTCCCAACTCCTTTATGAGATCCAAGGCCCGCAGTACTATGGCTCTGACGTTGTTGCCGTCCTCGAAGGCCTCCAAATGGTCCAAGAAGCCGAAGATCGCGTGCTTGTCACAGGTGTTAAGGGCAAGCCACCACCAACCACCACCAAAGTCGGCCTCACGGCTGTCGGGGGATATCAAGCTGAATTCCACTTCTACTTTGTCGGCCTCGATCTTGAACAGAAGGCCGAATGGACGGAGAAGCAAGTCCGGCAGTCAATGGGCGATAATGTGAAGAAGTTCTCCACTCTAAAGTTTAGTCTTAACGGCTATGCTGCAGAGGATCCACGCAACCAGGACGTTGCAACCGTCGATTTCCGCGTTTTTGCACAGACCAAAGACCGCTCTCTCGTCGTCAAGGACACCATTGAAGTCCCAGGCTTCAACCGCTGGTGCCTAGAGAACTTCTTGCAATCCGTTCCAGGTGCCACTATCGAGAACGATGTCCGCCAGTCCGCAGGAAAGGAGTACTACGAGTACTGGGTTGCGCTCCTGCCACAGTCTGAAGTCGACCACAAGGTAAATTTGACGTGGGCTGAGAAGACAATTGACATCCCACCATCGCCCGCCATGCAGCTTTACGAGACCAGACAGTGGAGCTACGAGACCAAAGATCCCGTCCCACTCGACTCCTTCGGCCCAACAACTCGCGGCCCGATCGGCTGGCGCGTCCTCGGTCGCTCGGGAGACAAGGCTTCTGATGCTAATGTGGGCCTCTTCGTCGAGAACGACGATGAGTGGGAGTGGCTGAGAAGCTTGTTGACGGTGGAGAAGATCAAGCAGATGCTGGGGCCGGAGTACAACGGACGGGAGATTGATCGCTTCGAGATGCCGGGTTTGAGGGCTGTGCATTTCTTACTGCATGATCATCTGGATAGATCGTACAATGCTACGAGCACGTATGATGGGTTGGGGAAGAATGTCTGCGAGTACTTGAGGGCCAAGTATGTCGATATTCCTAACAAGTTCCTCAGAAGAGGAAGGATTTAAAGGAAGAACATAGAGAAACATTATTTAACGTCGCTTTGTTTTGAACTTATGAATAAGCATCATGTTTATTGTTTTTCGAGATATGAAGTTTTTATATGTTTACTTAAATCTTGCCTGAGATCTCGTGAGAAAAAGCATCGCTAAGGAATATGAAGATGAATAAAATAATATCGAAACGGTGTGAAATTATTTAAGGCGTTTATTAGCTCTATTCACCTAATGAATAAATACAGGCTCTCGCTACTTATAAAACACCTAAATTTTAATAAAGATTAAATTAAAATATATTTTTATAAACAACCATAACTTTGTCGATTCCTAAAAATTTTAACAATGCAAACGTCATTCAGAATGATAAAAGCAGATATTTCTTTTCTACTAAACCCTAAACATTTTAAGGGCTCCGTTGTTAAGAAAATAGCCTTTGGCCTTTACGCTTCAACCTTTGTTTCAGGTCTCATATATGAACAGAGCTAGTCTACACTTTATATAATTCAATTAATCAGTTCGTTCAATCATTTATTTGGTCCATCTAGACTATTCATTTCTACAATTCTCAACTGATCTGTCTCTCAGCATCTAGAAAACAACTGCCATGCGCTTTGTGAACTTCCCAGTCTTCATCAACTCCACCATCTCCGCCAAATCCTCGAGTCTATCATACGTCTGCACCTCGGGCTTGATATTATGCCTCGCCGTGAACTCAATCGCCTTCCCCATCCTCTGAGGGATACTCGTACTCTCGGCCTTGATGCGATACCTGCCAATCGTCAAGTCCATAGTCGACACCTGCAGATCCTTGGCTGCAATGCCAATCACCATCAGAATGCCACCGAGCTTGATGATCTTGGGCGCATTGGCATAGGCGACCTGCGCATTACTGTAGACGGCCACAGCCTTGACGCCGCCCTTAGTGAGGGCTTTGACTTCCTCAATGTAGTTGGGGTTGCTGCGCGAATTGAACGTCGCGTCCGCGCCTTGCGCCTTGCACGTGGCGAGGATGTCGTCGTTGATGTCGATGCCGACGACCTTGGCGCCCATGGCCTTCGCATACTGCGTCGCGAGCTGGCCGAGGCCGCCGCAGCCGACCACGCCGAACCAGTCTCCCTCCTTCAGCTCGGACGAATCGACAGAATGGAACGCCGTGATGCCTGCGCAGAAGATCGGAGAGGCCGTCCTTGGGTCTAGGCTCTCTGGGAGAATGACGGCGTTCTGCCAGTCGACGACTGCGTATTCGGCAAAGAAGCCGTCGGTGGTGAAGCCTTGCAACAGATTTCCCTTCTCGCAGTGCAGGTTGTGCACTTGGCACCCGTCGCATTCGAAGCAGCAGCCGATGATGTAGAGGAAGCCGATGACGTCGCCTTCTTTGAATCCCTTTCCTTCAGCGCTGGGATGGATCTTGGAGATCTTCCCGACTCCTTCGTGGCCGAGAGTGACCGGCTTCTCACGGCCTGGCGTCTCGATGGCCATGAAGTCGCTGTGGCAGAGCGAGGCAGAGACCATTTTGACGAGGAATTGATTTGGTCCTGGCTCTGGGATTGGGATCTCGTTGACGACTATCTTGTTTTGGGCCTTTTTATCGACTGTTAGAGTCTCTTCTCATGGCTTTGTATCATTGGGCTGCGACGCTCACTCACTGGATCCCACTGTGCTGCCTTCATGCTGGCCATCGTCTCGTCTCGCCGTGGTTGGTATATTGAAGTGGCTGAGCAAGGTGGTGGAATATGGATTCTTGATAGACAGCTCGTAGTTTGTAAGGTGTGAGGTGGATGTCACAGAATGGGGTTTTGAGGAATGTTTTGGAATACTCTCTTTTGTCCCTGCTAATCAGAAGTTAGACAGTATGTAGGCCACCACACGGAACTCCCAGCCTCGCCTTCACTTCAAATACCAGCCTTAATTCCGTAGCCTAGGTAGACCGTAGAGTACTCCACTGCGTACGATCCGAAAGGTCGGAACTACATCATATCGAAGAAACTGGGCCATTTCGGCTAGTTCTTCCTTGCGGACTGAGTGATGCATCGGGAAGCGTGCCAAAACGTGCCAACATGGGTAGTGTGCATACTGTACATACGTCCTGTCCATGCGTTTTGGGGCGAGCGAGCCAGGAAAAGTTCTCCCAGGAACATGGCGTTGATAATCAAATAACCAGGGGTGGGCTACCCTGGACTACCCCGCATGCCATGCCCCCATACCCCACCTACAGGTTACCCCGCACTCTCCACGCTCCACGCTCCCGAGTCCGCACCCCACAACCCAGAACTCGACTCGGTGGAGAAGAGTAAGTTTAATTCCGAACAGCCGTGTTGGTACCAACCCGCCACTGGATGTCCATGCACGAATCCGCAGAACCGTAGAAGGGGAATGTTCCAGATTTAACTGCTATCCGTACAGATACGTCGCTTGTCTTATCCGCATACTGTGCAGGGTCCCCGCTGTACTCCCCGCAGTACCCCCCCCCGCAGCAGCAGTGGAAATGTTCAGGAAAAGGCCTCAATCCCAAGCCTCATGAGGGATTGCTGGAGACTTGAGACCATTTAGTTCCTGTTCTTCAGGGAGATTTTTGAATCTTGAGTGACTCTCCTATTACCATACCATACCATACCATACCATACCATACCATTCTCATATTCCTGTCGACTTCAGCGTCCCACTTGATCAAGATGACTTTCACATTCAACTTCGACAAAAACAACCTGCCAAAGCAGCTCTTCATCAACAACAAATATGTCGACTCTCTCGGCTCCGCAAAACTCTCAGTCTACAACCCCAAAGACGGCTCTCTAGTCGCCGACGACATCCCCCTCTCCGGCGCGGCCGACGTCGACGCCGCCGTCGCCGCAGCCGAAGCCGCCTTCCCTGCCTGGAAAAGACTCCCCTCCCCCGAACGCCAGGCCATCCTCTCCAAATTCGCGGACCTGCTCGTCGCCCACGGCCCGCGGCTCGCCGAGCTCACGCGCATCACGCTCGGCGCGCCGTTCAGCGCCTTCGGCAAGTTCGAGACGGCGCTCGCGGCGCAGACGTGGCGCTACAACGCCGGCTGGGTCGACAAGTTCGCCGGCGAGTCGTTCCCGCAGGACGACGGCTTCCTCAAGATCGTGCGCAACGAGCCCCTCGGCGTCACGGCCGGCATCGTGCCCTGGAACGGCCCCATGGGTACCGCGGCCATGAAGGCCGCGCCCGCGCTCGCCACCGGGAACTGCTTCATCCTCAAGCCGTCGGAGAAGACGCCGTTGGCGGCGCTCGCGCTCGGCCCGCTCATCGTCGAGGCCGGGTTCCCGCCGGGGGTCTTCCAGGTCCTCTCCGGCGACGGCTCCACCGGCGCCATCATCTCCAGCCACATGAGGATCAAGAAGGTCTCCTTCACGGGCTCGATCACGACGGGGAAGAAGATCCAGGAGGCTGCTGCCAGGAGCAACTTGAAGCGCGTCACGCTCGAGCTCGGCGGCAAGAGCCCGGCGGTCGTGTTCGACGACTGCGATTTGCAGAATGCCATCACCTGGTGTGCCAATGCGATCACGGCGAACACGGGACAGGTGTGCTTTGCTGCCAGCAGGGTCTACGTGCAGGAGGGCATTGCGGACAAGTTCATCGAGGGCTACAAGAAGGCCATGGCCGAGAAGACAAAGACGGCGGGCGATCCGGATAATGAAAACACCCTCTATGGCCCCTTGGTCGATAAGGCCCAGTTCGAACGCGTCTCTGGCTTCATTGAGCGTGGACAGAAGGGACCAGGAAGCCTTCTCACCGGAGGTGCAAGAATTGGCGATAAGGTTAGATCACGCCCCTTCCTTTTGTTGTCTCTTACCTGTGAGGTTTACTGCTAACATCACAATCAGGGCTACTACCTCGAGCCTACCGTCTTCACCAACGTCGGCGAGACCGCCGAGATCATCACCGCGGAGATCTTCGGCCCCGTCGCCGTCGTCAACACCTTCAAAGACGAGGCGGAGATCGTCGCTCGCTCGAACGACTCTCAGTTCGGCCTCATGGCCGGCGTCTTTACGCAAGATATCAACAAGGCACTGCGTGTGGCTTCAGACCTCGACAGCGGCATGGTCGGTATCAACTGCGTTAGCTTGATGTTCCACAACACGCCGTTCGGAGGTACTAAGCAGAGCGGCATTGGCAGGGAGGCTGGAATCCACGCGCTGAGAGCGTTCACTGAGACAAAAACTATCATGATTAACTTGACTTATTAGTCCTATAGACAATTTAGAAGATATATGAAACCATAATTTACGCTGTGAAAAATCAATCTATATCGCTTCAAAATAACCCGCCACACAGATAGATTCGTTGCCAAATCAAACCCCCCCTCCTTGCTCTTGAAAACAATTCTAAAGTGCTAAGAAATCTAACTCATGATTCTTCCCAATCCCGTCCTCGCTCCACTGCTGCTCGTCATCTAACCCCGTCAAGCCATGTTGGAACATTGCCATTGGATCTCCACTCCACGTACTACCATCATGAATGTTTTCTAGGTCCATTCCAAACGCACATAATGGATACTCCAAATGCTGTGTCATACTTGGTTGTCCATTCTGCATGTCGCCGTCCATTGACAATGGCCTCGGTATACTACTGCCGTCGCTGTGTGGAGTTATCATGCTATAAATATTATTGTCTCGGCGATCCCTCTCGACAGCGTCGTTGCTGCTGTCTGCAGGTTTATGGAAGGACGGCGGTGCTCGGACCGGCGTCGGTCGTGCGAATTCTGGCGGGGATATTTCGGGTCTCATGCCTGACTTGGAGGAAGCTCGCCTCTTGAAGTGACGCTGCTCGGCGTGTTCGTCGTTGCTTAGGCTCTGGCGTCGTGGCGCCATTGTGCTGAGCATTTTGGGCGGCTCTATTGGGGATGCCTTGTCCCTCGACTCACTTAACTCTACCATCACAGCCTGGAGGATGTTAGACATTGACTCGGCTGGCTGATATGTCGGCCCCATGTCGTGGAGTGCCATGGCCAGACACTCGAGGTATTTCATATTGTTCTTGCGCTCGTTGACGTCTTTCATCACAGCCAACGCGGCAACAAGAGCTGTGGCAGCAGTGCCGGCGTGTTGGAGGCCAGTGACGAAGCACTTTCGGATGTCAAGACATTGGCGGTGGTGCCAGAAAATTTGAGCGACACGAATACCTTGTCGAGTACAGATGGAGCGGGACATGTGAGAGTAATTATTGTCGACGGTTGTGAAGTCGTCTTCGCTGCTGTCACTCTCGGCTTGATCTTCATCATATTTGGCCCATGGACGGTGAAGGAGAATGAGGCTGCAATGATATTGTTGATGTAAGAGGAAAAAGGGAGATGGGGCTGTCTGGATGTTTGCAGGTTTCCAGGCCAGCTTTTCAGGCAGCCGTCGATACCATGCCTGGAGCTGTCGATCGAGATTCATGACTTGGAGATATGCATCGTCGTTCATCGCTTGCGTTGTAGTTATCCGCGTGTCTTGAATTTCGATTATTTTGCCAGCCAGCTCCATCAACTCTAAGAGGTGTTCATATATCTCTGTTTCTAGGGATTTGGTAGCTCCTGCAGGTTGGCATCTGCCGAGACTAGCGAATTGGTTGGACAGCCGATACATTTCTAGATCTGAGCTTTTTATACCGGTCGGCCGGCCGAGAAACAATCCCCAATATCTGGAGCAGGTTAGTGACGATCCTTATCTTGACTTAGAAGAGGATGACAGCTTACTTGTCATATATAACACACGCAAACAGTGTCATATTTCGAATCTGTATCTCTTTCTCTGGCAGATCTTCGTTCCCACAATCAAGGTGTAATCCAATGTCGAAACAAAGTCTGTTTGCCATGCCTATCACATATATTAGTAATGGCTACAAAAACTGAACAGTAATGTAGCCTGTTACGTACCAGCAAACATCCACCCGGTGTTGTCTCTTCCGACCCCGCATTCCAAGTCTCCCAATAGGAGGAACGCTTGAACAGATGGGAGACCTCCTGGTCGCTCCAGCTCAACATCTAGCATATACTTTGCTTCTCTATGTAGGGTTGATTCTCGATGCCCAATAGTAATCCTTTTTATATCATCTCTGCTGGTATCTGAGAGCCTGTAGCCTATTGCGAGTATGCATATGTGTAGAAATCCCGAGTAATATTTCGTTCTCGAGTTTTCTCTGTCATCGTTGAATGCTTCTTTATGCACAATATGTAGAACGTTGTTGTAATACTCCCAGAACAATTCCATGAGGTAGTCGTGAGTCTCCATTGAAAGAGACCGAATGATCCTTTCCGTACGGCGAGCTTGTTCCCGCGGTTCCATGCTGAACAGAGCATCCTGATCAGCTGCATAGATATGGTAATTCGTGGTTGGACCAAAGAATCTCAGACGCCCATTAAGCTGGTCGAAAGACAGATGTCCACGAGTTGAGGTTAGCATCTCCACCAGGCTTCCCTTCTTCGCATCCTGAATTCGCCGGGGTGAGTTCCCTTCGACAATATCAAATCTCGGACTGCTGCTTGGATGCCTGCCGAGCTCACCGTCATCATCGGTAAGACTTTTTGGTGACGTGCGATTGCGGCTCATATTTCGAACCTGACTCTGACTCTGACTTTGACGTCTCGCAATTGGTTTCTGTTTTCGAGAAGTCGTCTCGGTAGAACCTTGTCGCCCGCGTGCCTCGGCTCTAGTACTGGGTGGGTAATCTGCTATGGGAGGCTCTGCCCCGTGTTCTTTAAGCATACCTTCCAAAAGAGCAATGCGCTCTGTCAAAGATGCTGTGTAGGCTTTTGATACGGGTCTATTAGCCATCATCAGTTAGTTATCGTCTGTAATAGCTCTCCATCGGAAGGTTGAGCAAACCTTCTTCTCTCGTCGTCGTGTTTTATAATGCACTCAGTGCCGCTTCGCTCGCATTGAGTGCACTCTCGTGCTCCCTCTGGCACAACACACTACATTTGCCATTAGAAATCAAAACCAAGCAAGGCTGGCGCAGAGAATATAACGAACGCACCCGTATTCGCCGATCCCTACAAGAGGCGCACGCAACAGACGCTCTGTGACGGGTAGCGGCCCCTTTGCTAGATTTCCGAGCCGGAGCTGATTGTGGCTGCAGTGGTTCATGTTGTTGCTGCTGCTGGTGGTGTTGGTGTTGTTCTTGTGGCAGTTGTTCTTGTTGCTGCTGTTGTTGTTGCGGAACGTGGTGAATAACGGACGTGTCGTCAAAGACCATATGAGCCATTTCCATTGCCATGATCACTCTTTTTCAATCACGATCGCGGCGGTGGAGTTTATCAAGGAGTACCAACTTGAGCGTGCACTTTCAGACGTTATAGTAACAAATGGAGCATAACACAATTGTGTTTGGGAGAGACTGCATGAGTATGGGGATGGAGATGGCGAAAGAGAAGGAAACGGAGAAGGAGAAGGAGATGGAGATGGAGATGGAGATGGAGATGGAGAAGGTGCGAAAGAGGAGGATGTAGGAAGGGATGGAGCCGAATGATGAGTGATAACATAAAAGTATGGGGAAAGAAATCGGCCGATTGGAAAATCCGGGGAGGGGAGGGAGGAGAGGGGGGAGGGTTGAAGTGTGGGTGGAGTGTGGCGTGTCACGTGTGGGACATTCTATGTGGGCACGAGTGTGGGGTCTGGGGTGACATGAAAATTGGAGAAAAGCGGGGGAAATGGAGAAATGGCATGGCATGGCATGGCGTTCACAGTTCATTGGAGCACAGCAGCATGTCCGGTGATTATTACCACTCTGTTCTACTACTCTACTTGCACACAGTACGTAAGTGGTGTAGAAGTGAATGAAGTGAATAACCTAATATATAGCCCTGTATGATTTAATTCGTAAGTATGCTTTTGATTTTGATTATAGATTTTTGTAATTAACATTTACTTATGATTATTAGTTCTATAAAATCATATGAAAATCACATGACTTAAGAATGAATGAGCTTAAAAGGGCCTTATATATACAATAAATTAAACTATAAAAACATTAATTAATTACTTAGAACAATAAAGACTAAGCAATAAAGACTGAACAACTAATTTAGTAAAAAAAATCCTCCTTAAACTATTGTCTTAATACTACGACCCTCTACTTTAAGCAAGGTGCGTGGCACGTGCACAGGCCTACCATCGCTTTCGAGCCCTCAAATTTATCGTGTATAGAACAGGTTCTCAACCAAATGTCATCTCCAAATTCAGAGGCCGAGGACTCATCCGGCCAAAATAACCCGGCAGCACTGCGGCTCCTACCTGAGATCGTTAAGAAAATCTGTGATCATGTTCCTAACGGCACCATCAAGAACCTGCGTCTCACCTGCCGTTTTTACTCGGCAATGGCGGCTCTGCGCCTCGATCGCGTCTTTGTCTCAGCGAACCCGCGCAACGTCGAGGTCTTCACCGCCATTGCCACTGACGCCCTCTTCAGCGCCGAGATCACCGAGATCATCTGGGACGATGCGCTTCTGTACGCCGGCCCGCCTATACCGCGTGGCGAGATAGAAGCTTACTACGCGTCGGACGATGATTACGGAGACGAGGTTAACGAGGATGCCGTTCCGGACGAGGATGGTATTGATTGGCGAGGCGATGTTCCGGGGTGGTTCCGCAGAGCTTGCAGGGAGAACATCTTCGACCTGAAGTCTCTTAAGGGAGATGATGTGGATAGCCTGAGCCATGTCGCAAGGGCACAGCAGGTCGCCGAGCACATGCCTATGGAGGAAGCATGGGCGTACTACCAAGAGCTCCTGGAACAACAGCGCGAGGTCCTCGATTCTGAGGCGCATGTGCGTGCGTTGGAGGAGCATATAGGCTCCTTCCCGGCGCTGCGAATAATCACCATCACGCCGGCGACGCATGGGCGTCTGTTCAACCCGCTCTACGAAACGCCCATGATCCGCGCCTTTCCGCGGGGGTTTAACTACCGTGTTCCCCGCGGCTGGCCCGTCACGAACCTAAGTGAACCTGAATGCGACGATGGCAGCGATTGGCAAGGCTTCCGAGTCGTGACGCGCCTTCTAGCGGAGGATAAAGATTCTGGCAGGGTGACCGACCTACGCATTGACGTTAATGCTCTAGAAACGGGACTGAACGCACGTGTGTTCGAGAGGGAGAACCGCACCCTGACGAACTTCGAGACCGTGCTTGCGCGCCCGGACTTCAAGCACTTGCATCTTGATCTCATGGTCGACCCATTTAGTCGACAGGCAGACGTCTTTCGCAGTGGACTCCTCAAACGTGCAATAGGTGGTGCCGCAGGTGGGCAGGGTTTGGAGTACTTGAGCTTGAGGACGAACGTGGAATTACATGGCGGATTCCGGCGCAACGAGTGGTACGTCCCGCTCTCGACGATCTTCCCATCCACCAGCTTTTCACGGCTTCGGCACTTCGGCCTTTCCCGCTTCTATGTCAAGCAGGACGATCTCCTCGCACTGCTCGCCTCATTGCCTCAAACTTTACGTACAGTTGAACTGAGCCTCCTTGAGTTCATGGATGGCGAGGGCAGCTATCAGACGTTACTATGGCGGATACGGGACACGCTAGGCTGGAAGGATCGGAATCCAAGACCCACACTCAGCGTCAGTGTTGACATTCATTACTACCAACCTGGGCGGGCCATTTGGGTAGAAGATGAGTTGTCTGGCTTCCTGTATCAAGGTGGAAGTAACCCATTTGGCGATGATCCGCCCTCTAGGAATCATATCAGGGAGGGATTTGGTCAGGAGAAAGATGCTTTTGAGCCTGAGCACGAGCGCCCGCATATGGATCTTTGGACTTTGGCCGATATGGGCTATATTAAGAAGGATAATATGGGCTCGCGTCCGGTACCGCGGCCATGATGAGCATGTATGTAGCTATACTGCCTATTGACGCGCGGCATGCAAGCAAAACAACTGATTATATGGATAGAATGCAGGCTACTAGAAGGCCCTTTAGGAGAATTCACAAGCCAGTCACGTCTGTGAACGAAATGGGAACGGACAATGAATATTTCTCAGCAGTGTCTTCGGCGGTAGAAAAGCTGGTCTTCATGGTCCGTAGATACATCATCTACAGCTTCACACTTGGCGACAATCGAACCGTTGACCTCGCCTACACAGCTGCAGACAATAAAATACTCTCTGCCTCCTCGAAATGAGCGCAGATGGAACCCTCTCTGATATCCCGGGCGGCATAGCCATAAAGCCCCAAAGCGCTTCACATCACTGCGCAGGGTTCGTCGGGCGGACTGTCGTACGAATCGAACCATTTGATTGTGGACTGGTCGAATGGCTCCGAGCTTTTCGTCGCCTTTCTCAGCTGGGTTACAGTATCAAGCTCTATCGGATAATCTGGGTGATCTGCTCCAACACAATAACCGTCAACCTCTAGCTCCTTCTCTGCCTATAGAAGTGCCATATTGGCATCTCCCAATCTCGCACTGTACCTGGCAGCATCGTGGTAGCTGACAAAGCGTTAGAACATATACAATTTCCAGGAGTCCAGACGACTCACGAGTTGCCAAGCTCTCTGTTTAGCAAGCCCTCAGATTTCTGTAAGGCTGCCATTCTCTGAGCTGCCTTTAGAGCCTTTCGCCACGACTCCTCACTGCCAAAGCGTAGGTCAAAGCGTGCGTGTTTAGCAAGTTCTTAATCGAGCTCGAAGAGCTCAACTCGCTTCTTTTCCTTCTTTCTCCCCTGTGGCGTATCCTCGCATGTCGGGCAACTGCACTGAAATGCCCATTTTCCAAGCTCATATTGGCGCTGGCCCCGCGGGCGATTAGTGCCCTTGTTATACATGATTGTGACCTCCTCGCCTGCCCTAATGTCGCGTATGGCATGAAAAGTCTGCTTCTCGAGTGCGGAGTTGTACGCAAAGTTGACGTTTGGGGTGTATGAGTGGTTGATGCGAGATCATAGTAAGAATACGCTGCCGAAGGAGTTCGCTGCCCATACGGCAAGCATTTTGCGATGCAATTCGGGAATCTTCTCCCAATCCTGATCCATCTCATGCTCATACGCGCGCTTGAATGAATCGCACGAATATCCATGGAGCTCTAGGTATGACTTTTGCTGTGAAGAAGAGAGACTTTCGAAGGCACGGACTATATCCTTAGCACTACTCGCGGTGTCTCTATTGACCTTGAGCAAAGCTGGTTCTGCAATAATACGCGTGCCACAAGGTATGTCTCCTGTTGCAAAGATGTCCAGGCCTCTTCCCTGTGATTGTTTCCGTTCGATAAGATGGCGTGCATCTGGGAATGATTTAGTAAATACAGAGTCAAGATCTTCAGGAAGCGGGCACACCCTGATCCATCTTGATGTTATCTTCTTCGCTGAGCGTCCTGTGGTTCTGCCTGTTAGTTACCGTCTTCGAGGAGCAGAAATTTTGACGTCGAATTTGACATAGATTGCAGGGCTATCAACGCTTCTCTGAAAATTTCACTGCCCCCAGCTGCATGTTTGACGTGTGCGCACTTGATTGGCAAAAGCAACACATCCCAAGGAAGAATTCCGCTCCGGATCCGATCCCGACCCTTTTCCTCAAGGTAACATTCTAACTCACAATTCGTACCACTACTCCATTGCCAATTGCTAGGACATCTCAGTACGTTACTCCATTCCATACAGAACAAGTCTTCTTCTACCCGCTAGTCTATTCTGTCACCATATCTATGTACAATTCTGTCTCCATCGCCATCGCTGAAATCAAGATTCCCCTCCACCTCGTCCTCATCACATACGGAGCAATGCATACACCTACTCGATGTACCACTCATGGTCACTCGAACGAATATATGGAGCCAATCCCTCGACACTCTTCTTCGTATGGGCCTTGACCTCCCCGTTGCCGAGATATGCGAATCGGTTCTTATAGCGATACTTGATCTCGTAGTCCTCGAAGCGTGGATCCTTGATGGTCTTGAGGAAATGAATCGTCTGTGGCAGTGATGCATTAGCAGTGTCCAGCAGACGCGAAGGAAGATATCTTGAGACTTGAGCTCATCCCCATCCCAACTTACCGAGCCGGGCCAAAGGTAGATGCGGTTCTTGATCTTTCCGTCCTTGAACCAGCTTCGGCACTCCTCTTGCCAGACCGTGTCCCTGTGGAACTCGTCGAAGTGCCCGTAGATATCGTCCAGGGCTTCCTGCTTGACTGCGATCGACTCGATATTCTCCGTCTGGATCTTGCGCATCATCTTCACGGTGTATTCCACCGACGTCTCGATGGACGGCAATAAGGTACCACTACTCCACGTTGCGCCGGGTCCCTATGCAAGAGTCAGCAGGTGCAGGCTATTTCCATCAGAGGCGCCACGAGAGGCATCCACATACCACAATGGTGTAGAAGTTCGGGAAGCGAGGAGCGGACAAGCCCATGTAAAGATTTACTCCACTGCCCCAGTCCTCATCAAGGCTCTTTCCTTCACCGTTGACGACCTTGAAGACGGGTCTGAAGGCGACCTGGAAGCCCGTTGCGCAAACCAAGATGTCGATGTTGTGTTGTTTCCCATCGGCCGTCACGATGCCATCCTTGTTCACCTCGGTGATGTTGCTGAAGACGGGAGTCACATTCTCCTGAACCAGAGCCTCGAGATATCCATCACCAGGCGACACTCTTCGGCACCCTGGAGACCACTTAGGAATGATGAACTTCTTGAGCTCTTCGTGTCCGGGGCCCATTCGCCTGTTCATCTCTTCTGTGATGACCTTTCTGAAATTCTGCGACATTTGGGATCCTTGGATGTACATGCCGAACAAAGAGTTGATCTCGGCCTCAATCTTCTTTCTGAAGGCGAGGAGGTAACCCGGCTCTTCCGCAAATCTTCTCTTGTCTTCTGCGGTGAATGTATATTGTCTCTCGGCAGGCGACCTATCCTGGCCCTTGACTAAGTCCTCCTCCAAGACGCCTGCAACGATGATCATCAGCAAACACTTTTCCGTCCATCATGGCCGATGAGACTCACCACCTCCGAATGGAGGACTGATCCACGTTGGACTTCTCATATACACCTCGACTTCCTTCGCGATCTTTTGCAATTGTGGGACAATCTGAACAGATGTGGAGCCGGTGCCGATAACACCAACAGTCTTGCCCGCGAAGTCCACGGAGTGATCCCAGTGCGCCGAGTGCATCAACGGGCCCTGGAAGTCGTGGAGACCTTCGATCTCTGGCCACTTCCAGTTATTCAAGATTCCGGTCCCGTTGACGACAACGTGCGCCCAATCCTTGGTGATCTCTCCAGTCACCGTGTTCTCGAGTGTAATGTTCCAGATTGCTTCCTTGGCGTCCCAAACAGACTCGATCAACTTCGAGTTCAGCTGGATATACTTCTCGGTTCCATGGCGCTTGACGAAGCCTTCGAAGTATTGCTGGATCTCGGGTCCATATGCAAAGTAGTGGCTCCACTGTGGATTGGGATCCCAGGAATACCCATAAAGATGCGATGGGATATCGCATGCAACTCCAGGGTATCTGCGACGACTTTCAGCATGGCCACTTTCTTGCAACTCAGATTTCTTATTGCTTCTCTTTACTTACGTGTTCTCATACCAGGTTCCTCCATAGTGTGGATTCTTCTCGAAAAGCGTCAACTCCCACGATCCAGCTTCGAGCATCTTCTCCATCTTGTATGCGAGGCATATTCCTGTGCAGGCAGCTGTTAGGGACATGCTAAGATCTGGAGATTTTGTGTATACATACCTGATGCGCCAGCTCCAATACCAGCCACACGCAGTCTCGTGGGCTTGGAGTGATACTGCTTCAAAACGTGGTACGGGCGTTGTGGTTCTGGATATGTGAATTCGGCATTTCCAGTCGCACCGTTGGTGCCATTGGGAATAGATGATGCGCTGTTGGCATCTGTGCCATTTGAGATAGCTGATGGAGACATTGCTTGCGTTTCTATGTGTTACTCTGTGTCGATATTTGCCAGAGAGACGAAGTCGCTCTTTATTAAGTCACAAAGAACGAAGATGATCTTGAGAGTGAAATGAATCGGACGACGCTGAAACAGACCACTTGAACTTCCGTCGTCGGCTGGCTTAACCCTCGGGACTTCGAATATCTACTGATCACGACGCAGAATCAAGTCCAAGTGATGGAAGCATTTTTCCAGGCTGCACCTCGCCTTTGTATATCCATCTGTGCAAAGTGCATCCCGGCTATAGGGGCACTTGGTTCCTGCGGGCCCTTCCACGTCCTCAGTTCCCCAAAGCAGCACAAGCGCCTCGTGACTCGGCTGCTAAACGACATATTCACCCGGTATATCATAATATCCCCTTGCCAGGCATTCCAGGTCTCGATGCTGCATCTTGCTGAGTGCCGCTGTTCTGTTCTGTTCCCGAGAAGCGTTGTGGGGTTAGAGAAGAATGCGGGGAAGCTTGCGCGGGGAAGGCGGAAAATGATAACCGCCACTGCGCAGCGACCACGAGGCGGCTCTGAGGACTACTCCACACCCCTCATTTCCCCAAAAACGTCGCCGGTCCTCAGTGGTGCAGCGGTCGCGATGCGGGACCCCTGCTTATCCCACGACCAAGCTGCGATGAATTTACGGGTTGAAGCATGCATGGGAGATGGGGATCTGGATCGTTCGCAGGAACTGCGCGTCGTCGCCGAGGTAAGGTACAGAGGTACAGGGTGGGTTTTGATGGTCTGTAAAGTGCAGGGAAGTAATAACAGATATTACGCTCGTGCAATTAATGAATGTAGGTTTGGTTTTTCTTGTTATTCTTGTTGCGTAACTGACGGCCCTTCACTGTCGTGGGCTGTTAATGTAGAAAGTAGCCACGAAGTAGATAGCACAGCAGAACTGAATACAAAAGAATGAATTGATTGAAGGATACTACCTAAACTATGGACTACTAATTAAATGTGATACGGTGTTTGTACGAGGGTTTGAGAACCCTCATGCATTGAGTCGTCGTCTCCACGGAGTTCTCATATTCTCACGGAGACCGCCGTCACCCCTCAAATACCGATTCCTTCCAACAGTTAAGACTTATCTCTTGATTAATTGAGAAATGATTTAAATTGTGTCTCTTACTTTATAGCCAGGGTCGATTAAAATTATATCATCTAATGAACGGCTGCTTCAGAGCTGCCTGTAAGGTATTACAACGTGGCCGAGCTGACACGAATAAAATTATTTCTAGAAGTTTGATGCATGCTTGCTTGATATCTATGCTTCTAAAATCTTGCTTTGATCTTGGTCTCCATGATCTTCGCGTCTTCCTTGGCCCATTCTCGCACAACCTTCCTCTGGATCTTTCCGCTGGCAAGCTTCGGCACCTCCTCAATAAATGTCACGCCCCCAGCGAGCCATTTGTGCTTCGCGACTCTTGGCTTGATCCATTCCTGGATACGTTCAGGCGTTACGTGGCTCTTCGCATGCTCTTGTATAACCACGTAGGCTCTCGGCCATTCCTCGTCATGCAGGGTGATGCCAACCACGGCAGCATCCGCGACGTGTTCGTGCTCAAGAAGAGCTGCCTCGAGCTCGGCCGGCGCAACTTGCAATGCGTTTACCTTGATGAGTTCCTAGATTATCACTGTTAGCCAACCAAAGCAACCTTTCTCGAGAAAGCTGGGCTGTCCCAAGCACGAACCTTCTTCCGATCCACGATCCACAGAGAGCCAGCCTCATTCACCACCGCCACATCGCCGGTTTTCAACCACCCATCCGCGCTGATCGATTCCTTCGTGGCCTCGTCATTCTTCCAGTACCCCAGACAGACATTCGGGCCTCGGATGTACATCTCTCCTGGCTCCCCAACACCAACCTCCTTCCCATCATCGTCCAGCAACTTGCACTCGCAGTTCGGGTCCAACTCGCCCACACTCCCCGTGTCGTCCCTCCTCCCTCCCGGCACGTGGATCGCCCCGCACGTCACCTCTGTCATCCCCCATCCCTGCACGACGTTGAACCCGAAGCGCGCCATGCACTCATTCTGCAACTCCTTCGACAGCGGCGCGGCGCCACACAGCACGTCCTGCACACTGCTAATGTCGTACTCCCTCGTCTCGGCCCGCTTCGAAAGCATGACCAGGATCGGCGGCGCGATCTGGAGAGTCGTGATCTTGTACTCTTGGATTGCCTGCAGGAACTCGCGGTAGACGAAGTGCTTCATTACGTAGACCGGGATGCGCAGTTTGACGGCCATGAGGATCGTGTAGAGCTGGCCGTACGCGTGGTAGAGAGGGAGGAACCCAATCCATCTCTCCTGTGGACTATGGGGCTTGTGCAGAAAGCGCATGTATATCGTCTGCTCGACGTTCGCGATCAAGTTGTGGTGGCTCACGCAGACGCCCTTTGGTGGACCCGTCGTGCCAGACGAGTAGTTGATCGTTGCGACTGTCCTGGTGGATTCCTCGGCCGTGAGCTTGTTCCAGACGTATCGCTCGCCTTCCTCGGCGCTCGCAATTATGGATGTCCAGTCCTGCACTCCCCTGAGCGGAGGACAGAAGGAATCGGAGAACTGGAAGATGCGGGAGGAGGGAACCCCGGCTTTGGAGGCGGCAGCGAGGGCCGTGTCAACCATGGTGGGATGGGCGAGAATAACCTTTGCTTCCGTGTTCTTGATCTGATGGATCATTTCTGGGATTTTGTCAGTTCTCATGCGCCAACCTCATACTGGAATCATGCGTCTTCTTTTCTTACCAGGCAGAGTATACGCAGGATTTGCGGCGCTGAACGCATAGCCTGAACTCACGATCGCCAGATATGCGACGGGCACGTAGATGTGGTTTGGCGTGTAAACCATGATAACTTCTCCCTTGCTGGCTCCTGTTCGCTCGAGTCCCAGCGCCAGGCGCTTCACCCAAAGGAAGAGCTGTGCTGGCGATAGCGAGATGCTTGGGTCTTCCGAATCGATCCATAACGGATCTGTGCTGGGCGTCTCGTTTGGAGGGAAGAGATATGTCAGGATGTCGGTTTTGGGAATGTTGAGATCGGGATGGAGGGATTTGAAGGGCATCTTGTCAAGAGGACGGTCGATTCTCGACGACACAAACAGATTCGAGGAAATTGAACAAGACGAATATGAAAATGAGAAGGCTCACACCTTGTTATCATGATGACTATCTCCAGATATTCACAGCCTTGGCTACTACCGACCGTCAGCCACGGCTTTGCCCAGGTCATGTTTGGCGATATACCGTGGTTATAGCGGTTATAACGCGGGGGCGCAATTGCCTAAGCATTTCCGAGGTAGGGGGTTGCAGTAGGCTTTCGCAAGGTGCATCGCGCCAACCAAATGATTCGCATGATGGCACACCACCAAGGTCACAGAAACACGATTCTTTTGTAACATAAATATTTCCGAATGAATGATTTTTGTTTATTTGAGTGTTAGAATATTCAACTGACTGCTCATCTACCGGTCATAATTTAATTGCACAAGCACATCACCCAGGATTTATAAGAAACACCGAAGGCAAACGGCGACAGCGCGCGCATCATGTCGGAACTCCACGACTTCAATAACCTCTTCCGCCTCGACGGCAAAGTTGCACTCATCACTGGCGGCATGTTTACATATTCCCATTCCCCTTTCTTACTTCTCTCCCTCAATTATAAAGAAAAAAACAAGAGAGTCCAAGTTTCTAACCGAAACGCGACACAGGCTCCCGTGGTCTAGGTCTCCACACCGCAACAGCTTTCCTCCTCGCCGGCGCCTCCCGCGTCATCATCACCGCACGCAAGGCAGAGGGTCCGCAAGGCATCGACCAAGCCGTTGCAAAGCTCAACGCCATTCCCGGGATCCAAGGCTCTGCTGTGGGCATCGCCGCCAACGTAGCCAACACGGACGAGATCGTCTCATTGGTGCAGAAGATCAAGAAGACCCAAGGAGGGAAGCTGGATATCCTGGTTGCGAATGCGGGCGCGACCTGGGGATCGAGATTCGAGGACGCGCCCGATGCGAGTAGTGTCAAGATATTGGACTTGAACGTTCGAGGCGTGTTCAACTTGGTGCAGAAGTTCTTGCCGTTGCTGGAGGCGGCGGGGACGGAGAGGGATCCGAGCAGGGTTATTATTGTTAGTTCGACGGCTGGCATCAACGTCCCCCATGTTGGGGAGAATGGAACGATCATGTATTCAGTCTCAAAGGCTGCTGCACACGTATGTATATCCCACTGTTCCTTCAACTCATGTGGATGTTGACCAAGTATTCTCTCTAGCACCTAGGACGAAATCTTGCGGTCGAACTGGGACCTCGCAATATCACTACCAACGTCGTCGCGCCGGGTTTCTTCCCAAGCAAGCTTGCCGCTGGTCTCATTGAGAAGTTAGGAGGAGAGGAGGAGTTAAATGCTGCAAATCCTAGGAAGAGATTGGGTGTTGCAGAAGATATTGCTGGGGTGATGGTATATTTGGCTTCGCCAGCAGGAAGCTACATGTATGCAGTCCTGAATGACTTCTTCCCTGTGCGAAGCTAACACGAATACAGAAACGGTGAGGATATCTCTGTGGATGGTGGTGCGCGACTTGGTGCTGGAAGACATTCGAAGTTGTAATCATTAGGGATTTCCCCCCATTCACGAGTCCTTTGGTTGCCTCGAAAGAGAACGGTTTCATTTTTGAGTCTCTCCCATTTTAGAGGCTGTGAATGCTGGAACTATGGAGCAAGCTACTCGCCGAATGCCGACATCCGGGGCGTTTGCGCAGAACTTGTTGTTGAAGTTGATTTCAGATAAGTTCTGTTGAGTGAATATCCTGCCAGACGCTGTCCTGAGGCAGTTTGATGGGCATCCACCTGGAGTGAATATTTATCGTATTGATCTGGTCCAATAGCCGAAAGGGCGTAGAAGTATATGGTCCACAGAGTAGGTATACAAATTCAACTATGCAACATCAATATATATATATTTTCAAATTCCTTCCTGTGATACAGAATCGCATATTGCTATAACGTGCGCGAGAGGAGGAGACAGCATCTTGCCTTCTCGAAAGAGGAGAAGATGGGCATGCGGAGATTTGGGACTAAGAATGGGCATCTATATTTCACGTGGTATCGCCATGTTGAAGTCGTTGGAGCAGCACTACTTGTAGAAATATAGTATAAAGTGCTTGATTGTCAAACTATCTAATCTAGAATAGGGCTCTCACAATATAGAGAGCCAGAAATAAAGGCTCAAAGGCCAGTGTTTAATGCATAGAATCTTCCATGTATGCGCATGGAGATTCTTACAAATTCTCCAAACTGAGAATCCCCAGGTGCCTACAGGCACCAAACCCAAATTCCAAATCCTTTATTCAACACTACTGCCTCCGGCACTGGCATGAGAGAGATCATCGCCGAGTTAATTGGGGGGCCGCACAGGCCAGGCCCCCCCGATTAGAGCTTTCTAATTAGACTGAGACTATTAAGAAAAATCAGGCCATCCTTGGTTCGTTTGCGGACTTTGCTCCAACGGGTTGGACCCAGTAATACGGAAGCAATGCTTGGGGCTGGTAAGGGGGTTTGTTTCTGGGGGGAAATTCTATGGGGAAATTGATTCTGCGGGGAAATTGTGCGGAGAGTCGGCCGGGTATCGATACCCCACAAATCGGGGAGTCGGGAGACGGGATAATTGGGGAGGGCGAGGATAAGCACGGGCCAAGTCTTATTATGCGGGGGGAAACCGTGGAGCACCCCTTCCTTACTATCCTACGTCTAAAAAACTGATCTTGCTAGGTAGAGGCCTACATTTTAGAAGGAGCACTTGGTGGACTTGCCATTCTACTCATGCACGTCCTCAGCCTGGACCATCTATCTTGGTTTTAAATTGCTGCTTAGTCCCGGCTTTATTTAAGTACTGCACAACCCGCCATCCCGTCTCCTGGGACGACAATCATTTTTCTTCTCTTTCTCTACATATCTCAACTTTATCTATAGACAATGGAGAAACCTAAGGAACACGATGTCCTCGAACTCGAGCAGGCAGCGGATGAGCCCTCAACGCCGACCAAGTCTGTCGTTGAGAGCGATGGTGACCTCCACGGCTTCATGGCTGATCTCAGCTCGGTGCCCAAGGGTTACTATACCAGCTCATTCTTCATTGGGACGCTGTTTGCCGTTGGTACGATTTTTTCCATTCCGTGACAGCATACTGCATGGCCAAGCTGACGTATCCAAAAAAGGTTTTGGTCTCGCAGGAGGCGTCGGCGGTTTTGCCCTCGCAGCACCAAATCTTGCCATCATCAACGCAGATATTGGGCCAGACCCAAATTATGTCTGGATCTCCTTGATCTATAATTTAACTCTCGCCAGTGCGTATATACCGCGGTGTCGGAAGCGTTGGAGAACATGAAGCTTACAGAGTCTAGTTGCCATGTTGGTTGTTGGCAGACTTGGTGACCTCTTCGGGTTTGTATACCCATTTTGCCTGTTCCTACTGTTGCTAATACATGTATAGAAGACGGTGGCTTATGATAGGCGGTCAAATATTTGCAATCGTCGGGTGCATTGTCGCAGCAACAGCATCAACTGTCAAGATCCTGATCGGGGCAATGGTCCTGATTGGCCTAGGAGCGGCCGCACAGCAATGCTTTGCCATTGTCAGCAACGAAATTGTGCCCATGAGATGGCGGTTCCTCGTCATGAGTTTTCTCTATATATTTACTGTGCCTATATCCGGACTGGGCCCTTTGGTCTCAAAGGCTTTTATACTACAGACACCAGTCGGCTGGCGAGGGTAAGTGATACCGTTAGGCTTTCTTGTCGAGATGCTAACTGTGATTTAAGAGCGTTCTGGTTGATGGTAGCGGTAAATGCTGTCTCTGGAATCCTATACTTCTTCTTTTATCACCCGCCAACGTTCGAGATCAAGTTCACAAGCCGTACCAAGATGCAGCAATTGAAGAATTTTGACTACATCGGCACATTCCTGTTTGCGGCGGGCCTTTTATTATTCATGATGGGTCTCTCCTGGGGCGGTTCTGTGAGTCCATCAATTGACAATAGACGTGCAATGTCTAATATCATACTAGGTATACCCATGGGCTTCTGCTGCAACAATCTCTACAATTGTGATCGGCTTTGTTTGTCTCATCTGTTTCACCTTATGGGAAATATACGCACCTCTGAAGGAACCATTGATTCCGATGCATCTTTTCAAGAATCCTGGCTGGGTAACTTCTGCCATCAATCTTGGATTAGGAGCGAGTGTGTATTATGGTTCGTACCCTCCCTAGACATGCAACGCAATTTGCTGACTTGGTTCCAGGAATGGCAATCATCTGGCCAAGTATGGTGGCAGTGTTATACACCAACGATGGTGGTGCAAGCATGTATGCCGGCCTTCTCAGCTCCTTGACTGGTATTTTGATAGTCAGTGCTCAGCTTTGCTCGGGATTTTTGGTACCGCTCATTGGCAAGACAAGATATCAGTGCATGTTCGTCTTAACAGCTGGTGGAGCATTATTGGGAGCTGTGGCATCTTGTGGAACAGATGACTTTATCCGGGCTACAGTACTGATATCTATCGCATCCTTCCTTATTGGATGGAACGAAGCAGTATGCTTGGTGAATTCTGGCATTGAAGTCGCCGATCAGCAGGAGTTGGGGGCCGCTCTTGGTCTTGCAGGTTCGATGCGGTCAGCGATCTCAACGGTGGCATCGACCGTCTACATCGTCGTGCTTACGAATCGCCTGAACACAACCATTCCTGGCGTTGTGATACCTGCGGTTGTCTCCGCTGGTCTGCCACAATCGTCTGTCTCATCATTTCTTGGCGGATTCACATCAGGAAGCTTTGCTGGCGTCGAAGGATTGACACCAGCTATCACTGCTATTGGTCTACGAGCGTACAAAGATGCAAATGCTCAGGCGTATTCGACCGTCTTCTTAACTACTCTGGGTTTCAGTGGAATTGCGATTATCCTGTCGTTCTTCAATCCGAATGTGGACGACAAAATGACCAATGAGATTGCAGCAACATTGAACAACACAGAGCTCAAGCAGGCAGATGAGAAGGAATCCGCATAAGCTTTGTTTCGCAGATATAATCTCTGCAATAATAATAATGATTAGCTCAACCCACCTGCAGCGGATCAGGCAGCATAGATAGTTGAAATAGAAGGCATTCCGGATTAGGAAACATTATGGTAGTGACAATAGCAGTGCAGGAATCAGGATCTTGGGTGGACATTTATAGACTCAAGTTGATATTACTGTCATGATCAGCCAGCGTATAATTCCACCACTCCAACTCTCCCGAATGCGATGCCAACTCAATTCCTGTAATAGCTCTGCGTTAGACAGACAGACTGCTCATCGCAACCTTTGGCGGCACAAGGAAAAGCTATCACGAGCGACAAAATCATGGCATTTGTATCACTGTTCACGCTGACGTAGTGTCTCATCTAGAATTTGTATTGTAAAAAGTTGTTGTAGGCGATATCTTGATTTGACCACGATAGAAAAAGAATGGATTACGAATTCAGACGGAAATAAAATTTCATGTTAACGGAATAAAGTCCTCAGTTCATTCCATAGTACTTGTTGCTGCCTACTGAACTCTACCATGTTGAATAGAGAGGGTGGTACCAGGAGGCACCGCAGGATTCTCATGAATATGAGAATCATGGAGAATCTTCACGTTATGCATGGACGGTTCCATGCATCTTTCCATCGGCTCTTTGAGCCCTTGTCACCACTATCTATATTAAGGAATAGACAGTCCATAGCATAGTTAGAGAATCAATCACTTTCATATTCATCTATTTACTGCATCTGCTCGTCTATTTGACATACCAATCGTGGTATCTTTCTTGACCCGTAAACACTGTTTCTCCGTGAATCTGATGATTCTTGACATCAGCAGGATGTTCACTAGCAATGAGGGCTTGGGAACGTGCGAGATTGTGGTGAGATGAGATAGTGATAGATGGTTCCGGAATATTCACCCACTCTCATGAATATTCACTCAATAGCTAACCATCAGGGCACACACATAAAATAGAGTCCCACGTAGATAGTTTAATAAATCATGCACAATAAAACATAATTCTGCGGCGACAGTGATCCTAGTATCGTTGATCCTTTTTGTCCGGGTATTCTGTCTAACCTGCATATATCTATGCTATTAAGGCTCTGAAGTAACCCAGAAGAGAACCTTAAGCTCTAACGAAAGTTTAACCTTCTGGGTTAATATCCTTTTGCTGCATCGCCTTGCGCTCGGTTTCCATGACTGCAACTGTTTTCTTGGTATATTTCCTCTCATCAATACTCTCTGTGAACCAGCACGCAATAATACCAATACCTCCGAATGCAATGGCCACCAGAAACACTAGGCGAGTACCTTCAAGGTACGCCATCTTGTTTGCCAACACAGCGGCTTCTTGAATCTGAGGGGTTATGCCAGGTACTGCTTTGAAGGCTGCTGCTGAACCCGCTTTCGCTGCACTCACCAGCTTGGCGAGGTTTTCGGTTGGAAAACCAAGGCCGCTAACGGCTCTGGCAACAGTGGCTGGAAGTACAGATCCATACTTGTTTCCAATGATGTTGCTGTAAATAGCAGTGGCCAATGCTCCAGAAAGGAGACGAGCCGTGCCAGCGAGACCACACGCAGTGCCACTGGGTAAGGGTCAGAAAACTAAGCAAAGGGTTTCCCATGGAAAAACATACATGTCTCTTTGGTCTTCAATTCCAAAGCCGATCATCACCATAGACAACAGTTGTGCAGGAGCCGTGCACATTGAGACAACGACAGTCAGCATGATTGACCTTGTCGGGTTTTCCATGGAGGCAGACGCCAGCGCCCCGACACACGATGTTTGCAACACGAGCGTGAAAAGTAAAAACCATCTCTGATGGCCTATTACTTTGCTAGCGATGATGAGAAATCCGCCAACTGAGAAAAAGTTAGTGATGGGAAGAGGATTCGCAAGAACCGGACCTTACTAAAGCTACCAAGAGGCAGAACCTCGGAATAAAGGCCCTTCGAGATATTACCGTTGGCATACAACAATTGGGACATTCTCGGCCACTATAAACCATCAGCAATGAATATTTGGAAGGATCCCATGCTCCACTGACCAAGGAAGCGTTGGAATAATACTGCATTCCTGAGATACAAATGACCAGAATAGGCATAGTGAACCTGTAAGTTGTAAGTAACATATCAAACCGGATAATAATAGTAATCAGGCTCGGCACTTACTGTCTTACTGCCTTGAACAGCTTAGGAGGCAGAATTGGCAAAGTCGAAGTTCCGTAACTTTCCCATATCCCAAGGGCAACCAGCAATAAAAAGCCAAGAACAATGGGAACAAGGGTTTTGGCGCTGACCCATGGTGTAATAGTCCCTCCGGCGCCGAGCCCAACAATCAGAAGGGCGCATCCAGAGATAAAGAGAAGCAGCCCCAGATAGTCAATCCTCTTAATGATGTCCATCTTCGATTCACCGTCCTCAGAATGCTTGGTTTTAAAGGCTGGGGGATGGTAAAAGAAGAAGAGTACCACGATGTTCAGTCCTTGAAAAGCAGCCATATACCAGTAGGCATATCTCCAGGTTCCTGTCCGGTCGATGAGCGCCCAGGCGATTATGGGTGTCGTGAAAGCAATCACTCCACTCGCTTCGAACACGCCTATAGTCACCAGGCGGTACTCGTTCGGTACGATCTCCTATGTTGTATTAGAAATAGAATATACCCTGAGATGCAATGGGCAAGTACGTACCTGAACTGCACCGAGCGCCATCTCTAAAAAGCCTGACCCAATACCAAATATCGCACCACTAGCGATCATTTGGTTGATCGACTGACCTGTAGCACCAACTATACTTCCAATAAGGACAATTACTGCTCCTGTGAGGAAGAAATATCGGCGGCCAAAGAGATCCGAGAGTCTGCCGGCAACGGTGACGAGGATGGCACCACCAAGGTTCCAAGAGATGGTGATCCAAGTATATCGGGCATCTGGCCCCAAGTCGGCATTGATGAAACTTAACATCGAGGGTGGGATAAACAATGAGAATAGATAGGCATTGTAACACATCGCCATGGACTGTATGACCTGTAAGCATCCACCCACATCAAAGCAATATAGTCGAAAGACTTACCACAACAGCCATGAAGCTTCTCCACGTAAACCCAATTTCTTCCCCGGTCGTTTCAAGATTCCTTAGAACCCTCTCGTCGTGACTGTCGATGTCAGTCGCGGATGTGGCAGCTTTCGAACTGGCCTGCTCGACATATTCAACTTTCTCCATGGCGGATTTTATTTCGACCGTGTTCACCGGACAGCCAGCATCTGAGACCGCCATTTTACAGGTCCCCAGCTTGACTTTTTTGGAAGGAAATCTGACGAAGCTGGAGATATGGATGAAGGATAGGATGAATCAAAGGATACGAAGAAACTGGGAAACTTTTTATATATCTTTCAGAAGATACCCTGCAAACCATTTGCTTACTTTATCTAGATCTCGACATTAAGCTCAGAGATTGAAATGTAACATGTCAAACAAGTCCGGGGTAGATGATGTGGGGGCGGGGTACCAGGGACAGTTCTGAGCCATACTGTCTCACAGAAAGGTTAACGATATCCTGAACTGCTTGAGGAAAATCTACGAAGTGAATAGCACAGAATAACAAGAGATAAGAAAATGGCACAAGAGTAAAGAGTTGGCGGAGGGAGCTAGGGCCGCGCAAGAAGAGAAGCCGAGAAAGAACACAGGCCTCGAATCACGTCGTGCTGTCTTAGTTTTGCAGCCCAAGTCAGAGTCAAGACATATGCAACGTCCTCATAATGCTACGGACATGTGGTAACAACATTCACCTCGATTTGACTTGAATCGGGGACAAAGCGCTTTGGCATGTCTCGTGGTGTCCATCTCCCGGAACCTTGAATGGCGGCGACGGTGGGGTCTATCCGGGTAGTCGAGAATGCGGGGAATGTGGGGAATGCGGGGAGTGTGGAGAATGTGGCGATTCCTCACTGACACAGACAATGTCGTCTAAGGATTTTCTATTCTTGGCTGGCGCTCTATTCTTGGCTGGCGTGCGAGTTCGAAATCGTCTGCGGGGCTGCCCGCTCGGAGATCGTTTTCCATGCACTAAATACGAAATCGGCATCGGCATCGACCACTTGATCCGGGGCCTTCAGCGTAGCGTACCACCAATGTTCGCCAGATGGACCAGACAGGGTTCCCTGCGAGATGAGATTGAAAACTTGCATCTTTTCGCTGTGAACGCGGATTGTGTCGCATACTCATATTCAGAAAAAGTCAAGGGACATGGGATCAAAAGAGGCTGCAAAAACTGAGATATGTAGAGGAGAAAGGAGAATCAGCAGGGTAACAGCGCTCCATGGTCCACCTAGAGTCGCCAGTGACTGTGCCTTATTTGTTAAGCAATTTTATTTGTTAGAGTTTCTCTTGGACGACGGTACTTATAACGGGATGATGCTATAATGTGACATTTGATAGCTTCAATCAACGTGTTAAGGATACAAAACAGGCTCTTAGTTCAAATCAATCTGGAATCTAGTCAAGTGACCACTGATAATCATAAAGAATGCTAGTCATCTTTTGTTCATTCGCACTCTCTGTTCAGTGAATATCCTGCCGGCATTCTGTCCTAAGACAATTGGATATATATTAACCCAGAGACATTCATCATATCCACCCGGTCCAACGCCGCTAAGGCTTAAGAGTATAGATCCCACATGTAGAAAATAAAGTCACAACGTAGATAGCGCAGTAGAAGAGGAATCCAAAAGAATGAAAAGATTGATTGTCACTATCTAAACTATGAATGCCTTTTTAAATGTAATATGGCGTTTAACCCTCATGCATTGAGCCGCCGTCTCCATGGAATTCTCATATTCTCACGGAGGCCGCCATCACCCAAATATCGATTCCTTCCAACACCACAGAGTAGATAGATTACTTCAAAACCGCAACAACAAAACATCAATTTTATGCCTCTAATATCCAATCACATCTGCTTGGTATACTTTCTCATTCTCGGTCTCTCATATTTCCCTTGCCATCTGTCCCCCCCACCATCATCTCTTGACAGGCACAACCTTGACCAGCAACTCCGGCTTCTCCCAGGTGTTAAACGCACGCGCGCGACCCATCTCATTAGCGGGATCCCAGTTCGGCGCCCCGTCCACGCTGACAATGTCGAAGTTCCAGATCAAGCGGGCAAGAATGATGCGCATCTCCAGGTACGAAAGACTGGCAGAGGTCATTTTTTAGCATTGCACCATCGTCGTTGGGGGAGATGGCGTCTCGACTTACTGCTTGCCAATGCAGCCACGCGGTCCGAGCGAGAACGGCTGCATCGCCTTCTTGCGATCAGCGCTGTATTCGTCACCGATCCAGCGCTCGGGGATGAAGGAGTCCGGGTCCCTGAAGTTGACGGGATTATGAGATGCGGCCCAGCTTCCCACGGACACCGCGGTCTACGTCGGACAAAATATTCAGCAATGCGCACGCAAGAGATATCGGGAAGGATAGTTTCAACTTACACCACCAGGAACCCAATGGCCGTCAATGGTGTCACCAGCCGCCGGGACTGTTCGCAGGAGCCCAGTAGGGACCGGTGGATGGACACGGAGACCTTCCTCGATGACGGCATTGAGGTACACAAGCTGGCTCAGCTTCTCATACGTAATGTCTTTCTCCTCCGCGAAAGCATTTCTGATCTCAGCGGTCAGAATAGCGAACTTATCCGGGTTGTAGATCAGCCTCGCAATGCATCCCGACAGGGCATTAGCCGTCGTCTCCGAGCCGGCAACAATGAAGAGTGCCGAGTTCACGATGATCTCGTCCTGGTGGAGGTTGTACTTCTCCTTTTGTTTCAGGATATACCAGATGAAATCTTTATGTTCGGTGCTCTTATTTTCCAATCGTCTCATGATCTTCTCGGTGCTGAACTTGAGGTGGCTTCTGCGGTTCTCGCGCAGCTGATTGGGAATACAAGTCAGGAGGAAGTTCTGGAACGTGGAGCCTGCGACTGCGAATCGGCGAGTGGCTTGCTCGACGGCCCCGGCCTTAACGGTCTCGAAAATAAGGGAGATCCAGAAGTGGAAATCGCCGGTATCCAGACAGCCGAATGGCTCGCCGAAGGCCAAGTCGCCAATGATGTCGAAGGTGGTGAAGTTCAGCCAGTCCACCAAGTTGAACGACTCATTATTCCCTGACATCCTCTTCAGATTCTTGATAAATTTTGTGACGTAGTCCTGGATTATGTCCTCCTGCTCCAGAAGAGCCTTCTGCGAGAAGGAGTGGGCGAGGGCACGGCGTTGTCTTGCATGATTCTCATCATCGGCCATCGTCAGCGTGGTGACCCCGGCCAGCGGCTCGACTGAGCCCACATGAACCGGGTCTTTGTGGAAATTGGGGTGTCCAATTCGATGGCCGTAGATGTCTTCCCATGCCTGGACTGAGTTGAAATGGAGCTCGGTTGGGGAGACTCGGACCACGGGACCATACTTGTCGTGAAGCAGCTTGTTCTCCATAGGGAGTCGTCCTTTGAGAAGAGATATGATGCTAGGGATGGGGCTGATGGCATTCAACTTGGGCCCAGGGAATTTAGCCAGAGGGTCCAGGGTGAGTCTGTAGGTGAACTATGATTCATAAGTTATAATCGTCTAATGGCTTGTATAGAGATCACTTACAAGGAGAATGGCATAGACAAAACTCTGTGTTTCAAAAATTAGTCAACTCTCCATTGCTTCATGAGAGGTGTATGATTGAACATACCAACCCAACCGAGAGACTTAAGAACAACCCAATAGCGCCCCATACTGTCCTCGTTGCCGTAGCCCCAACAGCTTCCATTTTGATATTTTGGGCGTGATATTGAGACAAAACCGTGATAGATGTGATCACCTTGGTCAAATCAATAAAAGTCGTAATTGTCGGAACGCTTCGACAAGTATATGTATTCTCTTAGACGACTGGCCTTGGACCCTGGTCTCCAGCTGCACGGTTTCCATACAATCAATCCAGCATAGCGGGCCAATGGAAGCCAGCGACGATAAGGATATTGGTCCAATTGTCTAATTGAGACGAAAACGCAATGAACCTTGGTGGAAAACATTGTGGCCCGACCGCCCCTGGCCAGCTCCCCCATCCCCATCCCTCCCCGCACCCGCTTCTCCACTTCCTGCGCCATCAACAGTGTCCCTGTGCCACTAGAAGTGTCCCTGTGTCCCAAAAAATGCACCTATGCCGGGAAAGCTGTCCCTGTGCCACTCCTATTCAGATTAGCCACAAATCCAACCACTCCGCCAAACTCCATACACGCCCTCGCCCGAAGACAAGCGTGCAAGACCTGAAAAGACAACGTCGTGTCATTGTCGTCATCCCTACGCCTCGAAGGATGGCTGGCTACCTCGGACCTTTCACCTACCTGCCTGCTTGCTTGCTCCCCGGTCCTGGCATGACGCAACACGAAGGCGATCCAACGATATCAGATGCGCCAGGGACAATATCTTGTTGAAGCTGAGAATCCAGAGCGGGATTTTCACCTACGCCCATAGCCGACACCAGGACACACATAAATAGCTTCATTTAGTAGATAGATTAATAACACATGCTTTCACACTCCTCTTCCGTGCCCACAATTTGAATATTGTGTCCAACATATCTGACACCATTGCCCCCCGGGTAACTTTCCAGAGCAGCCCCGACGCATGCATGCGCGGTCCAACTGCGTTTTCGAGCCGCCGCTGCCGGCCCCGCGTTGACCGCCTCTGAGAACTGAGCACCTTGCCAGTGCGTGGAAACCGCTGAGCGGATCCTGTTGTCCCTAGAAGATAATTCCCTGGAGACGACGGCGCCATGCGTGAGTAGTCGCAACCTCCAAAGACGCCCATTTCACGAGGACCAGCTCATATTCTCAACAGGAGTCTAGTCTTGTTGATCACAATTCAATGTTGTAGGCGCGGAAGAGTGTGAAAGCATGTAGAATTGATCTATCTGATGAAACTACCCATTTATGTGTGCCTTGCTGGTCGGCTATTGGAATGGTCAGTAGGTGAATATCCCGCTCTGGATTCACTAGAGCATTATCCTCTACAAGTCTAGTCTAGTCAATTAATAACCTGCGCTTCGGTCCCTCCACTGCGCTACTCTACACAAACAAGTCGCATCCCAGGTCGTACAAACAGCAACCACTCTTCCAAGCTCGCCATCATCCTCACATCTTCAACAGCAAAAGCAAACCGCGAAATCGACCATCACCACAGCGCCACCGGCCCCTCCACATCGCAGCGAT
>Ga0209512_1000233_pt1 | contig 107888 bp, 88 predicted proteins | sample frozenSSSSmetaG_FD_184142 | JGI IMG/M metagenome (GOLD analysis project Ga0209512, IMG submission 184142) | Glacier valley bacterial and archeal communities from Borup Fiord, Nunavut, Canada, to study Microbial Dark Matter (Phase II) -... | ecosystem: Environmental > Aquatic > Freshwater > Ice...
GTAAATTAAAAAGCAGGTTTTGTTTTTGGGTACTTAAAAGGTCAGTTTTTCTCTTTTTTCTTTTAAGTGATTTTCAGAAATTGATAATTCATAAAATTATATTTTCATAAGACAAATCCTGTAGTCAGCAATAGAATAACTTTTAAGCCAAGCTAACTATTATTTTAATTTTATATTTTATTTAATCTTTTGAAAATCTACACTCTATGCCCACTCAAACTTCAGTCGGGACCTATCTAGCAACAAGGTTGCAGCAGTTAGGCGTTTCCCACATTTTTTCCGTTCCTGGAGATTATACCAGCGATCTTTTGGAAATCATTGATACCCAAACGACACTAAAACGCATCGGTAATTGTAACGAGTTAAACGCAGGATATGCAGCTGACGGATATGCCCGAGCAAACGGTCTCGGCGCTGTTGCGGTTACCACTGGTGTAGGCTCATTCAGTTTACTCAATGCAATTGGAGGATCTTTTGTAGAAAATATCCCGGTGGTTGCAATCATCGGTACCCTCAGCAATACAAAGCTAATGGATGAAATCAACGCCGGAGAGCTTTACCATCACAATGTCAGCACTGAGGACACCAACAGAACTGTTTACTCCCCTGTCACGGTAGCTTTTGAACGGATTTCAAATCCAATGACCGCACCTGCTCAAATCGATGCCGCAATTACAGCATGTATCAGCCAGAGCAAACCAGTAGCAATTGAAATCATGGAGGATTGCTATTACATGCCATGCGCCGATCCTCAAGGTTCCTTGCTGCCTGTACCCGAATATGAACCTCTAGCTGTACTAGAACAAATGGCTGCTGCATCGCCTCCAAATAAATATGCAACCCAGATTGTCAATGCTGTTAATAATGCAGCGAATGCAGTCTATACACAATTATGTACTGGCAAGCCAATTCTCTGGATTGGAAAGGAGATTGCAACTAAAAGGCTTCAAGCAAAATTTACCGCACTGCAACAGGCCGTTGGAGCTCCATTTTTAAGTTCTTTTTTGGGGAAAGCTGTAGTATCAGAGAACAACCCCTGGTTTTTAGGTATGTATGATGCAGTATTTACGAATGATTATACCAAACAATATCTAAACGAATCTACCTCTGTCGTGGGACTAGGCATTTGGAACACAGATCTAAATATGTTTGGATCCTCCAGCACAGAAACAGGAAATATTTCGCCGGTTTTCGCATCCCGAAACATGGTAAAGGATGGGGAGAATTTATATGTACAGGTTTCATTAGAGCATCTTATAGATGGAGTAATGGCACTTATCCAAGCAAAAGGTTGCAACTCTACCTGGGAGCAACCCTGCCCTCCATCCCCACCTGCTCCTCCTTCTTCCAGCAGTAAAATTACCTATGATTACTTCTTCCAATTATTGAATGAAAACATAACAGAAAACAATCTTATTGTAGCTGATATTGGACTTTCTTCATTTGGAGGTTCCTCTTCTTTGAAAATAAGCAAAGCCAATAGTTTCTTAGCTCAAAACATCTGGGCTTCTATTGGCTGGAGCGTTCCGGCAGGTTTAGGAGCATCTTTTACGGAAGGAATGAGACCTTTTGTCATCGTGGGGGATGGGGCGTTTAAACTTACTTGCCAGGCAGTCTCGACCATGGTGATGGAAAAGTGTAATACAGTCGTCTTTGTCCTGAACAACAAAGTGTATGGAGTAGAGCAGATGCTACTGGATCCAGCACCGTATAAGACTGGGTCAACTGCTACATTTGAAGAGGCAAATATCCTTCAGGAATGGGATTACGTGAGCTTGATGAAGGGATTTTCGAATAATGCACCCAATGCAAAAAGTGCAGTAATCAATACAGTTGGAGACCTTCAAACACTCCTATTGACAATGACCAACGACCCTAACTCTACATACATGGTTTCTATCAACTTGGATGAGCGCGATTATCCTGCTGCTTGGAGTCTTTTTGTAAATAAATAATTTAACCTTTTTATCTATTTTTCTAATGAGCAATAAATCAAATAAATCGATCAACAGTCCAGATGTCCTAATCGTAGGAGGTGGAATGAGTGGACTTTTTGCAGCTTGGAGATTATTAAAAACAACTCCAGGAATAAATGTCACTGTGGTAGAAAAAATGGGTCAAGTCGGTGGAAGACTAGAAACAACATTTGTCGATATCATAGGAAATGACGGAGTATGTCACACTGTGCATGACGAAGAGGGAGGTATGCGCTTCGTTCCTGAAGGAAGCGGAATGGAACACCTTTGGAGTCTAATCAAAGAACTAAATAACGAATTTCCTGTGCCTCTGCTTAATCCTGTCGATTTTGTAATGGGTGATGATAATAACCGATATTACACTCGAGGCCGATCATTCACTCTAGGAGAGTCCAAAGCAAACAATTATCAAATTTGGTCTGAGGTTTTCACATTAGGACCAAATGAACAAGGGAAAAAACCATCTGATATCCTTCAAGAGGTAATGGACGACATCCTAAAGCAAAATGGGATGACCAAAAACCCGTCCTCTCCTGCTGCCTGGGCAAATTTCAGAAATAATTGCACTTATAAAGACTTTGAAGGTTGCCCAGTCTGTATCAATAAATGGGGCTTTTGGAGTATCCTGAGGAATTATGGAATGACAGAGGAATGTATTGAAATGCTTAGTCACATAATGGGCTTTATGGGCCCATTTCAGGATTTTATCAATGCAGGTGAGGGCCTTCAGATTCTGTTTGATTTTCCGGATCCCAAGACTACTCCTTTTAAAACTCTTGGAGATGGGTTTCAATCCTTGCCAAATACTTTAGCCAAATCCATCGAAGGAGCAGGAGGGACAATTATTCTCAACGAGACTATTACCTCAATCACAGAAATCGGAGGAGTGTTCACAGCTACAGGTGTCCAACAAAACTATACTGCTCCAAAGGTGATTTTGGCAATTCCAAAGAAACCTATGAAAGAGCTGGCAAAAACCACTGACCTCTTGGCAACCAATGCGGAATTTATGCATGCAGTTAACAGTGTCCAAAATATGGAGTTGACCAAAGTTGGACTTTATTTTAAAGAGCGTTGGTGGCACGAGAATCCATCGATCAACCTGACCAATGGGCCAAATTTCACAGACCTTCCTTTGGGTTCGGTGTATACCTTTTCTCAATATCCTGCGGATCCAGAACATGACAAAACCTACAATGGGCCTGCAGCTTTGACGCAATACACCGATTACATCCGAGGAAATTTCTGGAAGGAAATGCAGAATATAGGAGAAATGTATCAAACAGAGGATTTTCCTCAAAACCCTGCAGGTACAGCTCCTGCTTCTAAGGCTCTTGTTCATGAGATGATGAAGCAAATCAAATTGCTATTTGGTGTGGATGAAAATACAGAGATCCCTGATCCGGTGTTGAGTACCTATCGCGTTTGGGGTCAAGCACCTTATGGATTTGGCTATCATCAATACAAAATCAATGTTAATGACCTAACCGACGTATATCCTACTATTTATTCACCAGCAACCAATCTTTTCGTCTGCAATGAATCTTGGTCACCTGAGCAAGGATGGGTGGAAGGCGCATTGATCATGAGTGATTATGTAATGCAAAAGGGCTTTAGACTACCTGCATTCGCTGACGACTCCTTTGCACAATCTATCTAATAGCTCAAATAAACTCAACTGAAATGAAAGCAAAATCAATTAAAGGTAATACTACCGAAGAGATCACAAAGTCCTTTGGTGCTGCTTTGGAAGATGGATATGTACCAACACTTGCCATTGTTTTTTTGTCAATCACACAAGACCGAGAAGCTATCTGCAAGATGCTTGAAAAGAAGGATATCCTCATTTTTGGTGCCACAACTGCGGGAGAATTTTTAGATGGTGAAATCGGCGAAGAATCAGTAGTAATCATGTTGATGGATTTGAATCCAGCTTATTTCCGATGTGTCTATTTCGAAACAGGAGAAGATCAAACTGTGGAAATTGCAGAAAAAATCGGAAAGCTAGGAGCAGACACCTTCAAAAACCCGGCGTTTATTGTAGCGTCCGGGGGAATTAGTACAGATGGGGAAATGATCATAAAAGGCATTCAAAATGCAACTGGACCAGAAATTACCATTTTTGGAGGATTGGCTGGTGATGATTTCACTATGACAGGAACCTACGTTTTTACAAATGGAAATTATCAAATCAATGGATTGGTAGCTATTATATTAGATGAGGATAAGGTGAATGTGGCTGGACTCGCTACCAGTGGCTGGCAGCCTGTTGGGACCATAAGAACTATCACAAAAAGCGAAGGAAACATCGTGTACACGATCGATAACGAGCCTGCTCTCGATGTAGTTATCAAATACATGGGAGTGAATAAGAATTTGGATGAATGGAAGGATGTGATTGTCAATGTTGGTTCAGAATTCCCTATGCAACTTCAGAGAGAAGGAGCAGAACCTGTGATCAGAGCACCACTTTTTGCGAATAAAAGTGACCGATCTTTAGTCTGCGCTGGAAGCGTACCTCAAGGATCGAAAATAAGATTTTCTTTGCCTCCTGATTTTAATGTAGTCGACCGGGTAATTGAAGAATGTGAGACCGTGAAAAAAAATGAGTTACCCAATGCCGATGCCTTAATTATGTTTTCCTGTAAAGCACGCCATCTTTCACTCGGTCCGATGGTGAGTGATGAAATTAACAATGTGAAAAATGTATGGAATGCACCGATGGCAGGATTTTTTAGCTATGGAGAAATGGGCAAAGCCACAAAAGGCAAACATGAGTTTCACAATAACACCTGCTCGCTGGTAGTACTTTCGGAAAAGTAACAATATGGGTAAAAAAATAAACTTTCGGCCTTTAGGTAGAAGATATGAATTTGGCTTAAATTCAAATGAATTTAATTCTATAGTTTCCTAATGAATGCTCATATTCAATCTCTTTTAGATTTTTTTGCTTCTTCAGAAAAGTTGGCTCCAGAAGAAAAAGAAAAATTAATTGGCATTGCGAAAGCACTCGACAAAGATCATTTCCTTGTTGAGTTTAAATTGGAACGTGCTGAAAAAATGAGAAGAGCCACTTCAATTTTACTGGAAGAGACGATTGAAGAATTAGATAAAAAAAGGGAGGTTGTAGAGCAGCTAGCATTAGTTTCTTCCAGACAAGCATCCTTAGAGCGGATAAGAGCCGAAATTGCATCAATGCGAAATGTTGATGATTTAAAAGAGATTTCCCCACTAATCTGGGAGGAACTTCAAAACATGAACGTACCATTTATCCGCTGTGGCGTGTTCCTTATGAACTTGGAAGAAAGCAATATTCATATATTACTAAATACTCCGGAGCAGGAATCAATTGCGGTTTTGGACATTCCTTTCAATAGCACAAAATTGACTGAAAAAGTCCATAAGGCATGGAAAAAACAGAAAATCTATACTGAAAACTGGAAAGAAGAAGATTTTAATAAATGGGTAAAGACTCTTGCAAGAAAGGGTCTTATAGAATCAAAAGAACTTTACAAATCAAAAGGTACCCCAGTCAACCTTGAACTTCATTTTATTCCTTTTAACCAAGGAATGCTTTATATAGGAAATTTTGAAAAGCTTTCTGAAGAAAGCCTTGAATTATGCCAATCTTTGGCAAGCAATTTTTCTATGGCATATGACCGATATGAAGATTTCAAAAAGCTGGAAACGGCAAAGCGAAAAGTAGAAGAGGCTATCAAAAACTTGCGGACAACTCAGGATCAATTGGTACAGCAAGAAAAACTGGCTTCTCTTGGTCAGCTCACAGCTGGTATTGCTCATGAAATTCAGAATCCTCTCAACTTTGTAAACAACTTTTCGGAACTGAATATAGAATTAATCGAGGAGGCAAATGAGGAACTGGACAAGGGAGCAATTGAAGAAGCAAAAGCCATTTTGAAAGATTTAGCAGAGAACTCTGATAAAATTTCTCACCATGGCACTAGGGCTGGAGCGATTGTCCGAGCCATGCTGGAGCATAGTCGCAAAAATGAAGGTGAAAAAGCACCTCTGGATATTAATGGATTAACAGAAGAGTATCTGAAACTTTCTTACCATGGATTAAGGGCGAAAGACAAAACATTCAACTCAAGTTTTGAATTAGACTTAGACCCCAAATTACCTAAAGTAAAAGTTGTCGCTCAAGATATAGGTCGAGTCATTTTAAATTTGATAAACAACGCCTTTGACGCAGTGAATGAAAGGTCAAAATCCAATGAACCTGATTATAAGCCTCAAGTAAAAGTAAGTTCACAACTCATTCAAGCAAACGGACATTCAGGATTAAAAAACTCTTTTTCAGGACCTTACGTCCTTTTAACTTTTAAGGATAACGGCTTCGGAATTCCTAATTCTATCAAAGACAAGATCTTCCAGCCTTTCTTTACCACCAAGCCAACAGGTTCGGGGACAGGGTTGGGATTGTCTTTGAGTTATGATATCATCAAGGCGCATGGAGGGCATATTGACGTGAATAGTACAGAAAGGGTTGGTTCAGAATTTACCATTACCTTACCTATATAGATATAAATAAACTCATATTTTAGCCAATAAAATCATGATCAAATTAACCGTTCTCTACAATCATCCCGAAGATCCTGCCGCTTTTGAAAGTTACTATGCTAGCACTCATATGCCGCTTGTGGGTAAAATCCAAGGTGTGGTCAATGCTGAAGTAACCAAGTTTCTTCCTGAGGCTGATGGGTCGAATCCAGCCTACTATAGACTAGCAGAATTATATTTTGAAAGTCCAGAGTCTTTACAGCAATCTATGGGTTCGGATGAAGGACAAGCCACTGCTGCGGATCTTCCAAATTTTGCCACAGGTGGGTTCAAGATTATGGTAGGAATGGTAGGCTAATCTTCCAAAAGAAGAATTGACCCTCTAATACCTAGAGCCAACCTGTCTTTTTTCAATAGAAATAAGTCAGACCGATCTATGCCTGATGGGTTTGACAATGATTTTATGATTTTCCTTTAACACCCAAAATACGCTCACTATGTCTAAATCTATTTTACTGGTACTCATTGCTTTCCTAACATCTAACTTCTTGTATGCTCAAAGCGTCGAAGACTTGGCTAAGGAAACTGCCGCTTTCGTAGGGACGCTGCCAAGTGATCAAAAAGCCACTATTCAATTTGACTTTGCAGACAGTTTACGAACCAAATGGACTAATCTTCCTATCGGACTAGCTCCAAGAAGTGGGTTGAAGTTTGGGGACTTATCGGAGGAGAGTAAGATTAAATTCCATAAGGTACTGAGTAAGATTTTTAGCTCGCAGGGTTACTTGAAAGTCTTCACCATCATGCAAGTCGATGATATTTTGCATGAAATCATGGAGATTGCATATCAGAGAGATCAGATGAATGAAAAAACCATCAAAATGATCCGTACACTGGACTGGGATTATGGGAATTATTTCATTGCAATTTTAGGAGATCCGAGTTCGGATGATAACTGGGGATTGAAATTCGAAGGCCATCATATTTCTATCAATTTGACAGTTTCAGGAGATGAATTTTCGATGACACCAGTTTTTCTTGGTTCAGATCCGGCAGTAGTTGAAGTGACCCAATACGCAGGTTTGCGGCCTTTGAGTAAAGAGGAGGATTATGGATTTTGGCTTGTAAATACACTGGATGATGCCCAAAAAGCCAAAGCAACGCTAAGTGAAAAAGTACCCGGAGATATTCTTACCAGCCCAGCCCGAGATCAATGGATCAGCGAATTTAAAGGTATCAAAGGATCAGAATTGACCCCTGAGCAACAAAAAATTCTTCATTACCTGATCGAGGAATATGTCAATAACCTAGACCATCCAAAAGCTGAGGAATACTTAGCGATTCTTCATGCACGCGGTATGGATGAAGTTTATTTTAATTGGATTGGGAGCTACGAGCCCATGAAAGCTCATTATTACATGATTCATAGTCCTGACTTCATCATCGAGTATGATAATGTAGGCTTCTTGGACAACGCCAACCATATACACACGATTTGGAGAGAAAATGGTAATGACTTTGGTGAGGATATACTGAAGAAACATCGACTGGCCCATCAACACTAATAGAATTGGTAATAGAGGGTACTCTTAGAAGTGTGATCTCCTGAAATTATTCTTATTTTGCCTATAGCTTAGTTTTCTATTTAAATGCAAGCCCTGTTTACATGGATTTTATACTTCTGATCATTGCCTTTAGATTTCTTCAAACGCATGCGCAAACCAAAGAGCATTTTCCTGAATGGCAAGGCTTATTTCTAAAGGGCTTGATAGCAGCTTGTTGTTTTTTGGCCATCCAAATTGTTTTTGAAAAAACGGATGGAGTGATGCGCTGGGTGGCACATTTCATGAATTTGTATGTGGTTTATGCAGCTTATAACCGACAAGTCTTTTCGCCTCTTAAGCCATTTGTATATGCGTTTTTTCCGGTGGTATTGGTTCATGTTTTTCAGGATCTTACCAGGCTAGTTGCACCGGAATTTTTTCATAGTTGGGAAAACTGGTTTGAGACTGCAGTCATATTTGCGTGGATCTGGCTGGTAGCTCAGTTTATTATAAGTAGAAAGCAACGGAAGGCCTTAGAGATAGAGAGAATAAAGGCCATTCAAAAGGAAATTGAGTTCAAAAATTCACAAAAGCTTAAGGATGCACTTGAGATCCAAGTGGCTGAGCGTACGGCGGAAATTACCGCCCAAAAAGAATCGCTGGAGAAAACACTTCACGAGCTCAAAGCAATGCAATCCCAACTCATACAATCTGAGAAAATGGCCTCCCTTGGTGAACTGACGGCGGGGATTGCTCATGAGATCCAAAATCCTTTGAATTTTGTCACGAATTTTTCTGAGCTAAATAAGGAACTCCTAGACGAATTAAAAGAGGAATTGGCCAAGGGAGACTTGGAGGAGATTAGGTTGATCGTGAGTGATATAATGGCTAATGAAGAGAAAATAATTCATCATGGTAAGCGTGCTGATGCCATCGTGAAAGGTATGCTTCAGCATAGTCGAAGTAGTTCTGGAGTGAAAGAACTAACAGATATCAATGAACTCGCTGATGAATACCTTCGTCTATCTTATCATGGATTAAGAGCAAAAGATAAGTCATTTAATGCCAGTATGGAAACTGACTTGGACGAGGCTGTTGGTACTGTCGAAGTAGTTTCTCAAGAGATCGGAAGAGTTATTCTAAATTTGGTGAATAATGCTTTTTATGCAGTTTCTGAGAGGAAAAAGCAAGTGGATGAGATCGGTGATTCCGAACTTTCTAGCAGCTATAAGCCCACTGTTTGGTTGTCTTCTAAGAGAACAAATAAGGGGATAGAGATCAGAGTGAAAGACAATGGAACTGGTATGCCTGATACGGTTAAGGAAAAAATATTTCAGCCATTTTTTACTACTAAGCCAACAGGCTTAGGAACAGGCTTAGGACTTTCCTTGAGTTATGATATTGTGAAAGTACATGGAGGTGAATTGACGGTGAGTAGTCAATTGGGGGATATGAAGAAGGGTGAAGATTCGTGGACTGAATTCCATATTTTCATCCCTACTTACTAAATATGTTCGAGATAGGATGTGAATGAAGGAGCCAATCGTATAGTCGATTTTTTATGTTTAGGCTCCTGAATATCCATTGAATAAAGAGTATTTTTTCAATAACTAGAGCTTCTTATTTTTCCAATTAAAATTGGACTTTTCAAATTTCATTACTTGTGAATTATTAGTACTGAGCTAGAATCAGGCGTTTTTTGAAAACAGAAAGTATTTGCTGTTTTATTGAAAAAGTGCAAAAATAGTTTTTCGAAAAGCGTTTTATATGGTTTAAAATATATTTACCTTTTGAGAATCTTTTTTGAATATCTGAGCCTACAGATTCAAACCAACTTGAGTTTTTGCAATGAAAAACTTTCTCTTTTTTGTGGGAAGCGTGTTTATTCTTTTTTCCTGTACCAAAGGACAGGACAGCAAACCTGCATCTGCAACTATCGCCGTATCACTACCACAAATGTTTTCTATCAGTGATCTTGCAGATACACTTCAGCCTATTCGAGTCAATCTTTCGGATGTGCCCAAGCCGATTAGTATTAAAGTGCCAAGCCAATCTATCGGGTCCTATACGCATATTAATGAGTCTGGTACTTTATCGATGATCAACTTAGCCCCTCCGACTTCACAGCATTTACCCTATCTGACCGATGAAAATGATCAAATTATAAGGAATGCTTCTGGGATACCTTATATCCAAGGTGATGGCGGTCTTTCTCAATTCAAAAACTTCACAACGGATAATGGATTGGCATTGGATGCAGTCAATAGTGCCGTTTTGGATCGTCGGGGTCACCTATGGTTTGGAACAAATGGAGGTGGAGTCAGTCGATTTGATGGGATACTATTTACCAATTTCACCACATCTCAAGGTTTGGCTGGAAATACAGTCCGCGCGATATTAGAAGACAGTAAAGGGCTATTATGGTTCGGTACAGCCAGTGGAGGAGTAAGCAGTTATGATGGCACTGTATTTACTAGCTATACTGCCGAAAATGGCTTAGGAGATGATGCTGTTTTTAGCATTTTTGAGGACTCTGCAGGTAATATATGGTTTGGGACCTATGGTGGAGGGGTCAGCAAATTTGACGGCACAAACTTTACAACTTTTACTTCCGCTGATGGATTAGCTGATGATGTAGTGATCAGTATTGCGCAAGATCAGGAAGGGAATTTATGGTTTGGGACAAATGGTGGTGGTGCTAGCAAGTACGACGGAACATCCTTCGTTAATTTCACAATATCCGAAGGGCTACCTTCTAATAGAATCAGAAGTATAAAAGTTGATCATTCTGGTATTATTTGGTTTGGGACGATTGGTGGCGGAGTCAGTAGGTTTGATGGCAATAATTTCAAAACTATTAGAAAAGAAGACGGACTTGCCAGCATGGTGATAAGGACGATTGTCGAAACCAGCGAGGGAGTACTCTGGTTTGCTACAGAACTTGGTGCAAGTAGGTATGATGGAACCAAGATGACTACTTATACCCGCGAACAGGGTCTTGCAAGTAATAGTATCTTGGACATTGTGATCGATGCGAATGGCAAGCTTTGGTTTTGTACTGATGGAGGCGGAGTAAGCCGGTTTGACGGAGAAAGCTTCACCAATTTTACAGCATCTCAGGGCTTAGGAAATATCATTGTCCTGAGCACAGTAGAGGATAAAAATGGACATTTGTGGTTTGGGACCGCCGGAGGCGGAGTAAGCCGATTTGATGGGGAACAATTTACTACCTATACTTCAGCTCAGGGCTTAGCCAGTGAAATCGTGAGTAGCAGCTATCGGGATCAAAAAGATCAGCTATGGTTTGGGACTGGCGGGGGTGGAGTGAGTGTGTATGATGGAGAAGCCTTTACAAGCTATACGACTACCCAGGGATTGGCTGCGAATGAAGTATATAACATCACAGAAGATTCTCGAGGAAATCTCTGGTTTGGGACTGATGGAGGTGGAGTGAGTAGGTTTGATGGAGATGGCTTTACCACCTATACTTCCCAGGAAGGTTTAGTGGGAGATGTGATATTAGGAATAGTAGAGGATGATTTCAAAAAGCTATGGCTAAGTGCAGCGGATGGGGGTTTAAGTAGGTTTGATGGAGTTAACTTCACTAATTTCTCTTCCGACCAAGGTCTAGCAGACGATGCGGTGATCCGGCTTGTGAGGGATAAGCAAGGAAATCTTTGGATCGGTACAGAAAATGGCCTGAGCATTTTGAGCTCTGAAAAAATCCGACAGATTGAAAAGGTGGTAAGCCTGGAAGACTATAAAGTTATGCTGGAAGATTCTGTTGCCTTATTTCAGACATTCACTACTTCTCAAGGGCTTCCGGATAATGTCATTCTCCAAATCGCCGAATTACCAGAGGGAAAAATGGCAGTGGGAACCAACCTTGGTATTGCAATTTTTGACGGGCCAAAAGAGGGGAAGCCGCTGGATTCACTCAGAAATATTGAGATTTTTAATTCCGACACTGGATTTCCAGTGAAGGATCTTTCCGATGGACAAAATGGAATGTACGTGGATCAAAACGGGATTCTTTGGGCAGGAACGGGAAACAATAAAACGGCCTTAGTCCGCTTTGATTATAAGGCATTAAAGAGGAATCACGCCCAACCCGCTGTGCTGATAAAGGAGCTTAGATTAAGTGAAGAGGTCATTTCCTGGCACAGCTTGAGCAAGGATTATGACTTAGGAAGAGGGGGAACTACAAATACTTTTCCCCGTACCACCGAGGAGTTGATGGTATACGGTAATATATTGACTGACTTGGAGAGAACAGAATTGAAGGATAAGTACAAGGGCATTAAGTTCGACAGTATTTCTAGTTTTTATTCTTTACCACAGAACCTTGTACTTCCCTATAGAAATAACGACATCAATATAGATTTTGGGACAGATGAGCTGGCTAAGCCATATCTCATAGAATACCAATATATATTGGAAGGGTATGATGAGAAATGGAGTCCAGTACTCAAAAAGACCACTGCCAACTTCGGAAATATTCAGGAAGGCAAGTACACCTTTATGGTAAAAGCTCGATTCACTGGACCGACTGAAGATGAAGCTGGACAATGGACTGAACCAACAAGTTATAGTTTTGAGGTTTTACCTCCCTTGTATAGGACTTGGTGGGCATATTTGATCTATGGATTACTTTTTATATCCCTAATCTATCCGATCACAATCTATCAAAGGAACCAGGTGATCAAAGCTGAAAAAGAGAGAACAAAAGAGCGGGAACTTCAGCATGCCAAAGATATTGAAGTTGCTTACACAGAACTGGCATCTACACATGAAAACCTGAAAGACACGCAGGCGCAATTACTGCACTCTGAAAAAATGGCCTCTTTGGGGGAATTGATGGCAGGAATAGCTCATGAGATTCAAAACCCGCTGAATTTTGTGAATAACTTCTCTGAGGTAACCAATGAATTGGTACAAGAGATCAAGGAGGAAAGAGCTAGGCCAGAAGGCGAGCGCGATATTGAGCTAGAGAATGATATCTTAGAGGATATAGAGAGTAATCTTGAGAAAATCACCAAACATGGAAAGCGTGCTGGAGCAATCGTGAAAGGAATGTTACAGCATAGTAGGAGTGGAAAAGGAACAAAGGAACCTACAGACATCAATGCGCTTGCAGATGAATATTTGAGATTGTCATATCACGGATTGCGTGCCAAAGACAGCTCCTTTAATTCAGATTTTGAAATGGACTTTGACGCTACGCTTCCAATAATACCTGTCTTGGGTCAGGATATGGGTAGGGTATTATTAAATCTATTTAACAATGCTTTCTATGCAGTCAATGAAAAGAAAAAGGAAGCAGGTGATAGTTTTAAGCCTAATGTAATTGTGAAAACATCACTATTTGAGACTAACAAAGACAAAAAACGGATTCAAATTAAAGTAACTGATAATGGGAAGGGGATCCCAAAAGCTATAGTAGACAAAGTCTTTCAGCCATTTTTCACTACCAAACCAACCGGGCAGGGCACGGGACTTGGGCTGTCCCTGAGCTATGATATTATCAAAGCTCATGATGGTGAAATTCGCGTAGAGTCCACTGAAGGAGAAGGAACGACTTTCATCATAGACCTATTAATCCCTTCCAATTCTAGCTAACTATGAGGCAAAGCTTTCATCCTATATCCACCTATTTTATCATACTATTCTTGATAGTGCTAGGCACGTCATGCCAGAAGAATTATGAGGTTGCCTTTCCTGAAAATGCCTCTGGGTATCAACTTCCGGAAGTTAAACCTTTTAAAATCCCGACAGGAAAACCCTTAGAATGGGATACCATACCTTCAGATGAGATGCCGAAAGCGGTGAAATATCCCATTGATTTTGCGAAGTTGCCTTCTAAACCTTTTTCTATTCAGGATTTTAAACCGTTGAAATCTCCTGTCAAGGCTATCCCGATTGCTTGGGAAGATGATGAGATACAGGTTAATCTTGATACCATTCCAGGAGTTGGTGTTCCTGTCAAAAAGCAGCTCTTGCCAGAACCTCAGATCACTAAGCTGGCATTTTTATCCAAATCAGACTTATCCAATTCGGGTATATTGAGAATAGGTCAAACGGAGGGATTGATAGGCAACAAAGTCTTTGCTATGGTAACCGATCTCAATGGTATGGTATGGATATCTACAGAGCGTGGGCTTTCGAAGTTTACTGGAGATCAATTTGAAAACTATAGCATACTACCCCGAAATCCAGATGGGCTAATAGACAACATTGTTGACTTGGAGATTGGAAATGATGGTAGCCTCTTGATTTTATCCCTTTTGTCAGGCGTTTATGTGCTTGACATCAATCATAGTGTATTAACAAACTATCAGGTAGGGACTCAGTTTGCAAGAATTTCTGAGGATGAGACTGGCGTGTTTTGGTTAGGGAATTTAAATACTGGGATACATTTTTTAAATCCTTCTACTAAGAAACTCCATTCATTAAAATTCCTGACCAATCAAAGTAATAGAACATCAGCAGGATTGCACCTAGATAAAGCCAAAAACCTGTGGTTCGGTTTGAGAGGCAAAATTGGCGTTTTCAACGCTGAGCGCACGGCCATAAGATTTATTTCGGCTAAAGCAGGAATAGATCCTAATACCTTTTACTATGAGTTTAGCGAGAGCTCAAATGGGGAAGTTTGGCCTTTATCATTTGAAGGAAAACCAATGGCCGTTTCTTTGGATGATAATACCCTCATTTCTTTTGGTGAAGAGCAAGGTTATTATGGCAAGTCGCTATCTGTAACTTTCGATTTGCAAAATAGAGTTTGGATCACGGATAATGACACGGTCACTCTGTATAATCCTGAACTTCAAAAGATCAAGAAGATTACCACTGGTGCAAAATTTATCAATTCTGGATTTCCTTCTGCTACCATGACGGATGCTAAGGGTAATATATGGGTTGGTACAGAGAATACGGGTGCACTTTTGATCGATCCTGAAGGAATGCTTTCTCAACATTTTAATGCCAACAGCGGCTTAGTAAATGATGAGGTTTGGGGTATAGAAGAAGGGCCAAACGGGATGGTTTGGATGGCGACTTATGAGGGTATAAATATTTATGATCCAGAGAAGGAGAGAATTTATCTACTTAAATTTCCTGGCGATGCAAATAGAAATAACCATCGATCCATATCTAGAATATCTCACGACGAACTCTTGCTGGGAAGTTTAGGCGGTTTCACGCTCATTAATTTGAGTGAAAATATTGCTTCTGTATACAAGCTAGATCCTAGCATCGCAAGAATTTTCTGGAAGGCAATTCGGGATTCCAAAGGAAATATTTATTTGGGCTCAGTGGATGGTGTATTGAAGTTTAACTCAGACCTCACTTCGTTTGTAAAAACAGATGAGTTTTCGGGGCTGGCATCCAGTCGAGTGTGGTTGATAGAAGAGGACAAGGATGGCCGTATCTGGTTCGGCAATGATATAGGGGTAGATGTTTTTGATCCAGAATCAGGACAGGTGAGCTACCTCAGTGAGCGTTCAGGATTGACGAGTGATTATACCTCTATCATGATCAAAACTCACAAAGATGAAATAGTAATAGGGGGAGATGCTGGATTCTCAATTATTGATTTGACAGAAAACGCCATCACCAACCTAACACCAGCCCAAGGCCTGAATCCACCTGTAATGTACGATATGGTGGAAGTAGAAGGCGATTTTCATATAGGGTCAGATAATGGAATAGTAGTAGTGAAGCGTCCTCACAAAGAACAGGCAGAATCTACCTGGCACTTTTATAATTATGGAAAAAGAGAAGGGTTTCCATACAATGATTACAACCAAGCCACTGCAGTTTATACATCTACAGGAAATGTGTGGTGGGGTGCTGCGCCAATAATGTCTGTGAACTCACAAGTCCCAAAGATAGATACGCTACGACCGGCGGTAGTCATGACCAAAATCAATATCATGGATCAAAATCCTGATTTTCTTGGGACTAATTTTGTCAAAAGTCAATTCACCGATGAGGATTCTATTTGGAATACCGATCACACAGAGTTTTATACCGGAAAGGATATTCCAATTGACAGTAGCTATCTGATGCAGAATCATATCTACTGGGATAGTGTGAATTTGGTGAGTAAAATGCCCATGGGTTTAGTACTGCCTTATGACCAAAATTCCATGAATTTTTCCTTTATGAATCCAGACATTTTGGGAAGGGATAAAATAGTGTATAGGTATATTTTGCAGGGAGAAGACGATACTTGGTCTGAAGTCAGCGCTAGAAGTACCACTCAAAATTACTATAACCTACTGCCAGGAGAATATACCTTCAAAGTAGCGACTCGGGGATTTAGCGGAATATGGAGTGAGCCTGCCAGTATTAAATTTACCATCTCACCTCCTTGGTGGCAGACTTGGGTAGCTTATGTGATTTTTGCTTCCCTATTAGCTGGGTTTATTTACCTCATTGTACAAGTGCGATCCAAGTATCTTCAGAAGGAAAACCGCATTTTGGAAGAACGGGTTTCACATAGAACGGCTCAGCTTAAGAAGAGTATAGATGACCTGAAGAATGCCCAGAGTCAGTTGGTTCAATCTGAGAAAATGGCTTCTCTTGGTGAGTTGACAGCAGGAATCGCCCATGAGATACAAAACCCACTGAATTTTGTGAATAATTTCTCTGAACTAAGTAGTGAACTTATTGATGAAATGCGGGAAGAATTAGAAAATGGTGAAATAGAGGAAGCCAAAGCCATCAGTGTAGATATTCAGCAAAATCTGGAGAAAATAAATCAACACGGGAAGCGTGCCGACGCCATAGTCAAAGCAATGCTTCAGCACAGCAGAATAAGTGGCGGCAATCGCGCATTGACAGACATTAATATGCTCACAGATGAATACCTGCGACTGGCATATCATGGTTTGCGGGCAAAGGATAAATCATTCAATTCCTCTATGAAAACAGAATTTGATCCAACAGTTGGGAAAATTGATCTTGTAGCGCAGGAATTGGGAAGAGTTTTACTTAATTTAATCAATAATGCTTTTTACGCTGTAACTGACAGAAAGAGTGAAGGCCAAGATGGCTATGATCCATTAGTCGAGCTAAGTACAAAGAGGAAAGCTGATTGGGTAGAGATCAAAGTCAGAGACAATGGGAAGGGGATTCCCAAGTCAGTATTGGAAAAAATATTCCAGCCATTTTTCACTACCAAGCCCACAGGACAAGGAACTGGTTTGGGTTTATCAATAAGTTACGATATTGTAAAAGCGCACGGTGGTGAAATCCTGGTAGAAAGCAAGGAGGGGGAAGGAACTGAGTTTTGTATTCGATTACCGATAGATACCCAATAATATGGAAAAGGTTCAAGAAGATTGGATTGAGAAAAATATAGAGCTAAAGCGCTTGCTGGCAACAAGGACTCTGGAACTTGAGAAATCAATAAAAGATTATCAGGAACTCCAAGAGCAATTACTTTTGCAAGAGAAGCTAGCTAGCCTTGGACAATTGTCTGCAGGCATCGCTCATGAGATAAAGAACCCAATCAATTTTGTTAATAATTTTTCCGAACTGAGCATTGAGTATGTAGATGAGATAGTGGAGGAGCTTCAGAGTCTTGAGCGTAATGATACGATTGCAGGAATCGAAGATCTACTTCAAGATATAAAGGCTAACCTTGAGAAAATCCTTTTACATGGTAAGCGAGCCGATGGAATAGTAAAATCCATGCTGATGCATTCGAGAGGTGGGCAAGGAGAATTTGTGCCCACTCATCTAAATAGTTTGCTTCAGGAATTTGTGAATTTGGCCTTTCATGGAATGCGAGCTGGGAAGAATCCGATAAATGTAAGTTTTGAGTGGAAGTTAGATCCTGAAGTTGGAATGGTTTCCATTATTGCAGAGGATTTTAGTCGAGTGATTGTAAACTTATGTAATAATGCTTTTGACGCCATGCGTAGCAAGTTTAATTCACTGCTGGAGAATGGTGGAGATCAGACTTTTCAACCTCTACTGAAAATCCGAACCAGACAAGAAAAGAACTTGGTTGTTATTGAAATAGAAGATAACGGTGCCGGCATACCAGAGCCAATTTTAAATAGAATTTTAGAGCCTTTTTTCACCACCAAAAAAGCGAAAGAAGGGACAGGGCTTGGTTTGTCCATAACCCACGATATAGTGAAAGCACACAAAGGCACTTTAGCCATTTCTTCTACAGAGGGAGAATTTACCAAATTTCAAATTACGTTACCATCCATATCATCAGCACAATGACAAAAATATTAATCGTAGATGACGAGCGAGATGTAGAATTACTTTTTCGCCAGAAATTCAGGAAAGAGGTCAAAAGTGGTCTTTTGGAACTTGCTTTTGCCTTTTCAGGCGATGAGGCGCTCAAATTACTTGGTAGCGAGCATCCGCCGGAAGTTGTATATGTGTTTTCGGATATCAATATGCCCGGAATGACTGGACTAGAGTTATTGGACAGGGTAAAAAGCCAATTTCCAGCCATTAACGTGAGTATGATCTCAGCGTATGGTGATACAGAAAATTTTAAGAAAGCGATGGAATCTGGAGCTAAGGAGTTTTTCACCAAGCCGATAGATTTCGATTCGCTTAGAAAAGAAATCGGTCGAATAATTAATCAATAGTAGATTTTTGAGCTATGGCTAAGATACTTGTAGTGGACGATGAGGCAGATTTGGAAGTCCTTATTACGCAGAAATTCAGACGTAAGATTCGAGCTGGTGAATATGAATTTGTATTTGCGCTGAACGGGCGCGAGGCATTGGATATTCTACACGAGCAACCCGATATCGACATGATCCTGAGTGATATCAATATGCCGGAAATGGATGGATTGACCTTATTATCCAAAATAAAGGAACAAAACCCTTTACTCAAAGCGGTGATTATTTCTGCCTATGGAGATTTGGAAAATATCCGCACGGCGATGAATCGGGGTGCATTTGACTTCATAACGAAGCCAGTTGATTTTCAGGATTTGGAGATCACCATAGAGAAGACACTTCAGCATATTAATCAGATTAAGTCAACCCTTACGGCCATGAGGGAAAATAATATTCTGAAAATGTATGTGGACGAGACTGTGCTCAATTTCATGGTGGGTAAAGAATCTGAAACTTCCTTGATGGAGAATGAAACCGTGGAAGCTACAGTTGCCTTTGTGGATTTGTGTGGCTTTACCAAAATCTCAGAAAATGAAGAGCCTAATGTCGTTGTGCCTTTACTCAATGAGTATTTCGACTTGATGGTACGTGAAATTATCGAACAAAAGGGAGCTGTAGATAAATTCATCGGAGACGCAGTGATGGCAGTTTTCAAAGGGCCTGATCAGGTGGAACGAGCAGTGAGAGCCTGTATAGCGATCCGGGATAAGATGAATGCCATGCCCATGTATTCCGAAAAATCGAACTTTAGTCCCAAAGTATCTATAGGAATGAACTCAGGGGAAATGGTCTCAGGAAATATAGGTTCCCGTTCCTTGAAAAGGCTGGATTATACAGTGATCGGTGATGCAGTGAACGTTGCTTCAAGACTTCAGAATGCAGCTAACCCTGGACAAATACTGATTTTGGAGAAATGCGCTGGAGGAATATCGGATTTATTCACTTTTCAAAAGCTGGGTGAGATCACCCTAAAGAACAAAGCCAAACCTGTGTCTGTATTGGAAGTTGTAAATTAGACTTAGCAGATTGCTTCTTCGTTTTAGTATTCCTTACTTGACCTCGTGAAAAATAATCTGGTCACGGCTTTAGCATTCTTTCGTCTTCTGACTTTTCAGAAAATCCTCAATTATGCCTTGTTAGCAAGTTCATTTAAGCTTTCAAGGTTATTAGGAAGGCCAATTATTTGGGGTAAACCTACCACTCTGTCCATAGAACCCACCACTAGTTGTAATCTGAGATGCCCAGAATGTCCTTCAGGATTACGGGACTTTTCCCGTCCTACGGGAATGCTTCAAGACGCACTTTTTAAGAAAACAATTGATCAGGTTCAAGGCCATCTCACTTGGCTTCATTTATATTTTCAGGGTGAGCCTTTTTTGAATCCACGCTTTTTGGAAATGGTCTCTTATGCCCATTCCAAAGGTATTTTCACGTCTACTTCTACCAATGCACATTACCTACAGGAAAAGCAAGTCAGCGAAGTTCTTCGAAGTGGACTGAAACAATTGATTGTATCCATGGATGGAATCACACAGGATATTTATGAGAAATACCGTGTAGGGGGAACGCTTGAGAAAGTACAGGAAGGCATCAAATTACTTTTGTCAGAAAGGCAAAAGTCAGGACAAAACTTTCCTCGTGTGGTACTACAGTTTTTGGTCACAGGACAAAACGAACATCAACTGCCGGAATTGAAGCAATGGGCGAAAGAAATGCAGGTCGACGAGTTGCAGTTGAAAACCACGCAGATCTATGATTTTGAGAATGGTTCAGAGTTAATTCCTTCAGATCTCGGATATTCTAGGTACGTGCCGGAGGGAAATGGTAAGTGGAAGCTTAAGAAGAAGCTTGAGAATAAGTGCTGGCGGATGTGGCAAGGAGCTGTTTCTACTTGGGATGGAAAAGTTGTCCCCTGCTGCTTTGACAAGGATGCGGAGTACGTTATGGGTGAATTGAAAGCCCAATCGCTCGCCTCTATCTGGTCATCCCTTCCCTACCAAAACTTCAGAAGACAACTGCTAAGCGACCGAACTCAGATCGAAATATGCAGGAATTGTACGGAGTGAGTATCGGAACCATATTTTAAGACAGAATTGTCATTAATTTATGATATAGGATCATTTATACTTGACAAGCACAAATTGTCTTGATACTTTTGTGTAATCTTGTATAAGGTTTTTATAGATATATGGACAAGTATTTAACAGTTGGGGAAGTAGCAAAAAAGCTAGATGTTAGTTCTGAAACTCTGAGAAGATGGGACAATTCCGGGAAATTTGTTTCATCAAGACACCCCATTAACAATTATAGAGTTTATACTGAAGATCAAGTTGAATCTTATGTGGAAGATTTGCAGATTGAGATAGAGTATAAGACCAAGTCTAAACTAAAAGTAGAAATATCTCCATTTTTCAAGACTGATTCTGGAAGTCTTTTTATGGCAGATGCAATAGATTTTTTGAAATCCTTAGAGTCAAATAGCGTGGATCTAATATTTGCTGACCCTCCATATAATATTAAAAAAGCTAAGTGGGATTGTTTTTCTTCCCAAAAGGAATACTTGGACTGGAGTTATCAATGGATTAAAGAGTCCCATAGAGTTCTTAATAAAACAGGATCCATGTATATATGTGGATTCTCTGAAATCTTGGCTGATATTAAATGGATAAGCTCTGACTTATTCAAGGGATGTAAATGGTTAGTTTGGTTTTATAGAAACAAAGCTAATCTTGGAAATGACTGGGGTAGATCCCACGAAAGCATTTTGCATCTACGCAAAACCAAGGAATTCTATTTCAATAATAATGAAGTAAGAATTCCATATAATGAACATACGTTAAAGTACCCAAAACGTGCTCAGGCAGAAACATCTCAATATGCAAATGGGAAAAAATCGAATGAATATGTTTGGGAACCGAACCCGTTGGGAGCCAAACCTAAGGATGTTTTTGAAATACCAACCATTTCAAACAGTTCTTGGGAACGATTTGAACACCCCACACAAAAACCTGTTGAACTTTTAAGAAAGGCAATCCTTTCCTCAAGTAAATTCGGAGATTTAGTCGTAGATCCATTTGCTGGATCAGGAACTACATTTGCTGTAGCAGAGGCATATGGGAGAAAATGGTTGGGGACTGAGCTAGATGAAGGATATTGCCATAACATCAAAAATAGATTATTAGATAGTGCCCATATTGAGAGAATATTGACTGAAAAAGATACAACTGACTCTAATTCTCGTAGAAAAAAACTACGAGGCTAATAATTTGAAAACGTCTTTCGTGATAAGTCGTGAAAATGTACTCATATGGTTACTAAAGGGTTTTTTCAGTGCATTTGGAGGTGGATCTAAATAGTATATTCCTTCCAAAGGCGTTAAAAACTGAGTGTAAACCATAAACAGTCCTGAAACTAAAGTGTAAGAGATAGCCTTTTCTTCTTTTCTCTGTACATCATTTAGAAAGATTCCAATGACTTTTTGAGGATGCTTCACAAATCTTTCAAGTAGCATCTTATCAATAAACATCTTACCCATTCGGTCCTTGGAAGTAGTTTTTACAGACACAACAATTTCTTTTTCATCTAGAGTGCTCCCCGTAGACCGTACTTTAGAATAAGGGGATATCACCAAATCATTTTCACATTTATAGACTTTTTTACCTGATTCTGTTTCATAAGGAATTTGCAACACGGTGTGTTTATTCTCAATGCCAATTTCACTGAAAACACATCGAATTAATTCCTCAAATCTATTTCCCACATGTTTTCTAGAACTATTACTTGCAACGAGGAGATCAAATCCTGCACCTATCGATTGCTGAATAGTATAAACTACCGAGTCAATAATCGACAAATCTTCATCTGAAAAATCAAGAATCCGAGACTTAATACGGCCTAAAATTTCAATAAGCTTTTCAAAGCTAATTTGAAAATTTTCAGGATCAGATATATATAATTTTGTATTTATAGGTCTTAAAAATTTCTCAGTGCCATCATTTTTCTGCTTAGATATTCGATAATCTCCCACATAAGCAGTATCAGTTGTCATAAACTGCAAAAACTGAAGTACATTTTTTGTGGTGATTAAAAATTCTAAAAGTGAAGTTTTTTTCGTTTTAAGTTCTAGAGCCAGTGGGTTCATTTAGTGCTGAATATTAGATTGCACGGAAAATATTATACTATAAATTTAATTTAAAATTTTTACAATTAGGAAATATGCAGGAATTGTACGGAGTGACTATTTATCCTTGTAGTAAAACACCATTCCGACTCTCTTAATATGCTCGATTAATTCCTTGTTTTCGATTTGATGGAATAGTGAAAGATCAATTTTCCAAGGGAGAAGTAAGTCATCAAGTTTCTGCTCTATTTCGAATAATTCGTTAAGTGTTACTTTTTCTCCAACAATTGTGAGGTCGATATCTGAGCCATCTCGAAAAGAGTGTTTTGCTCTAGATCCATACAATAGGACTGAATCTATCTGAGAATAGTCTTCGAACACCGAATTGATTGCGGTAATATCCGTTTTATGCAGCCCTATATCAGTCATTGAAAATGTCAGGCTGAATTCCACCTCTTTTTAAATCCATCGTTTTTTTAAAATCCAAAAATGCAGGATAGTATTCATTGATGACCATACTGAATATTTCATTTGCAACTTCTTCATTATATGTATGAGACGTCCTGTTTCTACTACTTATCATGTCCATCCATATTTTACCATTATCGATCAATCCTACTTTAAAAGCTTCGCGAATTGCATCTTTTGAACCATATAGTTCCGGAGTGCCACTTTCCATCAAAAAATCCTTCATCACATTCCAAGCGAGTTCATGCGTGTATTCAAACCGCTGAATCAAACCCTCTTTTAAAATATCATCCCCAGCTTTAAACTTGTTTTCATCGATTGCTCCATCTTCAAAAAAATCTGTTTTTATCCTAATAACTGCTTCCTCAAGCTTTCGGAATGCTTTCTCATAATTTTTGAAGCGTTGTTTCCATCTTATATCTTGATTGCTCATTTAGTAAAGTTACAATGAAATGCAGTCAATTGTAATTCTCAGTACTTGAAAATCCCTGTCTTATGCAATTGTTAATGATGACTTGTAGATTGAGTCTCTAATAGGTTTTTGGAACTATATTTGGTAGAATTAAGAAATTCATGGATTTTTAATCTCCATATTTGTTCTTGATTCACCCGGGACTACCTTTTCTCTATGATTTCAATAAAACGATTCTCTTATTTTTTTGTAATTCTAGCCTTCTTTGGATTGGCTATTCCTCAGACTTTCGCACAGGAAACCACCGACTTGACTCAAATCAATGTGGACGAAATGAGTGACAGCCAAGTCCAGGAATTGCTAAAAAGGGCCTCTGATGCCGGGCTTTCTTCGGAAGAATTCCTACAGATGGCTCAACTACGTGGCATGCCATCCTCAGAGGTGGTCAAGCTAAAAAATCGAATTCAGGATTTAGACACGACGAGTTCTAGTCGCAAGACGAATGCATCAAAACGCGACCCGCGCCAACAAGTAGATTTTGACCAAATTACCCAAGGAATTTATCAGCCCCAAGAAGATTTGGGGACGACTTCATCTGGGAATAACATTTTCGGTCAGTCTCTTTTCTATCAGCAAAGCAGAAAACTCAGCTTCGAACCTAGCCTCAATCAGGCTACTCCGAAGAATTATATTTTAGGCCCAGGAGATGTAGTCTATGTAGATATTTATGGTCAGTCAGAGCAGTATTATGAAGCGACTGTCAACCCGGATGGTTTTGTTATTTTAGACAATATTGGGCCTGTTTCAGTTTCGGGAAAATCTATAGAAGAAGCTACCGGTATTATCAAAAATCGGGTTTCTCGATACTATCCAGGGCTCACAGGAAGTAATCCCAACACTTTTCTACAGGTTACTTTGGGGAATGTGAGAACGATAAAAGTGAATATTTTGGGTGAGGTTCGATTGCCGGGAACATTTACCTTGAGTGCTTTTTCCACTGTTTTCAACGCGCTATATGCTGCGGGTGGACCGAGTGAAAATGGCTCCATGAGAAAGATAAAATTGATCAGGAATAATAAGCAGATCGCTGAAATAGATGTGTATGATTTGCTGATCAAAGGAACAGCCGATCTAGATCGGCAGCTTCAGGATCAGGACGTGATTTTGGTGCCTCCCTTCCTTTCTCATGTAAAAGTAAAAGGAGAAGTGAAGCGCCCTATGACCTTTGAAGTGGGCGATGATGATAATTTTTCTGACCTTTTGCAATATGCTGGGGGCTTTACAGATGAAGCATTCAAGGACCGTGTGGCTATATCCAGAATCACTGGAAATCAGCGATCGGTGTCTGATGTGTACCAAAATCAATTCGACATGTTCATCCTGAAAGGTGGGGATGAGATTACTGTTCAGAGGATTTTAGATCGCTATTCCAATCGAGTGCAAATCAAAGGAGCCGTGTACCGTGAAGGGACATTTGCTTTGACCGAAGGTCTCACATTATCCCAATTGGTGAAAAATGCGGAGGGCTTACGTGGTGACGCATACACTGCGCAAGCGAGTGTGTTGAGAACTAAGGCAGATCTGAGTACAGAGATGATTCAGGTGAACCTCAAAGGGATCTTAGATGGGACAGTTACTGATGTTCCACTTCAGAGAGAAGATGTAGTGAGAATCGCCAGTATTTATGACATTCGAAACGAGCAATATGTACAGGTTCTCGGGGAAGTGAAGAGACCGGGAGTTTATCCTTATTCGGAATCTATGAAGGTGGAAGAACTCATCGTCATGGCTGGAGGTTTTCAAGAATCTGCCAATTCACAAGACATAGAAATTGCCCGAAGACTGGAAGATTCTGATTTGGGTACCTTATCCGACATCATTCCGGCTCAGGTCAATCCAGATTTAGGTTTTAATCCGAATTCTACTTCTCTGATGCCTTTTGATCAGGTCATCGTGAGGAAGCGGGCCAATTTTACCATGCAGAAATTAAGCGCGGTGGAGGGTCAGGTGAATTCACCAGGCATTTTTGCTATTCAAAGCAGTGGAGAGCGAATCTCCGATTTGGTAAGACGTGCCGGAGGTTTGAATCAATTTGCATACGCTAAAGGCGCTACTTTAATACGTCGAACAGAGTTTTTCAATACAGAATCCGAGCAGATCCGTCGTCAGAGAAACCTGGAAGGTCTCAGAATGAGATTGGCTGAAGATCCAAGTAACTCAGAGGCACAAGAAGAATTGATGCAGCGATTATTCAAAGATCTTCCAACAAGTGAATCTCCTGCAGATAATCAACTAGCTATAACCAAAAGAGAATCTTTAGACCAGATAGCCGCAGAAACCCCAGGATTTGCAGTGAAACTGAAGGAAACTGAAGCAGTAGCAATAGATCTGGAAAAAATCATCCAAAATCCTGGATCAGAGAATGACTTGCTTTTGGAGGAAGGTGATATTCTTTCTGTACCGAAATTGCTTCAGACAGTCAGAATGCGTGGTGATGTAGTCTATCCTACCACCTTGAGACACGAGTCTAATAGAAGCTTGAAACACTACATCAATGGAGCTGGAGGTTTTGAGCGCCGTGCGAACCGCAAGCAAACCTATGTGGTCTATGCAAATGGTGCCGTAAAGAGAACAAAGGGATTTTTTGGAATCCGGAATTATCCACCAGTAGAGCCAGGAGCGGAAGTAATAGTGCCTACCAAAGGGCCTAGAGTACCATTGAGATTAGGTGAAGTAGTAGGCATAACTACTGGTTTGGCCACTCTTGGATTAGTCATTTCACAAATCAACTGGTAATGGCGGGATCACAACACTTTTCTGACAATCAGTTTACGCTCAAGGAAGTCTTCCAAAACATCAGCGAATGGATCGCTTTTTTTCTTTCTAAATGGAAAATCCTGCTTCTTTCAGGGATAATAGGAATCGCCTTAGGCGCGTTAGTTTCCATATTCAAAAAACCTGTTTTTCATGCTGAGACTTCTTTTGTCCTAGAAGAAGGTGATGCAGGTGGCATGGGCCAGATGTCAGGCCTTGCATCGCTTGTGGGAGTGAATTTAGGTTCACTTGGGAGTACGAGTGGTTTATTTCAAGGAGATAATATCATGGAGCTGTATCGCTCTGACAGGATGCTTGACGAGACTTTGCTGAGTAAGTTTGATGACAATGAATTGCTGATTGATCGCTTTGTTACTTTTGAGGAGTTGGATAAAAAGTGGGCTTCCAGAGTGGATATTCCTTCCATGGATTTCTCTGTTCCTAGGGTGCAATTCACAGTTTCTCAGGATTCTGTTGTGAAAGAAGTAGCAAAATTAATCCGGGAAAATCAGCTCAGTGTGGCTAAGCCAGATCGAAAGCTGAGTATTATTCAGGTTTCTATTTCTTCCAAAGACGAGGGGTACGCGAAAGTATTCAACGAGCGTTTGGTACAAAATGTAAACACGTTTTACCTGGAAACTAAAACCAAGAAAAGCGGTGAAAATCTAGGTATACTGCAATCTCAGGCAGATTCAGTGAGAAAAATACTGGATGAAAGTATTGGTGCCTATGCGATGGCGACAGATCGGGTTCCAAATGCTAACCCGCTCCTTTCTACAGCCACCATAGAGACCAAAAAACGACAGATCGATGTGCAGGCGACGGGTGCTGTGTATGAGGAAATCGTAAAGAACCTCGAAATAGCCAAAGTCAATCATCGCAATAATTCACCTCTGATTCAGATTATAGATTCACCTAGATTTCCTTTGGAGCGATCTGAGATTCGCTTGGTCAAGGGAATGGTATTGGGTTGTATCATCGTCGGTTTATTGACACTTTTTGTATTCTACTTCCGCCGATTGTACCAGAAACACGTGCAGGAAAGCTAACTCATAAGCTGCCATGCTAGAAAAACTCGGTCTTCTTCCCTTCGGAACTTTCATAAGGAATAAATCTATCCAGAATTTCCTCTTTCTGGCGATCATTCAGTCTTCCAATGTGCTGATTACAATCATATCCATGCCGCTGTTGATTCAGGGGATAGGAGTGGATCAGTTCGGTTTGGTAAATCTCTCCCTTTCCGTAATCGTCCTGCTAAATATCCTGGTGGGATTTGGATACAATCTCAGTGCGCCAAGGGAGGTAGCTATCAACCAACAAAATAAGCTGGCACTATCACACATAGTGTCTAATATATTTTCGGCTAAGATCCTATTGGCAGCAATTGCCAGCCTTGTTATAATCATTGGAGTTTTCGGATTTAATCTCTTTCAGGAATATCAGATCATCTTGGTGTTTTCACTGATGCTCTTGTTTTCGGAAGCCACACTCCCTCTTTGGTTTTTCCAGGGTATGGAGAAAATGAAGCTGGTGAGCATCGCTAACATCTTTTCCAAACTGCTCTTTTTGATGGGAATTGTACTGTTTATCCACAATCCTGAACAAAGTAAGTGGGTCAATTTCCTCATGGGATTCTTTGGGATGGGGGTCAACCTTTTCCTTCTGGTATATATTCGAACCTTTTTGGGAATCAAGTTTTATCGACCTGAGTTTTTGGCGATTTGGAAAAGCTTGAAAGAAAACGGTTTGTTTTTCTTTAGTAATCTTGCCAGCCATATATCTATTAATGGTGGATTAATTATTCTAAGTTTCTTCTCCAATGCTGAGATATTGGGGATGTATAGTCTAGCAGAGCGTGTAATGATGGTTTTGAGGATATTTCCTCCCATGGTGGTACAGGCTATTTATCCCAATTGCTCAAAGTTGTTTAAAAAGGATAGAATACTTTTTTTTAAATTTTTACGGAGAGTGTATGTGTATATGCTAATTATGGGCTTTTTCTTAACACTCACTACCTACTTTTTAGCACCATGGATAATAAGTATTTTATCTAAAAGGGATTTGCAAGAATCAGTTCTTTTTTTGCGGGTATTATCATTTGTGCCGTTTTTGGCTTGCTTGAACGCGGCAAATGTGACACTTATGCTTGTCGCAGATTTAAAAGATCTCTTGTTCAAAGCTTCATGGATGATGTCGGCTTATATGATAGCTATAGGGACATTATTGACTTTTCTCTTGGGTCCAGTCGGGATTTCAATTTCCGTTTTAACAACTGAAGTTGCTGTTTTTTGCATTTGTTTAGTTTTGTTATACAGAAACAACCGTGAGCTATTCTATGAGTTTTATTCCTGATATTTCTGTTGCTATTATATTGATCAATTGGAACGGATATTCTTTTTCAGCTGCTTGTTTGGATTCTTTGAGAAAAGTTGATTATCCTCATTTTCGGATAATTCTTGTAGATAATGCATCTGAAAACAAAGAAGGAGAAAGGTTAAAGGAGAATTTTCCTGAGATTGATTTGATTGAAAACTTGGATAATCTTGGCTTTGCGGCCGGTAATAATGTAGGCATTCAAAAGGCTCTGGAGTTAAACTTTTCCCACATTATGCTTCTAAATAACGATACGGAAGTGGAGTCGGATTTTCTGGGAAAAATGCTTGAAGGCTTTTCAAATATTTCAGGCCTTGGGGTTGTCCAGCCACTAATTTGCTTTTTGCATGCTAAAGACCAAGTCTGGAGTGCTGGTGGAAAATGGAATTCAATACTAGGTAGAGCAATCACTTTAGGAGATCGTAGAAATAGGTTAGAATACAATGCCCAAAGTCAAGCGCTCGATTGGGCTACTGGTTGCTGTATGCTGATATCCAGAGAAGCATTGCTTGAAGCAGGTATGCTGAACGAGCAGTACTTTGCGTATTTCGAAGATGTAGAATGGTCACTGAGATTTCGGGAAAAAGGCTATGCTATTAGATTGGCTGCTGATGCAGTAATCTATCATGAAGCAGGAGCATCTTCCAAGAAGAAACATGCAGAAGGAACCTTAAGCCCGCGAGTTTTTTATTACCATGTACGTAATCAGTTTTACATACTTCGTTCGCAAGTGACTGGGATTTTAGCTCCCTTTGCCTATGGATATCATATTATCCGATTTACAGGTTGGATAGTGTATTTTTGCCTAAGAGGAAGATTCCAAAAGCTTAGATCTGTTTCCAAAGGCATTAGAGAAGGTCTTTTTGATCCATTACAAAAAGCTCCGATATGGCCTTAGTCATTTTCATATTTCTAGCATTAGCAATAGCTGCGGGTTTCCTCTGGACAGTACAAGTGATGGTTTTCAAAGGTAAATGGAGCTATTTCGTTTATTTCTTAGCGTTATTTTTGCCCTTTTACATCACTACACTTAGCATTGTCTATTTAGCCACTGGCTCAACTGCGCTGCTTAGTGTTTTTCAGGTGTTAAAAGAACTGACCGTTCTTATTGCAGTAGCAGTTTTCATAATTTATCAGCGTAGGATATTCGATTATCCCCTTCGCTTACAATCCACGGATTGGTTGATGATGGGCTTCTTAGGATTGGCGGCTTTGTATCTTTTTTTGCCGCTGGGACAATCTTCCTTCTTGAACAAGGCCCTGTATTTCAAAAGCATGTTGATACCTGGCTTGGTGTATTTTCTGGGGAGAAATACCACATTCGATGCTACAGAAATCAAGCGGATCTTTCAGATTATTTTCGCGATAGCAATTGCCGCCTTCTTAGTGAATGTGTTAGAAAGCTTTGTTTTGGGGGCTCATTTGCAACAGTTCACAGGATATGCTTTATACAATCAGGTGATCAACGACATAGATAGAACTGGTAATTTTGGGCTGACATGGACATTCGAAACGCCTGCTGTGACGAAACGCCTAGCTAGTTTTTTCTCCGATCCTTTAGAGATGGCTAGTTCGGTTTTGATGGGTTTTTCAGCTGGGTTAATCTGGTTTCTCACTAGCAAAAAAGAAGCTAATTGGCTGTATTTGATAGTCATGGTCTGCTCGTTAGGGAGCTTAATCTTTTCAGCCTCTAGAGCTGCATTCGTTGCATTTTTCGTAATGATATTCTTTTTAGCACTCGTATTCGGCTTGTACAAATTGATCGCAGCAGGCTTTTTAAGTTTGTTGGCTTTTGTGGTGTTTGTGCTATTCTTTGCAAGTGATGATTTTTATTTCTTTGTGCTGGACACCCTTACTTTTGAAAGTACGTCTAGTGTCGGCCATGTGGTAGAATGGGTGTTAGCTCTAGATTCTATGGTTGGAAATCCTTTTGGAATCGGCTTGGCTATGAGTGGGAATTCCGGAAGCGTATCTGAAGAACTTCGGGTAGGTGGTGAAAATCAGTTTCTTATTTATGGAGTACAACTCGGCTGGCTTGGCATGATTTTGTATATTCTAACACTGGCTTCTGGTGTGATTTTAAGTTTGAGAGTATTTTATCGCACCAAAAATCTGATGGCAGCTCGAATAGCTTTTGTAGCTGCTGCCGTGAAAGTCGGGTTACTACTGCCACTTTTCACTGCCAATGCTGAAATGTACACCTATGTTGCCTGGCTTACCTGGTGGATGGTGGGCTATTCTGTAAATGAGTATAGTAGAATTTACCGATTACAAAGTGGCAATTTAGTATGTGATAATTTTTAAGTTATACTTTTGTATTCCCTAAAAAACCCTGTTTTAAAAAAACTGATGAGAGAATGCGAAGTTTGTGGAGCTACCGATTATTCCGTCATAATGGCCAAGGAGCGGATGTTTGGACTGGGCGGCAGCTTTGAGTATAAAGAATGTAATTCATGCAAGGGCTTGTTTTTGCTCGATATTCCAATGGATCTTGGGAGCTATTACCCCCCTAATTACTATTCATTTAAAGAATACTTGGCGAGCAATCCACTTTCTAAGATTTTAAAAAAACTTCGGTATAAGGCATTTAAATCGAGGGTTTCTCTTCGGCCTCCTAGTTACTTTGATTGGTTAGATCATTTGAATGTAAATGAGAAAAGTAGAATTGCAGATATTGGTTGTGGTAATGGTCAGCTTTTAGCAGAATTGTCTTATTGTGGATTCAAGTCATTGGAGGGGTACGATCCTTTTTTACATGAATCCCAAGAATTAGATGGTTTTTCACTTAAGAAGATAGATTTTTTTGACATTGAGGATAAGTATGATCTAGTGATGTTTCATCATTCATTTGAGCACATACCCGATCCGGTTCGATGCTTTGAGAAGCTGGTAGAAATATTAAATCCTAGGGGTGAGGCGCTGATTAGGGTCCCTGTTACGGATGGAAAAGTCTGGAAAGAAGAGAGAGAATATTGGTTTCAGCTTGATGCACCTAGACATCTATTTATACCTAATACCAAATCAATGAAAGTTTTGGCTGAGAGGTTTGACCTAGAGCTTTTTAATATTTCGTTTGATAGTTTAGATAGCCAGTTTTGGGGTACGGAGCTTTATAAGAGAGAGAAATCCTATATGGGAACTGATATCAGAAAAGAGTTTAGTAAAAACGAGTTATTAAAATTTAAAGAAAAGGCTGATCAGTACAATGAATTGAACTGTGGCGATCAAGCTTGTTTTTATTTAAGAAAGAAGTAAAATGGAATATTTCAGAGCGCTTGAAAACGATATTTACCAGAATTCAAAGGAAGGTTCAAATGACCGTGAGTATTTCGAGTTTCACAAAAACAGATTCAAAAGATTTGATCAGTTTTTAGATACATTAGATCACAGGATTTCATATAGTTCAGAGAAAATCAAAGTTCTTGAGATAGGGAGCCATTACCTGCATACTTCGATTCTTCTCGCAAGTCGGTCCTTTGAGGTGGACGCTATGGATGTGGAAGAATTTTGGAAACTAGGGTTTGTAAAAGAAAGAGCGGAAAAATATGCCTTAAACCCGATTGTTGAAAATGATATTTCCAGACTTACCTCTTTCCAGAACACCCACGATAAATATGATCTGGTAGTCTTTACAGAGATTTTGGAGCACATTACTTTTAATCCAATCCAATTTTGGAAGCTTATTTATCAGGTTTTGAAACCTGGAGGTCTAATCTATATTTCCACGCCAAATGCTTTTGCTCTTCCCAGCTATGTAAGAGCTATTAAGAATGCTTTTGGTTTAAAATCAATAGGGATAACAGTGGATGATATTTTCTCCAAAGTAACTTATGGACATCACTGGAAGGAATATTCTGCCAAAGAAATTATAAAGTATTTTGAAGTCTTATCGCCTGACTTCGAAGTAGAGGTAAATCCGTATAATTACAAATCGTACGATTTAAAACCTCCTTACCTGATGTTTAAGCTACTTTCGAAACTAGGAAATATGACCAATATTTTTGCAGATGATTTGGAAGTGATAATCCATTTAAAACAGAAAAATAAGTGGGGAATGGAAGAGCCTAAGTATTAGGTTAGGAAAAAGTAAGCATGCTTTTCGCTCAGGATTGCAATATGTGTATTACTGAGATAGGTTTAACTTTGAAAAAAAGCATTGGCTTAATTGTAGGAGGAATGATCAAGACTGTGAAAATCAATAACGAGTGCGCATGAATTCTAAATTGAAAGTTCTCCTCGATCTACAGTACCTCAATGTTGCCACCACCGGGATCAAGACGTATATGATGGAACTGGCGCAAGCTGCGGTAACTTATCCACATCCTGATATAGAGTGGGTTTTTTCGCATGATCCTGAAGAGCAAAGCGCAGATCAGACTTTTAAAGGAATTCAGTCTAAAATTCAGCGTCTCAATTATCACTTGGATTACTTCCGTTGGAAGGAGTTTCAGCTTCCTGATTTGGTTAAGAAACATCAAGCCGATGTGTTGATTTGTCCTGATTTCGTATCCCCCGTCGCGTCTTTATCCTGTCGTAGATTGACGGTGATTCATGATGCGTTCTTCTGGCAAATGCCGCAGAATTATCCGTCTTGGTGGAGAACCTATTTTCTGAGTTTGATCAGAAAGGGGTTGAAACAAAACACGGAGATCATCACTACCACCAATTATTCACGTGATGCTATTCTTACCCATTTGGGTGATAAGTCCCCCATCTCTGTGATTTATCAAGTTCCTAAAAGCATGTCTGCTGAAGTTGATTCTTCTTTCATAGAGAAAATGGGAGCGGATAAACACCGATACTTTGTTCACATTGGCACTTTTGACAGACGTAAAAACTTGCCTTTGTTGGTTCGTGCCTTTGCTGTCTTTTTAGAAAGGACCAACTCTGATTTTAAACTGGTACTTGCAGGTGGAGCTGGACAAAGTGCTCAGATGAATGACTTGCCTATTGTGGAAAAACTTATAACTGAGCTTAAGTTAGAAGGTAAAGTACTGTTGCCAGGATATGTTAGTGATGCACAGGTTAGAGCCTTGTATGAAGGTGCTTTTGGGTATGTTTTTCCATCCGAAAATGAGGGTTTTGGAATTCCAATCGTAGAGGCTATGAGCTTTGGAGTTCCTGTGATACATTCTGATCAGCCTGCATTGGTGGAAGTTTCGGCTGGAGCTGGACTTGTTTCGAAAACTGGCGATACGCAGGATTTGGCAGAAAAAATGATACTTTTGACTTCTGAAAATGGCTTGAGAATGTCACTTATTGAAAGTGGCTTAGCACGAGCTCAGGACTTCTCCGCTAAGAAATTCATAGCTGATTTTCAAAAATTAATCCTTTCAAAATAATCACCCAGAATTACATTGAACGTACTCTTTCTCAATAGTTCGTCAGACTTATATGGCTCATCCAGGATTCTGATTGAAGTGGTGAGAGTGTACCAAAACGAAGGCATTACTCCAGTGGTAGTATTATCTGGCCCCGGACCTTTGCATGATTATTTTCTGGAGGAAGGCATAGAAGTTAGAATTCAGAATTTAGGAATTCTTCGGCGAAAGTATGTCTCTCCATTGGGATTGGTTAATAGGTTGAGCAAAAGCCGCAAAGCCTATCGGTTTCTGGATAAACTACATGCTGAGTTTAAGTTTGATTTGATTTATTCGAATACGCTGGCCGTAATTATCGGGGCATATTGGGCTAAGAATAATCAGGTTCCCCATATTTGGCATATCCATGAGATCTTACTAGGCCCAGCTCCACTTATCAAATTACTTGGCAAGTTGCTTGATGGATCAACAGCATCTCCTATAGTGGTTTCTAACGCTGTCAAGAATCACTGGAGTCACCGATTGAAGATAGCAAAACCTGAAGTTATCCACAATGGGATTCCATATGGAGAATTCCTTCAGGAGTACCCTAATGCTAAGTCAGAGCTTAATTTGCCTGCAGATAAGATTATTATTACGATGATTGGTCGTATCAATCCGGGTAAAGGGCAGCTGTTTTTTCTGGAGATTGCTAAGGAAATTTTGAAATCTTATCCACAATGCCACTTTGTGCTTGTTGGAGATCCATATCCTGGATATGAAGAAATTCTCGAGGAGATAGAGTCAGAGATTAGTGTTGATAAACTGAAGTGTAACGTTACTAATCTTGGATTACGAGCGGATATACCTACTATTTTATCAGCCACAGACATTTTTGTATTGCCGTCTATTTTACCTGATTCATTCCCAACAGTTGTATTGGAAGCAATGGCAGCTGGAAAGCCTATTTTGGCCACAAAATCTGGAGGAGCTGAGGAGATGGTTATTGAAGGTGAGACGGGCTATCTAATTCCTATAGCTGATGTGGACAGAGGAGTTGAGGCCATAGAGAAACTTATTCTTAATGAGCAGTTGCGTCTGAAAATGGGCGAGTCTGGACGTGTGAGGGTACTGGAATCATACAGTTTGGAAGCTTTCAAAAGTAAACTCAAAAACCATCTATGGAGCCAACTGAAAAGAAAATGAAAGTTGCCATCATGGGTGCCAAGGGCTATCCGTACGTCTACGGTGGCTATGATACGATGATTAAGGAACTCGGTGAGCGACTGGTGAAGAGAGGTGTTCAGGTTAGAGTTTACAATCACCGAGCGCTATTTGCTGAGCGTCCGAGGTTTGTCAATGGAATAGAATGCATCTATATGCCGGCGATTGAGTCTAAGAGCTTCACGCAGCTTTCACATACTTTTTTCTCCATGGTCCACGCATGTTTCTCAGATGTGGATGTGATCTTGGTAGTGAATAGTGGGAATGGTCCATTTGGACTGATATCAAGCCTTTTCCGAAAGCCTACAGCGATCAATGTGGATGGTTTGGAGTGGCTTCGTCCAAAATGGAAGGGTCTAGGAGGAAAGTATTTTTTCTGGGCGTCTAAGTTGGCGACAAAATTCTATGATCAGTTGATCAATGATTCGGACGAAATGCGAAGAGTTTACTTGGAGTTGTTTAATGCAGACTCTAAAGTCATTGCCTATGGAGCAAACCCTCGTGAGTCAGTGGAGGAAGAACCTATCGCCAAGTGGAATTTGAATTCAAAGGGATATTTCCTGATTGTTGGTCGTTTGATTCCCGACAACAACGCAGACTTGATAGTCGAAGGTTTTTTGAAATCAAATTCTAAAAGAACCTTGGTCATCGTCGGTGATGTGCCTTATCAGGATGAATGGGCAAATCGCTTGAAGAACATATCCGATGAGCGTTTATTTTTCACGGGTTATGTAAGAGATACTAATGAGTTGGCTGCACTATATTCTCATTGCTATGCATATTTTCACGGACATGAGTTTGGAGGTACTAATCCTGCCATGTTGAAAGCCTTGGGATATGGTTGTGCGATTTTAGCTTTGGACACACCGTTTAATCAGGAAATGCTTCAAAATGGAAAGCATGGATGGTATTTCAAGAAAGATCCAGATTCAGTAAAGTGTATAGTAGAGAATTGTGAAGCTGATGAGAATGCTATGCTAGCGCTTAGAGATTCTGCCAGATCAGGTCTAACCCAAAAGTATAACTGGGATCATGTGACGGATCAGTATTTAGAGGTCTTTAAGAGATTAGCTAAAAGGAGCTAGGTTTTGCTTTCTACTTAGGATTGTCTGTGCACTAACTCGAGCCTTTTGAAGGAATAGCTAGTAGAGAATGTGATCTAAAGGAGAACTTTTTTAGTATTTATCACCTTACTTTACATATAACTTTTAATCCTAAAATCTTTTAAATATGATCAGAAAAGCAACCGCCGTATGGCAAGGAACAGGTAAAGATGGCAAAGGACATTTGACCACGCCAAACAAAGTATTAGATAAGACTCAATACTCATTCAGTTCTCGTTTTGAAAGCGGTGTAGGTACTAATCCCGAGGAATTAGTCGCTGCTGCTCACGCGGGTTGTTTCGCGATGAAGTTGAGTTTCAACTTACAGGAAGCTGAATATACTGCCACTGAACTTGATGTGACTGCGAATATCACCTTTGAAGAAGGAACACTAAAGAAATCTCACTTAGTTTTGAAAGCAAAAGTTGACGGTATTTCACAAGAAAAATTCGACGAATTAGTGAAAGATGCGGAGAAAAATTGTCCTATCTCAAGAGCCTTGAATATGGAAATAAGCGTAGAGAGTACATTGAACGCTTGATTATAAGAGTCAAAAATTGAGAGTCTAGATTCAATACCAAGAGTTTAGATTAGAACCTAAGATCAAGAGTAAAATAAGGCAGTTTGAAATCATTCAAATTGCCTTATTTATTTTCTGACATTCGGAGATTTCAAATTTCAAATGCAATAATTTCAAATTTATTGCCATCTCATTTTCTTCCAGTTTTCCTGCTGCTCGGGATTCAGGAAAGTCCAAGCAACAAATCTACTTTTCTTGTTGCCATGGGTCATTTGTATGATTTGGCGATCCGCTACCCTTACTTTTTTCAAGGCTAAAATAATCTCCTTTAAATGCTCTTCCTTAGATACAATTGTGGAAAACCAAAAACAATTGAATTTGAAGGTGACGCTTTCCCGAATCATTTTCTGGATAAATGCGAGCTCTCCACCTTCGCACCAGAGCTCATTGCTCTGTCCACCAAAGTTCAAGGTGACCTTCTTACCTACTTTGCCTTTGAGGTTTTTCACCTTTCTGGTACTGGCAGCTTCTGCGGCAGCTTGGGATTCGTGAAATGGAGGATTGCAAATCACCAGATCAAATACATCACTTGATTTGATGATTCCAGGTAGTATTTCTTTCGGATTTTCCTGAAGTCTCAGGGTTATTTTGCCACGAAATTTAGGGTTCTCATAGAGGTTTTTCTGAGCAGCATCCAGGGCTTTTTCATCGATCTCGGATCCAACAAACTCCCAGTCATATATAGAATTGCCCAAAAGTGGATAAATACAATTGGCTCCCGTGCCTATATCTAAAACCTTGATTTTATTTCCCTGTGGAAGCTTACCTGCATTGCTTTGCGCAAGTAAATCAGCCAAGTGATGAAGCAAATCAGCTCTTCCCGGGATCGGCGGGCAAAGATATCCTTTAGGAATATCCCATTCGGCTACCTGATAAAAATGCTTGAGCAATGCTCTATTGAGTTCCTTTACGGCTTTTGGATCTGCGAAATCGATGCTGAGATCACCGTACTTATTTTCCGAAACAAACTTTCCTAACTCAGGCTGAGTGCTGATCAGACTTGGGAAATCATAGCGCTCACGATGAGCATTACGCGGATGGAGTTCACTTTTTATGGCCTTGTTGCTCATCGTACAAACTTAATGAAATCAAAACGTAAATAGGTGGGCAGGTTTGGAGGATCTAAAAGTACACTCAAAATTTTCAATGGGGAGTTAGCTAACCAAGCACATTTAAATAAAACAATTTGCCCAATAATATATGGTTTGGATGTCAGGATTCCCTAAATTCAGAATCCATATAATATCCAACCTATGAAAAAGTTTTTAATCTTCGTTTTCGTCCTGTCGCTGTCTGTAGGTTTGCTGCAAGGACAAGACTTATCTCTTAAGGTCAAATCAGAGAAAGTTTCCATGAAAATCGGTCAAACTGTACAGCTTGAAGCTACCGTAGTAGATGCCGCAGGAAAAAAGATTGCAGACCGGGATTACATTTTCTATTCTACAAATAGCAGTGCGTTGTCAGTAGTGGATAGCACTGGAGTGGCTACTGCCATGCGACATGGCGAATACGATGTAATTGTGATCAGCCCTGGCGCTCCACAACTTAGGTCGAATATTACCGTGACGGTGCAGGCTGCGGCAATTGCTAAGGTGGATTTTGGAGTAATTCCTAAAAACATTTATGCAGGCATCAATTTACCTCTGAAGCTGACTGTGACAGACAAAGCTGGTTTTGAAAGACCGGAAAGGATTGTTGAATTGACTTCTTCTAATGAGGATGTAGTGGCAATAGCTCCTTTTGACAAATTGATCATCAAGGAAAAAGGGAAAGCCAAAATAACTGCTAAAATAGACGGAGTCACAGAGACCCTAGATATAAATGTGATCGATAATCCTATCGCTAAGATCTTGCTTAAGTCTGATATGGTGGAAGGTCGATCCGGGGATGTATTTACCTTGACTGCTCTTGCCGTGGATAAAAACGGTAATGAGATAAAAGATGCCCCTATCAACTATTCATTTACTGGAGAATCTTTTGATGTATCGGCAGCTCCTTCAGGTATAATTACCAAGGAGGGGAAATTCGCAGCAGATGCACCAGGCCTTTATGTTTTGAATGCTACTTGTGGCTCAGCAGCGGCATCAGTGACTGTTCAGGCAAACAGTAGAAATATTGCTAGAAAAATTGACTTGGTAGGCCAAGGTTCGGTCAACAACAAACACACTTCTGATCTATGGGTATGGGAAGGAGTGGATGGAAAAGACTACGCGGTGACCGGAACTTGGGGAGCAGACGGCACAGCTTATTTCTGGGATGTGACTGATCCTGCAGGCATAGAATTGATAGATTCTGTGAAAGTAGATGCCCGAACTGTCAATGACGTGAAAGTGTCTGAAGATGGCAGAGTAGCCGTGATTTCTCGAGAAGGAGCTTCCAATCGAAAAAATGGCTTGGTGATCATTGATGTCAGTAACCCTAGAGATGCGAAAGTGATCTCCGAATTCTCCGAAAATCTCACTGGAGGAGTCCATAACGTGTTTATTTATAAAAATCATGTCTATGCACTAAGTGCAGGCAGGAAATATTATTCCATCAATATTGAAGATCCTGCCAACCCGAGAATTGTTGGAGAGTTTGAATTGGATACTCCTGGTCATTCTATCCACGATGTTTGGATACATGATGGGATTGCCTATTCGTCCAACTGGTCGGACGGCGTACAGTTAGTTGATGTAGGAAATGGCATTGCTGGTGGTACACCTGCCAATCCAGTGCAGTTTGCTAGTTACGCTTATCCTAGTGGATCAAACCATGCCGCTTTTCCATATAAGGATGAGAAAACGGGCAAATTCTATGTGATTCTAGGCGACGAAGAGTTTCCTTATGGACTAGATCCAGATGGACGTAAGCCAGGTAGAGCCGCTGGATTTTTACACGTGATTGATTTCACTGATCTCAAAAACCCAAAAGAAGTTGCTTGGTTCCAAGTTCCTTTTGCGGGTTCACATAATTTCTGGATTGAGGATGATATTCTATATGCCGCCTTCTACAATGGGGGTGTTCGAGTGGTGGATATAAGCGGAGAATTGTTGGGAGATCTGAACCGTCAGGGACGTGAAATCGCCTGGATTGTTCCTGAGGACCCAGATGGCTATGTAGCTAATGCGCCATTCACTTGGGGAGCTCAGCCGCACAAAGGCCATATCTTTTATTCTGACTGGAATAGTGGACTTTGGTCAGCTAAATTGGCACCCGTGGTACCGAATAATACTAAATTGGAAGAGGCTAAGTAAAAGCGTATGACTCAATTTATTTTAAAGAGAAACCTTAATAAGTCGCTCCTTTTGCTCTTATGCATTACGTTCAGTTTTGCTGCAAGTGCGCAGGATTACTACGTGTATGTCACTGCAGAGTCAGAGGACGAAGTGGCCCTGATCAAATTCGATGGGAAAAAGGCAACCATTGAAAAGATAATTCAAGTAGGGATTTGGCCAGCTGAAATAGAAGGGCCGCATGGGATCAATATCAGTCCAGATGGTAAGTATTGGTACTTGTCACTAGCGCATGGCATTCCTTATGGTACTTTGTACAAGTATTCTACAGAAACAAATGAAGTAGTGGGGTCTGTTAAATTGGGCCTTTTCCCAGCGTCTCTTCAGGTGTCAAAAGCCACAGGGCTTTTGTATTGCGTGAACTTTGACTTGCATGGAGACATGGTGCCAAGTACAGTATCAGTGGTCGATCCAGAGGAAATGATAGAAATAGACCGTATCGAAACAGGGGTAATGCCTCATGGTTCTAGAATATCCGCAGATGGCATGTATCACTATTCTGTTGGTATGATGTCAGGAGAGCTTTTTGAGATTTCTACCACCAAAATGAAAGTGACTCGCAAGCTGAATTTGGATGGAAAAATGGAAGAGAAGCCAGCTATGGGCGGAATGGATCATAGCAAAATGGACCATTCTAAAATGGGACATGCGATGATGACTGAAGCAGCACCGATGTACCATAGTGCTGTCAAACCTACTTGGGCTATTCCGCATCCTACCAATGGGAAAGTGTATGTAGCTGGAAATGGTTCTGATGAGATTTTGGAAGTGGATTTGGAGAAGTGGGAAATCACTAACCGATTTAAGACCGGCAAAGCCCCTTACAATTGTGATGTTTCTCCTGATGGAAAATACCTCGTTGCTACTTACAAAGGAAGTGGTGAAACGGGCATTTGGGATCTTGAAAAAGGGGAGGAACTGCCACGAGTGAAGAATACACGCAAGGTGACTCACGGAGTTTCGATCTCTTCTGATAGTAAATATGCCTTTATTTCAGTAGAAGGCATAGGTGGCGAACCGGGCACTTTAGATGTGATTGATATTCAAAAGGCAAAAAAAGTAGCCTCAGTAGATATGGGCAAACAAGCTGGAGGAATTATCTTCTGGAAGATGGAGTAATTGCCTAATAGCAAAGGATAAGTGAGCTCTGATAAACTGACAAATGCAGAATCCCAAAACTTCCACTGTTCAAACTGTTTTTAGAATTATCCTGGGAGCTTTTATGATCTGGGCCGCTATAGGTCATTTGACTTTGCAGAGGGAGGAATTTCAAGCGCAGGTGCCAGATTGGATTCCTTTAGGCAAAGACCTAGTAGTCTTACTGTCTGGAATAGTAGAGTTTTTGCTGGGTTTCGGGATGGTTTTCTTGGCAAAGCATAAGGTGAAAATTGGTATAGCTCTTGCCATTTTCTATGTATTGATTTTCCCTGGAAACATTGCCCAATACATCAATGGTACGGATGCTTTTGGTCTAGATACAGATCAAAAGCGTTTAATCCGATTATTTTTTCAGCCGGTATTGATTGCTTGGGCACTATGGTCCACAGGCACATTAAAAGTGCTTTTCTCTAAGAAAGGATAAAAGCTGTCTATGACTCAAGATCGAGGGTGTTGTTTCATCCAATCACTTCATAATCGATCTCCATAAATTTCTCCACATAGGCCTCCCAGTAGGTATCCACAAAACGGACGTGCTCTGAGTGAATATTGTACCCATCATAATCTTCCTGATTTTCAAACTCCATCGTAAGCCCATAATCAAAGTCATTCTTGGTACTGGTTTGCTTTAATGTGGCAAAATTTATCACTCTTGGCAGAGTAGATAATCTCGCTGCGGCAGATAAAAAAGTGGTTTCCTCTGAGGAGCCTTTAGGGAATTTCAATTTGAAGAAAACGCTGTGTGTGATCATTCGATGGTATTTTATTTATGTTGATTGAAATTTATTTAAAATCAAGGATTGTGTTCATCTTTTGCTAATTGAAGAAGAAAATCTCGTTTTCCAATTCATAATACAAAGCTATCCTTATTAAGTAGGTGAGATTCTATGATCGCTACTATTTCATTACTTATCCTGTTCCACTGTAGCATATTTCTTAGACTGCAATTACAGACAGGATAGCACCTGATGCTCTTGTCCGGGACTTTTTTATAACTTGTCGGCTAGCTTAGCTGAATAGTTATTCTGTTTGAAGCTTTCTTTAAGATGTCAAGCAATTCCCAAAACATACTGATGAAAAACCTATTATCGGCACTTCTATTCGCCATTCTAATAAGTCAGCCAGCTTTTTCCCAAGAAACAACCCATGATCTGTGGCCAGATGGTACGCCAATTTCTGACTGGTTTCATGATTATTCCAAAGTCAAATTGGAAGACTTGGGTAAGCAATTTTCCCTGACAGATTTCGGGATAAAAAATGATAGCTCACTCCTTCAAACTCAGCAAATACAGGCAGTAATCGACCAAGCTGCGAAAAATGGTGGAGGTGTAATTATCGTTCCAAAAGGTACTTTCCTTAGCGGGGCGCTATTTTTCAAACCTAAAACACACCTCTACCTAGCCGAAGGAGCAGTACTGAAGGGTTCTGACGATATCTCCCATTACCCATTGCTTCCTTCGCGGATGGAGGGTCAAAACTTGGATTACTTTGCCGCTTTGGTGAATGCTTATGGGGTGGATGGATTCACTATTTCTGGTCATGGTACGATCAATGGCAATGGATTGAAATTCTGGGAGGCTTTTTGGCAGCGCAGAAAGGAAGATCCAAACTGTACCAATCTGGAAGTGTCACGACCTCGTTTGGTATTTATTTGGAAAAGTAATGACGTTCAACTGCAAGATGTCAGTTTGATCAATGCGGGCTTCTGGAGCAGTCATTATTATCAAAGCAATAATATCAAGCTCCTTGACCTAAGAATCACCTCTCCGCATCAGCCGGTAAAGGCTCCAAGCACCGATGCGATTGATCTGGACGTAGTATCCAATGTGCTGATCAAAGGCTGTTACCTAGCTGTAAATGACGATGCGATTGCGCTCAAGGGCGGCAAAGGACCTTGGGCAGATACAGACCCGAACAATGGCGAGAATACTAATATTCTTATCGAAGACAGTGAATTTGGCTTTTGTCATTCCGCACTGACTTGCGGGAGCGAATCCATTCACAACAAGAATGTGATTTTGCGAAACATCAAAGTGCAAGATGCTGTCCGCCTACTTTGGCTGAAAATGCGTCCCGACACCCCTCAGCATTACGAGTATATCACTGTGGAAAATATCAAAGGGCAAGCTCATAGTTTTCTTTATGTGAAGCCATGGACTCAGTTTTTTGACTTGAAGGGAAAAGAGCAAGTGCCAATTTCCTATTCTGATCATATCACGATGAAAAACATAGATCTGGACTGTGAGATTTTCTTTGACGTAGCCATCACTGAGCATGATAGACTTTCTGATTTTACATTTGAAAACCTAAACATACGTGCTACCAAAGCTGATTTTGAACCTTCCTTCGTCAAGGGATTTGAGGTGAAAAATGTGAAGGTGAACGGAAAAATGATCGAGTAGAAATTCTTTTATACAGCTTAGAAAAGCAATTGGTGGATAAAAGCCATTTTCTTCACTACTGTGGGACTTACCACAAATGGATAAGCATCTGGGATGCCCATGGAGCGATTTAGACTATTGATGGCAAAAGATAAAGGCATCCAATCGTTGAAAATGCTACCAAAGTCCTTGATTTCATAGGGGTCAAATGCGATGGATCCGCTTAAACTTTTATCATTCAGTAGAGGATTTACAGACATCCCGAAAAAATAGGAGGTCTCGGACATGTCCATGATATGAAGGTAATGCGCCCAGGTTTCCGCCCAGTCTTCCCAAGGATGTGAAGTTGCATATTGGCTGATAAAGTTATCCTGCCAGTTTTGTGAAGCTCCGGTTTGATAATATCTTTTCAACGAGTCGCCGTAGTCGGCTCTTTCATCTCCAAAAAGATTTCTAAAATCATTCAGTACGGACTGATTAGTAGCAACCAGTCTATCCCAAAAGTAGTGACCAACTTCATGTCTGAAATGACCAATCAGTGTGCGGTATGGTTCGGAAAGTTGCTTTCTCATCTGCTCACGATGAACAGAATCAGCTTCTGAAAGTAAAATGGTAATCACGCCATTCGCATGTCCAGTCATGATTTTGTCTCTTCTTCCTTTTGAAATAAAATCAAAACATAAGCCTTCAGAATCATTCGTTTCCTTACTTGGGATAGGTAGTTTTAGCCTTTCCAACTGATAAACTAACCGGTGTTTTGCCACTTCAAGCTTCTGCCATTTGGGAAAGTTCTCGTTGTCAGATAAGTCCGGTATAGTCCTATTCAACTCACAGGCGTTACAAAAATGATTTTCATTGGAGGCAGGTATAAGCCAGTTACACACCCCAAACCCCTTGTTTTCACAGTATTTGAACGTATTCCCATCCCGATCCGAAATCAAATGAGAGGTTGTTGGATCGAAGGTCAGCATCATGAAATTGTCACCAAAGTAGCCAGAGAGGTGGCCGCACTTTTCGCAGCTTTCGTTTTCGAAATACAATGGGTGCGAGCAATTGCCACATTCAAAAATTTTCATATCATGTCGACTAGTTGATGAAAGATAAGTAGAAGTTTGACTCATATTTCAGGCCAGTACATAGCTTTTCTGCTAATCCGTATTGGGGAACAAGAAAATTCCTGCCTAAGCCGTATGTTGTTGATACCTGATAAGCGTCTAACGAAAACAGGAAAAAGATAATTTGGAGGCTAAGGGGAAGTATTAGTCACAGCATGAGACACTGTTTCCCAAATGTGCCATCTTAACTCTTGATGATAGAAATTAGAAAGGAAAGCTAGTTGTAGAATTTATTGTGACTTTTTTGCTTGTGCGAGGATCATTTACCAAGCTATATTTGTGGGCTAATTTGCTTTGATAAGCTCTGATTCTGTTGAATGGTTGCTGCTCTTGGCTTAATCCTTGCAGGAACTGTTCACATGACTTTTTTGCGACGGGCAAATAATTAAGTAGCTTAAATATAATTTCTAAACCACCTTTTATGAAAAAGATTAAACTCTTAGGGCTTGTTCTCTTTTTAGTTACAGCAAGCTTCTATCAGGCAAATGCTCAAGAATTGGGTATTCGTTTTGGTAACTTTAATGGCAATAATGTTGCTGTAGATGGAGTTTTCGCGCTTGGCGAATTCAGCAGAGTTCATGCAGATGTAAGTTTTGGAGGAAATGGAGTGGGGATCGACGCACTTTGGAACCCAATCTATAAACCTGTAGGCACAAGTGAATTCAACTATTACCTAGGCTTTGGTCCATCTTTGTTTATTGGAGATCCATTTGGTCTGGGTGTGGCTGGAGAGGCCGGTATTGAATATGCATTCGATGATGTACCCATCGTAATTGGTGCTGATTGGCGACCTAATTTTCGTCTCATCGAAAACACGAATTTCTTCGCTGATCAATTTGGTTTGAATATACGTTGGCGCTTTCATGAATTAAATTAAATATCTTAAGCAGGCTTACAGCCTGCTTTTTTTATGAAACTTTTAGCCGAAGGAAAATTTTTATTAGAGCGGTTTCCTGGAAAAGGAGGGTGGACTTTCGTCAAATTCCCGGAGGAAATCATATCAACTTCCAAAGCTTTTGGGATGATGAAAGTATCTGGATCTATAGATGATTTTCCTTTCGAAGGAAAACATCTTATGCCTATGGGAAATGGCTATATTTTTCTCCCCATAGCTAAACCAATCCGTACAAAAATCGGAAAAGAGAAGGGCGATATAGTCGTTATGCGGCTCTTTAAAGTTGATGTTCCGGATCAACTCCCACAGGAAATTATAGATGCCTCAAAGATGATCCTGGGAAGTTTGAGCTTTTTGAAAAGCTATCCGAATCAGATCAAAAGCACTGGATAGAATATATTTATAGCAGCGATAAAATCGACGTTATATCTGATCGGATTATCAAGTTGCTTGATTCCTTACACTAAGCTTAGAATTCCACAATCAAACCTACTGTTGGTAAAAGGGATCCTGCTGGGTTGCTGAGATACTTCAGCTGGTATCGGCTAGGATCACTGGAGTCTACTAGTATATTTCCCTCTCCGTCACGTAGAGGAACCAATAGCGGTGGCTGTTCAGCTTTGAAATTATAGGCATTTTGTATGTCCACATACCAATTCAAATTCCATTTCTGGAAGTAATATTTCTTGTCCAGCCTCAAATCCAACTGGTGAAAACCGCTTAATCTAACTGCATTTATTTGAGAATAATCCAAGGCCGGCTGATTTCTTAAATCCCAATTGCTGATAAGGCTTGACTTTTCATAATCGTAAGGAGTGTAAGGCGTTCCGCCCAAAAATCTCCATCTAGCGCCGATTTCCCAGTTATTTCCAAATCGCTTACCTGCTGTCAAACTCACGATAAACCTATTGTCCCAAGAGGATGCGATGTATCCATCGGTATTGGGATTAGTGAATTCACTACGAACTAAGGTAAGAGCGGCGATACCATAGAAATCATTGAAAAGACGTTGCTGAGCCAGCATTTCCAAACCGTAGGCTCTTCCTTCTGAGTTGGATTCCACAGGTTCATTTCCTATTACACCGAAGTCAGCACCTAGATTTGCCAAGGAAATTCCATTGCGGACGGAAGATGGGTAATTGCTGTATTTCTTATAAAAACCTTCTGCGGTGAACCGACGGTTTTTGTCCGGAACTAACCATTCTATGCCTGCGATAAGTTGAGAATTTTTGATAAATCGTACGTCGTTTAGCTGATTGATAAGCTCGACCTCGCTGTCTTTATATCCTAAAACAGTATATGAGGGCTTCTGGTAATAAATCCCTGCATTAGCTGTCCCAAAGAGATTTGGTTTCAATTGATAGGAGAAGGAAATACGTGGACTGAGTTGATTCAATGGGTTCTTGGCAGTCGCACCAAAGTCTGCTCCATCCATTCTTATTCCGCCTGTGATCAATAAACGCTCGTTATTGAAATACTTGCTTGCCGACACAAATCCTCCATAGAGATTGAAATTTGAAGTCGATTCCACATCGATTGTCTGACCAGAATTCGCTAGGGTAGATCTGTCAAAATTCTTGATGTAATACCTGGAATACTCGTAATTGACGCCATATTTCACTGTAAATCCGCCTTTAAAAATGCTGTTTTCAGCGCGGAATTTATTCTCAGATTCTTGGGATAAATAGTCAAAAAGCAAGTTGTTCTGTGAGCTCTCATCGTTGCCTGCATACTTCACGGAGTGATTATTCAGCATATTTCTGCTCAGTACAAATGTCCAAAAACCATTCTCCCGAAATCGCTTTAACTTCACGCCAGTGGCATAATTCCACTGATTTTGCACTGGAAGTACGTCCAGAAGATAAAGCCGGTTCTCGCGATCTTCTTCTGTCTCGTCATCAGGTACATCTTGATTAAGCACGAATTTATCTATCGCCCCAACTCCTATAAAAGTAAGCTCAGTTTTATCATTGAGCTTGGTGGTAGTTTTCAGCTGAAAGTCATTAAAGGTTGGGAGAAAAGGCAAACCAATTAACTTGAAAAGACCCTGTAAGTACGAGCGCCGAGCAGAAAGCAGATAAGTGGTTTTCTCTCCGATAGGACCTTCATTAGACAAAGTCAATTCTGACGCTCCCACAGTCACCTGAGTTGCCATTTTATCTCGTCGACCTTCTTTTAGTTGAAATTCAAAAAAGGAGCTTAGCGCATCCATGCGATTGGCAGGAAATCCACCAGCAATCAGATCCACGTTTTTAATCAGGTTTACATTCAAAAGCCCTACTGGACCACCAGATGAACCTTGTGTTGAAAAGTGATTGATCACAGGAACCTCGATTTCATCGATGAAAAACTTATTTTCATTTGGCGCTCCGCCTCGGATCAAAATATCATTCCGAAAACTCGGGGTACTCGCCACTCCGGGTAATGCTTGTATCACACGGGAGATATCCCGATTTCCGCCAGGATACCGCTCTATTTCATTCCCATTAAGTTTTCTTACAGATAGTGGAGTTTCTTCAGAGCGAGAAAACTCATCACTGACCACCACCTCAGAGAGCTCAGAAGCGTCCTCTACCAACTCAAAATCTAACTGTACAGGTCTAGCCAAAGTAACCTGAACTTCAAAAGCAGTTTTGTTTTTGAAACCCACAAAACTTGCGCGCACATTGTATAATCCAGTTGGAACGTCAGTGATTTCATACAGACCATTTTCATCCGAAATGGCTCCCAACTCTGTGTTTAGTATCAGCACGTTGGCAAAAGCAACGGGCTGGTTATTCACTGGATTAGTGATTTTTCCGCGAATCACGCCTTGAGAAAAGACTTGAAAAGAACTGATTAAAAGTGTAAAAAGCAGTAAAACTGGTTTCATTAAAATTCCATTGGTTTAGTGGTGCGATTCCTTTACGCGCCAAAGTCGCCACCAAGGTGTCCCCGGAGAGTCATGATGCTCGTAGTGGTAGCCAAAGAAATAGCAGGTGATAAAAGCCCAAAAGTGATTTTTTGCTTGAGTTGTTGAATGATGCTTATTGTCATTCTCTCCTCTATGAGGCAGGTAGGTGCCAAAGTAAAAAAGCTGAAATGTGGATAAAACTGCTGGCAACATCCAGAAAATAATTAAGTTATCCACAGGCAGAAATAGCTTTAAAATATTGAATGTCACAGCCATCAGGAGAATTTGCCAAATGGTAACATATTGCTTGATAAAGCTGAAGTACCAGGCGAAGAAATTGTCCGAATCATGGTAATCCGGGTCTTGAGCTGTTGCCACAAAACGATGATGCTCGTGATGCTTTGGAAACAGTCTGTTGTAGAAATTGTACGAGAATAGGAGGGCTGTAGTCCAGCCGATTGCATTATTCAGTTTTTTGTCTGAGGAGACTAAGCCATGCATCGCATCATGAGCTGTGATAAAAAGACCTGTATACAAATGCATTTGGATCAAAATACCCAGATAAATGAGTGGATTGTACCAAGAAATCTGATAGTTGAGAAGTAGAACTAAGCTTAGAAACCACAGGCCTACAATAGCTAAGGCGATCAATACACCTTTTGGATCAACAGACGCACGTGTGAACTCAGACTTCATATCGGCAATTTGGGAATGTTTTCTCAGAAAGTCAGAATCCTTTCCTTCACTTGTTCCATCAGCCACATGGGAGTGGAAGTGGCTCCGCAGATTCCCACTCGATCATTTTCTATAAACCAATCAGATTCAATTTCCTCAGAATTTGACACGAAAAAAGTATTGGGATTAGTGTCTTTGCAGACATTGAATAGCACCTTTCCATTCGAAGATTTGGTGCCACTGACGAAGACGATTTTATCAAACTTGGTGGCGAAATCTCTTAGTTCTCTGTCACGATTAGACACCTGTCTGCAGATCGTATCATTAGTATTCACTTCTATGCCGTTATCCTTTAAAAGCGCATTGATTTCGTAGAATTTGTCAGTGCTTTTGGTCGTCTGGCTATAGAGGGTGATGTTTTTAGGCAGAGCGGCCAAGTCCAATTCTGAAATATCCTGAAATACCACCGCTTCATTATTTGTTTGACCTAGCAGGCCGATCACTTCTGCATGGGCATGCTTTCCATAGATATAAATGGAATCTCCTTTGTCGAATGAGTTTTTGATTCTGTGTTGGAGTTTAAGCACCACAGGACAGCTCGCGTCTATTAGTTCTAGATTGTTTTCAATTGCAAGTCGGTAGGTAGCAGGTGGTTCTCCATGTGCCCGAATCAGCACTTTTTCATTTTGAAGTGTCTTTAGCTTCTCATGGTCAATGATTATCAATCCCTTGTTTTTCAGACGCTTTACTTCTTCATCATTATGCACAATATCCCCGAGGCAGTATAAAATGCCTTCTTCATTCAAAATATCTTCTGCCATTTCGATAGCATAAACTACTCCAAAACAGAAGCCAGAATGTGAGTCGATATGTACTTGGAGGTTTTTCATAACCTAGTAACTTTTAGCAGATTGAATTGTTTTTCGAGATCTGAAAAATTCAAATAGTGACACATTCATCAGCAGTAATGTCATGGAATAAATTGTGTCTTCTATGGGAACAGTCCATATTCGGATCCCCAGATTTTCAGCGTTATTATAGATCACCACCGGCTCAGGAGTAAGACCGCCTGTCAGTATACCATTGCATAGGATAAATGGAATCAGGTGGACCAAATAGGCAAAGAGAAACCTTCCGATGTATTTGTCTTTGAAAATCAACCAGTGAATTCCCAACGCGAGTGCTCCGACAAAGAAATTGACAGCCGTGTACGTCTTGTCAAGATTCAAAAATGCCAGAACCACTAAAACCGGTATCATCAAGAATACAAAAGGCTTCCCCAGAGGCTTGAAAATGTCCTGTGGGAAAAAGTAGATCAATACTTCATAGATGAAAATGCAGGCAAATGGAACGGTAAAGAAAAATAGCCATTCCTCTATTGGTAGTTGGAAAATGAATATTCCGAGTAAATATCTTGGATTGAATTCCCATATACCTATCACGGTGAACCAGTGATCCCATACCAAAAAGAAAATGGCCGTTAGAATCAGAGCAGGAAAAAGGGCTCCCCATTTGCTGGAAAACCTGATTTTTGGCTCAAAGGATCGAATGAGTGGAAAGGAAATCGCAAATAGGTTGATAGCAAGATATAGGTATTTTTCCATGCTTAGCTTAAGCCTAGTTTGCTCCCAAAGTATGTTCCTACGAGTAGAGTGAATTTCTGGGAATTAGGGATTCTTATTCGTTCTTTGATAATGATAGCAGCAGACAATCCTTTGATCTTATCAAATAGCTTTTGGTAATATAAGTAGGCGACTTTCACTCCTAGTTTTGCTCCATCCGGAAGTTGAGCTATCCCAATCAAGGCTTCATCAAAATCTTTCTGTATTTCTTCTTCGATGATGCCTTTTGCTATTTTGTCAAACATCTCATAGGAAACACCTGGGAAGTATACTCTTCCACGCTCTTCGTAGTCACTTTTAATATCACGTAGGAAATTCACTTTTTGGAAGGCAGATCCTAGCATCTGTGCAGGCCGTTTTAGCTGTTGATACATGGCCTCATCGCCTTCAACAAAAACTTTGAGACACATCAAGCCTACTACTTCTGCCGATCCATAGATGTACTCTAGGTATCTGTCGTCATTGTATGTACTGAAGTCCAGGTCCATCGCCATGCTTTTGAAGAATGACTCTATCAGGTCCAGATCAATTTGGTATTTATTTACGATCAATTGGAAGCCATGTAACACTGGATTTAAAGAAAGCCCAGTATCAATCGCAGTGTAAGTAGCCAATCTAAATTCAGCCAGTAATTTGGCTTTGTCATGCTCATGGAAAGTATCTACGATCTCATCGGCATAGCGCACAAAACCATAAACTGCGTAAATCGGAGCATGGAATTTCTTGTCCAGCGTCTGAATCCCAAGGGTGAAACTGGTACTGTAGCGCTGCGTGATCAGCTTGCCACATTCCAGGCTTGTTTGGTCAAATAACTGCTTAGCGTCCATGATATTGAATATACTTTAATTACTTCTAATTTTCCCTAATTACTTCTTTTGCAACCACATAGCCCGAGATCAGCGATGGTGGTACCCCCGGTCCAGGGACAGTGAGCTGACCTGTGTAAAACAGATTACTTACCTTTTTGTTTTTTAGCGAAGGCTTCAATAGCGCCGTTTGTTTCAAGGTATTTGCCAATCCATAAGCATTGCCTTTGTAGGCATGGTAATCAGCTTTGAAGTCTGAATGCGCATAGGATCGCTTGAATGTAACATGAGAACGTATTTCCTGACCCGTGATTTTCTCCAGTCGATCCATGATCAATCCGTAATATTTTTCTCTTGTCTCTTCTGAATCTTCCAAATCTGGCGCCAATGGAATCAGTAAAAACAGATTTTCCATTCCTTCTGGAGCAACTGTAGCATCAGTTACCGAAGGAACACATGCATAGAATAACGGAGCTTCCGGCCATCTTGGATTGCTGTAGATTGCATCTGCATGCGGACCAAGTGGCTCGTCGAAGAATAAATTATGATGGAGTAAATTTTCCAATTTCTTATCGACTCCTAAATAGAAGAGCAAACTGGAAGGTGCCAGCACTCTCTTGTCCCAGTATTCCTCGCTGTAATTACTGTATTTAGGATTGATTAAATTTCTGTCCACATGGTGATAGTCTGCACCAGCTATGACCACATCAGCATTTATTTTCTCTCCTGAGATAAGTCTTACTCTTTTGGCTTCCCCTTGCTCGATTTCAATTTCTTCTACCTCAGCATTGTAGCGGATTTTCACACCGGTTTCCTCTGCTAGCTGCACCATTCCTTTGATTATCTCATGCATTCCACCTTTTGGATACCATGTACCCAAAGCGATGTCTGCATAGTTCATCAGGCTATAAAGTGCTGGGATATTCTCTGCTGTTTCCCCTAGGAAAAGCACAGGAAATTCCATTAAGCGAATGATTTTTTCAGATTTAAAAAACTTCCTTACGTGAGTAGCCATGGACTGGAATATATCCATGCGCATCACATCCTTCATCAGTGCCAAAGAGGCAAACTCCATAAGGGATCGACTTGGTCTTTTGACCAGATCGTGAATTCCTACTTGGTATTTATACTTGGCTTGCGCCAAAAATTTATCCAATTGAACTGCAGCCCCAGGTTCAATTTGCTCCATCATGGCTTTGAACTCATCTAGATCTGCTGGGATCTCCAATATGTCATCTTGACCATAAATCACCGAATAGGATGGGTCAAGGCGGATTAGATCGTAATAATCTGAAGGTTTTTTGCCAAAATGTGAAAAATAGTCTTCAAATACATCTGGCATCCAATACCAGCTTGGCCCCATATCGAAGGTAAATCCCTGACTTTCAAATTTTCGAGCTCTACCTCCAGGAGAATCATTTTTCTCCAAAAGTGTAACCGAAAAGTTGTTGGCAGCAAGATGTGTAGCGGCAGAAAGGCCAGCAAATCCAGAACCTATGACCACCGCATGTTTTTGCTTCATCTCCTTAATTTACGTGCTTATACACCATCAAATCCTCTTTGAGGTGCTTACGAGCAATATGAATTCTATTTTTTACAGTTCCAATCGGTATGCTCAGTCTGTCAGCGATTTCGTGATATTTGAATCCTCTGTAATACAGCAAGAATGGAGTGCTGAAGATGTCGTCCAACTTGTCTATAGCTCGGTAAATATCATCCACAGCAAAGTCACCATAAGCGGAGTTTTCTATTAAGCTCGCGCTGGAATTAATGAAGTGAAGGTTCTCTGTAGTATCTACAAAAGTCGCACGTCTCACCATTTTCTGATAGTTGGTGATGAAGGTGTTCTTCATGATCGTGTACAGCCAAGCTTTCAGATTGGTGCCTTCAGCAAATTTGTCCTGGTTGGTAAATGCTTTTACCATAGTATCCTGAAGCAAATCATTTGCATCGTCAAGATCTCTGGTCAATTTCAACGCAAACGGCTTTAATACACCCGAAAGCTGATTTAAAGAGTAACTGAATTCGATTGAAGTCATGGCCTTGTAGTTTTTGTTTAAGCAAACATACTATTCGTTAAACAAAATAACAAGAAAGTGTTTAATTATTTATCGTATTGTTTAAACAAATATGCCCTCCTGTTAATCAAAAAAGATTGAAATGTGGCTTTCTAGTGTTTTTAGGGTATAAAAAAAGTATTCATGAAGAATACTTTTGTTTAATATATTTTAGATTTAACTAAACAGTCTCATGCTCCATTTGAAGTAAAACCTGTTTTATCTCCTTTGCATACGTAAGCAAACGGAGGTTAGAAGGAATAGAAAGTGATTGGTCTAAAGCTTGAAGACCTGACATGAAAATTTCTGAATTGCGGAATTCCTTTCCAAGCATATTCAAATAATCTTGCATTTTATCTCCTGAGGGTGAGGAGGTAATTATAGTAAGCAAATAATCAGGTTGCTGAATCTTATATACAGAAATTAAGTCTATTTGAGGAGTACTTTGTCCCAGGTAGATAACCTTATGCCCGTGTTTTTTGATCAGATAGGAACTGAAGAGTATAGATAGTTCGTGTAGTTCACCTTCTGGTAGAAAAAGCATAAACGTTTTGCCTTGGCTCTTTCCCATTTGCCCATCAATGGCTACAATCAATTTTTGGCGAATCAAATTAGATATAAAATGTTCCTGTGCGGGATTGATAGCACCTGTTTGCCAGAGTACGCCTATTTTGGACAGAAAGGGATAAATCACATCAAGCACGGTTTCTTCGAAACCAAGCTTAAGTATATTGGTAGATAGCACCTTCTCAAATCTATCTTCATCCATTTCAATCATACAGATTGTAAGGGCCTGGATCTGATCGTTATGATCCATCGATTGATCTGTGAGTCGTATGATTTCCTGAGAAATATCATTGCTGCTCATCGCGGCGATTTTGCTGATCTTAATACCGTGGGTATTCAGCATAGCTACATTGAGGATCAACTTCAGATCTACATCATCGTAATAGCGGATGTTTGTATCCGTCCTTTTTGGTTTGAGTAGATTATACCGCTGCTCCCAGATCCTTAGCGTGTGTGCTTTGATCCCAGAGAGTTGCTCTAAATCCTTTATCGAGTAATTGCTCACCTTTCTGTGTCCTTAAAATATTTTTTTGGAACCAAAAACAGTCCAAATGATACTGATCCGTCCTTTTCTCTACTATGATGATGCGCTTGATGTGCTTTGAAGATTCCTTTTAGAAAACCAGTTCTAGGTCTATCCAGCCACTTCACTCTACGATGAATAAGAACATCGTGAAGGAAGAAATACAGCATACCATAGGTGCTTATCCCTATTCCAATCCAAAACCTATAGTCCAATTCCCCCACTCCCAAGAATATCAGAAGTACAGCAATACTTCCAAATAGCAGAGAAAACAGGTCATTCAGCTCGAAAAAGGATTCTGAATGCTCATGGTGTGTCTTATGAATATTCCACAAAGGCCCATGCATCACATACTTGTGAATCGCCCAACCGGACAATTCCATCAGTACAAAACCTACTATGCTAAAGGCAATTGCTTCAATCATCTGTATAACAACCTCAGAGGGTCTTTTTTTGTTTTAATAATTTTATAGCCACCACGAACACGTAGCCCGATAACTATCCGGACGCAGAGGCCACAACTTTGTATTTTAATTAATCCCTATGTAACTGCAAGTTTGTTTTTAAAATCATTTCATTTAGAACCAAAGGGCTGAAAGCCCAAGATACCAAAGCCCAGCCTGAAGGGCTGGGTTACAAATCGAAATTCAATTAGTAAAGCTCTGCAAGAGCGAAATACTCAAAATTGTTCAAAGATCAAGCGTGAAATTCAGAATCGTAAAGAAGAGTATCATCGCCACAAGCATCCAAGCTGCAAGTGGATTCTCCCTATCGAAATTAGCCTTTCTATAAATCAAGTGAATCAAAAAGGCCACTCCAAACCATGAGAAATAATTTCCCGCAGGGATAATTTCAAACTTCCAATACCAAAAGTCCAATGCTACTGCCACAGGTTCCATGATGTAATCTATCACGGTCATCGCCGTAGCTCCCAGCAACGCGGCATAATAGTCATTGTCCGTTGCCTTGTGGAAAACTGTCCCCGTCAGATAAACCAAAATAAACCAGTTCACCCCGATCACAATTGGAACGTCCCAGAGTTTGGGACCCAAAGTGGTACCATATACATAGTCACCAAATAAGTACCCCGTGTGAATTCCTAAGATCTCAGCTCCAAATCCTATCCAAAACGCTACTGTGGCAAAGATCGGAAAAGCATCAGACCAGCCGCGATGGTAACCTAGGAGGATTACCAATGAAAGCAACAACTGAGCTGGAGTAAGCTTCAGAAATAACTCTCTATACTCAGGTAAACTCAATCCAATCACCCCCACCGCATACAATACAACCACTGCGATTTTTGCGATAATTAATCGCTTATTCTGCGCCTCTGGGGGAACTTGGGCTATCATATGCATAATTTGGTAAGCTTTGGTTTAGGTAAATTCTATTTTTAGCGTTGGGATTCCTAACTTTGAAATCGCAAATCTGTTTGCAAAAAAACGAAATTCCAGCCAAAATCCCCCGATATGATTCTTTACAACATCACTTTCACCGTTTCCAATGAGATCGAAGAGGATTTTGTCCAATGGATGAAAGGCACTCACATTCCTGATATTTTCGCTACGGGATTATTTGTTGAGCATAAATTCTTCAGGCTTCTCAATAGCCCAGATGACAACGTGACGAATTATGCTGTGCAGTTCTTTGCAGAAAACACGAAAAAGCTAATCGAGTATGAAAGCCGATTCGCAACTGCGCTTCGCTATGAAACCCAAGCTCGCTATGGTGAGAAGGCAATTCCTTTCCGAACATTGATGGAGTCGGTGGATTGAAAAGCTGGGAGATCTGAGACTGGAGACGGAAGAAGCCATCTGATTAAGCAGACTTGATTGCTAAATTCCAAATTTCTTCAGGGAGCTCCGAAGGAGCGTGACCATTCATAACCCTGTACGAAGTACAGGGTAAGAGAAATTATAAAACTTTGGTAGCTCCGAAGGAGCGATACTATTTAGTTTTAGTTTCACCCCATTCGGGGCTGCCAAAGCTAATCTTTATCTCAAGATCCCCCGGCTTTGCCGAGGGTCATGAAAAGTTACAATCCTTCGGATTTTTTCGGAAGGATATTGGATAAACTACCGGATTGCATATCAAGAATAGGAAGTTTATAAAAGAGTCAGTGGCATTTTTTAGCGAGCTCCGAAGGAGCCTAAGTATTCATAACTTTATTCAAAGTGCAGGTTAAAAGAAATATTTTTTAAAATTGGATTTAGTCGCGCCCCATTCGGGGCTTCCATGCAGTTTTTATTCTAATACCCCCGGCTCTGCCGAGGGTTCCGCCGCGGCGGACAGGTATGAATTGTTTCAATCCTTCGGATCTTTTTCGGCAACGTTTCATCTATAAATTACTACCATATTTGAGACCGAATTATTCTTTAGGATAGCTCCGAAGGAGCCTGACCATTCATGACCCTGTACGAAGTGCAGGGTACTGGAAATTAATAAAGTTTAGGAGCCCTGAAGGGGCGAAACTTTCATTGTAGTTTCTTAACTTCCTTAAAACAAGCTTTTTAAAAGATGACTTCTTACAGACAGATGTATTATCACATCATTTTTCACACCAAAAGGAATAAGCCTACTTTGAATTCAGATGCCAAGGATGTCTATAATTATTTGTGGGGAATAGTTAAAAACAAAAAGTCTAAACTTTATCAAATCAATGGTATTGAAAATCATATCCATTTACTTGTTGATATCCATCCTACAAATGCAGTCGCCGATTTTATGCAGGATTTAAAGGCCTATTCAAGTGCCTGGATTAAAGCCTCAAAAGCACATCCGAATTTTACTGGATGGGCAAACGGGTATGGATGTTTCACTTGTTCAATTCATGAAAAGGATAGATTAATTAACTACATCAAAGGACAAAAGGAACATCATAAAACAGAGATTTTTGAAGATGAGTATCGAAGGATTTTAATTGAACATGGAATTGAGATTGATGAAAGGTATTTTTTGAAATAGAAATCAGTTTCGCCCCATTCGGGGCTTCCATGCAGTTTTTATTCTAATACCCCCGGCTCTGCCGAGGGTTCCGCCGCGGCGGACAGGTATGAATTGTTTCAATCCTTCGGATCTTTTCGGCAACGTTTCATCTATAAATTACTACCATATTTGAGACCGAATTATTCTTTAGGATAGCTCCGAAGGAGCCTGACCATTCATGACCCTGTACGAAGTGCAGGGTCAGAGAATGATAAAATTTGGGGAGCTCCGAAGGAGTGATACTACTTAGTCGCGCCCCATTCGGGGCTTCCAATGCTTGTTTTTATCGGAGTACCCCCGGCTCTGCCGAGGGTCATGAATTGTTTCAATCCTTCGGATCTTTTTCGGCAACGTTTCATCTATAAATTACTACCAGATTTGAGACGGAATTATTCTTTAGGATAGCTCCGAAGGAGCCTAACTATTCATGACCCTGTACGAAGTGCAGGGTACTGGAAATTAATAAAGTTTAGGAGCCCTGAAGGGGGCGAAACTTTTTTAAGTAAGATTATAAATCCAACAATAAGTACTCGGGATTGCAAGTCCCAAGTGGCGATGCGCCTCAATGGTATGAACATGGGAAAGCAAAACCCGAGTAGCGGGGTAACGAGAAGTTATTGCCATTTACCTCCATATTTTTTGATTTATTAACATTCTAGGATCGCTTTTTTAAGACAGTTTATTTAGTTTTATAGCTAACCCTACTGTTTATGAAGAGATTATTTTTTTACTCTACTCTAATTGTTTTTCTGTATTCCTGCCAAACTAAAGATTCATCATCATCTGCCTATAACACCAACTCGCTCGAAAACTTTTCTTTTTCTGTTGACACCCTTGTGTTAGATGTAGGAGCAGAGAATTTTAATTCTAACGGTTATTCCAGTTATGATCTAAGTGAAGATGGAAATAGTCTTTTCCTATTCTATGAACCTGAAAAGGAAATGCATGAATATGACATGGCTGAAAAGAAGTTAGTTTCTCGCCATCACTTTGAAAGAGATGGACCAAATCTAATTCCTTCTTATTTCAACTACTTTCAGGCGCTGCCAAATGATGAATTTTTTATGACTGACCTTGTCCGCTCAGGGACTTATAGGCTTGATGGAAAAAAGCTAACGTCTTATAAGCTTCGAGTGGAGAACATTTCAGGATTAAATCTGGATGCCTCTTTCCAGCTCACAAAAAACAGCTATATCAGCCCTGATAAGCAGACCCTCGTGAGTCTCCCCTCAAAATATGGCGCTCCACCCGCTGGACTTGCCGTCTTAGACTTGAAATCCATGTCTGGTAAAATCCTAGATCTACCCGCGCTGGAGATGACAGAAAATTATCAGGTAATCTTTGAAGAGGAAATGTCTCAATCAGGTGATTTCATAACTACGCAGTTTCTACACGATCAATTTATCATCTACAGCGGAGCCACTTCAGCTATCTATACCTACGATTGGAAGCGAGATTCTCTGAAACTTCATACGTTCCCACATACCCTAGTTGCGAAGTCCAAAACAGGTGAATTCCCAACCAAGATAAACTCCGAAGAGCGAAGAAAGGAAGTATCCAAACTGATGCAAAAGCAGATCACTTTTGGAAAATTCTACTGGGACGAGACACGCAAAAATTATTTCCGAATTGGAACAACCAACGAAGACTATACAAAAGCCTACCTATTCTCTTATGATGAGAATTTTGATCTCACGGGCGAAACACTCATTCCAGATTTCTACTACATCCCCTATATGGAATTCTTTCATGCAGGAAAACTGTACAGTTTTATCAATGTGGGAGAAGAACCCGCTTTAGTTGAATTCACCTTTGATTTTTAAGAAACTATGAAAAAACTACTTACTATTTCTATTCTAGCACTTCTTTCTGCCTGTGGTGGTAAAGAATCCGATTCCACAGAACAGAAAAACATCCTAGAAAACCTGACTTATTCGGTCGATACGGTGGTGGTAGATCCTGGAAATGAAATCATAGATCTTTCGCATGGTTCACGGTTTTCTTCCATTTCGTTAGACGAACAGAAATTCTACCATTTTGACTATAAAAAAACAGCCATTAACGAGATTGATTTACAAAAATTAGAATTGACAGATACGTATCAATTCTCAAAAGAAGGCCCAAATTCTATCGGTTTCAATCCTCCTACTATCCAACCTTTGAGTGATGACAGGTTTCTATTTGTTTCTTCTGGCATCAATGTCGGAATCTACAAAATGAACGGAGAAAAGGAGAAAAGTCTAAAATTCAATTTTAAAGAAATAGAAGGTCTTGACATTGATGAAGAAAGCCTGATTACCTATAAAGCCAATATCTCCCATGATGAAAAGCACCTCTTTGCCTTGACAAATCCTTACAAAACAAGTTCGGATGTAAGACTAATTATTATAGATCCAGATACAAGGACCGGGAAGTCAATTTCATTACCCAATATGATTTCAACGTTAAAGTTTAGAGTAAGCCTCAACACAGGAAAGCTATTTATGGGAAGGGGTGAAGGTGTTTCTTTGAATATTTTGAACAACAAACTTTTTATTACAAGCAGTGCCAATTCAGACAGCTATGTGTATGATTATCAAACTGACTCTCTTCGATTATTTGAATTTCCTCACCAGCTAGTTGCTCCAAGCAAATCAGGTGAAATAAAACAAGAGGTGTCCGATGAAAATGAGTTCAAGGCTGAAACGGCCAAATTCATTTATCAAACAAGCTTTGATGATTTCTTATGGGATAAAAAGCGAAAACAATATTTCCGATTGGGATATAACTTAACACCACAGGAAACTCCTGAATTGGAAAAAGAATCTGAGGTTTTCCTCTTCACCTATGACAAAGACTTAAATCTCCTCGGAGAGAAACAACTAGATCAAATTGATTATAGACTTGAATCCCCCTTCTTCAAAGACGGCAAACTCTACTCCTATGTCAATGTCGATGACGAGCTCGGCTTCGCAGTATTCACTTTTAATTTTTAGGAAACTATGAGAAAACTGGTAACAATTCTCTCATTAATAGTTTTGGCTGCTTGTGGAGAGAAGCCTAAGTCTGAGGAGGTTTCTGTAGTAGAAGAACCCAAGAATATTCTTGAGAATCTGACCTACACCTTAGACACTGTGGTAGTGGATCCTGTAGATGATATCATTAATCTTAAACAGGGAATTACCCCTTGGGCTATTTCAGAGGATAAGGCTTATTTCTTTCACTACACAATTCAAGGTGAAGTTCTTTCCATTATAGACCTGAATGCATTAAGGCTGGTAAAACAGCAGGTTTTTGAAAAAGAAGGCCCAAATGCGATTGTTCGACATACTACAAATCTTCAGAAAGCGGGTGAAAACCAACTCATGTTTATAGGTCTTATTCATCAAGGAATATATGACTTTGATGGTCACAAGATCAAAACGATAAAGTTTGACCCAAGCCAAATCACCGGACTGACAGATGAATTTGAAGACTCTAGACACTATAAAATAGCTCGTTCAAAAAACCGAGAGAAGTATTTTTCATTGCCTGGTGGTTACGGTAAAGGAAGAAAGAAATTTTTGGTAGTTGATCTGGAAGGCAATCAAGGTAAAGTACATGATCTTCCCCTTTTTGATTTTCTATCAGACTACGCGGTTAAATTAAATATGTCAAATGGTGGAGGGTTTAAAAGAGAAGAGATTTTCTTGAAACAGACTGCAGATGGTAACATGATCATCTCCAATTCGGCAGCTGGGGATATTTACCTGTTTGATGTTCTATCGGATTCATTGATTTGGATACCCGTTGCCCACACGCTTGTACCAAATAAAATAAATGTTGAAATGAAACCCCAGGTTCAGAGTATGCAGGAGTTTGAAGTCGAGTCGGAAAAGCGGAGAACTCAAATCTACTTCGAGCCTTTTCTTTACGATGATCAATCTGGCTACTATTTCAGGTTTGCTCGGATAGGTAAGGCAGGACAACATGATATGTCTAGTCCAAAATCCGACATCTATCTTTTTGCCTACGACAAGGATTTCAATCTGATCGGTGAAACCAAGCTTCAAGAATTTATCAAGGTGCCTTCTTCCCCCTTCTTCAAAGACGGCAAGCTCTATTCCTATGTCAATGTCGATGACGAGCTCGGCTTCGCAGTATTCACTTTTAATTTTTAAGAAACTATGAAAAAACTCCTTACTATTTCCATTCTAGCACTTCTTGCTGCCTGTGGTGGCAAAGAATCCGAATCCACTGAACAGAAAAACATCCTAGAAAACCTCACTTATACTGTAGATACCCTTGTAGTGGATCCAGGCGAGGAAATCATTGACTTGTCTGGAGGATTGAGGCTTTCTAACCTCTCAGACGACAAAAGCAAACTCTATCTTTTTACCCAAAAAGAGCATCAAATCGCCATTGTCAATCTAGACCAATTGGAGTTGGAGGAGTTTCTGCCTTTTGAAGTGGAAGGACCCAATGGCATTGGACAGTATGTAGGAACCATGCAGAAGCTTGACGGCGAAAAGTTTATGTTTTCAAGTTTTCAGACTTCGGGGATTTATGATAGAAATGGAGTCAAAATCGAAGATCTCAAGCTTAAACCTACAGATTTTGAAGGAGTGGACATCGAAGGTGATGGGCCGATGAATTATAAACTGATGCAATCTGCGAATGGCAAGTGGCTTTTCTCGCTTCCAGGCGATTTCATGGAAGGATCCAGAGATTTGGCCGTTTTAGATCCTGCAAACAGCTCTGGAAAGATCCTCGATATTCCAGCGATGGATAAAGCGTCAGAGTTTAGGATCATTCTCCAAAGCACCGAGATGATGTCGATTTATGTAGAAGATGTCAACCTACAAGAATTTGACGGGCAGGTATTCATCAGTACCTCTGTCACTTCAGATATTTACCGCTATGATTACAAGCAGGACTCATTGCAGCTTTTCACTTTCCCGCATCAGCTAGTGCCGCCAGCCAAAACAGGAGCCATCAAAAACAAAGTGTCCTCTGAAGATGAGTGGAGGAGCGAAATGGAAAAAGCATCAAGCCAGATAGGCTTTGAAAAATTGCTTTGGGATGATAGCAGCAATAGATTCTTCAGGTTTGGCAGAAAATTACTCCCAAAAGAAAACGACGAAGCTCCTACGAAAGCTGAAGTGTATCTCTTCGCTTACGATGCTAATTTGAAGTTGATCGGTGAGAAATTTCTGGAAGATGTTGACCAGATTCCTTCTTACCCTTTCTTCAAAGACGGCAAGCTCTATTCCTATGTCAATGTAGAAGACGAGTTAGGCTTCGCAGTATTCACTTTTAATTTTTAGGAAACTATGAAAAAACTAATCCCCGTTCTATTTCTAATTGCTATTGCTTCCTGTGGTGAAAAAGGAAGTACTGAAAGTGCTGAATCAGGCAATGTCCTCGAGAACCTGACTTACTCGGTGGATACCCTAGTGGTCGATGCTGGAGGCGAGCTTCTTTCAATAGAGAATTATTTGCAATTGGAAGGATCATCCAGCCTCTCTGAGGATCAAAAATTTTTCTACGTTTTTAATAATAAGGATCATACCCTAGCCGTGGTAGATCTCGATCAATTGAAACTTGTGGAAGTTTTGCCTTTCGAAAAGGAAGGCCCAGATGGAGTGGGTGAATACATAGCAGGATTGCAGGCGCTACCTGATGGGAGATTTTTGATTACTGGATTTGAAAAGGCGGGGGTATTTAATAGAGAAGGTAAAAAACTGGATGATATTCCACTTATAGCCGAGAAATATGAAGGGATTGAAACAGATCTTCCTATTTATCTAAAGCTGACTAGGTCTGCAGAAATGAATTTGCTCTTCTCTTTTACTGGGTACAGTGATTTTGGCGAAAAAAAACTAGTTCTCATCAATCCTTCTCAAAAGTCAGGGAAGACCATCAAACTTCCTGAAATAGAAAAAGCCCAAGAGTTTGATATCACTTTAATAAGTAATCAGGGCAGTATAAGTTTGATGACACCATTATACATCCAGGAGCTCAATGGCCAAGTATATGTGTCCAATGGTATTTCCTCAGGTGTTTATACTTACGACTACCTAGCTGACTCCATGAGATTAATCACCTTTCAGCATCAATTAGTCCCATCTGCAGTTTCGGGTACTGTCAAAAACGAAGTTTCTTCGCGAGAAGAGTTTAATTCTGAAGTTGAAAAAATAACTACTCAAATTGCCTTTGAAAAGCTCCTTTGGGATGAAAAGTCCAATCATTTTTTTCGAATTGGAAGGAAAACCATTCCCAAGATTAAAAAGGATACTCCCTACAAATCGGAAGTCTATCTATTCATCTATGATGAGAATCTCAATTTATTGGGAGAAAAATTATTAGAGGATCTAACCAACCCTCCTCGTTTTTATTTCATGAAAGACGGCAAACTCTATTCCTACGTCAATGTCGAAGACGAGCTGGGCTTCGCGGTTTTCACTTTTGATTTTAACTAACAACCAACCATGAGAAAACTATTCCCATTTCTAGGACTAGCGCTTTTGGCTTCTTGCGGAGAGAAAAGTACTTCTGAATCCGCCAACTCCAGTATTCTAAACTTCACCGTAGAAATAGATACCGTGCAGGTAGACCCCGGCGAGGAGCACTTCATCTACCTATCGAACTACCTCAATACTGCTACGGTCAGTTCCGACAAAAAAACACTTTACAACTTCAACGCCACCGTGCCCGAACTTGAAGTAATTGATCTCGATAAGTTGACGCTCACCGAGGTGATCAAACTCGAAAATGAAGGCCCAACAGGAATTGGAGCCGCCAATGCCTATATCCCGATGATGGATATGACTGATAATGGCGACCTATACCTGAATACTTGGTCGTATATGATCAAGCTAAACGCGGCCCGTGATCAGGTGAGCAAGTATTGGTTTACCGCGGACTCTTTGAAAGGAGACACTATTACCGAACTGGAAAAAATATATCCTGATGGATTTATGGCTGATGACGGGAAATTCTTCTACAGCACCTATGGCTCAGTGGACAATAGCCCAAAGAAAGGCATAGCGATAGTAAATCTCAGCACCATGGAGCTAAAGAAAGTGCCGATGGATATTTTTGAGAAAATCGATAAGTTCTCCATCGTATTTAGCCCAGAGGCGAATAGTAAAATGTCTTTAGCTGAGACGGTTTTTTTTGTTCCATTTGACAACAACATTCTCATTTCCTCCACTGCCTTCAATGAAGTCTTTACCCTAGATCTCTCAAATGGGACTGTAGCACAGAAGTCCTTTCACTCCGAACTGACCGATGATGCCAAGAAAGGTAACTATGAGAAAAGAGCCAATTCCCGAGAAAATCTTTTTGAACTCAACAAGGAGAAGGTGAAGGAAGTGACTTTTGGTAAGCTGCACTTTGATGATCAAAACGAGAAATTCTGGCGATTCAGCACCTCACTTGACCGCATGATCGGAGATTCTACAGCATACCAATCCGTGCTGACCATTTTTGATAAAGACCTAACTCAGCTTCATGAGCAGAAAGTGAGCTACTCACCGATGAGTTCACTATCCTTTTTCAAAGAAGGCTCACTTTATTCTTACATCAACCTCGAAGACGAACTTGGCTTCGTCCGAATCAAACCCACTTATGAATAAAATCAGACTACTTACTCCAATTATTCTAGCAGTTTTAGCCAGTTGCGGAACTAAAGAAGGTGCAGAAAATATGCAAGGCACGGCCATTGATTTCTCCTATCAGCTAGACACGGTGATGGTGGATGCGGGGGAGAACTTCATTTACTTGAATAGTTCTCTAATTAACTCCGGGGTTTCACAAGACGGAAAATATCTGTATAATTTCAAAACTGGTGTAAATCCAACAGGCATAGAAGTTATTAATCTGGACAATCTGAAACTGGAACGGGTCATTCCAATGAGCGTAGATGGACCCAATGCAATTCGATCTCCCTACATGTCCAATATTTATATGCTTGCTGATGGGACTTTTTATCTCTCTGATAATTATGAAGTTTATCATTTCGATCATGAAGGAAACAAGCTTTCTACTATGGTCTATGCAAAGCAGGAGTTTGAAGGTGAGAGACTTCCGGAAGGCAAGAGGATCCAGTTAAATGAAACGCTTTCTAAGGATGGGAAAACCATTGCGACATTGTATGGAGGCGAGAAAATGGAAGATTCTGCAGACGGGCTGGCGTTGTTTGATCTGGAAAATAAGCGTGTCAAGTACAAGGAGTTAGGCTTATTTAAGGAATTGGACAAGTATCAAACTATCTTCTATTATGAGAAAGTACACCCGATGAATATGCTTATGGCTGACATCAGCCTTCTGATGAAAAACGATAGTTTGTTGTTTTCAAATTCGGCTCAAAACAATATTTATTTCTACAACCTCGCTACAGATTCCATTTCTTCTAGAACTTACTCCAGTAAATTCACCAGCCAAGAAGCTAAGGGAAATTACCCACCTCGCTCTGACTCAGAGGAGGAATTTCAAGAGATTTTCAATGAGAAAAGCAAAGAAGTTAGCTATGGCAAACTGTTTTTTGATGAGCATAACGACGTCTATTGGCGCTTTTCCAAGGAAATGGATCATATGAAAGGAGACACAATCCAATACAAAACCGTGCTAACTGCCTTTGATCCAGAGTTCAATCAACTACACGAAGAACTGCTCCCTTCAGATTTCGTGCTTCCCTACAAGTACTTCGCCCGAAAGGGGATGATTTATACCTTTTTGAATATCGAGGATGAACTGGCCTTTGTAAGGCTTAAACCAAAATTTGAACATGACTAAATACGTATACTTACTGTTGGCAATAGCTTTTATAAGCTGCTCTTCAGAAAAGAAATCCGAGGCAGAAAACAATGATGATTTTAAGTTCTCCTACGCCGTGGATACCGTGATGGTGGATGCCGGGGAGCATTTCTTTTTTCTCAACGAGGATTTGGAATTAGCTGATGTTTCCCCTGACCGGAAACTGCTCTATAATCTAAATCCAAAAACGTTCCTACTGGAGATAGTGGACTTGGACAATCTCAAATTAGAGAAGACAGTCCAATTAGAAAAAGAAGGTCCTGATGGAATTGGGCTCCCTTATTATGGAAAAATTCAGGTATTGGAAAATGGTAACATCTGTTTATTTGGTCAGTTTAAAATCCACATTGTCACTGAGCAGGGTAAGCTTGTTAAAACCATAGAACTTGATCAAATCAAAATTAAAAATAACGATCAAAAAGAGGAAGAGAAAATTGGATGGAACAGTGTACTTTCTGATGACGGCAAACTACTCGCGAGCACACTAGTCAACTTTGATTACAAAACACCAGTAAAAGGAATCGTAGTGATTGAGTTAGAGACTGACTCGATTAAGTACATTCCTATGAACTTATTTCAAGAGCTTAAGCAATTTGAAATAATTCATCAAGAGGGAAATGCACCTGGTATTATTTCCGGAGAATCTACTTATTTGAGTTTCATTGGCGATAAGCTGATTGTCTCCTCCTCGGCATATAACGATGTGTATCGCTATAATACCAGCTCTGACAGCCTTTCTCACTACAGTTTTAAAGCAAGCCTTACTGACAACGAAAAAATTCGAAATTTCCCTAACGAAGTGCACTCAAGTAAAGAGTGGACTGATGCTGAGAAGGCAAAAAACGAACAAGTTTCTTTCCAAGAGTTTTTGAAATTGCCTGAGCAAAATATTTTCTGGAGAGTGAGTACCGACAAAGACCGTATGATTGCAGATTCTGTTGTTTTCAAGCAGGTCGCCACTTTTTTTGATGCTGATTTTAAGATGCTCAACGAGCAAGAATTGGAGAATTTTCATAGTTCCAGAAAGCCATTTTTCAAAGATGGGATGCTTTACAGCTTTATTAATATTGAGGATGAGATGGCTTTTATAAGACTGAAACCTATATTAGAAGAATGAGTAAGTATCTGACTTTTCTTTTTTTGATAGCGATGATGAGTTGCTCGGCCAAAGAGGAAAAGGAGGAAGTAGTGGTTCCTAAAAGCGATATCGAGTTTAGCTATACCATAGATACCATCAGGATAGATGGGGGAGGGACCAAGCATTACTTGGGCATGAATCTCACGATGGCTGATTATTCTGCTCAAGAAGGACTTTTATACAATCTGGAGCCTGAAACGGGGCGTGTGGAGGTGATAGATGTAGAAAAACAAAAGCTGCTGCGCTTGATCCAGTACGATATGCGGGGTCCGAATAGTATCAAAGAGTATTATCCTTCCGGGATCAAGAAAACTATCCTGGGAGAGACGTTTTTCAGAGATTTCTATGTGATTCATCGGATGGATTCAGCGCGAAAGAAAATAGACACCTACAAGCTTGATAATAGTTCTCTGAAAGGTGATCGGCTGCCCTATGAGACCAATATAGATGGATCTGGCGAAATCGCTGTTGATGGGTCTTATTACGTGGGGCTTTACGGTAACTTCAAACCCAAAGGTGAGATTTTGGGAGTAGCGAAAGTGAGGTTTTCGGATAAATCCATGAAGATTATTCCTATTGATTTTTGGGATCAGCTGAAAGAGTATACCATTACTGTAAATTATGATATAGGCAGAAGAAGCAGTTCAACTGAGATGAAATTTCTCACATTGAATGGCCCTGATTTTATTTTGTCCACATCCGCCAGTAATGAGCTATGGTACTACATTTCTGAAATTGACAGCGTCGTCCACAGATCGTATCACAGTACGATCACTTCAGACAAGAAAAGTGGGGAGTATAGAAAAGAAGTTACCACCCATGCGACATTCGAGTACTGGTCTCAGCGGAAGAATCAGGAGGTTACGTTTGGGCCATTGGTCAAAGATCCGGATTCCCAACTCTTCTATCGCTACAGCCGCGAGCTGGACAAGAGCAACCCGGAAAGTGCTAGTTATGTCTATGTATTGACGGTTTTCAACGAAAAGCTAGACCAAATCCATGAGGAGAAACTCAGGAGCAGGATTTCAATTTTGGGTAAATACTTCGCTGGAAAGACCTTCGTGCACAAGGGTATGATCTATTCCTATATCAATCTGAATGATGAAATGGCCTTTGTACGGTTGAAACCAGATTTCTCTAAATGAGAGAGTATTAGCATTTATTCAGCCCTTTGTAGTTTAAAAAATATAGACAAAAAAAAGAGGGCCGAAGCCCTCTGTTATTTTTTAGTCCATTCCTTTGAATACCACATCGAATATCAATATCGAGTTGGCTGGAATTTTAGGTTGCGTTTCAGAATTCTGATAGCCAAGAGGCGAGGGTATAATGAGTTTTGCTTTAGAACCCGATCTGAGTCTAAGGAAGCCCCTATCCCATCCGGGAATAACACTGCCTGAGCCTAGAACGAAACTGAGTAGATTATAATTTCTATTTTCATCATAGATATCATTATCTATTGCTACTTGTTCAATATTGGTATCAAATACAGAACCATCGCTCATCAATGAACCTGCATATTTGGTATAGATAATATTTCCGTTATTCGGGCGAGAGCCTATTCCTTCTTCTTGTACGATGACCACGACGCCGCTTGCAGTATGGATGCGGTATAAGCTGTCTATCTCTGCGGTTTCAAGGTATTTCACGATCAAAAGGCTGTCCTTTGTCAGATTCCCCGCATAGTCATATACAGGTCCAGTGTCGTATGGATTCTTTGCATCGCAACTGGCGAATACTATTGCTATCAGTAGAAAGGCGAAAATACTAAGTCTATAAATACTCATAATTACTGCTGTGGTCCTTGAGTTACCTCTATAAGATTTAATTCAAACATAATAGGAGCGTTTGATGGGATCGGTACAACCCCATTCGTTCCTTGTTGACCATATGCATATCTAGATGGGATAAATACAGTGGCTTTATCACCTTGTTCCATTTGACCCACACCAAATTCAAAACCTGGAATCAATAGATTGAAACCTACTGGAAACTCAAGGGGAGTATAAACTCTAGTCGATGCAAATATTCCCCCATCCACTGCCACCTGCTTGATAGAGGTATCAAATACTTTATTTGAAAGCAATTTGCCGATATAATCTACCTTCAAGGTGTCTCCGTTAGTTACACCCATCCCTGAATCAGAGACTTCTTGCCAAATTATTCTCAAACCGGAGGCTTCATCATGAAATTCCTTAACATTAACGATAGTAGTAGTATCAATATAAGCATTGATTGCTGCTTTATCATTAGCTAGTATTACCTCGTCCGTAGCTTCTTCGTCAATACAAGATGCCATTGCGAAACTGCCTGCAATCAGGCTTAATATGGCAAATATTCTAATTTTCATCGTCGTTGGTTTTGTATTAGTTACTGGATATACTTACAGTACGTCCATTACTGAACTTCTGCTACATCCACATCGAAAACAAGTACTGAATTAGCAGGAATCATGTCTCCAGCTCCATTTTCTCCATAAGCTAGTGGAGAAGGGATGATAAACTTGCCTTTTGATCCTTTTTTTAACAATAATAAACCTTCGTCCCATCCTGGGATTACTTGACCCATACCTACAGTCACAGGAAGTGGCTCATATGGTCTGCCTTCGTTAAACATATTGTTTTCTCTTGCTATGGATTCCACAGAAGTGTCAAATAACGTTCCGTCAAGCAAGTAACCTGCATAATTCACATGCATGGTAGTACCTACAGAAACAGGCTCGCCAGTTCCTTCTTCTTCGATCACATAGTAAAGTCCGCTTTCTGTTTTCTGAGCAGCTAGACCTTTTTCTTTGATGTAATCTTGAATGATTTTCTCTTCTTCTATTATTCTCTCTTTAGCTCTTTCACCTTTTTTCACTTCCTCAGCAGCCATCACTTTTTCAAAGTATGCCTGAATAGCTTCTTCGTTCATGATTTCAAATGCTCCCAAACGAACTTTTACTATATCTTCTTTATTCACTGTTGGAGGCGCATTTTCTCCATAAATATTTTTAATAGTAGTTTCAAAAGCGATGCTATCTCCTTTGCGAAGGCTAAGGAAGATCTCATCCATACCGGTCTCAACTGGCATAGAATCGTTGGCCATTATATAGCCAGGGAAAGGATAATCTGCCGTAGAATAGATCACAGAATCTGATGCAGTAGTGATCTCAAGGTTGTAAAGTAAAAACTCACCGTTTGGAGCTTTTTCATTTCCCTCTTTTACATAGGTATATTCGATACCGTCTTTTTCAGTGACTTTAGTTTTTTTACATGAAGTCAAGATGCTCGCTCCAACCAAGAGAGCAAGGATTGCCAAAAGGCTTTTTGAATTTTTCATAAAGGATAAGTGATTTTTCAAGGTAATGTGGTGGTCTTCGAAGGTCATCAATCTGCGGTAACAGCAACAGAACGGTATAAATCATCCTGGTTCTCTTCCACTAAAGATTCGAATCGCTCTACGGTATCTCTTAGGCTTAATGTGGACTTGCCTCCTGAGGCATTTTTATGTCCACCTCCATCAAAGTATTCTGCTGCAAACTTATTCACAGCTACTTCACTGGATGATCTAAAGGATATTTTAATACCGTCTTCGCGTTCCGAAAATAAGGCTGCCAACTTTATCCCATCCAAAGATAAAGCATAATTGACCAAACCTTCGGTATCGCCTGTGCGGCTTTGATATTTTTTAAGATCTTTTTTGCTGATCGCAAAATAGGCCATGTGAAGATCTTCACAGACCACCAGACGACGACTGATCGCAAAACCGATAAATTTCAATCTATTCACTGAATTGGAATCATAGATCCAATTGGCAATCTGAGAGGTATCTGCGCCCAAGTCCAGTAATTCCGCGACCACGAGGTGCACGTTCTTAGTGGTATTGGGATGCCTGAATCCACCAGTATCTGTCATGATCCCTGCATAGAGACACTCTGCGATGTCTTTGTCTAGAAGTTTCTCGTCTCCTAGCTGCACGACCAGTTCATATACCAATTCACAGGTAGCGGCGGCCTCTGTACTCCAAAACTTGAAGTCAGCAAAATCCTCCGGATCCTGATGATGATCGATATTGATTACGAGTGCATCCGACTTGCGGATCATTTCGCCTAATTCATTGACCCTTTTTAAGACAGAGAAATCCAAACAGAATATAAGATCCGCTTCATTTAACTTTTGGGTGGCAATCTCTGTGTGCTTAGGATTACTGAAATCCAGCACAGAATCATTGCCTTTCATCCAATTAAGAAATGAAGGGTAATCCGTTGGCGTCACCACAGTTACCTCATGTCCCTTCTTGAGTAGGTAGTTAGCCATTCCCAATGAAGAACCCAATGCATCGGCATCGGGTTTGACGTGAGTGGTAATGAATATTTTTTTGGGTGAAGATATCTCTCTCTTAAACGAGGCTAAAGCTTCCATTTTATACATTTAGCTGCTTTTTGGCTCTTGTAGCTCGCAAAGGTCAGGAATTTTTTGACAATTCCCAATTATAGTAGTTGGCTGACAATGAAGCAGGTAGCTTATAATTACAGAAGTAAATGCGGAGAATGCTACGAAAAAGTCTATTTTTGCGCCCGATTTAAACCAATGAAAAACGAATAACATGGCAACTAACAGAACATTCACCATGATCAAGCCTGATGCTTTCTCTGCAGGCAATTCAGGAGCAATCCTTAAAATGATCGAAGAAGCAGGCTTCAAAATCGTAGCCATGAAAGCTACACAATTGACTCCAGCTATCGCAGGTAAATTCTACGAAGTTCACTCAGAAAGACCTTTCTACGCTGATTTATGTGCTTATATGTCTTCTGGACCTATCATCGCAGCTATCCTTGAGAAAGACAATGCAGTAGAAGATTTCAGAAAATTGATCGGTGCCACTAATCCTGCTGATGCAGCTGAAGGTACTATCCGTAAGATCTTCGCTAAGTCTATCGAAGCAAATGCTGTACACGGTTCTGACTCAGACGAAAACGCAGCTATCGAAGGAGCATTCTACTTCTCTCAGACAGAAAGAGTAGGTTAATTCCAGCACAAAAATAATTTTGAAAGCATCCCATTTTGGGGTGCTTTTTTTGATTAAAGTCAATTTGGATTCAACCACAGAGAGCACAATTAGTTTTGTCAGGCTGAGCGAAGTCGAAGCCCCGCTTTGCCCAATGGCGCAATTCCTGCTTCTCCAGAAGCAGGATTTTTTCATTAAAGATCCAATGGCCCCAATGGCGCAAGTCTCCTGACCTGCTTATAACAGGCAGGCTTGTGCCAATGATAATGCAGTCTCCTGACTGCCTCGCTATCCCAAGAAGCCTCTTCCTCCCAGATTTGTGAAGCCAAATTCAAGATAGATTTATCTGTTAGCAGACAACACAATTAAGTCAACAGTCAGTATTCACTCAGTCTTCCTCTTACTTAATGATTTTACGTACGTATGCTTGCAATTTAGTATATAAAAAAATACGTACTAGGTACCTGAAATTTTTAAAAAAAACGTCCTTTTAACGATAATTGGATGGTTTATTACTTTTTAATCCACTCTTAAATACTTATTACTAGTAAGTATTTATTTACTGCTTTCTTTGGAATTACGTATTAATACTTATATTTGAGTTCTAAAATACGTAGCCATGAAGAAAGTTATTGTCATAGGAAATGGAATGGTAGGGTACAAGTTTTGCGAAAAGCTAGCTGCCCACCCTCTTCGTGATCAATTTGAGGTGGTAGTCTTCGGGGAAGAATTCAGACCAGCTTATGATCGTGTTCACCTAAGCGAATACTTCACGCTAGACTCTGCGGATAAGCTGCTTTTGGCTTCCCGTGACTGGTATGCCGAGAATAACATCACCCTTCGCACGGGAGAAATGATCACTTCCATCGAGACTGAGACTAAGCGGGTTTTCACGCACAAGCATGATTATTTCGAATATGATTACCTGATTTTGGCTACAGGTTCAGCTCCTTTTGTCCCTAGTATCAAAGGAGTGGACAAGCCGGGTGTATTTGTCTATAGAACCATCGAAGATCTTGACGCAATAAAGGACTACGCAGACAAACTCAAGCAGGAAGGCAAATTCAAGGCCTCTGTCTTAGGTGGAGGATTGCTAGGTTTGGAAGCGGCAAATGCTGCCAAAGAGCTCGGGTTGCAAACTGATGTAATCGAATTCGCACCACGACTTATGCCTCGTCAACTGGACAAAGCTGCCAGTGATATGCTTCAAAGCAAGATCGAAAGCCTTGGTATGAAAATTCACTTGGGCAAAAACTCCAAGGAAATCATGGGAGAAGCAGGTATCGAAAAAATCGACTTCACTGACGAAACTTCTCTCCAAACCGACATGCTGATCATTTCCGCAGGTATTCGTCCTAGAGATGAATTGGCTGTGAAATGTGGCTTACGAACTGGCGAGCGCGGCGGAGTCTATGTAAACAACAAAATGGAAACTTCCGATCCGGCGATTTATGCGATCGGAGAAGTAGCACTATATAATAATGGTATCTACGGCTTAGTCGCTCCTGGATATGAGATGGCCGGTGTCGCTGTAGATCAAATTGCCGGTGGCGAAAAGCTCATGAGTCCTTCCATAGACATGTCCACTCAGCTGAAATTGGTGGGAACGGAAGTGGCATCATTTGGTGATCCTTTCATCGAGAATGATGAGGTCACTGCAATCGCATATGAAAACAAGCAACGTGGAGTTTACAAAAGAATCAACATCACCAAAGATGGTTCGAAGCTACTAGGTGGAATCATGGTCGGTGATTCTTCAGATTACAACACACTTTTTCAATTGTATATCAATGCGATGAAGCTACCTGAGAATCCGGAAGATTTGATCTTGGGTTCCAGAGGTGGAGAGAGCAAAAGTGCGTTGGGTTCTGTGCTGGATTTGCCAGATACAGCTCAGATTTGCTCTTGCGAAGCAGTCTCTAAAGGAACGATCTGCGACTCCATTACAAGTGGTGCTTGTTGCACTTTCTCAGATGTAGTAAAAAGCACAAAAGCTTCGAGTTCATGTGGAGGGTGTAAGCCCATGGTGACAGATTTGGTTACGGCCACTTTGAAGTCCATGGGACAAGAAGTGAAAGAAACGATCTGCGAACACTTCGATTATAGCCGTCAGGAAATGTACGATTTGGTGAAGTTGCACAGCATTATGGATTTTGACGAAGCGCTGGATCGTCATGGTATAGGTCATGGATGTGAGATGTGCAAGCCCGTTTTGGCTTCGATTTTCGCCAGTATATACATGGAAACTGCCAATCGTCAGGCTCCTATTCAGGATTCGAATGATAGATTCCTAGCCAATATTCAGAGAAACGGTACATACTCGGTCGTACCTAGAGTGCCAGGAGGAGAGATTACTCCGGACAAATTAATGGTTTTGGGACAAGTCGCTAAGAAATACGATCTCTATACCAAAATCACAGGTGGTCAGAGAATAGATCTTTTTGGAGCTCAGCTTCATGAATTACCATTGATTTGGAAAGAACTGATTGATGCAGGATTCGAAAGTGGACACGCCTACGGCAAATCACTCCGAACAGTAAAAAGCTGTGTGGGCTCGACTTGGTGTCGATACGGCTTGCACGACAGTGTGAGTTTTGCCATCAGAATCGAGGAGCGATACAAAGGACTTCGTTCTCCTCACAAACTAAAAGGCGGCGTATCTGGCTGTATTCGCGAATGTGCTGAAGCTAGAGGAAAGGACTTTGGTGTCATCGCAGTAGAAGGTGGTTGGAACCTCTTTGTATGTGGTAATGGAGGAGCTACTCCGAAGCATGCGATACTTTTGGCAGAAAAACTAGACGACGATACCTGCATCAAGTACCTAGATAGATTCTTGGTTTATTATATCAGAACAGCCGCTCCACTTCAGCGTACTGCGCCTTGGCTGGACAAGTTGGAAGGTGGAATAGACTATTTGAAAAAGGTAGTGGTAGAAGATAGCCTCGGGATAGCCGAAGAACTGGAAGCTGAGATGGAGGAGCTGGTGAACCAGTACGCATGTGAGTGGAAAGAAGCTATCGAGGATCCACAGATGATGAAGCGGTTTAAGCCATTTGTCAATTCAGAAGAGACAGATGACAGCTTAGTATTTGTGCCGATGCGAGATCAAAAAATGCCTAGACCTTGGTAATCCAATAAGAATAAGATCATGGAAGAACTATTAAAAAATTATCAATCCGTAGCTGAGGAGCATGCTATTAATTGGATCAAAGTAGGTCAGACAGACGACTTTCCGGAGAATGCGGGAGCCTGTGTGAAATACAACGCTAAGCAAATTGCAGTTTACTATTTCACCAGAACGAACTCCTGGTATGCCTGTCAGAACCTTTGCCCACACAAGATGGAAATGGTTCTTTCCCGCGGCATGACTGGCGATGCTCAGGGAATTCCAAAAGTGGCTTGTCCGCTTCATAAGAAGACCTTTTCGCTAGAAGATGGCAGCAATCTGAACGGAGAAGAATACAGTATTGCGACCTATCCGGTCAGGATTCAGGAGGGAAATGTATATATTGGATTCGCAGATTAATCCAATTGACACATGAACAAATTCCAGAAAGCAATCTCATTGATCGATCAGATCAATGCGGAAGATCCGATCAAAGAAGAAGTATTGGGAAAAGAGATTGCAAAAGAGCTGTTGTATTCCATCCGTATGACCGAAAAACTTGATCAGTTTGATCCTGAATCTTCTGAGGCTATGCAGCTCGCCGTGAGGGCACAACACATCGGAAGATGGAAAATTCCGAGATCAGATTACCCGATGGATAGAGTGGGTTATCTCAAGTGGCGAGAAGAATTGAAGAAGATGCATGCTGATATGGCTGCGGAAATTCTAGTAGAAGCGGGGTACGATGACGAGACGATTGAGAAGACAAAATTCCTGATCAGAAAGAAACAATTGAAGACTGATCCTGATACACAAACCATGGAAGATGTCATTTGTCTGGTTTTCTTGGAATATTATTTCGAAGAATTCGCTGCCAAACATGAGTCTGCCAAAGTCATTGATATTCTTCAAAAAACCTGGGCAAAAATGTCTGAAAAAGGACATAGAGCCGCTTTACAATTACCATTTTCACCTTCAAGCCTCGAATTAGTCAAAGAAGCTATTACCTAAACAAATGACTGGTACACCGCGATCGCTGGATCAAGATACTTTTAATCGTCTCCGCCGCCTCTACATTATTGCTTTGGGAGCAATTGCCATCTCCTTGATCGCAAGCCAGATTCTCATCAGAAAATACCTGAATGATCAGGAAAATGACAGTCGTCTGGTCAATGTGGCTGGTCGGCAGAGAATGCTGAGTCAAAAGCTGAACAAGGAAGTTCTTTTGCTGTCGCAAAGCCAATCTTTTGAAGATTCGAAAGTGCAGATAGACACAATTCAATCCACGCTGAATCGCTGGGAAAAAGCACATCAGCTTTTACAGTTGGGAGATGAATCACAGGATTTTACTGTAGACAATAGCTCTGAAATCAAGGGCATGTTTGAGGAAATCAATCCAGATTTCAAACAAGTGATTGATGCTACGCAGAATTTCATTTTTCTCAAATCCAGTACTTCTGAGGATTCTTCTTCCATAGGGGAGCAATTGAAAATCATTGAAACCAACGCAAATAGCTTTCTGGTCAAAATGGACGAGATCGTGAATCAATACGATCACGAAGCCAAGGAGAAAGTCTCAAACTTACAGCGAGTAGAATTGCTTATTACGGTTTTCACATTGCTAATCTTAGTCGGTGAGTTTTTGATCATCTTTTGGCCTTCGGCCAAAGCCATGAAAGCAAGTATTCATGAGTTGATGGATGCCGAGGAAAAAGCAATCCGAATGGCCAAGAATGCAGATATACTCAGTCAGTCAAAGGAAAAATCGGTTCGGGAACTACAATCGCTTAGCAAAGCGATGGATCAGATTCTGCTTTTCGCGAGGATCACACCAGAAGGATACATCACCCACATAGGTGAGCGATTCAGCAGACTTTACAAAGCCCAAAAATTCAATATCAATGCGAAAATTTCCGATATGCTCTCTCCTCTGGAAAATGAGCAACTTACGATAGATCGCATCATTGCCGAAAACAAAAAATCCGGTTGGGAAGGGGAATTCAAAACAACTTCACAGACTGGAGAAGACATCTGGTTGGATGTGTCCATGATTCCTTTCAATTCTGCTGAGGACAAATCGGAGTTGATATTGATTTGCATGGATATCACCAAACGTAAGGAGTTCATGCATCAGGTGGAGCAACTGACAAAGGAGAGTTTTGAGGAGAAAATGCATCAGCAGAAAGTGATCTCAAGACAAATCATCGAGAACCAAGAGAATGAGCAAAACCGCATTGCCAAGGATATACATGACGGTATTGGACAAATGCTCACTGGACTTAAATACTTATTGGAAAGTGTAGACTCTTCTGATCCAGAAAAAGCAGAGGTGAAGATCATCAAGCTCAAAGAACTTACTTCGAATATCATCAAGGGAGTGCGAACTGCCACCTTTAACCTTACTCCTCCGGAATTAAAGGATTACGGAATTGTACCAGCATTGACAGAACTGACGCAGGAGCTTTCCAAGCTTACTGGGAAAGACATAGTGCTTTTCAATAAGTCAGAATTCTCTCAGCGACTGGATTCTTTGGTGGAAATCAATCTGTACAGGATCACACAGGAGGCAATCAACAACGCGATCAAATATGCAGAATCCTCGCATATCATCGTCACCGTCTCGCATAGTCAGAATATTCTGAGCATCATCGTGGATGACAATGGAAAAGGTTTTGACAAAGCAAAGCTTAAAGCTAAACCGGATGAGGAAGGTGGAATGGGGCTGACCTTTATGAGAGAACGGGTGAAATACATCAACGGAAGATTGTTCATTAATTCCTCGCCAAACGAAGGCACCAAAGTCACTCTCAACATTCCTTTGACGTAGATTTCCTAGATTTTTATACGTAAATTCGGTTACTTTACTACGTATTTACTTAAGCGCATATGAACCCAATCAAGATAGTTTTAGCAGATGACCACGAATTGGTTCGTGATGGGATCAAATCCCTACTTGAAAGTGAAAAAGAGTTTCAGGTAATCGATGAGGCATCTGATGGAGTGGAAGCGCTGGAAGTGGTCGCACTGCAAAATCCAGATTTACTTATTGTGGACATTCGAATGCCTAAAATGAATGGTCTGGAAGTAGTGAAGGAAATGACCAAATCATTTCCACATATCAAAAAGCTTGTCCTTTCTATGCATGATTCGGAAGAGTATGTGGTGGAGGCAGTGGAAGCTGGAGCCGATGGGTATTTGCTCAAAGGATCCTCGAAAAGCGAGTTTTTGAAGGCTTTACACACCATAGCTGGTGGCGGGAAGTTTTTTGCTGGAGATGTATCTGCTTATATCATCAATAATTTTGTCAACGGGAAAGCCAAGTCTTCATCCAAATCAGAAGTGCTTCCAGAGGAATTGGCAAATTTGACCAACAGAGAAAAGCAGATACTCGAACTTATCCTAGAAGGGAAAGGAAATAATGAAATCGCTGATGCTCTGGAGATCAGCAAAAGAACAGCGGAAGTACATCGGTTTAATTTGATGAAAAAAATGAACGTCAAGAATCTGGCAGAGCTGACCACAAAATCCAGAGATTTAAATCTGATCTAAGGCAACTACTAAGTTTTATAAGTAGTCAATAGTCCATTTAGAGCCAATCTAAATGGATTTTTTATTTTTTACTTAAATTTAATACGTATTCTGTTTTGTAATTACGTATTTATACTTACTTTTATCCTAATTAAAAATAAGTATTATGGAGCCACTACTTACACACAAAGCGACACGGTTGAATCTCTTAGATTTTAAATCTGTCCCGATCCGTACCTTCTGGATCACTTCAATTGCATTCTTTATCTGCTTTTTCGCATGGTTTGGTATAGTGCCATTCATGCCAGATGTAGTCAAGGACTTAGGTCTTACTCCCGCGCAAAAGTGGAATGCAACAGTTCTTGCAGTAGCGGGAACAGTTTTCGCCAGATTACTTATCGGCAAGCTATGCGATAAGTACGGTCCGAGGCTTTGCTATACTTGGTTGCTGATCTTAGGATCTATTCCTGTAATACTTAGCGGCCTAGTTCAAACTCCCATGCAGTTTTACATTTGCCGTCTTTTGACAGGATTTATTGGAGCTTCATTTGTCATCACGCAGGTTCATACTTCGCTGATGTTTGCTTCCAACGTAGTCGGTACAGCCAATGCAACTTCTGCCGGCTGGGGAAATCTAGGTGGTGGAGCCAATAGATTGGGTATGCCGATCATTGCGGCGATAGTGATTGGAGTTGGGGTAGCTGAGGCAGATGCCTGGAGATATTCCATGGTCATCGCGGGTATCGCGTGCTTTACCATGGGTTTGGTGTATTACTTTTTCACAAAAGACACACCACAAGGAAACTACAAGGAATTAGAAGCAAGAGGAATGCAAGTTCCTAGCACTAAGAAGGATAAAGTTGGCTTTATGGAGGCCGTGAAAGACTATCGTGTTTGGTTGCTTTTCGTGGTCTACGCAGCATGTTTTGGTATAGAACTGACAGTCTATGGCACCATGGATGATTACCTTCAAAACACTTTCCAACTCGAACGAATCACCGCTGGTAATATCGTGCTCTCTTTCGCATTGATGAACATTTTCGCCCGTACGCTTGGTGGATATTTTGGAGACAAATTTGGTAAAGCTAGAGGGCTTAAAGGCCGGGTTTGGTTTTTGGCAGCTATCTTAATTGCGGAAGGCTTAATGTTAAGCTTGTTCTCTCTTGCCACTGGATTGTTACTAGGATTTGTACTTTTGGTTGCATTCAGCCTTACGGTTCAAATGGCAGAAGGAGCGACCTTCTCAGTTGTTCCTTTTGTCAATAGGAAAGCAATCGGATCTATCTCAGGTATAGTTGGTGCAGGTGGAAATTTCGGAGCATTCTTGGCAGCACTTTTCTTAAGCTCCAAGTCAGCAGTAGCCGAAAAAGCTGCTTTAATTGCAAGTGAAACACTGGGAGCAGATGCAGCAGCGGCAGCACAATCAGCCGCCGCGGCAAGTGCAGTATCAGCCGGTTACTTAGTTATTGGAGGATTGATAGTAGTTTCCGGTTTGGTTGCTCTAGCTATCAGATTTAGTACTGAAGATGAAGAAGTGGCAGAAATAGAATTAGGTAAGCTTCAACCTGAATTAGTGCCAATAGATAATTAACTTGTAGCATTACTACCCAAAATAGCTCCTCTGCAATTGACCATAAATCGTGCGGATGAGCTATTTTGTTATCACCCTATTTCCAATTGTAATTCCTTCACTGTGATCTTAGATAAAAAAGTTAAAACCACTTGTTCTTACTGCGGTGTCGGCTGCGGAATAGTCGCGGGTGTGGACGCTCAAAACAGAGTACAGGTGGAAGGCGATCAAGATCATCCCGTCAACCAAGGAATGCTTTGCTCCAAAGGCATGAACCTCCACTACGTAGTGAATGATACTTCAGACAGAATTCTTTACCCAGAAATGCGATGGAGCAGATCTCATCCTAGGGAGCGGGTCAGCTGGGATGACGCACTGGACAGAGCAGCAGGAGTATTCAAATCTTTGATCCAGAAATATGGGCCGAATAGCGTTGGATTTTACATCTCTGGACAGTGCCTCACAGAAGAGTACTACATCGCAAATAAGCTTACGAAAGGCTTTTTGGGCACAAATAACATTGATACCAATAGCCGTTTGTGCATGAGTTCGGCAGTAGTCGCGTATAAAAAAACTTTTGGTGAGGACTCTGTTCCTATTTCTTATGAAGACATAGAATTGGCAGATGCTTTTTTGATTGCTGGCGCAAATCCAGCCTGGTGTCATCCGATTCTTTTTCGCAGACTGGAAAAACACAAAGAGAAAAATCCGAATGTGAAAATAATCGTAGTTGATCCACGTAAAACAGACTCGGCTACTTTCGCAGATATCCATCTGCAGATCATTCCTGGCACAGATATCATTCTGTACAATGCCATTGGCAAAAGAATCATCGATATCGGACTAGCTGATAAGGAATTTATAGAAAAACATACCGAAAACTACCTGAAATACCGAAAGCAGGTCATGGCGACTTCGCTGAAAGAAGCCTCCAAACTTTGCGGAATTTCTGTGGATGACATTAAAAACGTAGCCGAAATAATCGGCGAATCCAAAGGATTTATCAGCATGTGGGCGATGGGACTAAACCAAAGTGCCATCGGAACGGATAAGAATTTTTCATTGCTCAACCTTTCGTTGGTCACTGGCAGAATCGGAAAGCCTGGAAATGGACCCTTCTCACTCACCGGTCAACCAAATGCCATGGGCGGACGTGAAGTTGGAGGAATGGCAAATTTGTTGGCAGTTCACAAGGAATTAAGTAACCCTATTCATCGACAGGAAGTAGCAAACTTCTGGGGAGTAAATGAAATTTCTCCTGACCCAGGTTTCTCAGCAACAGAGATGTTTGACGCCCTGGAAAGTGGCGAAATGAAGGCAGTTTGGATTATTTGCACAAATCCTTTGGTGAGTTTGCCTAATTCTAGGAGGATTGAACAGGCCATGAAAAATGCCAAGTTCGTGGTCGTTCAGGATATTTCTCACAAAGCTGACACACTTGAGTACGCAGATTTGGTGCTGCCTGCGGCTGGATGGTTGGAAAAGGAAGGTACGATGACGAATTCTGAGCGGCGGATTTCCTATCTCAACAAAGGCATCAATCCTCCCGGAGAAGCTAGACCAGACGTGGAGATTCTTTGTGATTTTGCTCGCAGAATGGGTTTCCGAGGTTTTAATTTCAACAATACGGAGGAGATCTACGAGGAATATTGTGCTATGACCAAAGGTACGAACATCGATATTTCCTACCTCAATTACGATAGGCTGAAGAATGAAGGAACCTTCCAATGGCCAGTACCAGCCTACAGACATACAGGAACTCCAAGGCTTTTCGAAGACAAGAAATTCTATACGCCGACTCAAAAGGCGGTGTTCAATATTCCCGCTCAGATCACTAATACTTCCGAAAAAACTAGCAAGGAATATCCGCTGATTCTTACCACAGGACGCGTGAGGGATCAGTGGCATACCATGACCAAGACGGGAAAAGTATCCAGACTTCGCACGCATTACCCAAGTCCGGTTCTGGAAATCAATCCCATCGATGCTTACCTAGACAAGGTGAAAGATGGAGATGTGGTGGAAGTGAAAAGCAAGAATGGCGTAGTCCGAGTAAAGGCAAAGCTTTCCAAAAACATTCGTGAAGGCGTAGTTTTTCTGCCCATGCATTGGGGTAAGCAATTACAAAGTGATCTCAATCGAGCAAATAACCTGACAAACACGGTGGTCGATCCTCAATCCAAAGAACCGGATTTTAAGTTTACCACAGTTTCTGTTTCTAGATACAAAAAAGCCACGGAGAAAATCGTGGTCGTGGGAGCGGGAGCGGCAGCTTTCCGATTCATCCAAAATTACCGCGAACACAATGAATCCGATCAGATTCATGTGTTCTCCAAAGAGCCACATCCATTTTACAATAGAGTACTTTTGCCGGAATATGTGACTGAAGAGCTGACTTGGGAGCAGCTGCAGAAGATCAAAGAGCACGAGCTTAAGAAGCTGAAAATAAGTCTTCACACGGGACTTTCTATAGAACATATTGACCCTGAGAAGCAAGTTGTGGTCGATAATGACGGCCAGGAATATCCTTTTGACAAGCTGATTTTGGCGACTGGAAGTCGAGCTTTCATCCCAAAAGATGCGCAATTGGATCTACCGGGTCGATTTACCATGCGAAACAAAATCGATGCAGATCGATTTAAAGATTACCTGGATTCTACCAAGCTACCTCCTGAAAACCAGCATGTCGTCATCATAGGTGGAGGCTTGCTTGGGCTGGAACTTGCAGCGGCTTTGCAGCACAATCGTGTGAAAGTAACTATCGTACAGCGCGCTTCCAGATTGATGGAGCGCCAGTTGGATGAAGTTTCGAGTAAGCTACTTTCTCTGGATGTACAGGAGCGGGGAATTCATGTGTATTTCGATAATGAGGTCAGCACAGTCTTCGATGATGAAGAGAACAAATCGCTTTCTATCACACTGAAAAGCGGGAAAATCATTTATGCCAATGCAGTGGTATACGCGATAGGCACCCAGCCGAACATTAAAATCGCACGGGATAACGGCATTCTTTGCGGTCGTGGTATCAAGGTAAATCAACACTTACAGACCAATTATCCTAACATTTTTGCCATCGGGGAGATCGCAGAATTTCAAAATCAACTCTTCGGAATTACCTCCGCTGCTGAGGAGCAAGCCATGGTTTTAGCTAACTATATAGCCGGAGATGTAAGTAGTATTTACAGCGGATCTGTGCTGATGAATATTCTGAAATTCAAGGATCTGGAACTTTGTAGCATAGGTGATATTTTGATTCCTGAAAATGACGATTCCTATGAGGAAATCATTTTCACCGATATCAGTCGTCGCTATTATAAGAAATGTATTGTCAAAGATGACTTGCTCATCGGGGCAGTGCTGATGGGAGATAAAAATGAATTTGCGGAATTCAAATCCCTGATCGAAAACAAAATAGAGCTTTCCGAAAAGAGAAAATCTTTGCTGATGGGTTCTTCGGAAACACGGCCTGTGATCGGCAAATTAGTTTGTAGCTGTAGCCGTGTGGGCGAGGGAAATATCAAGGAAGCAATCGCAGGTGGATGCTCCGATTTCACCGCACTTTGTCAGCAGACAGGCGCTGGTTTGGGATGTGGAAGTTGTAAAACTGAGGTTAGAGAGATTCTTCACCAATCAAAAGTAATGGTATGAAATCAAGCCTGCCTCAGTAATAAAAATTTAGAATTTACAAAAGAGTGATGACGTTGTCCGCCTGAGCGCCCGCCTGACTTCGGGCAGGAAGTCGAAGGCTCTTTAAAATAAGTGAAGTTATTGTCCTCGACTCCGCTCGGACTGACACAATTTCCAGCAAAAAACTAAATACTTCAACGGCAGGAGACATGCTTGAATTTAAGTGTGACACAGTGGGATGATTTTCTATCAAGCGAGAATGTCCCTAAGCAAGTTATAGACAGGCTACCTGACCATTGAAAAAGATAATTATAAACACATGAAACAGACCTATTCTAGAGTAGTGGTGAAAGGCGGAGTACTCTCTCCAGCAGAACTCAAGCAGATTTTGGAACTGGCAGAAAGCGCTGGTTTAGATACAATTTCTTTGGGCTCCCGTCAAGATATCCTTTTTATCAAAGATGACGGAAACCTGGAAATTGATTCTCAGGATAAATTTCAACTCGTATCTCCAGAAGAATTGGGTGCTGAAAATATCGTCTCTTCTTATGTTTCATCAGACATTTTCCCAAATACACCCTGGCTGACAGGTGATCGGTATTTGTATATTCTCGAGCAATTTAGAGTTCAGCCAAACCTCAAAATCAACATCACAGATCCGAAGCAGCGCTTGGTTCCTCTTTTCACTGGTCACTTGAATTTCATCGCTTCGGCCCACGAAGATTACTGGTATCTATATGTTCGTTTGCCAGAATGGGAAGATACGATGATGTATCCAGCGCTTATTTACAGTTGGGATATCGCAAAAGTGGCTTCTGCCATTGAAGACATACTTCAGGAGGAGCCCGAGACAGTTGAGTTTCTTTTTGAGTTGGTGAATGACGCAGTTGACTCAAATAATCGTACGGTGGACACTCCGCTGGAAGTGCCCTTTTATCCTTTTCCATACTACGAGGGAATCAATCGTGTGGGCGATGATCGCTATTGGTTAGGCTTATACTGGAGAAATAACAAGTATTACACTGAGTTCCTGAAAGTGCTTTGCGATCTCTGCGCAGACAGTAAAATCGGGAAAATCTCCATCACACCTTGGAAATCCATCATCATCAAAGGAATTCCGGAAAGCACAAAAATCGAGTGGGAAAGACTTCTTGGTCGATACGGAATCAATGTGCGTCACTCCATGCTGGAGCTGAATTGGCACCTTCCCGTAAGCAATAAATCTGCCCTCAAACTCAAGGAGTATCTTGTGGATAACTTTGACAAAAGAGATATCAGTACCTACGGTTTGACCTTTGGAATCACTGATTATACAAGAAAGGCATACTATTTCACCTCCATTATTATCGAGAAGAATCAGCCTCCAGCAGGTTTGGAGGGTATCAAAATCCGAAACACATACAATTTACTTTACGCCAAAAACTTTGACCCAAATACTCAGCAGTACATCGTGTATGTGCAGGAAGTGGATAAAGCAGAATTACCTGGACTTTTGATCGAGCTAAGCAAAATGTATTTCGAGCAATTGGGGAAAAAGCAGGAGCAATCCAAAAAGCAAGTTGCTACGAAAGAAACTATCCATACCGAGATTTTTCAATGCTCGGATTGCTTGACAATGTATGATCCAACTTATGGAGATCAGGAGCAGAATATTCCCTCAAACACCCCTTTTGAAGAATTACCAGCTGATTATCATTGCTCACTTTGCGAAGCACCGAAAAGCAAATTAGTGAAGAAAACCATCTCAAAAATCCTCAAATAAGACCTTAAATCTTAGCTAAAAAGATGACTTATATCAGGGCGAAGCTCTGTAAATCAGCGTCTTAAATCTATACATTTGATAAGCATCACTCTTCAATTCTCAAACCTATGAAAAAATTTCTATTACTTATTTTTATCTCAATAGTATCAGTACTAATTGTTGATGCTCAGGAGTTCACACTAGATGCTGATATCCGACCGCGCTTCGAATACAGACACGGTTTTGGAAGCCTTTTTCCAGATGATGCCAAAGCGGCAGCATTCGTCACACAGCGCTCAAGGCTGAATTTGGGATATCAAGACGAAAAACTTCAAGTCTATTTCAGTGTGCAGGACGTCAGTACTTGGGGAGATACACAGCAGCTCAGTGCTGTAGATGGCAACGATTCCTTTAGCCTATTTCAAGCTTGGTTTCGTTATTCTTTTACTCCAAACTGGGCAATCAAACTTGGGCGACAGGTCATTTCTTACGATGATCAACGAATCCTTGGGGAAGTGGATTGGACCATGCAAGGCAGATTTCATGATGCCGCGATGATTCAATATTCCAAGGACAAATTTAAGCTCGACCTCGCTTTTGCATACAATCAGGAGAATCAAAAAACTCTTGGGAGTGATTATGCAATTACTGGCTTTTTCTCCTACAAAGTCATGCAAATGGCGCACCTCACCAAGACATGGGATAAGGCTTCTTTCAGCTTTCTCTTTATGAATAATGGTTTTCAGAAATACACCAGCGACCCTATTCCACAAACAGACGGCTTGTATTACAGACAAACTACGGGTGCCTATTTTAACTTTCCCTTATCGGCTATTAGCGTGACGGGTTCGGCTTACTTGCAATCAGGTCAGGCAAATGCATCTACGGATATTTCTGCTTATCAGTATATGATCGAGGCCAAATACAAGCCGGGAAAAGTGGCTTTTATTCTGGGTTTTGAATCGCTGAGTGGAACAGATCAGGGGGGAGAAAGTAAGAACAAGTCCTTCTTTCCGCTATACGGAACAAACCACAAATTCAATGGCTACATGGATTACTTCTATGTGGGAAATCATGCAAATAACGTAGGCTTGAATGATGTCTATGGAAAGGTGCAAGTCCCGACTGGCGAGAAATCAAACATCGCACTTAATGCACACTATTTCTCTGCAAATGCAGATTTGGCAAATGATCTGGGAAAGGGTTTGGGAACAGAATTCGATCTGGTTTTCTCTAAAAGTATTGCCAAATACATCAAAATGAATGTGGGCTATTCCCAGATGTTTGCCACTGAAAGTATGAGTGCGGTGAAAGGTGGAACAAGCTCAGAAAACACAAATAATTGGGGTTGGGTGCAGCTGATAGTCAATCCAAGATTGCTGACTTATAAGTTTAAAGAGGATTGAAAACTCAATTCAGTAACTTTTCAATCACTTCCACTAGGATAGCGAGACGGGGAATCAACCGATTTTCCCGTCTCCGTCAATGTCTCTGCCGGATTGCTCTTCCAGTATCTTAAGAGTTTTGATCAGTAATTCTCTGGTATGTGCTAATTCCCATTCCAGGTTTCTGACTCTGGCTTCGAGCGTATCGGCTTTAGATTTATGATCTTGAATTTGGCTTTGCTGGATAAGATTCCAAAATAGTCCCATAGGTTAGTTTAAATTATGATTTACTTCTTCGTCAAATAATAGTTAAACCAACTCAGAATCGAAGCAGATTTACTCATCAGCATGCTTGGGCGATCCACTAATCCGTGAGATGCATTTGGAATGCGCACCATAGCCGTTTCCACTCCCTGAAGCTTTAAGGCAGCATAAAACTGCTCCGATTCTGCAAGTGGAGTGCGATAATCCGCTTCTCCTCCCAGCAGCATGGTTGGAGTGACCACATTTCCTACGAAAGTAATAGGGGAGCGCTTAGCATAATTTTCCGGCTCTTCCCATGGATTTCCCGGAAACCAATATTTAGTAAAAAAAGCAGGATTATCCGCATAGAGCACATGTGTGGACCAATTGATTACCGGCTTAGCTACCACTGCAGCTTTGAAGCGATCTGTTTTGCCTACGATCCAGGCCGTCAGCAATCCTCCTCCACTTCCACCAGTTACAAATAGATTAGTAGTGTCCACATAGCCCTTCTCGATTAACGCATCTACTCCAGACATCAGATCTGCGTAATCATGATTTGGGTAATCGTGATGGATAGAATTTCCAAATTCCTGTCCATATCCTGTACTTCCACGTGGATTGCTGTAAAGTACTACATAACCAGCTGCCGCATATTGTTGAATTTCATACGAAAATGAAGTGCCGTACATGGCAAATGGACCTCCATGGATTTCTAGAATCATTGGATACTTTTTACTGGAGTCAAAGTTTGGAGGAGTAACGATCCAGCCCTGAATGTCTAATTGATCGTAGGAAGATTTCCACCACATTTCCTCCACCTTTCCTAGATTACGGTAAGAAAAAACATCGTCATTCACTGCCGTGATTCTTTTGACCTCACCATCTACCCAGACTGCCAAGTCAGCGGGATGATCCGTCCCACCCAAAGTAAAGGCAAATCTCGTATTGTCAGACACAGTAAAATCTCCTGCATTGTAAGGCCTTCCTATATCCAGTCCGCCTAATCCTTCAACTACTGTTCGGATTTTTCCAGTGAGCGCTACATGCCCAATTTTAGTATCTCCTTTTTCGTCATATTGAAAATAAATTCCCTTACCATTTGTCTCCCACTGTGCATTAGAAGCATCACGATCTAGGTCGGCAGTTAGGTTTTTTACCCCTGATCCGTCAAGATTCATCACATACAACTTATTTACTTGGTAGCCTTGATAGGTATCATCATTCCCTATGAAAGCAATCTGGGAACCATCAGGAGAAAGCACAGGATTGGAGTCAGGTCCAAAACGAGATGTCAATGCCTTTACTTTTCCATCGGAAAAGCTAAGCTGATATACTTCAGAATTACCAGGTTCTAATTCCTTTTTTTCATGAAGATTAGCTGAGAAAATTAGACTCTTTCCATCCTTTGTCCAACTTGGGTTTCCATAGTCATTATCATCGAAAGTCCATTGATGCGCAGATCCACCGTCGAGTCCTAAGGTAAATATCTGACGATTTCCAGGCTTGGTATATCCTCCTCCATCACTTCGGTAATTCATTTCATCGATGAAAATAGGCGCGTCATTCCATGTCGCTCCAGCTGGCTTAGCGGGTATCTTCAACAAAGATTTTGGAGTACTTGGGACAAACTGTGTAAATGCAAGTTGCTTATCATCTGCAGACCATGAAACTGCGCCTGGAGGAGTAGCTGAATTCGTCAATGCCACCGACTCACGTGTATCCAAGTAGACAACAAAAAGCTTTGTTTTATCATCCTGCTGATTGGAATGGTAGGCTATTTTTGTTCCATCATTTGACCAAGTTGGATTTGAATTCCGCTGATTTCCCTGAGTCAGAGGACGGTTTTGTGTGCCGTCTATATTCGTCATCCAGATATTGGAATAGTCGCGATCTGTCATCACATCTTTGAAGTTCCGGACGTAGACAACCTTAGTCCCATCTGGAGAAATCTCTGGATTAGAGATGTATTCCAGATCAAAAAGATCCAATAGTTCCAGATTGGTTTTTTGCTGGGAAAATGTATTCCCACACATCAAAAAAGTAATTACAAATAGTAGTACAAGTTTAGTCTTCATAGTAAAGTGAATTAACAGTCATGAATTTTAATGTGATTTGCTATTTTTTGCCCTTTGAAACAGCTTTTACCAAAAAGTAAATCAGTGTCAGAACTACAATAAATACTAGTATCCCGATCTTTTCATATCCTGTCAGGTTAGATAGGAAAAAGAGAATAATTCCAGCCGAAAGGATTGGAACAGTGTAGCCAAAAGGTATTTTGAAATTTCCGGAATCGGTATTATCCATCTTTCTCAGCTTGATTACTGATAGGGCTACGCCAAAATATACCAGCAGCATACTTGCTGAAGCGATGACTGCCAACTGCCGAAATCCTCCCACTGCTGCTAGGGTAAAACCAATTCCAGCATAAAGCAAAATCGCCAAATAAGGAGTTTTGAACCTAGGGTGAATAGATGCCAACTTGTCTAGTGGAATAACTCGGTCACTTGCCAAACCAAATAATACTCTCGGCAAATTCAATATTTCCCCACTCAGCATCCCAAACATAGAAACTCCTGCGGTGACCAATAACAAGGTGTAGCCTATCGGTCCAAAAACGATATTGGCGACGGATGCCAAAGGAGCTTCCTTGAAATCTGGTAATTGGTCTCCCAAAACTCCCTGCGCTGCAGTCTGTATAAGAATATAAAGGATCAAGACGAAGGTGATTCCTATGAAAATGGCTTTTGGAACTGTCTTCTGAGGGTCTTTGATCTCTCCTCCTACAGTTAATCCGGCATCTCCACCCTGAAAAGCGAAGAATAAGATCAGAGAAGCAGCGCCGAAATTCTTGAAAGAAGGAGCATTCTCCATATATAAATTAGCCAGCGAAACGTCTTTCCAACTGAAGAATATCAGGAGTATCAGAGGTGTTAATTTGGCTACAGTATTGATTTTCACTAAGCCAATTCCTTGCTTGACTCCGATGACATTGAGGTAAGCTAATCCACCAAAAATCAAAAACAAGAGTAAAACGCGGATGATTTGATTTGTAAAAACCGGAAAGGCTAATCCTATTAATTCTACCAGAGCATTTGCAACGGCGGCATCTGAAAAAGCAGATCCCATCACCATGAATACCGCTGCTAAAAAGCCCGTGTAAGGACCAAAAGCTGTCTCCACATACGCATAAGCTCCTCCTGATCTCGTTACTTTGCTTCCTGCCTCTGCGAAACACAGCATCACCAAAGCAATCAAAAACCCACAGAATAGATAAACAAAGATTCCTGAGGCACCCATGATTTCGGCGACAATGGCCGGCAAAACAAAGATTCCTGCACCGACGATGATATTTACTATGTTAGCAGAGAGTCCCCATACACCGATCTCTCTTCTTAAGCCTGTATCTTTTTCCACGATTATATTTTATTCATTGTAATTCCGCTACTATAAAGACTAAACTAATAGATGATTTGAGAATTTCCTTGGTATTGTGGCCACTTCGGTCTCCTGTCCTCCCCGCCTGCAATTCGGGCAGGGGTCTTCCTGCCGGGTAAGCAAAGAAATTTTGGTGACTGGCATTATTTCGGATGATTCTATTAATATCCTCTCGCTCCGCCATCTTCACTGGAAGAATCAGAAGCGCCTGTGTATAGTTTGGTGGATGCATCGTAGGTAATACCCATCAGCACGCCAATATTAGTAGTCGGTCTGAGTGTATGTCCCATTTTCTGAAGTGCATTTCTGGTGTCTGGAGAAAGTAGATTGTGTTCATATAAGATCACATCCGGCAGCCACTGATGATGGATTTTCATGGCTTCAATAGCTCTATCGACGCGCATATCATAAGCCAAGACATTCAGCACCGTTTGGAAAACCGTGTTGATGATTGTTCTCCCTCCTGGGCTACCGATCACTAGGTAAGGCTTTCCGTCTTTCGCCACTATTGTCGGCGTCATGCTGGAAAGCATTCGTTTTTCTGGAGAAACCAGATTCGGATCGGAACCGATTTGCCCAGTTGTAGTTGTCTTACCAGGAACAGGGTTGAAGTCTCCCATTTCATTGTTGAAAATAAAGCCCAATTTATCTGATCCCATTTTTACTCCATAAGAATTTTCCAAGGTATAGGTCATCGAGATAGCATTACCATCTTTGTCTACTACAGAAAAATGGGTGGTGTTATCACCGCCATAAGGATGTCCAAACTGTGCAGGATCAGAAATGGAAGCTTTGTTCATGTCCAGATTTTCAAATCGCTTTTTTGCAAAATCCTTCGAAAGCAATTTATCCAATGGCATTTCAGGATTGAAATCAGGATCTCCCAAGTGCTCAGCTCGATCTGCAAATGCTCTTCTCATGGCCTCAGCGACTAAGTGAACATAAGCTGTAGAATTGAATTCTACTTCGGTGATATTAGCTTCCTCCATCAGATTCATCATCTCGATCAGCGCAACTCCGCCTGAACTTGGTGGAGGCATGGAATAAATATCGTAGCCATTGAAAGTTCCCGTTACTGGTTCACGCTCCACCGCCTCATATTTCTCTAAATCTTCTTTGGTGATGATTCCACCATTGGCTTTCATATAATCCTCTATTTCCTGAGCGACCTCACCTTTATAGAACCCATCACGACCATGCTTCTGGATCAGTTTCAGAGTTTTGGCTAAGGCAGGCTGCTTCCAAGTTTCGCCAGGTTTTACGATTTCACCGTTTTCTCCTCGGAAATAATTTTTCATGATATCCTCTGAAGGGTCACGATCTGATACTCTCACGGCTGCATTATAAAGACCGTAAGTCATAGTAAATCCTTTTTTGGCAAGTTCGACTGATGGTTTAACCAAATCGGACCAAGGTAGTTTCCCGTATTTTTGATGTGCCTGATAAAGCCCCGCCACAGTCCCTGGTACTCCTACAGCCAACAGTCCTTTGTGGTTTGAATTGTCTTTTATCTCACCCTTTTCATCAAGGAACATGGTTGGACTTGCTGCCAAAGGGGCTTTCTCACGAAAATCGAATGTGGTCACATCTCCCGTTGATTTCATGAAAACCATAAAACCTCCTCCACCAATATTCCCTGCTTCGGGGTGAGTGACTTCCAGTGCGAAAGCCGTAGCGATTGCTGCGTCGACAGCATTTCCTCCCTTTTTCAAAATATCAACTCCTACTTGCGAAGCGATGACATTATCTGAGACGACCATTCCATTTTCTGCAATGGTTTGGGCATTTACTGAACTGATTAAAAATAGGAGTAGCAATGAAAAGCCAAATGCTACATTTTTAGTAAGGATGTTTTTCATATGATTAAAGTTGGTAGTGAAAGTGGTTTTAGTAAAATTAAGAGAAAATACCACATCAATACCAAGAGTTCTGATAAGCGGAAATAGGCTGGTCAATTGAAGATCAGCAGTTTTTAAAAAAAATATAAATTAATTCTGAGTCTTTATTGTGGCCAATCTGTGATTAACGACTATCCGCACAATATCTCTATTGAAATAAGCTCCATTTTGACGCTGATTTATCCATTTTTGATAGGTGGCTTCCACGTTCAAAAATGGAGAAATAGACAGACCTAAACCTGCAATTATTCGATTTTGGTCAAAGGTGTATGAAATCTTTTTACCCGCCTGAACCATCAGTTCATCTCCTGCAATCACCTTCAGCACTTGATTTTCATTGATCTTCCAAATAGGGTAGGATGCCAAAATGCGATAGCGGAATCTGAAACCTCCGAAATAATAACCATTTGCCAAACCTGTCTTTTCTAAGTTCAGCTTATGAAAATATCGAGCTTCAGCCCGATAACGATGATCTATCGTGAGCTTTTCAAACTTCTGTTTGTAGGCCATTTCGATATGAGCTCTAAGTTCAGGCTCTACCAAATCCAGTTCTGAACGGGGATTGTTGGGGCTTTGAAAAAAGGTTGCAAAACCTGCAGATACTTCCCATCCGCTTTGTCCTAACTTTCGGTGTACGTGTGTTCTCAGTGACAACTGTTGCTGAGCAAATGGATGAATAAAATGTCGCTCCTGGACTTCTGCTACTACAGACCAATTCTCATCAATCGGGAGGGTAAGAAAATACCCGTACCAGATAAGTTGCTGATGAGTCACATCTTTCTGAGCTATAGAAGCCTGAGGTAAAAAGCTCATTAAAAGAAAAATAGAAGTGTAAGTAATTGCTTTCAAGCCTATGAGTTAAGCTGCAATTTTACGCTAAATCCTAGTAATTTAATAGGGTAATAAAAAAATATTTATTTGACTTAAAATTGCATCGTTCTGGCCTTAGGAAGTTCCTAGGTACAGTAAACCTATATCAGTATTTAATATCTATATGTAAACTCTTTTAGTTAGAGTTATAGTGTTCCAAATGAGCTATTCCCCCTTTACAAAGGGGGCTAGGGGGATTTACTTAAATAAACTTCTTTGAATCCCTTTTTTATCATCCAAATCATCGATGAAAAAGTTTAATTCGTTGATTACGTAGCTGATATTTTTCTTCACATCTAGATTTTTTCAAACTTATCCACAGTCAAATCTGATTTGACATCACCTGTGTGTTTGGTGCTTTGAGGCTCGAAAAGCAGAACCCAAGCTTCCTCCTCGGCTACGGGTCTGTGCTCAACTCCTCGCGGTACGACCAGCATTTCCCCTTCGTTCAGCGTGACGCTTTCTCCTTCAAAATCAATCTTGAGCGATCCCTTCACAATCAGAAAAAGCTCGTCTTCATCTGTATGATTATGCCAGACAAACTCACCTTTCACTTTTGCCAGCTTCACATCCTGGCCATTCAGTTCTCCAATGATTTTTGGAGTCCAGAGCTCTTTAATCAAATCAAACTTTTCGTTAATATTTACCTTTTTCATAGTCCCGATTTTACTTGAAACATTTTACTTCTTACTACTTACAAACCTTACTATTTACTAGATTCTTACTTTCAGCCACATGGGTCACCCGACATCTCACAACTAGCATATATTTTCAAAACTTCATCTTCTGAATTCGTATTGCATTCAAAATCGCCAATAATGCAACTCCTACATCTGCGAAAACTGCCGCCCACATGGTCGCCATTCCCAGTGCTCCAAGTATCAGCACAATCACTTTCACCCCAAAAGCAAAACTTATATTCTGCCAGACAATCATCTTGGTCTTTTTCCCAATAGAAATTGCCATTGGGATTTTACTCGGTCTATCATCCTGAATCACTACATCTGCTGTCTCAATAGTAGCATCACTTCCCAGACCGCCCATCGCTATTCCTACATCCGAAATAGCTACCACAGGCGCATCATTTACCCCATCGCCAATAAAGGCAACTGTTCCTTTTTGAGCTTTGATCTCCTTGACTTTATTCACCTTATCTTCTGGAAGTAAGTCGCCAAAGGAATTGGGAATGCCTAGCTTATCAGCAACAAACTTGGCCACATTACTTTTGTCTCCACTTAGCATTGTGATGCCAATGCCCATAGATTTCAAGCGATCAATCGTCTGCTGTGCATCCGCTTTTATTTTATCCGAAATAGTTAAATAACCTGCGAATTTTCCTCCGTAGGCTATTGCCACCAAGGTGTGAACAATGTTAGTTGGATCAAGGGGATAGGCAATCGAAAACTTGTCCATCAGCTTGAAATTCCCGACAAGTAATTCCTTGCCGTCAACCTGAGCCTTCAACCCATGTCCAGCAATTTCTTCTACGTTCTCTAAAATAATACTGGAATCAATCTCCCCCACATGGTTCTTTATCGCAGTTGCGATAGGGTGCGTGCTTTTACTCTCCAGCGAATTGACAAATTCTAGGATTTTCGTGCTCTCAAATTCAGGCTGAAGATGAACTCCCTGCACATCGAAAACCCCTTCGGTCATCGTACCCGTCTTGTCCATCACTACCTCTTTGATCTCCGCGAGACTGTCTAGGAAATTACTTCCTTTGAATAGAATGCCGTTCTTACTAGCGGCTCCGATTCCACCAAAATATCCCAACGGAATACTGATCACCAGTCCACATGGACAGGAAATTACCAAGAAAATCAGGGCGCGATACAGCCAATCACTGAACTCATAATTGTCCACAAAAAGGAATGGGATAAAGCAAATTCCTATAGCCAGATAGACTACGATGGGCGTATAGATCTTGGCGAATTTCCTGATGAAAAGCTCTGTTGGTGCTTTTTGTGCCGTCGCATTTTGTACCAATTCTAAGATTCTCGATAGTTTACTATCCGTGTAAGAGGTAGTCACTTTGACTTGGGAAACAGTATTTAGATTTACCATGCCCGCCAAAACCACAGCGCCTTTTTCTTTGGAATCCGGCTTACTTTCTCCGGTCAATGCGGCAGTATTAAAAGAAGCTTTTTCTGAAAGAAGCTCCCCATCCAAACCAAGTTTCTCACCAGGTTTCAGTTGGATAATATCTCCAATGTTAGCGGTTGAAGCTTTGATGGTCTTGGTCGTATTTCCTTCCAAAATCGTCACCTCATCAGGACGCTGATCTAGTAAAGTTTTGATGTTTGTTTTGGCTCGGGTGACTGCCATGCCCTGGAAAACTTCCCCTACAGAGTAAAAAAGCATCACGGCAACACCTTCAGGATATTCGCCAATGGCAAAAGCTCCTAAAGTCGCAATTCCCATCAGGAAAAACTCCGAAAACACATCTCCCTTGATAATGCTCTTGAAAGCTTCTTTCAATACAGTAAGCCCAACAGGAAGATAGGCTGCCAGGTACCAGCCTAGTCTTATATAGCCTGCGAACCAATCTTGAGGAAAAATATTGTCCATCAAAATGCCCGCCAGCATCAACACAAAAGAAAAAATCGCAGGAAGGAAAAACTGGAAAGAACTTGGGTCTCCATGAGAATGATCATGCCCATCGTCGTCGGAATGTCCCTCAGGTGAAGGATCTCGATTTACCTTTGCATCCAGAGAGCAGCAATCTTCGTCTACCAAATTTTCACTAGTATCTTTTGTCGTCATAGTATGATTTCTATTTCATCCAGTTCATTACCTGTTCCACTGGAAGTTTTGCTACGGTATGGCCATCCTTACCCTTCATTGTTTCGGCAGCGAAAAGGGAATTGATAATCGCCTCTTCTGTCGCTTCAATCACAGCCATGAAAAGCGAAGACATATCGTCATTTCTTACAAATTCAGCCGTTTCCAAATTTCCATTTTCGGCTGAATAAGCAACACGAAGTCCTTCGGCAGTACTGAATGCAATCACATAGTCACCAGAGCCATTGGAAGCGATTCCGCCAGTTTTGGCCAAGCCCATAATGGCTCTTTTTGCCATTCGTTCCAGATTTCTGTCCAGCACAGGAGCATCAGTAGCTACAACTATCATGCAGCTCCCGTCAGATTTTTCCATCGCATCACGAAAAGGATGTTTTCCCATTTTTTCTCCCACAGCGACTCCATCTATCTGAAGGTTTCCTCCAAAATTGGTCTGGACAAGCACCCCGACAGTGTATCCTCCCAAACTCTCAGGGAGTTTTCGTGAAGCAGTCCCTATGCCTCCCTTCCAGCCAAAACACACGGTTCCGGTTCCTGCTCCTACATTTCCTTCAGTCACTTTTCCAGACTTGGCAGACTTTATCGCCTGCATTACCTCATCGGAAGAAATATGCATTCCGCGGATATCATTCAGGTAGCCATCATTCGTCTCTCCGACCACAGCATTCACAGATTGGGCATTTTCATTTCCTTTTTGTTCCAAAGAATACCGAACCGCGCCCTCGATCCCGGCAGCGAGACTTAGTGTATTGGTAAGAATAATGGGAGATTCTATAGTACCAAGCTCCTGTACTTGAGTCGATCCAGCAAGTTTCCCGAAACCATTTCCCACGTAAATAGCAGCAGGCACTTTTTGTTGGAAAATATTTCCGTCATGCGGTAAAATAGCTGTTACACCCGTGCGGATGTCATCACCTTCTATTTTGGTGAGGTGTCCCACTTTCACGCCAGGTACATCGGTGATTGCATTTAGCGAACCTGTTGGAAGGACGCCGATGATGATTCCTTTTTCACGTGGTCTTTCTTGAGAAAATGAAGTGAAGGTGAATAGGATGAAGAATACAAATAGGAGGCTGAGGTGTTTCATAGTAGGTGGTTTCCCGAATTTAAAGGTTGTGTCTTCACCAAAAAACCAGTTTGCTATGCAATGCAGGTAATCGGTAGAATTTTTGCACAATTTCTTATACGATTTGAATTTCCATTCATCGACAACTATTATTCAACCAATTTTTCACTAAAAATGGGATTGATCTAATCATCTTATAAATTAGCATGAGACTCCATTTATTAAAAAGAGAAAATGCTGAAAAAAGAAAGATACGAATCCATTATCAATCATTTCCGTGAGAATATGCCCATTGCCGAGACGGAACTTCAGTATGAGAATCCCTTTCAGCTTTTGATGGCAGTTGTACTTTCAGCACAATGCACGGATAAGCGGATCAACATAATCACTCCGGCATTGTTCGAAAAGTTTCCAGAACCTGAGTTTTTGGCAGCTTCGAATTTTGACGAGCTTTTTCCTTACATTAAAACCGTTTCTTACCCGAATAATAAGACCAAACACCTGTTAGGTTTGGGTAAAATGCTGGTTGAGGATTTTGGAAGCGAAGTTCCTTCTACAGTTGCAGAGTTGATCAAGCTACCTGGAGTAGGACGAAAAACTGCAAATGTGATCACGTCGGTGGTATGGAATCAGCCCAATATGGCCGTGGACACGCACGTTTTCCGAGTTTCGAAAAGACTTGGGCTTGTTTCTCAAACCGCCAAAACTCCTTTGGAGGTGGAAAAGCAATTGATTCGGCACATCCCAAAGGAATACGTGCATATTGCACATCACTGGTTGATTTTACATGGGAGATATGTTTGCTTGGCTCGTAGACCAAAGTGCGAAGAATGTACGTTGACTCACCTATGCCGGTATTTTGAGAAAAATCAGGGGAAAATCACTAAAGTTGAAACAATAGAATAATGTGCGGAATTCATCTGATTTGGGGCAAAGGAGCGAATGAGGAAGCGATTACTACTATGCTTCAGCAAAGCCAGCATCGTGGCCCAGATCAGCAAGCGAGTTTCAGTCCATGGCCTGGACTTTGGATAGGAGTAAATCGTCTGAAAATCTTACACACAGGTTCTGAAGCAGATCAACCATTTTGGTCTCCCGATGGAAGAACACTGTTGATCTGGAATGGCGAACTCTATAACTATAAGGAAATCCGCAAGCTCCTCATTCAAATTGGGATTTCTTTTATTACCCAGTCCGATACCGAAGTGGTGCTGCATATGCTTCGGGTTTTTGGCACAAAGGGATTAGAGAAAATGAATGGCATGTTTGCTTTGATGTTTGTGGATTTGGCTGAAAAATCTGTGCTGGTAGCTCGTGATAAAAATGGAGAAAAACCTCTCTATTATGCTCAAAATCCTGATGCACTGACTATTTCTTCAGAAAGTAGAAGTATTCAGACACTTAAAGATTCAGCTTTTGATACCAGGCAAATGGAGCACTATTTCTATCTCAGAGCACCGCTTTTAGGCAATACTTTTTTTAAGGGGATTCACGAATGGAAGCCTGAGCGATATAGCAAGATCTCAAGTCATTCAGCATTTCATTGGGGCCAGATTCGAAGTGAATCTAAGCCTAATTCCGAACCGACTTTTAAAAACTTCAAAGAGACGTTAACCGATGCTGTTTTGAATCAGTTTCATGCAGATGTGCCTGTAGGAATTCAGCTCAGTGGAGGTGCAGATAGCTCCTTGCTTTACGCACTTTGGTACAGAGAAACAGGAACACCGTTACCATCTTTTACCATTCAGGTTGAGCATAACTATCGAAAGAAATATTCTGACGGAAACTCTGCAAGTCGCTTTGCAAAGCAATTTCCATCTGAACATCATCTTATAGAATTAACGCAAGAAATCTTTTGGGAAAACTGGGATGACTATTTGAAAAGTGTGGATCAGCCGATTGGGGATTCTGCTGGATTTCTAAATTGGATGATAGGGAAAGAGGCCAAAAACTCTGTCAAAGTGCTGATTTCTGGGGCTGGAGCAGATGAGTTGTGGGGAGGATATCAGCGCCACAAAGCATTTGACATTTACCAAAAGCGAAAAAAATTCCTGTTAAGATTTCAAGGGATTCTGGGGAAGCTTCCTCTTGGAAGAAGCTATCAGAAATTCGTTTCAGCTGTTGAATCTGACCCTCGTAAGACCTTTCTCAATTTTTCAGCGTTGGATACTATCCCGGATGATTTGAGGGAAGATTACGACAGAGTTTTTGATACAAACCTACCTGAATACACGCAGATGCTAAATTTTGACCGGCAGATTTACTTGGTTCAAGATGTGCTGAAAATTCAAGATAATGCCCTGATGGCGCATAGTATAGAAGGGAGAGCGCCATATTTGGATGCATCTCTGATGGAGTTATGGCGAAATATAAAAGACGAGGAGTTGCTGAAAGGTAAACCTTGGATCAAGAAATACTTGAGAGAACTGGAACTTACATGGGTTTCTGAGCGCAAGAAAATGGGCTTTGGATTGCCTTTACAAGAATGGTTTGCTGAAAATGGAGAATTTGCCAAACGTGTTTTTAATTCTATCAAATCATTCGAAAAAACCCATGGATCTCATTTCTCTCCACAGATGAGATCACTGGCTACCCAACCTGACCTGGGTGTAAAACATCATTTTTTAACACTTTACAATCTGTTTCTTCTGGCAGAATGGGTAAAATTGAATAAGCTATGAGGATTATCTACATCCATCAGTATTTCAGAACACCAGACGAAGGAGGTGCCGTGCGTTCCTATCACTTGGCAAAGGGATTGGTGGAGGCAGGACATGACGTAGAGATGATCACAGGAGGATCACAAACTGCGTATGATCAGCGATGGATAGAAGGAATTAAGGTTCACTATTTGCCAGTGAGCTACAACCAGAAATTCGGGTTTTTCAAGCGTGTTTTATCCTTTTTGAGTTACATACGCCAAGCAAAAAAATTGATTATTAAACTGCCAAGGCCTGATTTATTATACATTACGTCCACTCCACTCACTACAGGTTTGTTGGGTCTATGGGCGAAAAATAGGTTGGCAATTCCTTACATTTTTGAAGTTCGTGATCTTTGGCCTCAGGCCCCGATAGAAGTTGGTGCTATCCGGAATCCACTTTTAAAGCGAATGTTGGTTTCAATGGAGAAAAAAATCTATCTGGGTGCCATGAGTCTAGTGGCACTTTCTCCAGGAATAGCAGATCACTTACGAAAAATCACCCCACATCAATACATTCATTTGATCCCAAACTTTTCAGATTTGGATAGATTTTATCCTTTGGAGAAAAATGAGAGTTTGCTCAAGAAATACGGTCTGACAAATGCATTGACCATTGCCTACACAGGAGCTTTGGGTCAGGTAAATGCTGTAGAAGAACTTCTAAATCTTGCTTACATGGCTAAGAAGCGAAGTAAAAACTGGCAGTTTCTGATCATGGGAGAGGGAAGTCATGAAGCTCAGCTTAAAAAAATAGCTTCGGAAAAGTCACTTTCCAATGTCCATTTCATCCCCTTTGGCTCCAAGGAAAAGGTTAATGAGGTCCTCAGTTTGGCTGACTTTGCCTGGATATCTTTTGCGCACTTACCTGTGTTGAAGACCAACAGCCCAAATAAATTTTTTGATGCCTTGGCTGCCGGGAAAGCCATTTTGGTCAATCACAAAGGATGGGTTTTTGATTTGGTTAGAACCCATCAGCTTGGGGTTTCTTGTTTACCCACTAAAGTGGGTTCAGCGTTTATGAAGCTTGAAGAGCTCGAAGAAAACCCGATAGAGCTTTTGAAAATGGGTGAAAACTCAAGAAAGTTGGCTGAGAAGCATTTCAGTAAAGAGCATGCAGTTTCTCATCTCAAACAGGTAATAGAACCAAGTAAAAATCCTCCTAATTCACAGGACGAGCACTTTATTCTTACAGCTTGATTTTTATTTCCAAACCTGTTCATTAAGCCGCTATATTTTTTTTTGGAAATGGATTATTTCTCCAATAAAGTGGAAGTGTTATTTCATGCCATCAAAATTCGCTTTAATCCTTAATACAGGCATTTTAGGGATAAGTTAATTCGGTGGAAATACCTGATATATAGAGTGGTCAGAAGATTTTTTTTTGCAAAAAATCCAATAATCTTAAAACCAAATCGATGCTGGTTAGTTTCAATGTTCCAACTCAATAGGTAACCATAAACCAACTAAAATGAAAAATTTAAAGATGAATGTCTGGAGATTGCTTTCTCTGGCCATGATAGCAACTTGGTTCCATCTATGTTGAATATTCATGCAACGAATGGAGTTATCCATGTAATTGATAAAGTAATGTTACCAGAATAAGAATTGGTGGGTTTAGTGTTCAAAGCGAGTCTAGGTTTCTAGGCTCGTTTTTTTTAGTGACATATCCAAATATGTTCATATATGAGAAATAGCCTTTCTAATTCACTCGCAAAAGCTATGTTTCACTTCACTCATTCACCTTCCTAGGCCTATACCCCGATTCTCTAAAAATCTTCTCCGCATCAGGTTCCGCCATAAGTACATCCAGAGGAACGTTTTGATTGAACTGATAATCATCCACGATATTCCAACCTAGCCAACGCCCTAATCGCCCAGGAGCTTTGGTGCTAATGGCATCTGTAAATGGCGCTTCTCCTATGTATTTCCTGATTTCAAAAGGGTTTGTCTCGTAAAGCAATTCATTTTCCACAAAGTGTGACCAGATCAATTCCTCATTGTCAAAGCTTTCCGAAATTGCTTCTGGGGTGTATCCGATGATGTATTGGTCAGAGGTACAAGGCAAAATAGCTTTAGTGAAATGATAAGTCTTGCCATAATAAATCATCTCTGCTAGCAACCTATTGTCCTGAGGGTTGGTCTCATTGAATCTCGCTGAAATAGCCATCACAATCATAGGAACTATGAATGGGCGATCGTAGCGCTCTGCCATGTAGCGCGGAAGTTCTGGCTGAAAAGTATGAGTAGGAGGTAAGAAATAATCCAGTCCTATCACGATCAGATCATCTGTCACAATCAAGTCAGAATTAAATCCAGAAGTAAACGTGTAAACCTTAGGAACCTGGAACTGTGGAAAGTAATATTTGATGGCTTTGAAAGCATTTTCAATATCTTTTTCTACATCCGAAAAATCTCTAAAGGCGACTTCCACTGAATCATAAAGCACCTTCATGGCTGAATCTTGATGAATAGCTAAGAGCTCTGCGGCCAAACTATCAGGACTTGGGTAAAGATCCATTTGCAGATATTCCTCTGTGAACTCTGGATGTTCCTCAAAGAGATATTTGAATTCTTCCGCTGTCTGTGCAGTGAAAAAATCCTGCTCCAAGCGCGTGATTTTAACACTCAGATCCTGATCTAGGATTTCCGAAGAAAGCTCGCAGCCTTCTTCCTTTTTGCCGCAGGCGAAAGCTAAAATCAGTATAAGAGAAAAGTATATATGTCGAGTGCTGTTAATACGCATGAATAAGTTTTTTTTCAAAAATAGGGAATTGAAATGGTAACTGACTCAACGAAATACTTTTAAAGCTATTATCCCCTTACAGCCTTCAATATCAAATCATACACATCAGTAGGTTGAATCGTGTCCGAATTGAGTAAGCTAGCATTCTGTGAAACTAAAAGAGGCTTATCCAAATCATCTTCACTCAATCTGCCGTGGGCTCCTTTTACCAAAGTTGCGTCCAGCGGAATTACATCCATCAGATATCGGAAACCTAACTTTTTCTTCAGGACTTTTGATCCGACGGTAAGCATTGGGATCTTAATATCAGGATTCAAAACCAACTCTACAGGATCGTAACCTGGCTTTTTGTGGATATCCACGCAGCGGGCATAATCTGGTGCTTTTGCATCATCTAGCCAGAAATAATAAGTAAACCAGGAATCTTTATCTGCCATCACAACCAAATCTCCTGAGCGCTCATGGTCTATGTGATGCTTCTTTTTACCTTCTTCGTCCAGTACCAGTTCCACACCGGGAGTCTCTTCCAGTAGCTTCTTCACCTGAGGTAAAATAGCTGGATCATTCACATGCACATGGGCTACCTGATGATCTGCCACGGCGAAAGCCTTGGAAGTTCCAGGGTCTAACGTTTCTAAACCTTGCTCATCTTTTACCTGAATCCAGCCTTGATTTCTAAAAATTCTATTCAAATGAACAGGCTTGCTCACTGTCGTGATAGCATATTCGGACAGTAAAATCACTTGAGTTCCTTGTTTTTCGAAGTATGTGATCAAGTCCTCACAAAGCTCATCTACTTCTTTCAGATACTTTCCGATTTTGTCAAAATTAATTCCATACTTCTGAAGTGAATAATCCAAATGTGGAATGTAGATCAGGTTAAGTGTTGGGTTATGCCACTCATCGACCTTCTTCGAAGCTTCAGCAATCCACTTGCTAGATGCTATATTTGCGTTTGGTCCCCAAAAGGAGAAAAGAGGGAATTGCCCCAATTCTTTCTGAAGTCTATCACGTAACTCCATCGGCTGACTATGGCAATCGGGTTCCTTTCGGCCATCGGCGAGATAAAGCGGCCTCGGAGTAACCGCATAATCTGCGCTGGAGTACATATTGTACCACCAGAACATATTGGCAACTGTGAAGTTAGGGTTCTCTTTCTTTAGCGTTTCCCACACTTTCGGAGACTGCACCAACTTATTGGATTGTCTCCAAAATTTGATTTCACACTCATCCTGAAAGTACCAACCATTGCCCACAATACCGTTTTCACTTGGCCACTTTCCTGTCAGATAAACGGATTGAGCAGAACAGGTCACAGCTGGTAAAACTGGCTCTACGACAGCTCTCTTTCCTTTTTCAATCCACTTTTTCAAGAAGGGCGTATGCTCACCGATTACTCTCGGAGAAAGTGCAACTATATCTAAGACGACAGTCTTCTTCATTTTAATTCATTTTGTTAATTACCCATTCCAGCTCTCTGGAAATGGACTCACCCAAACCTAAACGCGTGTCTTCAGGTAATACTTCCCATGTATAGGTCTCTACCTCAAGATGATTTGTTAAATATGGATTTTTTAAAATTTCATTGAGTACAATTGAAATTTGATCCTGAGTGGATTCTAAAGCACCGTAATTATCCAAGAATACCGGGACGTGAAAGTGAATTCTCCATTCTTCTTCATCCGTTGTGTTTAAGATTTTGAGTGCTTCCGGTAAGTCAGAATAGGATTGCAAAGTGCCGTCCTTCTTTCTTGCAACTACTTGATGTAGGTAAGTGGATTCCTCAAAAGGCAATAATTTCAACTTGACCAAATCTCTTGCGGCTGGTTCTGCGGGGATTATTACTTTCAGTGCTGCCGAAATTTGAATCTTACCGATCTTGATTCCAGCTTTCTCAAATTTGGTAAAAGTATCTGCAGGTTTTTCATAGACTATCGCGAAGTGACATACATCATAACAAACCTGAATATGCTCCTTCAAAATCTCTTCTGCTTGATCTTCAGAAATGTCTAGTTTCTTAGCAAGCCAAGGTCTCCCAATCGGCAGCAACCAATCTGAAAACAACCAGATCATTTCATCGGAATTTTCTAGAATTCCATCTGGTTCTGGTTCTATATCCAAATGCAGGGACTTGCCAGTTTGTTTTTTGATTTCTACCAATTCTGTAACGACCTCTAGCAAATGCTGCGTGGCAGTTTCCATTCCGGCGTTAAATGCTGTTTCGGATTTGAACCAATGTCTGTAGGAAATAGGAGAAGTGGATATTCCGCCGTCAAGCCCTTTAGGCAATAGCTGTGCTAAGATTCTGAATGATCGAATGGTGTAATCGCGTCGCTCTGTGGTCGTCCAGTCTGGAAAATGAACCTGATCTTTTACTGTCGTGCGGTGAAAATCGCCATATGGAAATCCATTTAAAGTGAAAACGTAAGCGTTTTCGGATTTTAGCCAATCCTTGAATTTAGAGAGTTGATCAGTTTTCTCAAGTACTAAGCTTGCTTCATGAGAAAGGCGTAGACCAATCCCAAAGGATTTATCCACATCCAATCGATCTTTTACTTCTGGAATGTAATTCTTAAGATTTTCGAAAGTTGCTTCCCAGCTTTCTCCTGGGTGAATATTGCTACAGTAACTGAGGTGAAAACCTTTGATTTCCATGAATAAAGATGATTTTGTGCTGAATTAACTATTAACCAAATCTTCTTTTTGGTTGAAACTTTTGAGTAATTCTATAGATTGATGAATCAGCTCGTGATCCATTTCGTGAACTTCTTCTCCTTTGCCTAATGCTTTTAACAGCATTATAGTGAGTTGACCACCTAGGTGCTCTTGGAATTCCTGAAGGCCTTTGATGAGATTTTCACCACCTAATTCCGGAGCAAAAAGCTCAAACCCAAGGGTCTTGAATACGGTGATAATTCTTAACAGATCTGCTTCTGTAATCCATCCTTTCAAATAGGAATAGGTCGAATCCAAAGCAATTCCTATTGCCACAGCCTCGCCATGACGAATTCTAAAATCGCTCAAATGCTCCAACTTATGCGCAGCCCAATGGCCAAAATCTAAAGGCCTGGAAGAGCCGAATTCAAATGGATCTTTCCCAGATATATGATCCAAATGCATCTGTGCACACCGAATGATTAATTCTTGCATAGGTTTCATTTCCCGCTTCGCAAGAGCTGAAGAGTGATCTTCAATCCAGGTAAAAAAGCTTAAATCCTTGATCAAAGCCACCTTGATAGCTTCAGAAATCCCAGATCTCCAATCTCTATCGTCTAGGGTTTTAAGGAAATTGAAGTCGTTCAAAACCGCATAAGGAGGTGTAAAAGTCCCTAGGTAGTTCTTCTTGCCAAAAAGATTTGCAGAGTTTTTTACTCCTACAGCAGAGTCATTTTGCGAAAGAACAGTCGTAGGGATTCGTATCAATCGAATGCCGCGATGGGAAATCGCAGCAGCAAAACCAGCCATATCAATGACTGCTCCACCGCCGATTACCGCGATATAAGAATGCCTGTCAATTCCATATAAATGAGTTGCTTCGACAATCTTTTTATAGATAGCCTCATCGTTTTTTGATGCTTCTCCACCTATTACAATTATAGGTTCACATGGAATAGAAAAGGATTCAGAATGGGCATTGGCATATGCTTTCAGCTGTGATACTAATTGCGGATGGGCTTCTGCAACTCCATTATCCACCACGAAAAGTACCTTGGCATGTCTGCCCTTGGCCAATAGGTCAACAAATAATTTATTCCCTATGGAGAAAATATCCTCTGAAAAACAGACTTGATATTTGAAGGGTACAGAAAATGATTGTTCAATAATCGTATTCATAATCAACAGGGTATAGGCTCAGGCTGTTTCTAGGAATAAATACAATTCCGAGCGCCTTTTAGTTCTTGTGTTAGGTGACAGCGAATTTCTTGGCTAGCCAAAGCGAAATTGGCAGCAACAATAACACAATTATTCCAATCTGCCATCCTGCGAAAGCCGATGCAATGGTAGCATTTACAATAATTAGGGAAATAACGGCAGCTTTGACGGATTTACCAATGAGTTTTGGGTCTTGACTACGAATAGCTTTGATCAAAGGCGGCAATATCATGTAACTGAGTAAAGCTAAGAATGGCAGTACTTCCCATATCTCTGTGCCATGTACAATGGGCATAGCACCGATAACAAAGATCACAATCACATACATTGATAAACCGCCATAAAGCGCA